>Ga0209121_10000310_pt1 | contig 51919 bp, 55 predicted proteins | sample Cruoilmetagenom3_FD_187292 | JGI IMG/M metagenome (GOLD analysis project Ga0209121, IMG submission 187292) | Oil polluted marine microbial communities from Coal Oil Point, Santa Barbara, California, USA - Sample 3 (SPAdes) (version 2) | ecosystem: Environmental > Aquatic > Marine > Oil seeps ... | reverse complement strand
TCCATGTGAGAGTAGGTCATCGTCAGGCTTTTAATTAGAAACCCCGGTTCCGAAAGGTGCCGGGGTTTTTTTATGGGCGAAGGAAAGCTGCATTTATCTGTGCGGCAGCCTTATCCTGCTCGCACCCTGAAGATCCTTGGTTGTCCTCAGTGAGACCAGCCGCTGGGTAAGCGCTAAAGCAAGCCTTATTATATTTCGCCGTCTGTTTTTGGCAGCAAACCCTCAGTATCCTCAATGATAGCTGCATTCAGAAGCTGCGTAAAAACTTCTTTTAAATAATCATACGGATTTCGGCTTTGCCGATTTTTTCTTTGGGCTATATTTTTTGTGCATCTATGAACTCTCGTCGGGCATGACCCCAGCAACCCAGTCGCTGCGTTTTGTTTTGTAAAAGCCCTGTTGCGACAGTGACGTTGCGAGTATTGAGAACCTATGGAACTGCTTTGCTTTTGTATTCCGGTGAGTGGGTACACGGATGGAGCGGCACTATGGCGTAGCTAAATAATCAGGCTCCGCCCAGTGTCCGGTTTTGAGTCGTTGCCCCTTCAATTTAGATTAGCCTTTCTCTACCTTGCTTCAAGAGACTTTTAAAGGGACGGTGAGATTGAGATCTTTTTGTCCCGCCGAGCAATGAGACCTGCGCTTCAGGCGATTACGCCACTATTTCTGACCCTTAAGCTTAGCGTGCTTTAAGCAAGCTGATTCCTTTTAGAATATTAAGGGCTTCATTTAGCTGGTAGTCTTTTGCCAGTATCTTCTCAATATCCCCATTGCCATTATTCTTCGTTTTCTTTGCCTTTTTGCCATTTTCATTTTCGAGGTGACCCTGTAGGTCAGACTCTTTATACATGCGAGGCTGCTCGACTTTTGTCAGCTTTGCCAAGTCGACGCTAATATCGGGTATGATCCCTTGTGCCTGTATGCTGCGCCCTTCAGGGGTGTAGTAGCGGGCGGTAGTGAGTTTGATAGCGCGGTTATTGGGAAGCGGCAGGATGGTTTGTACCGAGCCCTTGCCAAAGGTTTGTGTTCCTAAAATAAGGGCGCGCTTATGATCTTGTAGCGCTCCGGCAACAATTTCCGATGCGGATGCCGACCCTCCATTTACCAGTACGACCAATGGTGTATCTTTTACAAGTGTTTCTGGGGTGGCCGAGTACTTTATCTCGGAACCCTCCAGACGGCCCTGGGTGTAGACCACGAGGCCTTCGTTCAAGAAGGTGTTTGATACATCGACTGCTGCTTGTAGCACGCCACCGGGATTATTTCTCAGGTCGAGTACCAGGCCTTTAAGTTCTTTGTTTTTCTCTTTGAGTTTGTTGATGCCGGTTGCGAGGTCTTTACCCGTATTGACCTGGAATTGTGAAATACGCAGGTAGCCGAAACCCTCCTCCAAGGTTTTGTATCGGACGCTTTTAACTTTGATAATCGCCCTTGTGACGACAATATCAAGAGGTTCGGGAATTTTTTCGCGGATAATGGTGAGTACGATCTTAGTTCCAGTTTTCCCGCGCATTTTTTTTACGGCTTCGGAAAGTGTCAGCCCTTTAACGGGGGTTTCATCCAGTTTGATGATGAGGTCTCCCGCTTTAACGCCTGCCTTGTGTGCAGGTGTGTCGTCGATGGGGGAAATAACTTTAACTAAGCCGTTTTCCATACCTACCTCAATACCCAGCCCGCCGAATTCGCCGGAAGTGTTCACCTGCAAGCTTTTAAAAGCCTGTGGTTTTAGGTAAGCCGAGTGGGGATCAAGTTCAGATAACATGCCGGTGATGGCGCTTTCGAGTAAATCGCTGTCGCCAACAGGTTCGACATAGGATTGTTTGATACGGTCAAGCACTTCGGTGAAGGCGCGCAGCTCCTCTAATGGCAGTGAGGCATTTTTTTGTGGCGCTGGAGTCTCGGCAAGAGCGAGTGGGCTGAGTAAGAAAAGAAACAAGGCGAGGTGTTTTCCAAGAGCCTTGCAGGTGTGGTGATGCTGCATGTATGTTCTCCGAGCCGGTGACCGGCGCGACGTCCTATGGGTTTAATGAGGAATAAAGGTTAACACAAATAACACTTTTCCAAGGAGCGTCGATGAGATCGCTCCTTGTTTATTTTCAGCGGCGGCACCAGATGGAGGGGTTTATCGGCTTGTTGTGGTGACGAATTTCAAAATAAAGCGCATCCTCAAGCTCTCCCCCACTATTACCAAGCGTAGCGATCTGCTCGCCTTTATTAACGCTGTCCCCAGCGCTCTTTAGCAGTGCTTGATTATGACCATATAGGCTCAAATACCCACCGCCGTGGTCGATCATGAGTAAGTTGCCAAACCCTGTCATCCAATCAGAATAGACTACTTGCCCGGAAAATACTGCGTTAACCGCTTGGCCTTGTATTCCGCGCATTACAATCCCTTGCCAGCGAAGCTGTCCATTCTCAGATCGTTTTTGGTTAAATTGATGTACGAGTTTGCCTGCAGTCGGCCATTTGAGTTTCCCTTTTTGTTTTCCGAAGCCTTTGCGGTCTTTGTCGGCGGATTTAAGTCGTTGGTTAAGCTGAGTGATGAGCTGTTGGAGGTTTACTGCTTCCTGCTGTCTCCTTTCCAGCTTATTACTCTCGCTGTTAATTTCTTTTTTTAGTTCGGCGAGGGTGCGCTGTCGTTGTTTCTGTTTTTGATCGAGGGATTTTTTTTCACGCGTCAGCCCTTCCTGGAGCTGTGCAAATTGTTGCTGCTCCAGCTTAAGCTTTTTTTGCTGGGTTTCGAGTGTTTGCCGTGTGGCGTTTATTTCCTCCAGCTTTCTCTCTCGTGCGTGTTGGACGCGCTTGTGGAAATAAATAGTGCGAGGAAGCGAGGAGGGGTCTTCCGTGTTGAGAAGTAGCTTAGCGGGGCTGTTTGTGCCTTGGTGTTGGAGCATGCGCAGGTCTTTGGACATGCGTTCTTTAATGTTATCCAAAAACCTATTTATTTCGAAAATCCGGGTTCTGAGCTTTTTGACACTTTGTTCCCGGTTAGCGATTGCTTTACGGTTACGCAGGATTTTCCTGGAAATTGTCGAAATTTCTTTTTCATTTTTTCGCAGGGTTTTCTGTAGTCTTTGGTAGTTTCCTTTGTTGGATGTGATTTTATTAAGGAGGGAGCTGATCCCCTCTTTGATATTTTCCAGCTTTATTTGCTTATTGGAAATTTCTCCTTCAGTTGTTTGATCGCTTTATGCGCCGATGGGAAGGAAAAGCAGAACCACTGCAAGTAAGGCTTGCAGTGCTGCTCTGAATGGATGGGAGAGCAATGCGTGGTTTTTAAGTTTGATATTGCACCAGATTGTGTCCGGTCATTTCTTCTGGCATATCCATTTCCATCAGGTGTAGCAGTGTGGGAGCAATATCGGAAAGTGCGCCATCATCCAACAATTTAGCCGGTTTTCCGATGTAAATTAGGGGCACAGGCCCGTTGGTATGAGATGTGTGCGGCTGGCCCGTTTCCTCATCGCGCATTTTCTCTGCGTTGCCGTGGTCGGCAGTGATCAGGCACTCTCCCTGGTTTTCAAGAATGGCGTGTTCAATACGTTTCAGGCAGGCATCAAGGGTTTCCACGGCTTTTACGGCTGCTTCATATTTACCGGTATGCCCCACCATATCCCCATTGGCATAATTGCAGACGATAAAATCATGTTTACCTCTGTTGATGGCTTTTATCAGCGCATCTGTCAATTCCGGGGCGCTCATTTCGGGCTGTAGGTCATAGGTAGCGACATCGGGGGAGGCAACTAAAATACGTTCTTCGCCGTCAAAGGTGTCTTCCCTGCCGCCGCTAAAAAAGAAGGTTACATGGGCGTATTTTTCGGTTTCCGCAAGGCGAAGTTGGGTCTTACTTTGTTTGGATAAATATTCTCCCAGCACATTGTTTAGCGTTGCTGGAGGAAAGGCTACCTGGGAGGGGATGTCTTCTGCGTATTGAGTGAGGGTGACAAAGGAGGATAGTGATGGGGTTTTCTTTTTCTCAAACGCTGCGCTGTTTCCAGTGAATGCCTGACTGAGCTCGCGACCTCGATCGGCGCGAAAATTCATAAAAATCAGTCCATCACCGTTCTGAATAGTGACATCATTGGTGCTTTCATTTTCCGTTTTTATCAGTGTCGCTTTTACAAATTCATCATTTTCATCTCGATCATAAGCGGCGTTGAGGCCGCTGACTGCATCGAGCGCCTGGAATTGAGCATCCCCCTGGGTGAGTAGGTTGTAGGCCTCTTCAATGCGATTCCAGCGTTTGTCTCTATCCATTGCATAATAACGGCCAATTAAAGAGGCGATATGACCAATGCCAGCATCTTTAAGTTGTTTGTCAATTTTCTGTAAGCTGGGTTCGGCGCTGCGGGGTGGCATGTCGCGGCCATCCAGAAATGCGTGAACCATTACTTTTTTAGCGCCGCGTTGCTGGGCAAGTTTAATCATTGCGGAAATGTGGTCTTCGTGGCTATGCACTCCGCCCGGGGACAACAAACCCATGATATGCAGTGCTTTGTTGTTTTGAACGAGCTGATCAATATTGCTGCACAAGACCTGGTTTTCAAAGAAGTCACCATCTTCTATGGCCTTGGAGATTCGTGTGAAGTTTTGGTATACCACTCTGCCCGCGCCGAGGTTCATGTGGCCAACTTCAGAGTTGCCCATTTGGCCATCCGGCAGGCCGACATATTTGCCAGATGTTTGAATGAGGGTGTGAGGATAGCTATTAAGGAGGTGATCGAACGTGGGCGTGTTTGCATTTTTTATGGCGTTGTCGCTTTGCTCTTTTCGATATCCAAAACCGTCGAGAATAACGAGCACATGGGGTTTACGCTTATTCAATTCTATTCCTCTGTCGCTTGCGGGAAGGATTTTTCCAGGAAACTCTCATTTTACCGTTAAATCGGGGAATCCGCTATTTTAGGCGCATGGCTGGTGTATAATGCTGCACTTTCTTCTCACTTGGTAAAACTTTGGGTCATTAGGTACTAAATCATGATGGAGCAGCTTTTTGAATTTATTGTTAACCACTGGATGCTTTGCTCTGCATTTCTAGTGTTGCTTGTGGTATTTCTGCAATACGAAATTGCACGTGGAGGGCGAGGTGTGCACTGTCAGGAAGTGGTGGATCTGATTAACCATGATGGCGCCGTTGTGCTGGATGTTCGGCCTTCCAAGGAGTTCAGCAAAGGACACATTACTGACTCTATTAACATTCCCCATAATGTCCTTGGTGAACGTTTTGTTGAGCTGGAAAAGTACAAGGATCACCCCATTATCTTAGTATGTGCCCACGGCCATACGACAGGCGCTTCAGGGCAGCTTTTACGTAAGCATGGCTGGACGAAACTTTATCGGCTAACTGGCGGTGTAAGAGCGTGGGAAGATGAGCGTCTGCCACTAGCCAGCTAGAGTAGGTGTTTTTATTTTGGCTTTTGAAGTAACTATGTATAGCAGTAATTACTGCGGTTTTTGTGTTCGTGCGCTGCGCTTGTTGGAAAGTAAGGGCGTTGACGTGACTGAATTTAACGTTGATGGTGACCGTAATTTGCGCAAAAAAATGATGCAGAAAAGTGGTCGCCATACAGTTCCCCAAATCTGGATAGGTGATCAGCACATCGGTGGCTGTGATGACCTATATCGACTCGAACGAGCGGGAAAGCTGGATTCGTTATTGAATATTAACAATTAGCTCCTACAATGCATTTACGCTGTCTGAATTTCTGAGATCTCTTTTACTGAAGGAATAAACATGTCTGAGCAACAAAACCCCGCTGCGGGGCCGGGTGCAGGTAAATTCGCGCTACAACGCATTTATGTGAAAGATCTTTCTTTTGAATCGCCCAGTGCGCCACAGTGTTTCCGGGATGAGTGGAAACCTGAAATCAAAATGGATCTGAACACTGAAAATAGTCAGGTGGACGAAAAAACCGTAGAAGTGACGCTTCGTATTACCATTACCGTGACAAACCAGGAAAAGGTTGCCTTTCTCGTGGAAGTTCAGCAAGCGGGTCTGTTTTTGGCGGAGGGTTTTCCTCCTCAGCAGTTGCAGCCTTTGTTGGGCAGTTATTGTCCGAATATTTTGTTTCCCTACGCCCGTGAGACCGTGTCGGATGTAGTGAATCGAGGTAGCTTTCCTCAGCTGTTATTGGCACCCGTCAATTTTGATGCTCTTTTTTCTGAAGCTGTTAAGCGCAGGGCCGAAGAAGCGCAACAAGAAGCCTCTGAGTCCACAACGCACTAGTTGTTCCCGTCTATTAATGGCGGTTTGAATAAGCCGCCATTAATGTACCCCTTCTCTCGATCTATACCCCCCTCAAAACCCAGTTGCCGCCATGCTTCAAAGGAGATAATGGCAGCCGCATTAGAAAGGTTGAGACTTCGGCTTTCTGTGCGCATGGGGATTCTAATTTTGTTCTCTTCTGAAAACTCAGCCAGCACCTCTGCGGGCAGTCCGCGACTTTCTGGGCCAAAAAGCAGTGTATCACCAGCCTGATAGGATGGATGTGTATAGTCTGTTTTACCTTTCGTGGTACAGGCAAATATCCTATCGGTTTGGCCTAAAAAGTGGGTGAAGCCTTCGAAGTGTTTGTGGTGTTTCACTTCTGCCCACTCGTGGTAGTCGAGACCTGCTCGGCGAAGGCGTTTATCATCCAGGGCAAAACCCAGCTGACCAATAAGGTGGAGCTGGAAACCCGAGTTGGCACATAAGCGAATTAAATTGCCCGTATTGGGCGGAATTTCTGGTTCATAAAGCGCAATATTTAACATGGTGTCTGGTATAAAGGAAATCTTTGCGTCTGGCAAGGTTAACTAAAACTGGGGTCTCAACCAGGTTCACTTTCCTCCTCAAAATCCATTTCCAGCTCTTTGATTTTTCTTGTCAGGGTATTTCGCCCCCAGCCCAGTAACTCGGCCGCGTCCCGCCTGCGTCCTAAAGTATGCTTGAGGGCGGTTTCGATCATGATGCGCTCAAAAGCGGGAATGGCTCTATCCAGTAATTTTTCCTGGCCGATATTTAATTGTTGGGTGGCCCAGTTGCGCAGGGCTTGCTCCCAATTGTTACTGCTTTCTTTGGTTTCATTTTCCTGGAGCAGCTCAGGAGGAAGGTCATCAACATGAATTTCCCGTCCTGAAGCCATGACTGTGGCCCAGCGGCAGGCATTTTCCAGCTGCCTCACATTACCCGCCCAGGGAAGTATGGAAAGGTATTCCACCGTTTCGGGGCGCAGTATTTTGGGGTCGGTATTAAGCTCTTCAGCAGCTTTGACAAGAAAGTGATTTGCGAGGCGCGGGATGTCTTCACGGCGTTCGGAGAGGCGAGGGATATGGATGCGAATTACGTTCAGGCGATGAAAAAGATCCTCCCTAAAGCGCCCTTCTTTTACTAGCGTTTCCAGGTTTTGATGTGTGGCGGCGACGATTCGGACGTCAACATTCACGGGGGTATGCCCGCCGACGCGATAAAAGCTGCCGTCTGCCAGCACGCGAAGTAGCCGGGTTTGGGTGTCCAAAGGCATGTCGCCGATTTCATCCAGAAATAGAGTGCCGCCATTGGCTTGTTCAAAGCGGCCGCTTCTCTGGGCATTGGCGCCGGTAAATGCTCCTTTTTCGTGGCCAAATAGCTCTGATTCAATCAGATCTTTGGGGATGGCGGCCATATTCAGTGCAATAAACGGCTGTTCGCAGCGGGGACTATGACGGTGTAGGGCCGCCGCGACCAGCTCTTTTCCGGTGCCTGACTGCCCATTGATAAGTACGGTGATGTTGGATTGTGCCAGGCGGCCAATTGCTCGAAACACCTCCTGCATGGCGGGGGCTTCACCGATGATTTCCGGTGTGTCAGCCAGGCTGAAATCCTGTTCGAGCTTGGATATTTGTTCGTTGCGGTAAGCCACGGCACGGTTAACCAAGGCAATTGCTTCATCAATATCAAAGGGTTTGGGCAGGTATTCGAAGGCGCCACCCTGAAAGGAAGCAACGGCACTGTCGAGGTCTGAGTGGGCTGTCATCACAATAACGGGCAGGTCTGGGTATTGGTGGTGAACCTTGGACAGAAGTTCCAGTCCATCTATGCCTGGCATGCGAATGTCCGTGATGATGACATCCGGTTGTTGTTTCTCTAGTTTTCTGAGGATTGTTTCGCCGGACTCAAACGTTGTGGTTTCCAGGCCTTCCTGAGAAAGGGCCTTATCCAGCACCCAGCGGATTGATTTGTCGTCGTCAATGATCCAGATGCTGGCATTATTCATATTCGGGCTCCAAGGGTAGTGTAATACTGAATCGCGTCATTCCCGGCTCGCTTTCACACTCAATCAAGCCGTTGTGCTGGTTGATGATGTTTTGCGCAATAGACAAGCCCAAACCGTTGCCCTTCGGGCGACTGCTGACCATTGGTAAAAAGATCGATTCGAGTAATTTCGGGTCAATGCCTGGGCCGTTATCTTCAATGTCGATATTTACGGCCAGACGGAAACGTGTCCCCCTCAAGGGGATATGCCTTTTTATGCGGGTACGTAATGTAATAGTGGGGCTGAGCTGGTCAGATGCTTCGCTAAGTGCTTGGTAGGCATTGCGCGTAATATTAAGAATGGCTTGGATAAGTTGGTTTTTATCGGCGATAAGCTTGGGGATGCTGATGTCGTAATCAAAAATAAAACGACAGCTTTGCCCGGCTTCCACAATAATAAGTTGCCGCACGCGTTCAAGTACTTCGTGGATGTTAACGGCCTCCCGCTTGGGAGCAGTGGGAGGCCCCAAAAGCTCATCCACCAGGTGTTGAAGGCGATCTACCTCGGCGATAATGACGTCGGTGTACTCGGTGAGTGAGTCCTCAGGTAAAAGGCGCGCTAGTAGCTGTGCGGCGCCACGAATCCCTCCAAGAGGATTTTTTACCTCATGGGCAATACTGCGGATTAGGGTTTTATTGGATTGCTGGTGGGTGATGACCGCTTCTTCTTTGCTGATTTTAAGCAGGCGTTCCAGTGGCCGGAACTCCAGAAGAAGGTAGGGCTGAGAAGGTGGTTCGGAAAGCAGTGTCACAGAGTAGTCCGTTTTAAAGGCTGGTTTGCCCGTGACTTTGATTTCCGCTTCGCGCCGGGTAAATGGGCGGCCGGTTTTAAACGTTTCCAATAGGGCGCTTTCGGTAGAGAGGTCGTGTAAGAAAACTTCTCTGGCTGGTTTGCCCTTTAGTTGTTGTTCGCTGGTGGCGAACAGGTCTTCGCATGCGGGATTTAAATAAAAGACGCGAAGCTGCTTATCGAGTAAAAGTATTGCTGTAGAGAGGCTCTCTAGAACAGTTTGACAGGTGTTAACTTCTGGCATGAGATTTAAGGGCTTATTTAGTGTTGGGTAAGGCTAGCAATAATTAAGCCTATTGCTCCGAATGAGGGTGTATTTCCCGGGTGATGCGCTTTATCCGGGCGGATGGATCTAGTTCAGTGATGGCTATAGAATATTGTGCACAGATTTGGTGCGAAAGGCTAACTGTGAGCGTGGGTAGTGTTGAGTTTTTGGGCGCTGAGTTGGCCTACTTGGCGCGGTTGAGGAGTTGGGATTGACGCTGGAGGTGGAAAGTAATGGTTTCGCTGGAGCTAAGTGTTTCGCCATTGGCATTTATGATGATGGCCTGGAGTGCGTGGCTGCCACGATTCATCTGAGTAATGGCCAGTGTATTTGATCGGCCTCGACTCACTTCTTTGCCATTTGATTTTAATAGGATTGTGTCGCTTTCCCTCAGTGGCGGGTCTATTAAAAGCTCTACCGAAATATTGCCGGCATTGTTTCGAATAGTTGCATTACTTTGGGGCTTCTTGATCGCTAGTTGGGTATAAGTCCACTGCCCTTGTTTTATTTCTTGCTTGGGTGTCAGGTTTAGTTGGGGTGAAGGGCTTATATTGATCACCGGGACGGGAGGAAGGTCTAGCTCTTCGGCACTTTTGCTAGGTGAGTCGCTGTAGCTCACGTTGCCATCTTTATCAACGGTTTTATAGACAGCGGCCTGCGCACCATGAAGCGTTAGCAAGAGGCATGATATTAAAAGTGCTCTGTTTACGATATTTCCCATGGGTTCATTATGGTGCATGAGGCCTTGATATGGAAGGCGTGACAGATAAAATCAAAAAGGCCTCAAAAGAGGCCTTTTTGTTGGTGCTGATGTATGCCGAGCAACTAGAGGCTGTAGTACATATCGAACTCAACAGGGTGAGTTGTGCCATTCACGCGCTCTACTTCTTCGCGCTTAAGGGCAATAAAGCCATCAATCATATCGTCAGTGAACACACCCCCCTTGGTGAGGAAGCCACGATCTGCATCCAGGGCATTAAGCGCTTCTTCAAGGCTTGATGCGACAGTCGGAATCGCGAGGGCTTCTTCAGCAGGAAGGTCGTAGAGGTCTTTGTCTGCTGCCTCGCCCGGGTGGATTTTGTTTTCGATACCGTCAAGGCCGGCCATTAACATGGCGGAGAATGCCAGGTAAGGGTTGGCTGTGGGGTCAGGAAAACGTACTTCGATACGACGGGCTCTAGGGCTGCTGACGTAAGGAATACGGATAGATGCAGAGCGGTTGCGAGCAGAGTAAGCCAGCATTACCGGTGCTTCAAACCCTGGCACCAGGCGCTTGTATGAATTGGTGGAAGCATTTGCGAAAGCGTTAATGGCTTTTGCATGCTTGATGATGCCGCCAATGTAGTAAAGTGCTTCGATGGAAAGGCCTGAGTACTCGTCACCAGCGAAAACGTTTTCGCCATTTTTAGAGATGGATTGGTGACAGTGCATGCCGCTTCCATTATCGCCTACCAGTGGTTTTGGCATAAACGTCGCTGTCTTGCCATAAGCATGGGCAACGTTGTGAACGCAGTACTTAAGAATCTGCACTTCATCCGCTTTGGTTACTAAGGTGTTAAACCTTACACCGATTTCATTTTGGCATGCAGTACCTACTTCATGGTGATGCACTTCAATTTCAAGTCCCATGGACTCCATCGCGCCGCACATGGCGCCACGCAGGTCGTGAGCAGAATCAACAGGAGGGACGGGGAAGTAGCCGCCTTTTATACCTGGGCGGTGTCCAGTGTTGCCGCCTTCGAAAGAATGGGAAGAGGCCCATGATGCTTCTTCAGAATTAATGCTGTAGCTTGCACCGCTAATGTCGGCACTCCACTTTACGTCATCAAATACAAAGAATTCAGGTTCTGGACCGAAGTAGCAAGTATCACCGACGCCGGTAGACTTAAGGTATTCTTCTGCACGTTTGGCAACGGAGCGGGGGTCGCGCTCATAACCTTGCATGGTCATTGGTTCGATAATGTCGCAACGAATAATGAGTGTGGATTCGTCGGTGAAAGGATCTAGTACCGCGCTGCTATCGTCAGGCTGAAGGATCATGTCTGATTCATTGATGCCTTTCCATCCGGAAATGGAGGAACCGTCAAACATTTTTCCTTCTTCAAAAAAATCGTCGCCTACTTCGCTGGTAGGGATCGTAACGTGCTGTTCTTTACCATGCGTGTCAGTGAAGCGCATATCTATCCAGCGTACTTCATGTTCTTTAATTAAGCTTAGAGTCTTTTCGGACATAATATTTTCCTTCTTTGAATCAGTCTTAAAGGGCGCTGAGTGTCGGCCCACCGAGGGCGCTAGCAAGTCGCAACCAAGCACAGTTTCTATTTTGCTTTCGCGAGTTTACGCTGAATTTTTGCTGCCGCCTAGTTCTGGCTGGCCACAAAATAGGCCATTTACCTATACAAAACTTGTACCAGTTTAAAAAGGGGGGGATCTTGTTGAAGTGAGGGGGAATTGAGGGCTATAAGGGAGAGTGACGCACTACAATGAGGCAAATTGCGCCATGATGGTGCGATTTGCCTCATTTTCTGGGCTTATCTTTCTACTTTTATACTAATGAGAATATCCAGTTGCTTCTCGGAGATGTCTAGCACTTCATGTCCATTGATACGGCACCAGGTAGGTATGTCTTGCTTCACGCCGGGATCCGTTGCGATAACGAGTAGAGTTTCACCGTTCTCCATGGTTTTGATTTTATTTTGGGTTTTGATGACGGGCATGGGGCAAAGCAGCCCGCGTGTGTCCAGGGTCGCCGTGTGTACGGCGTCTGTATTCATATGTGCCACTCCGGCTTCACGTCATTGGCAGACATTGGTTTGATATTAAGGGGTTTAACCACGCCGCCCTTATAGTGGATTTCAACGGTGGCTTCTGTTGCTTCGCGGGCTTTACTAAAACGGGTCGAAATACGAGCGGCCAGCTTGAGATCATCTTCGCTGGGGTCGCCATCAATCAGCGTGAGAGGCCCAGGGTGGCTGGTGCAAACAAGGTGGGTGAAGGCTTTGCGGTAACCTTCGAGAAAACGGTTTTCACCTTCTTCCCGGCTGATGATCATTTTAAAGTTTTCTTTGGGGCGAAGATGACGGCCTACTTTCAGTAACATAATGTCATCCAGTTCATAGCGTCTCTCTCCGCGCGCTTGCCAAAGGTCGGAAAGTTTATCGGAGTAGGATTTGTCGGTAAGAAAACAACAGCCTCCGGCGGGTTGGGCGTATTCATCTAGACCGTACTTTGCTGCTAGCTCCATCTGGGGCTTTCTGTTCCTGCCCGAGAAGTCATGCAGCTCATCCCTGTTCACCCAGCCCTCTAGTTCAGGCAGGGTTGGGGGTAAGTTTTTGGCGCACAAAGGGCGAAGTAGTCTATCTGTTGCGCCCGACTCGCGGGCAATGAGGGGCATGGTTTCTTTGCGCTGGGATTTTGGCCGCTGCCCGATGACTTCACCGGTAATAATAAAGTCGAAACCGCCATCGTCGGCGAGATCTCTGGCGCGATTGAGCATGAGCTGCGCCTGGTTCACCATAAAGACTTTGCAGTCTAGGCAGGGGTTTAGGTTTTGTCCGTAGCCGTGTTTGGGGTTGATGACGATATCCTTGTACTCTTCGGATATGTCTTCGATATGCAGCTTAATGCCCAGTGTCTCTGCAACCCAGAGCGCATTATTGCGTTTCTCTTTTTTTGCATCCTTTTTGCGAATAGCGTGTGTATGGCCTTCTACGCAGAAGCCGGTGTAAAAGTTAACCCCCTCTACTTCAATGCCCTGTTCTTGCACTACTTTTACTGCAAGCATGGAGTCTAGGCCACCTGAAACCAGGGCGATTGCTTTGCGTTTCAAACTCACGATGCTTTATACCTCTAAGTTGTCATAATTCTGCGTTAAGTTACCAGCCGGCCATTTTAACCGATATTTACTTTGCACCGGTTAAAATTTTTATGCGTCTTTTTGTAGCTAGGGTCGCGCTTTTGTTGTGGGAATCGTGTGTTCAGGTATACTCGCGTCCCATATTTACCAGGGGTAGTAAACTGTGATTGAGAATATACGTAATGTTGCCATCATTGCTCACGTTGACCATGGCAAAACCACATTGGTGGACAAGCTGCTGCAGCAATCAGGCACACTCGGTGAGCGTGGAGAGGCCGAAGAAAGGGTTATGGACTCCAATGATTTGGAGAAAGAGCGTGGCATTACCATTCTTTCCAAGAATACAGCGGTGAAATGGAATGATTACCGTATCAACATAGTGGATACCCCAGGCCATGCTGATTTTGGTGGTGAGGTTGAACGCGTGTTATCCATGGTGGACTCGGTGCTTCTGCTTGTGGACGCTGTGGATGGGCCTATGCCTCAAACACGCTTTGTGACATCTAAAGCTTTCGCACAGGGGCTAAAGCCCATTGTGGTCATCAATAAAATTGACCGCCCGGGTGCTCGGCCTGATTGGGTGGTTGACCAGGTATTTGACCTATTTGATAATCTCGGTGCGACCGACGAGCAACTCGATTTCCCCATTATTTATGCCTCTGCGCTTAACGGTATTGCGGGTCTTGATCCGGAAGAAATGAGCGAAGACATGGAGCCGCTGTTTCAAGCGATCGTAGATCGGGTGTCCGCGCCCGATGTAGATGTTGATGGCCCCTTTCAAATGCAGATTAGCTCTCTGGATTATTCCAGTTACGTTGGCGTGATCGGCATTGGCCGTGTGAGCCGAGGAAAAGTTGCTACCAATTCGCAGATTGTGGTGGTGGGTAAGGAAGGTGAGAAACCTCGCAGTGCGCGTATTTTGCAGGTAATGGGTTATATGGGGCTTGAGCGGGTCGAAGTGCCAGAGGCATCAGCTGGTGACATTATTTGTATCACTGGGATCGAGGATCTGCATATCTCCGACACTCTGTGTGACCCTAAACACCCCGAAGCACGGCCTGCTTTGTCGGTGGACGAACCCACTGTGTCCATGACCTTCCAGGTCAATAACTCTCCTTTTGCTGGTAAAGATGGCAAGTTTGTTACCTCGCGAAATATCCGCGAACGTCTTCAAAGGGAGTTGCTCCATAATGTGGCACTTCGCGTCGAAGATACCGAAAGCCCTGATAAGTTCAAAGTATCGGGGCGGGGCGAGCTGCATCTTTCCGTACTCATTGAAACTATGAGGCGTGAAGGCTTTGAGCTGGGTGTATCGCGCCCAGAAGTTATTCTTAAAGAAGAGGATGGGGTGATAACGGAGCCCTATGAAGAAGTCAGTATTGATGTGCAGGATGAACACCAGGGCGGCATTATGGAAGCCCTAGGTCTGCGTAAAGGCGAACTCAAAAACATGATTTCCGACGGAAAAGGGCGTGTTCGCCTTGATTACGTGGTGCCCTCAAGGGGCATGATCGGTTTTCGTAGCCAGTTTATGACCCAGACTTCTGGAACGGGCATTATGACCAGCACTTTTTCCCATTATGGGGAAGTGAAAGACGGTGATGTCGCCAAGCGTCAGAACGGTGTATTGGTATCCATGGTTAATGGCAAGGTATTGGCTTTTGCCTTGTTTAACCTTCAGGGTCGCGGCCGCTTGATGATAGACCCGAATATCGATGTGTATGAAGGTATGGTTGTGGGTATTCACTCCCGCGGCAATGATCTGGTGGTCAACCCCACCAAGGCGAAACAGTTGACCAATATTCGTGCGGCGGGTACCGATGAAAATATCGTTCTTACTGTGCCTATTCGTATGACACTGGAGCAGGCCCTAGAGTTTGTTGAGGACGATGAGCTGGTTGAAGTAACGCCAAATCATATCCGTATTCGCAAGAAGCTGTTGAAGGAGCATGAGCGTAAGCGTGCGGGTCGATCTGACTAAGCACCTGTTGGAAACGTATGACATCCAAAACCATTAGAAAACCTGAGCTGGATGCGGCGGTTGCTGAGGCACTGAGCATTTCAAAGGAGTTGGCGGGTGAAATTGTCGCCAGCGCCTTTGAAGAAATTATTCTCGGTGTAGCGCAGGATGGCCAGGTGCAAATTCCTGGTTTTGGTAGTTTTGTGAAGCGCCATCGTAATGCCCGCTCTGGGCGAAACCCTCGTGATGGCGCAACCATTCAAATCGCAGCACATGAAACTGCCATATTCAGGGCAGGAACGAAATTAAAGCTGGCAGTAAATCAGTGAAGCAGCGGGCGGCTTTAGTGGAGCAGCTACTAAGCAGTCGGGCCTTTCTGAGTGCAAAATTTATAGCCCTTATTTCTGGCCTAAGCTGGAAGATGCAGCGTAAAAGTTGTCATGACGCCAAGGTTCAGGCCTACCTAGGTGATAAGAATATCAGCTTTCAATTGCAGACACGTAACGGCTTAATCTGCCGTCATTTTTTGGTGTCTGATCAGCGAATTAGCAGTGCCTGGGGCGCGCATCCAGCCCCTGATTTGGTCATTGTTTTTGCTGATGCAGTGATCGGTACGCGGCTATTAACCGCAGTGGGAAAGCGCCTTGCTTTTATGCAGGCGATGCAGGATAAAGAAGTGGAAGTGCAAGGCGACCTCTCTCTTTTTATGTGGTACGTAGAGCTTGGCTCCATGCTGAATCAATAGACCTCTTTTCTTTATTAGCAAAAGCCCTTACTAAAACCCTCTAATTCATCTTGACTTGCCATTACCTTGTTCACCACTTCTTTTGCCTCATCGGGGTCGATGCCCAGGCGCTCATAGAGTTCACTGGTTTGTAGAGGTGTCATAAGACAACTACCAGGTGTTTGCGATGCCTCGTTGATTAACAGCTGGCTAAGGCAGAGAAGGTTGGCATAACTGGCGTAGGGGCCTTGGTAGCTGGGTAACTGCTGCCAGCGCACGGCTTTAATTACTTCTTCGGGTAAGCTCCAGCTCTCAAACAGGCAGCTGCTGATTTGGTCGCGCGTCATGCCGAATAAGTGCTGGTCGATACAAGTGGCGGGGACATGAGGGTTGGCTTCAATCAAACGACACAACAAAGAAAAGTGAGGCGGGAAGGTGTGGCCGATGACCAGGTAACCAAAGTTGTGTAACAGGCCGGACAGGTAGGCCAACCCTCTGGCGGGGCGGTTTCTGCTGGGATGAAGGCGAGACAGTTGTTCCATTACCGTGGCAGTGGTAATGGCTTGTTGCCAATAAGGGCTTTGGTTGTAGGGATGATCCTTAGGTAGTTGCAGGGTTTTCCCTATGGCAAGGCCAATGGCGAGGTTCACCACTAGCTCAAAACCCAAAACACGAACGATGGCATCTTCGATAGAGCGAATTTTTCCAGGGACCGCGTAGAATGGCGATGCAGCCCAGCTAATGATTTGTGCTGCTAAGCCTGGATCCATGGCAACTACCTCAGTAAGCTCTTCCACTGAGGCGTTGGGGTCAATACGCAAACGAATCACCTTTTCTACGCTGACGGGCAACGGTGGTATTTCGAGTGTTTCATTCAGTCGGCTTTTAATCCTGCGTGTGGTAAAGCTTTCTACCGCTTTATGAATACTATGGATGTCGCTTTCTTCATCCAGTGATGCTTTGATAAGAGGCTTGAGTGGCTTGCAATAGCGATCCACTTGGGCGCGTTGGGTCAGGCGGGCAAAGTCCTTCTGGCCGAGTTTAATGTAGACATTGTCTTCACCGGATTCCAGGTAGATCGGATCCAGCTTGAGCAGGTGCCGATCTACAAGCAGTAATCCGTCTTCCGGTAGTGGTAAGGTGGCTAAGTTGTTGGTCTCATTTTCATTATTTGCTGCTTTCCCTTCCTGTGCTGGCGCTCTCCAGTTTCTACCAAAGCTTTCATTCAGTGTACAAAGGTCGAGAAGGCTGGCCCAGGGAATCAGTACTTGTGCTCTGCCAAGCTCGTCCTCAAGAATTATTCGCGTGGCAAGGGACGAGGGGGTGGAGGGTGATTTGTTTTCCTGGCTGAGTGCCAGTTCAGTGATGTCGTATTCAATTTTCTCTGATGCCAGGTATTCTTGAACTGGGGCCGAAAGTGGCATTGTTTTCTCCATGAAGGTTTAGCTTGTCAGATTTGCTGTGCGAAAGGCCTACCTCATCAGTATAGGAATATTCTTGCTGGCAGGGAGTGGCGTGAACAAAACTTAACTAAGTTAATCTGATGCGCATTAAACCTGGGCGTATTGTTCGCCCTGGGGCAGCCAGCGTTTGATAAGGGCGTCTATGACACTTTCGTCCGCCTTTGCATGAAGGGTGTTTGCTACAAGCTGGGCGTGTTCTATAAGATCGACGTGGCACTGTAGGTCGGCGATACGAAAAGCAATATCACCGGTTTGTCGGGTGCCGAGCAGCTCCCCTGGACCACGCAGTGCCAGGTCTTCTTCAGCAACAACGAAGCCATCATTAGACTCGCGCATTACTTTAAGGCGCGCTTTGCTTTGGGCGGAAAGCGGTGGATGATAAAGCAGCAGGCAGAAGCTTTCGATGGCACCCCGACCTACACGGCCTCGTAGTTGATGAAGCTGCGCCAGCCCTAGCCTTTCGGGGTTTTCTATGACCATAAGGCTGGCGTTGGGGACATTGACTCCAACCTCAATCACGGTGGTGGCGACCAGTAGGTCTACCTCGCCGGCTTTAAATCTCGCCATAATATTGGCTTTATCCTGGCTGTTGAGACGGCCATGAATCAGGGCAATATTGGCATTCGGAATGGCTAGCATAAGCTCTTCTGCGCTTTTTTCCGCCGCTTGGCACTGCAGCTGCTCCGATTCTTCAATCAGGGTGCAGACCCAGTAGATCTGTTTTTTGTTGGTGCATGCTTGGCGAATGCGTTCGATGACTTCTTCGCGGCGGGAGTCGGGCAGCACTATGGTTTTGACTGGCGTTCTGCCGGGAGGTAGCTCATCGATAATCGAGTTATCTAGCTCGCCGTAGGCACACATGGCCAATGAGCGGGGGATAGGGGTGGCAGTCATAACCAGTTGGTGGCAACTTAATGCCCCGCTTTCACTTTTCTGTTTCAAAGTCAGGCGCTGGTGTACGCCAAAACGGTGCTGTTCATCAATAATGATAATGCCCAGTTTGGAAAAAATCACATCGTCCTGAAACAGAGCGTGAGTACCGATCAGTAACTGGGTATCACCACTTTTTAGATTTTCGAGAGCTTGTTGGCGAGCTTTGCCTTTGGTTTTTCCGCTTAACCAGCTGAGTTTTATGTTTAGGGGTTCAAGCCAATCGCTGAAGGTGATGAAATGCTGTTCGGCGAGAATTTCCGTGGGCGCCATGATGGCGGCTTGGTAGCCGTTTTCGATTGCACGTAAGGCGGCTAAGGCGGCAATAACGGTCTTGCCGGAACCTACATCTCCTTGCACCAGTCGCAGCATCGGTGCTTCTTGAGTCAGATCTTGGGATATTTCTCTCCACACCCGCTGTTGCGCGCCGGTCAGCGTAAAAGCCAATTGCTGCAGAAATTTGGGAGTGACGCTCACCTGGTCGCACAAGGGTGGGGCTGGGTGGTGGCGTAGCTGTTGCCTTAGGTTTAACAGACTGAGACTATGGCTAATCAGCTCCTCAAAGGCTAGTCGCTGTTGGCAGGGGTGTTGTTTTTCGGCAATTTGATCGAGCTTCGCATCAGGTGGTGGCTCATGCAGATAAAGCAGTGCGTCCTTAAGTGATGGCAGTTGATATTGCTGGCATATTTTTGTGGGAAGGTAGTCGGGCAAAATGAGTGTTGCGTTTTGTTTAAACTGCGTCAGCACCTGAGCGACCACCTTTGTGATTCTTTGCTGTGTGAGGCCTTCGGTGGCTGGGTAGATGGGGGTCAGTGTTTGGGGTAGAGCTTGGATACTGTTTTCACCGAGTTCATATTCGGGGTGGTAAATCTCTAGGCCGGTGCTGCCTTGCCTGACTTCCCCGTAGCAACGAATATCCTTCCCTGGAGCAAACTGGTTTTTTTGAGCCGTCGTAAAATAATAAAACCGCAGGCCGATGATGCCGCTATTGTCTTTAATACGGCAAAGCAGGCTGCGCTTGCGCCCTAGAGCTACTTCGCAACTGATTATTTTTCCTTGAATGACGGCGGGGTGGTGGGGAAAAAGGTGGGCAATGGGGGTGATGCGGGTGCGATCTTCGTAGCGGTGGGGAAGGTGGAAGAGAAGGTCAATACAGCGGTGAATGTGCAAACGCCCAAACTTTTCCGCCAAGCTGGGGCCAACCCCTTTGAGTTTCGTCAGGGGCTGGGAGAAGTTTTCGTCAGCGCTTAGGGGCATGTGTGCGGTCTGATGGCTCTATGCATCAGTAAGCAGAATGCCATCCATTTCGACGCCCACCCCTTTGGGCAGCGAGGCAACGCCAATGGCTGCGCGTGCAGGATAGGGCTGGTCAAAATAACGGGACATTACTTCGTTTACCAATGCGAAGTTTCCTAAATCAGTGAGGAAAATATTCAGTTTAACGATATCATTCAGCGTGCCGCCTGCGGCGTCGCAAACTGCCTTGAGGTTTTCAAAAACCTGGGTGATATGGGCTTCGATATCGCCTTCAATAATTTCCATGCTTTTGGGATCAAGGGGGATTTGCCCTGAAAGGTAAACGGTATTTTGTACTTTAACGGCTTGAGAGTAGGTGCCAATGGCTTGAGGTGCGTTTTCGGTAGAAATTACTTCTTTCTTTATCATGATAGATGCCTTGTTTACGAGTTAGCGCAAAGGGATTCTATAGCGAAGTGTCAGGATTTTACACGGGTGATTTTTGATATGGTTTTAATGGCTCTGAGTCGCTTAATGGCGCGGGCCAGATGAATGCGGTCCTGCACTGAAATAATTAACCGTATAACATTGTAATTAGCGCTTTTTTCTTCCATGTTTATGGACTCAACATTAGCGTTAGAGCGGGTAATGGCGTTTGCTATGACGGCCAGTGCGCCACGTTGGTTTTCCAGTTCAACGCGAATTTCTGCCTGGTATTCGCCTTCCACCTCGTCCGACCAGACCACGGGGATGTACTTTTCTGATTTCTGTTCGCGGCCTTGAATGTTATTGCAATGATCGCTGTGTACAACGATTCCTCTTCCCGAACTTAAGTGTCCTACGATGGCATCGCCGGGGATAGGGTGGCAGCACTTGGCAAAGGTGATAACCATTCCTTCGGTGCCTTTGATGGCCAGGGCATTGAGTTTGCCAGGGCGCTCTTCATCGGCTGTACTCTCTGTTTCATTTAAAAGCTGGCGAGCAATAATCTGCGCCATTCTATTGCCGAGGCCGATGTCCTCAAGCAGCTCGTCACGGGTTTTAAAGCCATACTCCTGCAGTGCTCTCTCCATCGTGTCTTCAGAAAGATCGGCCAGTGAGCTGTTTAGTTGACTGAGTGAGGCATTTAACAGGCGCTCGCCAAGGCTGACGGATTCTGATTGGCGCTTATGCTTCAGGTAGTGGCGAATATTACTGCGTGCCTTACTGGTAATAACAAAGCTGAGCCAAGAAGGGTTTGGCTGGGCGCCGGAGGTGGTAATGATTTGTACGGTTTGCCCGCTTTGTAGTGGTGCGCTGAGGGGCGAAAGGCGGTTGTCAACGCGCGCTGCTACGCATCGATTACCCACATCAGTGTGTACGGCATAGGCGAAGTCGATGGGTGTTGCGCCGGCAGGTAGCTCCAAAATATTACCCTTGGGGGTAAAGATATAAACTTCGTCTGGGAAAAGGTCTATTTTGACGTTTTCGATAAACTCCAGAGAGCTGCCCGCTTGTTGTTGAATATCTAGGAGGCTTTTCATCCACTCGTGCGCACGTGACTGGGCGTGATGTGGGCTCAGTTCGTCGTCGCTTTTATAGAGCCAGTGGGCAGCGATGCCATTGTTGGCCATGGCTTCCATTTCTTCTGTGCGGATTTGCACTTCGATGGGTACGCCATTCAGGCCCTTTACCGTGGTGTGAAGAGACTGGTAGCCGTTGGCTTTGGGGATGGCTATGTAATCCTTGAAGCGACCGGGAATTGGCAGATAGAGGTTGTGTATAGTTCCCAGGGTGCGATAGCAGGTGTCCACATTCGCAGTAATGATTCGGAAACCGAATACATCCATGATTTCATCGAAGGGTTTACGGCTGTCGCGCATCTTGTTGTAGATGCTATAGAGGTGCTTCTGGCGACTCACCACTCGCGCATTGATATTCTCGTCGATAAGGCGCTTGTCAATGGTCTCATTGAGGTGGGACATGATCTCATCGCGATTTCCAATGGCCTTTTGGACGGCTTTTTCGATGAGTTGTGCGCGCAAGGGGTAGAGGGCAGAAAAGCCAAGATCTTCAAATTCTATGCGGAAGCTATTCATCCCCAGTCGGTTGGCAATGGGGGCGTATATTTCCAGAGTTTCCGTGGCGATGCGGCGGCGTTTTTTTGGTTGCAGCACTCCCAGCGTGCGCATGTTGTGTAAGCGGTCAGACAGTTTTACTAAAATAACGCGAATATCCTGGGTCATGGCCAGAACCATTTTGCGAAAGTTTTCTGCCTGAGCAATGGCGCGGGATTCAAATTTGATCTGGGAGATTTTGCTGACGCCATCCACCAGCTCTGCCACGACTGAGCCGAATTTTTCGGCTACTTCCTCCTTGGTGGCGTCGGTGTCTTCGATAACATCATGCAGCAATGCAGCCATCAGGCTTTGATGGTCCATATGCATATCAGAAAGAATGTAGGCTACAGCGAGAGGATGGGTGATATAAGGCTCACCACTACGGCGAAACTGTCCTTCGTGGTGATGCTCGGCAAAGTAATAAGCTTCTGCAATTTGCTGTGTGTAATCTTTTTCAAGATATGTAGACAGGCGATCAGTGAGATCGTCTATAGTTTGCAACTAGCTATCTCCCGTATGATTTAGGCACTTTGAGCAAAGTGCCTTTATTACTCGCGCAAGCAAGGTTAAGACTACTGCCATAAGTGACACTTGTCCATGTCTGCGTGTTGAATGGCTGAGAGAGGATAAAGGGAGCGCTGCGTTTGTTTATGGCTATTGGTACTTGCGAGGATCTGCTGCGTCGTTTTGCATGTGAATAGCGGGGGGGCTTAGGCGGGAAACTGAAAGCCAGCACTGGACTGGCTGGCTTTAACAATATTTTGCAAGCTGTCGTTTAGATAAGCTCGAGGTTTTCTTCTTGAGGTTCTGGTTTGTCCAGCGTGTCGATATTTGAAGGGGTGATAAGTTCTTCTGAAATTTCACGTAGGGCCACAACCGTAGGCTTATCATTTTCCCACTCAACCAAGGGGTCTTTGCCGCCCGTGGCAATTTGGCGTGCGCGCTTGCTGGCAAGTAATACCAGTTCGAAACGGTTTTCTACGTGTTTTAGGCAATCTTCTACGGTAACTCGCGCCATCTCGGGAGGGCTCCATTAGCTGTTTTGGTTGAGAACAGGCAATTATAGTGTATTGACTAGCTTTAGCTCAAGCTAAAAGCTGTTTTAGCAGTTTGTCCTGCTTTATTTTTTGGTTTTTTAATCGTAATCGCTGTGACATGAAAATGGCTTTGAGCTGTTCCAGCGCTTCATTAAACTGGTCGTTAATTACAACATAGTCATACTCAAGAAAGTGGGACATTTCCTCTTCGGCCTGAGCCATTCTTTTATTGATAACCTCGCCGCTGTCCTGGCCTCTGCCGTTGAGCCTTTCAAAAAGTGCCTCTTTTGAAGGAGGAAGGATAAAAATCGAAACGGCTTCTGGCTTCAGCTTGCGAACCTGTTGAGCACCTTGCCAATCAATCTCAAGAATAATATCGGTGTTTTGGTTCAGCTGGGCATCGACCCATGCCTCTTCCGTACCATAGTAGTTACCAAAAACCTCTGCTTGCTCCAAAAAGGCGGCTTCGCTGGTCATTTTCTGGAAAGCTTCGACGGTAATGAAGTGGTAGTCACTGCCATCCTCTTCACCGGGGCGTTTTTCACGGGTAGTGTGGGATACCGAGGTGCGGATGTCGACTTGTTCCTGCACAAGTTTGCTTAATAGGCTGGTTTTACCTGCACCGGATGGTGCTGAAATAATAAATAGTGTGCCGCTCATAACTGGACTCTTGCTTGGTGATCGATTAGGGAGTGCCTAGCATTTTTACGTTAACATGCTCCTATTCAATATTCTGCACCTGTTCGCGCATTTGTTCGATTAGCACCTTGAGCTCCACTGCTGAGAGGGTGTTGTCGTTACTGTTGGATTTTGATGCCAAGGTATTGGCCTCGCGATTGAATTCCTGCATAAGAAAATCGAGACGCCGGCCTACGGCACCGCCTTTCTCCAATACACGGGTGACTTCTTCGCAGTGGTGCTGAAGGCGATCCAGTTCTTCGCTGATGTCGAGTTTTTGGGCAATGATTACCAGCTCTTGCTCGATACGTTCGTTGTGCGTATCCAAATCGAGTTCATTAAGTCGCGAGAGCAGTTTTTCGCGGTAGCGACTGCTGAGCTCGGGCAAGCGTTCGCGAATGGCGTTGGTTTGTTCCTGAATCGACTGATTACGCTCCTGCAAAAAACCTTTGAGTGACAGTCCTTCGCGCTCACGGCTGGCGCTCAAGTCAATAAGCGTGGTGTTAAGCAAGTCGAGAATTTTTTCTGCCAGTAGTGAGCCATCTACTTTCATTTCTTGGGTGGCGCCTGGCCATTGAAGCAGCTCGATGGCGGATAAGGGGGCGGGGTTGCTGAGCTGTTGGTTGAGCGTTTCGCAATGCTGGACAAGGTTTTCCAGCAGGGTTTGGTTAATCTGAATGCTACCATGTTCGCTACCAAGGTGATTGAGTTTTAGACTGCATTCAATTTTGCCACGCTGCAGGTGGTTTTTAAGTTGTTTGCGCACGGCTTCTTCAAGGTGGCGCAGGTTGTCTGGGAGGCGAATGGCCAGCTCAAGGTAACGATGATTGACGGAGCGCACCTCCCAAACCAGTTGGGTTTCATCGAGGTTGCTTTGCTGTCTTGAAAAGCCGGTCATACTGCGGATCATGGGTTTCTTCTCGTTGATAGGGCTGTAGCCACATATTTGGGGGTAATATTGAAGCAGTTCCCGCTTTGTGCGGCAATCGCTTTTCTGAATGTGGGTGCTATCAGTGGGCACAAAAGTTTATACTATGCACCGGTTTTGAATTTGTTTTTAACCCTTATATATAGGAATCAACATTTATGCGTCCAAGTGGCCGAGCACCCGATCAATTACGAGAAATTAAAATTACCCGCGAATACACCTGCCATGCGGAAGGCTCTGTGCTGGTGGAATTTGGCAACACAAAAGTGCTTTGTAATGCTTCGGTTGACCAAGGCGTGCCGCGTTTTATGAGGGGCCAGGGGCGAGGATGGGTTACGGCTGAATATGGCATGCTACCGCGCTCCACTAATTCTCGTATGCATCGTGAGGCATCGCGTGGCAAACAGGGTGGACGTACTCTTGAGATTCAACGTTTGATTGGGCGATCCTTGCGTGCCGCCACAAACCTGAAGGCCATGGGTGAAAACACCATTACGCTTGACTGTGATGTCATTCAAGCTGACGGTGGAACGCGTACCGCTGCAATAACGGGCGCCAGTGTGGCCCTGGTAGATGCTTTCACCCATATGTTAAATAAAAAAATGGTGAAGGATGACCCTTTGATCGGGCTGATTGCCTCGGTCTCGGTGGGTGTATACAAGGGCACGCCAGTGCTTGATCTTGATTATATCGAAGATTCCAATGCCGATACCGACATGAATGTAGTGATGACTCAGCAGGGCGGTTTTGTGGAAATACAGGGCACAGCAGAGGGCGATTCCTTTAGTCGCGCCGAGAATGATGCACTGCTGGATCTTGCCGAGAAAGGCATCCAGGATTTGGTTAAAGCTCAGCAACATGCTTTGCAGTGGTAGGTCTTATGCAAGATTACCAACGAGAGTTTATCCGCTTTGCTATTGATCACCAAGTCTTACGCTTTGGTGAATTTACCCTGAAATCGGGGCGTGTTAGCCCTTACTTTTTTAATGCGGGTTTATTTAATACCGGGCAGGCCGCTGCCAGGCTGGGTCGATTTTATGCTGAGGCGATTCAGGACGCGGGCATTGATTACGATGTCATTTTTGGCCCAGCTTACAAGGGCATCCCTATTGCCACCAGTATGGCGGTGGCATTGGCGGATAAATTTGGCGTTGATAAGCCCTTTGCCTTTAATCGTAAAGAAGCGAAGGATCACGGTGAGGGTGGCACCCTTGTGGGGGCTGAGCTGCTTGGCAAGGTCTTGATTGTGGATGATGTCATTACTGCCGGGACAGCGGTAAGGGAAGTGATGGCCCTGCTTGAAAAGCTTGAAGCAAAGCCAGCTGCCGTTTTGGTGGCTATGGATCGGCAAGAGCGTGGTAGCGGCGATTTGTCTGCAATACAGGAAGTTGAGCAGCAATTTGGCATCCCGGTTGTGAGCATTGTTACCATGAGCCACCTGGTGGAGTTCCTTGGGGAGGCTCCAGAAAACGATGCGCACCTGGTGGCTATGCAGAATTACAGAAGGGATTTCGGTATCTCTTAGACTGAGTAATGACTCTCAACTTGGAGAGAATCGAAGCGATGAAGTCTGTTTTTGGGTTTCATCGCGTCGTCTTTGGGCTAGACTTTAAGTAGCTGGGATCTTGCGAGCGCCTTCTTTTACTCGCACGTAACGCCTCCTGCTGGCAACTGAAACTAAAGTCTTTTGTCGCTCAAAGGCTCCTTCTATTTCGTTTCAACCTTAATGATGAGACCTCCGCTTGCGCAACAACTTATTTATCAGCCGTTTTATCTGTCTGGCAGTAATGACCTTTTTTTCATTAAATCTGTGGGCTGGGCGCTTATACCAGTATGAGGATGACAAAGGCAGAACGGTGCTTAATGACCGCGTGCCAAAGGCATTTATTCATAAAGGTTACAAGGTATTAAATGATAAAGGTTACGTTGTGGAGGTGATTCCTCCCGCGATGACGGAAGAGCAGAAAAAAGAATTTCACGAGGAGAAAAAACGACAAAAGGCCTTAAGAAAACTGCTTAAAACCTATTCAGGGCCTGAGGATGCAGAGCTGGCACGGGATAGGCGTATGGACATGCTTGATAGTCAGATAGGCGTAAAAAAAGGGGTTATCGCCAGGTTGTTAGCTCAGAAAAAAAGAGAAACGGAGAAGGCGGCAGACCTTGAGCGCAGGGGGCGAGAGGTTCACGCAAATATCGTTGGAAAGGTGGAACGACTTGATCGGCAGATTACCGCTGCGCGGGAAGAAATCTCTAAAAGGGAGCTGGAAAAAGAGGAAACCCGCTTACGCTTCGAGAAGGATGTTCAGGAGCTCAGGGCGCTGCTGAGTAAACCAAGTAAGGACTTGAAAATTCAACAAACTCCCTGATGGGGGGTTGTTGAAAACAGGTTTTGTGAGAGGTGCTGCCACTGTAGTGGCCAGTGAGTGGTGGGCATGCGTTTAAACCCGCTACGCACGAATTGGCTTATTCGCCCTTCAATGGTGGAAAAAATCAGGTTGGCGGCAGCAGTGGCAGGTATGCTTGGAATCATGCCATCATTTCTTTCTGCATCACTAATGGCTTTGCTTAACAAGGCTTCTAATCGCTCGTTCATCTCCAGAGCTTTCGATCTAAGGCGCTCCGCTTCGCCCGCTAAGGCATCGCCAGATAGGATGCGGCTCAAACCCGGGTTGGCTTCGGAAAATGAAAGGATTGTGGCGAGCGTCTGTTCACAATAATCCAACGCACTGCTGGCATCGCAACGGAGGTCGTTAATGCGCTTGAACAGGGTGTCGTCTATCTGCTCTATCAAACCTTCAAATATTTTTGTTTTACTGGGAAAGTGACGGTAAATAGCGGCTTCGGACATGCCCACTTCATCAGCCAGTTTTGCCGTAGTAACTCGCCCACCAGGGCTTTTTTCCAGCATGCTTGTCAAGGCGTTAAGTATTTGCTGACGCTTGCATGTTTTGGTTCGTCCAGGCATTTTTATCTCTTTAGGGTATCTCTAAAAATTGCCTTTTTACCCGATAGCGGCGTCAGCTCCGTACTCAACTCCTCATGTAGCCCTAGTACACTGCGGGTTTCCGTGCGGTGCTTCCTTGCTCTCGAATAAAAATTCTAATTTTTAGAGATGCCCTTTATTGTTTTCGTTTTGGCTGCGTGCTTATAACTTGTTGGTAATGAGCGTGCCAACCCCAGTGTCTGTGAACACTTCAAGTAACAAAGCATTGGAAACCCTGCCATCTATAATGTGTGCGCTGACCGTGCCATTTTTGACTGCATCCAGTGCGCAGGTGATTTTTGGCAGCATGCCGCCATAGATGGTTCCATCGGCGATTAGATCATCCACTTGCCTGGTGGTCAAGCCGGTTAGAACCTCGCCAGATTTATCTTGTAATCCGGCAACATTGGTGAGGAGTAATAGTTTCTCAGCCCGCATAACCTCGGCAATTTTGCCTGCCACCAGGTCGGCGTTGATATTGTAGGAGATGCCCTCGTCATCGACCCCAATGGGTGCGATGACGGGAATAAAATTACTTTTCACCAACATATCGATAACACTGGTATCGATGGACTGTACTGATCCCACGTGGCCAATATCGATGATTTCCGGGGCCATCAAGTCTTCGTTGGCTTTATTGATATGTAGTTTTTTGGCCCGAATTAAGGGTCCGTCTTTGCCGCTAAGGCCGATGGCGCGCCCGCCATTATGGTTAATGAGGTTCACGATGTCTTTGTTCACCAAGCCGCCGAGAACCATCTCTACCACATCCATGGTTTCGCTGTCGGTGACACGCATGCCGTCAACAAAGGAACTCTCTTTGCCGATTTTACTCAGTAGCTCGCCGATTTGAGGCCCGCCACCGTGCACCACGACGGGGTTAATACCCACCAGTTTCATCAGTACGACATTTTTGGCAAAGCTGCTTTTTAGGCTTTCATCGGTCATGGCGTTGCCACCATATTTAACGACAATCGTTTTACCGCTGAATTTGCGGATATAGGGTAGCGCTTCGGTGAGTACTTGCGCTGTGATATCCGGGCTGGGGCTGTTTTTGTCAGGATTTACCACGTTGGATGAAACCTCAATAATGCGGAAAGAGGCCCTTACGCAGACGCTGTTTTTTCTAGCGTAAAGGTGTCTAAAAACGTTAAGCGTGGGCGAGTACGCTCTTCAGTAGCGGATACTACCGAAAAGCGCCGTGGTATTCGAGTTTGGGGGGCTGGTGGGCAGGTAATTGTCGGTTTAGCCATTAGTATTAATGATGAGGTTCTCGTCCACCATTTGTAGCTGCTTCTGGAATAAACCTTTTATTTGCTCCAGTGCTTCCTCGTTGTGGGCCTCAAAGCGCGCGGTGAGTGCGGGCGTGGTGTTGGAAGCACGAACCAGGCCCCAGGCTTTGGGGAAGTCGACGCGCACTCCGTCGATGGTGTTGACTTTTCCGCTACCGAACTGCCCTTTTTCTTCGAGTGATTTAATAATCTGGAATTTTCGCTCTTCGGGTACAGAGATAAGAATTTCGGGTGTTGCGAGGTTTTCCGGTAAGTCTGCGAACACTTGTTCCACGCCTTCGCTCTCGGTGGATAAAATTTCCAGTAGACGTGCACCGCTATACAGAGCATCGTCAAAGCCAAACCAACGGTCGTTAAAGAAAATATGCCCGCTCATTTCTCCTGCCAAAGCGGCATTCATTTCTTTTAATTTGCCCTTAATCATCGAGTGGCCGGTCTTCCACATTAAGGGTCTTCCGCCAAGGTTGGTGATTAGCTCAGGCAGGCGTCGGCTGCATTTTACGTCGAAGATGATGTCAGCGCCGGGGTTGCGAACCAGCAGGTCTTTGGCGTAAAGCATCATCAAGCGGTCGGGCCAGATAACTTTTCCTGACGGCGTGACGATGCCGATGCGATCACCATCACCGTCAAAAGCGATGCCGAGATCTGCATCATTTTCCTTGACGGCGTTTTTGAGTGCTTCGAGGTTTTCTTCGCGGCTGGGGTCTGGGTGGTGGTTGGGAAAGTTGCCGTCAATTTCCGAGAATAAAGGGATGGTATTGCAGCCCAGTTCTTCAAACAGTTCAGGGGCGATTTCCCCTGCTGCCCCGTTCCCGCTGTCGAGCACTATGGTCATCGGCGTTGCAAGAATGACATCTTCAGCGATGTGATTTATATATTTTTCTTTGAAGTCTGATTTACTCTCTTCCCCGCTGCCTTGCTCAATGGCGTTGCGAATCAGGCGATTACGCAGAGCCAGCACGCCTTCTCCCGAAAGGGTGTCCCCAGCAATCATTATTTTTAGGCCATTGTACTGCTTCGGATTATGGCTACCAGTCACCATGACGCCGGAGCGCGAGCTTTCTTCTGTGTGGCAAGCAAACCAGAGCACGGGGGTGGGTACGATGCCGATGTTAGTGACATGGATGCCTGTGCTTAATAGGCCTTCTATGAGGGCTTTGCTGAGAGCAGGGCTGGATAAGCGGCCGTCGCGGCCGACAAATATGGATTGTTCGCCCTTTTCCAGAGCTTCGCTGCCGATGGATTTTCCCAGTAGGTGGATAGTGTCTTCAGTGATGTCCGCATCTACAATGCCGCGAATATCGTAGGCGCGAAAAATGCTGGCGGGTATGTCCGGCAACTCTAGTTTGTCGTCAACTTCGGCGCTGGGCAGACCGTGCCCGGGGAATTCTTTTTGAAGGTTTGGGCTTTCGGCTGTAAGGCCTTCAGGCAAATCGAGTTCCGCAGCGGCCTCTTGGTCGAGGGATGGGCTGTGGTTTGACTTAGAGGCATTTTTTACAGTGGTAGGCGACTTGGCGTGTTGGTTTTGCAGGGCCTCAGTTTCGTCTTTGTAGTCAGCGAGTATACGTTCCAGGGTGTGATCCAGCGTTTCCATAAAGAGCACTTTAAAATCGGGGCGCCTTGAATATTGTCCAAACTTGAGCTCTTCCAAGTGTGCAATAAGAAGGGCGCTGTCTAAGCGCAGATTTTTTTCTGTGATCTTAAAGGCAATAACGGTGGCTGCAGCTCCCAATAAGAAGGCCGCTAATACCGGAGTAAAAAATTCCAGCAAGCCATCTATGGGATTTATAGGGTTTGTTGCATAGATGAGTTTCCAGTTTGGATTGTTAGTGTTTTGTTCGCTACGAATCATGCCTTCTTGTAGCTGCTTTTTGCCCTGGCTGATTAGAACCAGTGGCTTACCATTTTTAAATTGCTGAACGAGCTGAAGCGAGGCGTGCTCGTTTATGCTTGCTCCGGTTTGGCCAAGCAAGGCGCTAAAGTCGATGGACGCTAGAAGGACGCCAATAATTTCATCGCCATTTTTAATGGGGTGGGCCTCATTGAGGATGAGCTTGCCCTCTGCAGTGGATACTTCTGGCGGGATGGCTTCACCCACTTCTGTTTTTTGCACCATGTCTACAGTGGAAAAGCTAAGTGGGGGGGAGGCATTTCGATCTGGTTTTGCCGCGCCCTTCGCAATAATGCGTGTTTTTAGGCTGTGCGGAATGAGGGCGTTAACGCTGCTTTCCAGTTGCGCTACCCGTTCATGGTCTTGATCCGCAAGGGCTGTAGCGAGACCCTCTAAAGAGGCGGCATGAGATATAGTATATTTCAGCACCCCTTCAGTGTGATTAACCTGCTGAGTGAAGAGCTGCGCCTGGGATTCGACTTCCAGAAGCGCAGTGTCATGGCTTTTTTTTGTGGCAATGAGTAGGTGGTAGCCAAAACCGAAAAGTAAGCTGACCACAAGCATGATGGTCACGGGCAGGAGTATAAAAGAGAGAAAGCTTTTAGCAGAATGCTGTTTTTTTTCTACTTGCTTGCCGTTGTTTTCGTTCTTTTTCTTTCTAGCCATGAGCCGTTGATCCTTGCGGCGCTAATAATAAATGAAGGGGTAAGTCTGTGAATAGTATAGGTGATATATGGCGTTAGACCTAAGGGCGGTTGTAGGCCTGCCCTTGATGAGTTTGTGCTAGGGAGGCAGGAAAAAGCATTTGGTTTTTTGTAAGGGTTTTTTAGTGTCTGCCCGAGTGGCCGAAGCCGCCTTCTCCGCGTTCGCTTGTATCGAATTCGGATACCAACTCTAGTTCAGCCTGAATAACGGGGACAATAACAAGCTGTGCAATTCTTTCGCCGGGCTCTATGTCAAAGCTGCTATGACCACGGTTCCAGCAGGAAACAAAAAGCTGGCCCTGGTAGTCAGAATCAATTAAGCCAACCAGGTTGCCAAGTACGATGCCGTGCTTATGGCCAAGGCCAGAGCGGGGTAAGATCATTGCGGCATAAGCTGGGTTTTTAATGTGAATTGCTAGGCCGGTGGGGATAAGCAGTGTTTCGCCAGCCCCTAGGTTAGTTTTGCTGTCCAGCATGGCGCGTAAATCAAGACCCGCCGAGCCATCAGTGGCGTAGTTGGGTAAGGGGTATTCATTGCCAAGGCGGGAGTCGAGAACCTTTACTTGCAGTGACTTCATGGTTTGATTTTATTCCGTTGAATGGGTGGGGATTACCCTTTGGGGGCTTCGCTTATGGCAGAAGCGATGATATTGATGATCTGTTCGGCTATCGCTTCTTTGCTTGCGCGCTCGAGGCTTTGGTGCTTTTCTGCAGAAATCACTGTGACGGCATTTTGGTCAGAGTTAAAGCCAATATCGCTGCGCGTGACATCATTCGCAATGATCAAATCGAGGTTTTTATTCTTTAATTTTCCTTGGGCGTAGCTGATTAGGTCGTTCGTTTCTGCGGCAAAGCCCACAGTGAAGGGTTTGTCTGGCAGTGAGGCCACCGCCGCAACAATATCAGGGTTGCGGGTTAACTGAATGGTCATGGTATCAGCAGACTTTTTGATTTTTTGCTCGGCCACTGTTTCTGGGCGATAGTCGGCAACCGCTGCGGTGGCGATAAAAATATCCGCGCTGCCAGCCATATCAAGTGATGCGGTGTGCATCTCCTGGGCGGTGTTGGTGTTAATCCTTTTTACGCCCTCAGGTGTACTTAGGTGAACCGGCCCAGCTATTAGGACGCTTTCCGCTCCTGCGGCCAAGGCGGCCTTGGCGAGGGCAAAGCCCATCTTGCCAGAGCTGTGGTTACTGATATAACGAATAGGGTCGAGGGCTTCTCTGGTTGGCCCAGCAGTAATCACCACCTTCTTACCGCTAAGCTTTTCGGCTGGTGCTGCTGCTTTGGAAAATAAGCGAAGCACTGCCGTGACCAGCTCGCTGGGTTCCAGCATACGCCCTGGCCCGGTTTCACCGCAGGCTTGCTCTCCAGAGCCAGGGCCAAGAAGGTGTATGCGGCGCTGCTTTAAGGTGAGCGCGTTTTCCTGGGTGGCGGGATTTCTCCACATTTGTTGGTTCATGGCGGGCGCGGCCGCAATGGGGGCGTTGGTGGCGAGGCACAGGGTAGAAAGTAGGTCGTTGGCAAAACCATGGGTCAGTCGGGCAAGAAAGTCAGCGCTGGCCGGGGCGATTAATACCAGGTCGGCCCAGCGCGCCAGTTCAATATGGCCCATGGCGGCTTCTGCATCTCGATCCAGTAAGCTATCGCTAACAGGGTTGCCTGATAAGGCCTGGAAGGTTAGGGGGGTGATGAATTCTTTTGCGCCATCCGTCATAACAACTCGGACATCGGCTCCCTGCTCCTTAAGGCGGCGAGTCAGCTCTGCGCTCTTGTAGGCGGCGATTCCCCCAGTGATGCCCAGAATGATTTTTTTATGGGAGAGTTGTGCCACGCCCTAGCTCCATGATTTGTATGGTGATTTTATGATTAAATGTAAATGGTAATTTTTGACCAATCGCGAGGTAATTACGCCGTATATTTTGAGGGTCACGAATAGTAGCATCTTTTCAATTGTAGAGCGTTTACAAAATACGCATCAAAAAAACAGGAGAAAAGTGTTGCCTATCAATCACTGGCCAGAAAGTGAAAGGCCTAGAGAGAAACTATTGGAAAAGGGAAGTGCGGCATTGTCCGATGCGGAGCTATTGGCAATTTTCTTTCGCACGGGCATCGCGGGTAAAACAGCGGTGGACATGGCCCGAGAGACATTGGCGCATTTCGGCTCGTTGAGAAAGCTTGTGGAATCAAGAGTCGAGGCATTTTGCTCTGTACCAGGCTTGGGGCCGGCAAAATACGTACAAATTCAAGCTGCGCTGGAGCTGGGAGAGCGTTGCATGAGGGAAACGTTACAGCGTGGGGATGTTTTATCGAACCCTGCTGAGACCCGCGATTTTCTTATGGTGCGAATGCGGTCGTATCATCATGAGGTGTTCGCCTGCCTGTTTCTTGATAACCAGAATCGAGTGATTGAATTTGATGAAATGTTTTTTGGTACCATTAATGGCGCATCGGTGTATTGCCGTGAGGTGGTTAAGCGCGGCCTAGAGCATAATGCTGCTGCCGTCATCTTTGCTCACAATCACCCGTCGGGAGTGGCGGAGCCCAGTCAATCCGATGAGCAAATCACCCGTCAGTTGGTCCAGTCTCTTGCGCTAGTGGATATTCGTGTACTTGATCATATCGTTGTGGGAGATGGTGAGACGGTGTCTTTTGCCGAGCGGGGTTTGCTGACATGATCGGGAAGTGCACCAAGTGAGCTGTATTCGACAAGTTTTAAGGAAAAACCTTGAGAATCAGCTAAGGTTTTGGTATAAAGTTGCCCCTTTGAAAATTACTATCAGACCTATCCCTAAAATCACTGGGAGAGGGCAGTCTTTTGGAGACCAAGCATGTCTAAAGTTTGTCAGGTGACGGGAAAGCGCCCAGTGACGGGGAATAATGTTTCGCACGCGAAAAACAGAACTCGTCGTCGCTTTGAGCCAAACCTTCAGCACCACCGTTTTTGGGTTGCGAGCGAGAATCGTTTTGTAAGGCTAAGAATTTCTACAAAAGGAATGCGAATTATCGATAAGCTGGGCATTGATAAAGTGCTGGCCGATATGCGCTCCAAAGGTGCGAAAGTATAAGCGCCGGAATAGGCTTTAATCATAAAGCCTATTAAGTTTTCAGAATTAAAGTGAAGAATTAGGGTGAAATTGTCATGAGAGATAAAATCAGACTGGTATCCTCTGCGGGAACTGGGCACTTCTATACAACAACTAAAAACAAGCGCACCATGCCGGAAAAAATGGAAATCAAAAAGTTTGATCCGGTCATTCGAAAGCATGTTGCTTATAAAGAAGCCAAAATCAAATAAAAAAACCCCGCTTTTAGCGGGTTTTTTTTATTTCGCTTATTGTATGCTAACGCCGTTAAATGGATAGAACAGGCGAATAAATACTTATCATGAGTGAGCTCAGCCCCTCAACGGTCATTTTCTTTGCTGATATAGCTGGTAGTACCCGCCTTTATGACCGTCTTGGCGATAGCCAGGCGCACCGATGCATTGTCACCACTATCGAATCTTTAAGAGGACTTGTGCGGCAGTTTGATGGCGTTGTCATCGAAGTGGTGGGCGACCAAGTCATGGCCTACTTTAATGATGCTGAGAAAGCGGCTCAGGCAGCCAGTGCCACCCAGCGGCACTTTGAAAATAACAATATTCTGGAACAGCGCATACAAATCCGCATCGGTTTTCATTATGGCCCAGTATTATGGGATGGGCAGCACCCCTTTGGTGATACGATCAATGTGGCGTCTAGAATGGTGGGTTTGGCGGGTGGCAGGCAGATAGTAACCACGGCTATTACTGCTGAACGCTTTACTCGGGGGACACGGTCTCGCGCTCGCCCCTTTGGTCAGGCGAATGTTAAGGGCAAAGCTCACCCTTTCAACACACTAAAAATTGAGTGGGATGACAGCGACTCCACATCTCTCTTTTTTCACTCTGATAAAACCACCCCCCTGGTTAAAAAAAATCTGCTGACCCTGGAATACAAAAATAAAGCGATTCAGCTCGATGAGCAGCAGACATTTTTTATTATTGGCCGTGGCAGTAGTTGTGATTTAGTGGTGCTTTCCGGAGCCGCTTCCCGTAGTCATGCTCGAATTGAGTGTCGACAGGGGCACTTTATCTATTTCGACCAGAGTAGTAACGGCAGCTTTGTGATGACCACGGGTCGACGAGCAAATGACGGCATGAATTTGCTCGTTCATCATCGAGAGTGGGTTTTTTCCGGCACCGGCTGGCTGGGTTTAGGTTTGCCCGTAAAAGAAAGCGGCGAAGAAGCCATCCGCTTTTCAGTTTCCTGATTTATTCTCGGCTTCTAGCTTAAGTTTTATGAAACAATAGATTCCCGTATACGTCCACTTCGGCCGTCCATCCTGGCTCTAGCCAAGTGGTGGAAACTTGCTCGCAAATGAGCGCTGGTCCTGAAATCCTCTGTGGGTGCTTTAGCTGTTTTCTTCGGTACACAGCCGTTGCCATTGGGCCTTCTGAAGTCAGAAGACTGCGACTGGTGTGGGGCTGTGGTGTAAGGGAGGATGGTTTTCGATTAGGTGTGTCGTCAAACCTGCTAAGTTGAAGGTTGCTTTCCGGTCCCCGCGTTGCGACACACAGGTCTACCAGTTCGACAGGGCTATCCAGTTTATGCCCGTAACGAAGCTGGTGGGCTTCGGTGAAAGCCTCGGTGGTGGCGTGAATAGAGCCTTGCCAGCTTATGTTTAAGCTGTGCGCCTGCCCTTGATAACGAAGGTTGAGGGATGTCTCTCTCGACAGGTCATGTTCGGCGAGGCCTTCTTCCTGCATCGCGAGGCGGCCCTCTTCGGCTAGCTGACCAAACCTGTTGAGCAGTGTTGCCTCATCAAACGAACTAAATAGTCCGCTGTGGGTTTGAGTGAGCTGTCTTTCTGCGCGCGCGGCCACCAGCCCCAGCGCAGAGAATACGCCGCCTTGCACAGGAACGATGGCCTCTTTGATTTCCAGACTGTCCGCCAAAGCGCAGATGTGCAGTCCGCCCGCTCCACCAAAACAGCAGAGTTTGAAATTGCCAAGGTTATAACCTTTACCCACGGATATTTTTCGTAGCGCTCTGGACATGTGCTCATTGACAATATCGAGAATTCCTTGCGCAGTTTCTTCCAGGCTTAGGCCGAGGGGTATGGCGAGTGCCTCCACTGCCTGCTTTGCTGCTTTGATATCGAGCTGCATTTCTCCGCCTAAGAAGAAGTCCGCCTGGAGGCGACCCAGTACGGCATTCGCGTCACTTACCGTTGCGACACCACTTCCCCTGCCATAACAGGCTGGGCCAGGGTTAGCGCCTGCAGATCGAGGCCCCACCTGCAGGATGCCGCCTTCATCAATATAGGCGATTGACCCGCCGCCAGCGCCTATGGTGTGCATGGCAACAGAGGGTATGGAGATGGGTAACTGGTTGATGTGTGTTTCATCGCTGAGTGGCACCTTTTCGTTCAGCAATGCCACATCGGTGGAGGTGCCGCCCATATCAAAGGTCACCAGTCGGGGAGATTGGGCCAGTTTGCCGATTTTATCCGCTGCTACTAAGCCCCCTGCGGGGCCGGAAAGTAGGAGGCGCACACTGTTGCTCCCGGCCTGTCGAGCATTCATCGTCCCCCCGCTGGATTGCATAATAGCGAGGGGGGAGGGGGCCAGGGAGGCTTCCAGGCGAGTCAGGTAATTGATCATCAGAGGGCTGAGTCGTGCATTCAGCCAGGTCGCGATTCCGCGCTCGTACTCTTTGTACTGGGGAAGCACCTCCGAGGAGCAAACGATCAAAGGTTGCCAGGATAAAGACCTCTGAAGTTCTTGTTTTATCTGCTGCTCATGGCTGGGGTTAATAAATGAAAAAACGTGATTAATGGCAATGGCATCGGGTTTTAGCTTTTCCAGGAAGGCGACGAGCGCATGCATATCTTCATCTGTGATGCGCTCAATAATTTCCCCTTGGGAATTGATACGCCCGCCTACCTCTAAGCAGTATTCATGCTCAAGAGGCAGGGGCTTATCAGAAGGCTGTAGATTATAAAGCTCCCGGCGGGTTTGCCTGCCAATATGGAGAATGTCTTTAAAGCCCCGGTTGGCTACATAAGCAGTGCGTGCCCCCTGGCCTTCCAACGCGGCGTTGGTGGCGACTGTGGTACCATGAACGATACGCACTGCGCCCTTTTCCACCGCTTGTTTAAGCCCCATTTCCTTTACTCCTTTTAGGATGGCTTGCTCAGGGGCTGAGGGTGTGGAGAGCACTTTATGAATGCGCAACTGTTCGCCATCAAAGAGTACAAAATCAGTAAAAGTGCCGCCGGTGTCAATGCCAAGAATCATGGTCAAGAGTGAGGTTTTCCGTTTGAATCAAAGTCTGCCTTTTCGGTCAGAGGTGAAATTGTTAGAGGGTGGTTTACTGGAGGTTTATTATGCCTGAACTGCCAGAAGTAGAAACCTCTCGCCGAGGCCTAGAACCTCATATTACAGGCCAGAAAATCTCTACGGCGCTTGTAAGAGAGTCGCGCTTACGTTGGCCAATTCCTGCTGAGCTGCCAGCTTATCTTCAGGGCGGCATAGTACGGAGTATCACCCGGCGCGGTAAATACCTGCTTTTCAAACTTGATGAAGGTACCTTGCTGATGCATCTGGGGATGTCGGGTAATGTCAGGGTAGTGCCGAAAGACTGCCCGGCGACAAAACATGACCATATGGATGTGGTGCTGGCTAGCGGCAATATGCTTCGATTTAATGATCCGCGTCGTTTTGGTGCGGTTTTATGGGTGCAGGGTGATCCATTTCAGCATGCTTTGCTCAAACATCTTGGCCCTGAGCCTCTCACCGATGAATTCTGCGGGGAATACCTGCATCAGCGTGCGCGTTCCAAAAAAGTGGCCGCCAAGACCTACTTAATGGATAGCAAAGTGGTAGTGGGTGTGGGGAATATTTATGCCAACGAAGCCCTCTTTCGCGCGGGAGTCAGGCCAACAAGGTCAGCAGGGCGAATCAGCCTGCCGCGTTACGAGGCGCTCGCGCAAACGGTGAAAGAGGTGTTGGGGGAAGCAATTGCGCAGGGCGGCACCACGCTAAAGGATTTTCTTGGCAGCGATGGCAAGCCCGGTTATTTTAAGCAGTCTTTGCAGGTATATGGCCGGGCGGGAGAGCCGTGTTTTGTTTGTGGCAAGGTTTTGACGGAAATCCGCCAGGCTCAGCGTTCAACGGTTTTTTGTGGACAATGTCAAAAATAAGCGCTAATAATTCTAGATGGAATAAATTTTTCCCTCATCGCTTTCGTAAAGCAGCCAAGTTTGGAATTAGGGTCTAGAATTAACTTATCTGTTACTTGAACAATCGTCCAGGAGCTTTCAAATGCCCAGTTTAAAAAAGAAATTAGCCGCTTATCTTGTATCCCTTTCTTTGGTGGTTTTTTCTGTTGTCCCTTCCGTTTCTTACGCAACATCGGTGGAAGAGCGGCCAACGGCGGCCAATATGGTGAGTGATGCGGTGACGCGGCCTTTCCTGTTGGTGGGAACGGTTTTAGGCACGGTGCTTTATGTGGGAACGCTGCCTATTTCACTATTGGGCGGTAATGCTGGTGAAGCTGGGCAGAAGCTGGTGGTGGAGCCTTTTAAAATGACCTTCTTGCGCTGCTTGGGTTGTACCACGCGCAATATGGGTAACTAGCCGAACCGGCCCACTGTGATTCGGCAGAATGCTATTTCTTAAAGCGTTCTAATAGTGCTTCATTAACCAGTGGGGGCACAAACTTGCTGACATCACCGTCCAGTGATGCGATTTCTTTGACCAGACTGGAAGAAATATAAGACAAGTGGTCAGCCGGCGTCAGAAACACCGACTCCACCTCTGGAGCCAATTGTCTATTCATATTGGCCAGCTGAAATTCGTATTCAAAATCCGATACGGCGCGAATCCCCCGTAAGATCACATTCGCCTGCTTTTCTGCTGCAAAGTGGGCAAGCAGTTTATCAAAACCACAGACTTCAATGTTGTCAAGATGCCCAAGTACTTGATTGGCTAAGTCAACCCGCTGATCCAGAGTGAAAGCGGGGTTCTTGCGAGTGCTGGCGGCAATCGCAACGATAACTTCATCAAAAACCTTTGAGGCCCTTTCCACCAGGTCGAGGTGACCATTGGTCATTGGGTCAAAGGTGCCTGGGTAGAGGATGCGGCTTGCCATAGAATTTTCCGATAACTGCTAAGGAATGGTTTGCGTGGATAGTAACGGATAAACGGGGGCTGACTCAATTGTGGCGCTAAGGAATATGGGTTGTTTATCCGTTTTAGCTTTCGCCCCGCTCAAAAAGATAATAAAAAACTTGTCCCGCTTTTTTATGTCGATGAAGCGACCACTCTGGTGGCGTGATGCTGTCTGGCAGTGCGCTGCCGGATTCTACATAAATGAGGGCGTTCTTCTTTAAGTATCCGCTTGCCTCAAGTTGGGGCAATAAATCGGGCAGAAGCTCGTTTGCAAAAGGGGGGTCTAGGAAAACCACATCGTAGCCGCTTTGATCAATCTGCTGATCAAGCCATATTTCAGCTCTCGTGTTGATAGTATGGCAATGATTTGTTTGCAGGGTTTGAGCGGCCATTGTTAGCTGTTTGGCAGCAATGGAAGAGGCTTCAATTTGAGTGGCTTCTGTCGCGCCCCGTGATAAAGCTTCGAAACTTAAAGCACCGCTGCCGGCAAATAAATCCAACACCCTGGCGCCGGTGATGGAAGGAGCAAGCCAGTTAAACAGGGTTTCCCTTACCCGGTCTGAAGTAGGGCGCAAGCCATCCACTTCTGTGAATGCAATTTTCCGCCCTCGCCATTTCCCACCAATAATTCTTAAGCAAGAAGGGTGTGAGTTATGGTCATGTTTCTCTTTGGATGCGCGCTTGCGAGGGGTATGCTTGGACAAGGTTAATGCCTGAATAGTGTAGTCGCGTTTTTTGCATTTTAGCTAACATGACCCACAATGACAGCCTTGACTAGTGCCAGTTGGGCTGATTTTAGAAAAATAAAAATGATTATGTGAAAAAGTGCAGTTCCGACTACGTTGCGTAGTTGGGTAAGCAATAAGGATGCACCAGAGTCGGCTATTACTTTTAAGCTAAATTGGCCTTAAGAGTTATGTTGACTTCCAAGGACGGTGGAATGCGCAGCGGGCAGTTCAAAAACAAATCAATAACAACTTGGCTATCGCGCCAGATTTTCCGATATTGCCACAGATTGACTTCCCAGTGGCATCGGGTGGTGATGCGTGGACTATCTGTGCTTTGGCTTATTCTGTTGCCGCAACTCATTAGTGCCGACAGTGCCCTGCCACTTCCCTTGAGCGAGATAGAGTCCCAGTGGATAAAAATCATCCCGTGATCAAGGTGGGCGCAGATCAAAACTGGCCTCCTTTTGATTATGAGGATGAGTAGGGGTTGCACCAGGGAATCTCTTCAGATTATTTGGCTTTGCTCAGTGAAATGCTCGGCATCAGGTTTAGCGTTACCTCAGATAAATGGGATAACGTAATAAGCGGTGTTAAAAGTGGCAGCCTGGATATATTAGCGTGTGCATCCAATACGGAGGGTCGTCGCGAATACGTGCTATTTACCGACCCTTACATAGAAATTGATACGGCTATTGTTGTTCGTAAGGATCAACAGGAAAAGGTCGTGGGTTTGGATAGCCTGGAGGGTAAAACCATTGCCGTCCCCAAAGGAGCCTATATCTATGAAATGCTGGCAGGCAAATTCCCCAATATTCATTTAAACATTGTGAAGTCGAATGAAGAAGCACTAAAAGCCTTATCTATCGGAGAGGCGGATGCCTATGTGGGTAATTTGGCAGTGGCGAGCCATTTTATTGAAATTAATTTACTGACCAATCTGCAAATCGTTAGTCGATTGGAGAACGAGCAGGCAATTCTCGGGATTGCGGTGCGTAAAGATTGGCCAGTCTTGCACTCTATACTGCAGAAAGCTTTAGGCGCTATTAGCGCTGAGCAGCATAAAGATATTCGTCGCCGCTGGATTCACCTCCCTCAAAGTGAAAAAATGGATCAAGCCCCGCAGGTCGGATTTACCGAAAATGAACAGCAATGGTTACAACAGATTGGCAAGATACGGCTAGGTGTTGATCCGGCTTGGCCTCCTATCGAATATTTTGACAAAAATAAGAATTATAAAGGTATCGCAGCGGACTACGTTTCCATGGTCTCAAAAAATTTGGGCATTGAGATGCTTGCTAATCCGCAGTTGTCTTGGGATGAGGCGGTTGAAAGGGCGAAATTAGGTGAAGTGGATGTATTTCCAGCAATAGCCAGAACGGCCCAGCGCGATGCTTATTTATTATTTACGGAGCCCTATTTGCATTTCCCGTCGCTGATTTATATGCGAGATGACGCGGTCTTAATCACCGGCCTCAAGGATTTAACGAACAAGACTATAGCAGTAGAAAAAAATTACTCTAATCATGAAATATTAGAAAAAATCACCCAGATATTAACGATTCTTGAAAAAGCTATTGGTGCCATACCCGTAACAGAAAGAAAAAAATAAGTAATACCTGGTTTTCCATTCGGTATGAGCACGGTATTGACTATGCGCTTATTTGGAAAATTGCGATTGCAGCAATTATTTTTTATATCATCGGTTTTGCGTGGTTTTGGTATATTCGACGCCAAAGGAAAGCGCTTAAAATAAGCGAGGAACGTTTTCAGTTAGCAATGCAGGCGGCACAAGAAGGTCTATGGGATTGGAATATCCTTAACGGTAGCGTTTATTACAGCCCTGGTTATTGGGCAATGTTAGGGTATGAACCAGGTGAGAAAAAAGAAAGTCATGCACCTTGGGTTTCACTGCTGCACCCTGATGACAAAACATCCGCTTTGGCCTTCGTCGACCGGGCAATCAATCAGTGTGAAAAACATTACGAGCACGAGTTCAGGTTGAGGCATAAACAAGGTCATTATATATGACGTATTATCCACTGGCTCTATATGTGCTCAAAGTTCTGATGGTAAAGCGATTCGATCCGTCGGCACCCAGGTGGATATTACTGAACGTAAGAAAAATGAACTCCTGCTAAAGGAGGCAAAGTTGGAGGCAGAAGAAGCCAGTCGATTTAAGAGTGATTTTTTGGCAAATATGAGTCACGACATACGCACCCCGATGAATGCGATAGTGGGCTTGGGGCATTTGGCATTACAAACCAAACTGGATGAAAAGCAGCGCGACTATCTTCTGAAAATAAATAGTGCCAGCGACACCCTGCTGATGCTCGTGAATGACATTCTTGACTTTTCGAAGATAGAAGCCGGAAAGCTGCCTATAGAGAAAATTCCATTTAAGCTGGATGATGTATTAGAAAATATCTCAAATTTATTTCAATCAAAGCTGCACGAAAAAAATATTGAATTAATTTTTAAAGTAGATAAGGGCGTCCCCCCGATGCTTGTGGGAGATGCCTTAAGGCTCGAGCAAGTATTGACCAATCTGGTCAGTAATGCATTTAAGTTCACCCAGGTCGGTGAAGTTGTAATAAGTATAAAAATGCTGGCCTTAGATGAGAGTAAGGTGAGTCTGGCATTTTCTGTCAGGGATACGGGTATCGGAATCGAAGCAAAACAACAAGAAAAGTTGTTTGAATCTTTCTATCAAGTAAAAAGTTCTATTTCTCGGCACTTTATCCCGACTTGAGTGGGCGAAGCGTATTAGTGGTGGATGATAATGCAACAACGCGAAGTGTATTGCAGGATATGCTGCTTTCCTTATCGTTTGTGGTCGATGTGGCGGGAACTATAGCCGAGGCCGAGAATATATTGTCTAGCAAAGGGAGTGATTACGATCTAGTACTTGTTGATTGCTCCATGCCCGACATGGATGGGGTTCTTATAGCAAAACTAAAGGATGGCAGTTGGCATGGTGGGCAATTTAAAGTCATTATTATGGCTACCGAGAAAGAAAAAAGAGACTCCTTGAGTACGCCAAGACCGATAGCGAAGAACTTGGTTCTGATTAAGCCCATCAATCCTTCTTCATTATTTGACGCCATCGTTTCGGCGATGCATGAGGAAGGAGCTCAGCGTGTTACTGAAACACTGCCATCACCGTCAATGCAAAAACTTCAAGGCCATATTTTGGCTGTTGAAGACAATGAAATTAATCAGCAAGTAATCCAAGAACTGCTTGAAGGTTATGGGCTTAGCGTCGAGATTGCGGGGGATGGAAAAGAAGCCTTATCTAAAATAGGTAAACAAACATTCAATCTGGTATTGATGGATATTCAACTGCCCGGTATGGATGGACTTGAGGTGACACGGCGAATCAGGTCTCAGGGCATTTTTTCCGAAATACCTATTATTGCAATGACGGCTCATGCGCTAGTGGGTGACAGGGAAAAATCATTGCAAGCAGGAATGAATGATCATGTTACAAAACCCATTAACCCCGGCGCGCTTTATCGAACTCTGGCAAGCTGGTTAGAGCTGGGCTCTGATTCTTCCGTCTCCAGGCTGGGTTTGTCGGATACGGAGCCGGGTCTTTTTCATGGTCTCGAAGATATCATCGATGCTGAAGAAGGTTTGAGCCGTGTGGGTGGAAATCCGAAGTTATATAAGAAGCTGCTTAAAGACTTTTATAAAGCTCACGCTCAAGACTTGGAATTAATTTACCAGTGTAGAGCGAATAAATCACAAAAAAAGCGCAACGATTACTTCATACCTTAAAAGGCGTTGCAGGTACGATTGGTGCCTCGGCGTTAGAGGAGCAGGCTGATGCTCTGGAGCAGAATTTTTGTGATGGGAGTGCCAGCGATTTGGATTTCGACGTATTCGCCGAAGAATTTAAAGCACTAATGAAGGTGCTGGCTACACTGTAGTTTTGATAAAGAAAGCCGGCATAGCGGCGAGCCGCAAGGGTTAGATAGCAGGCAAGGGATATGAAAAAAATATTGATCGTGGATGATGAGAATTTTTTATCGAAGTGTTAGAAGGCTTATTAAATGAGGCGCAATGCCAAGTTGTCAGTGCGAGTGGCGGTCGAGCTGCTATAGATATGGTGGCCAGCGAACAGCTAGATTTGATTCTTCTCGATGTTGTAATGCCAGAAATGGATGGTTACCAGGTTTGTAGATGGATTAAACGACAAGCTGATTACGTTGATATACCGGTTATATTTCTCACTGTGAAGAGTAGCGTAAAAGACGAAGCCAGGGGTTTTGAGGTGGGAGTAGTGGACTATATTGCAAAACCGCTCAGCCCACCCGTCGTACTTGCTCGCGTAAAAAATCATCTTGAGCTGAAAGACTCCAGAGATAAATTACAAAACTATATTGGTGTGCTTGAAGAAGATGTTCAAGCGAGAACCCGGAACCTTGTGGCCGAGATCGAAAGCAGAAAGGAAAAAGAGAAGTTGCTACGCCTACAGGAAGCGGAAGTCAGGGAGATATTGGATAACGTGCTTGTGGGGGGGTTACGACGAGCAAAAGTGGAGAAATTGTTCGTGTGAACTCAGTGGCTACAAACATTTTTTCTTATGACGCAGCAGAGTTACTAGGTAAGCATATTAGCTTTCTTGTTCCCAAGCTTGAGAGCTTGGATGTTTCGCTGGATCACCTACTGAGTGATCCGTGCTCACGCTCCATGGAAGTGTTTGGCCGAGGTAAAAGCCAGGAGTTTTTTCCGCTTCAGCTTGGCGTTGTGGAGGTGACAACGCACTACAGTAGTGGCGGTTCAGGCTTAATCTTCTCTTTTTTAGATCTATCCTTGCAGAGACAGCATGAAGAGCAATTAATACGCCTTCAAAAATTGAATGCCCTCGGTACGTTTACCAGTGGCATCGTTCATGACTACAATAATATGCTGGGTCTGATTTCTGCTTATGCCGAGATATTACAGGCTAAGCTGCCTGTCAATTCCGGTTTGGAGCGATATGTTGAGAGTATCTCTGAGGCAGTTGAGCGAGGGGCGAATCTTAATAATAAGCTACTGTCATTTTCAAAAACATTGCCTACTGAAGCATCCACTGTCGATCTAGGGAAAGTGATCGAAGGTTTAAGGTTTATGTTGGAAAAAGTCGTGACTAAAACGGTTGAACTGGCGTATTTGCCTGCAGAGCAACTGTAGAGTGTAAGCCTTGATCAGGGTGACTTTGAGGATGCCGTCGTTAATTTATGTACTAATGCGGTACACGCTATGCCTGAAGGCGGCACGCTAACAATTAAAGCGGAAAACTTTAAGCTGTCTGAGTTAGATGCTGAACCTCTGGCCTTGCAGCCTGGCCAATATGTCTGCGTCACCTTTGCCGATACGGGGAGCGGAATGGATCACCAAACGCAAACCAAGGCTTTCGATCCATTTTATTCTACCAAAGGGGAAAGAGGGACTGGTTTGGGCTTAAGTCAGGTTTATAGTTTCGTGAAGCGCTCAAAAGGCGCGATAAAACTCTCTTCCCGGCCTGGTTATGGGGCTTGCTTTGAGCTGTTTTTTCCCCGTGTTGAGGCGGTGCCGTTAGCAGGTGGTTAGAAGGAAAGCAGCTGCTATGAAGTCGCCTTTCCCAGCGCTAGTGCCTTGCTTCTCTTATTTCTCAGACAGCCCTGATTGTCATCGTGTATTAAGTTAGAATGAGGGTTTCGAGATTGTGTGTCAGGTGGAGAAAAATTAACTAATGTTTGGATTTCGCAAAAACAAGAAAAAACCAGGTTCGGAAGAAGAAGTTCAGGAGACTGAAGGCCTCCTTGAGGGTTCTGCTGAGCCGGAGCCCAAGGAAAGTGCGCCTTGCACTGAAGAGACGCCTGCCGAAGAATCACAGGCGGAGCCTGAACCTGAGCCCGCCCTTGAGTTAAGTGAATCGGTCGATCCAGATAAAGAGGCTAAAAAAGGCTTTTTTAGCCGTATTAAAAAAGGTTTAGGTAAAACCCGCTCAGGTCTGGCGAGTGGTCTTGGCAATTTACTTCTCGGTGAGAAGGAAATTGACGACGAGATCATGGATGAGATCGAAATGTTATTGGTGATGGCCGATGTGGGGGTGGATGCAACTCGCAGCATTATAGATACCCTTAGCCAGAAGGTTGGCCGCCGGGAATTAACCAGTTCGCGGGCACTTTATAAAGCCCTGCAGGATGAGTTACGCCAGTTGTTGCTGCCAGTCGAAGCGCCACTGCAAGTAGATACAAGTAAGGCCCCTTATGTACTATTAATGGTGGGTGTAAACGGTGTCGGGAAAACCACTACTATCGGAAAAGTCGCAAAGCTGCTTAAGTCAGAAGGTAAGTCCGTGATGCTTGCCGCCGGGGATACCTTTAGAGCGGCAGCGGTGGAACAGCTTCAGGTGTGGGGTGAGCGTAACGATGTGCCTGTCGTTGCCCAGAGCACCGGCTCTGATAGTGCATCGGTGATTTTTGATGCCCTGCAGGCGGCTAAAGCCCGTGGTGTTGATGTTCTTATTGCCGATACCGCAGGCCGTTTGCACACCAAAAATAATCTGATGGATGAGCTGGTAAAAGTGAAGCGAGTAATGTCCAAGCTTGATACCGAGGCTCCCCACGAGGTGATGCTAGTGATTGACGCCGGCACAGGCCAAAATGCCTTAAACCAGGTGGAAAGTTTTAATGAAGCTGTGGGTGTGAGTGGCATCACTCTTACTAAGTTGGATGGCACCGCCAAGGGCGGGATTATTTTTGCTCTCGCGAACCAGTTCAAAATACCGATTCGTTTTATTGGTGTGGGTGAGCAAGCAGAAGATTTACGCCCCTTTGAAGCGCAAGCCTTTGTGGATGCCTTATTTAGTGAGTGAGAGTAAGCACTTGCAGCGGGTAGCCTCGTTATGATCCAGTTCGATAACGTCACTAAGAGTTATGCAGGTGGGCAAACTGCTTTACAAAATGTCAGCTTTGAACTGGCAAGGGGCGAGCTGGCTTTTTTGATTGGTCACTCTGGCGCAGGAAAAAGCACCTTGCTCAGAATGATTATGCCCTCTGAGCATCCCAGTAGCGGAAAAGTGATTGTGAGCGGCCATGATCTAAAAGAGCTGCCGAATCGAAAACTCCCCCAATATCGACGAAGCCTGGGGGTGGTCTTTCAGGATCATCAGCTGCTTTCGGATCGCAGCGTCTTCGACAATGTGGCCTTGCCCTTAAGGGTGTCGGGTTTCAATCACCGAGACATGGGCCGCCGTGTTCGTGCTGCGCTGGACAAAGTGGGCCTGCTGGGTAAAGAGCGGCTTATGCCGGATACGCTTTCGGCGGGCGAGCGTCAGAGAGTGGGCGTAGCAAGAGCTGTCGTCAATCGTCCCAGCGTTTTGCTGGCGGACGAGCCAACGGGGAATCTTGATCCAGAGTTGTCCGGTGAAATTATGGATTTGTTCGAGCAGTTCAGCCAGATGGGTGCCTGTGTGTTGATTGCTAGCCACGACCTGGCGCTGGTGGCACGCTATAAACACCGTCTTTTGTCCCTTGATCATGGGCGCCTGCTCAGTAGCGATTTTGTCAGTGGTAGCTCTGATGTCTAGTTCTTCTACAAAGAGAAAGAACGGCAGCTCTAGTCAGGGCGGTCTAAAACACTATCTGACGGAACACAAACAGACCGCTGGCGAGAGTATTGATCAACTCTGGATAAAACCTTTTGGCAGCCTGATGACCATTTTCTTGATTGGTTTATCTCTGGCCTTGCCCCTGGCCCTGATTGTGATATTGGAAAGCGGTGATAAGCTGGTGAGTAGCTGGCAAGGCCAGTCCAAAATCTCCCTTTTCTTGAAGATGGACGTCAGCGAGCAAAGAGGTGCAGCACTCTCTCAAAACCTTGCTTCGCATAACGGGGTGCGCTCATTACGTTATCTGTCAAAGCAGCAGTCGCTTGAGGAGTTTGAAAACAACTCCGGTGTGGCTGTTCCTTTAGAGCTGTTGGAAGAAAACCCCTTGCCTGCTGTGATAGTGGTGGAAGCCGGAACGGCTCATCCTGGCGACCTGGAGAGATTAAGAGATGAGCTGGCTCTCCTGCCTGAAGTGGAACACACTCAGTTGGATTTGCTGTGGGTGAAGCGCTTGCAAGCGATATTACAAGCAGGGCAGTACTTGGCCCAAGCTCTGGTCTTGATTTTGGCGCTGGTGGTGCTCTTTGTCGTGATGAACACCATGAAGCTGCTGATTGAGCATCGGCGTAGCGAAATAGAGATCACGCTGCTGGTGGGTGGTTCCCATGCGTACATCCGCCGACCATTTCTATACCTGGGCTTATGGTACGGTCTATTTGGTGGTCTGTTGGCGGTGACAGCGGTGGAGTCACTGCTGTGGTGGATAGAAGGCCCTGTGGCTAGCATATCTGCCCTGTATGAGAGCAACTTTTATGTGCAAAGCATGTCCCTCAGTCTCTTTTTTAAGGCCTTACTCTTTAGCAGTTTGCTAGGGGTGATAGCAGCATGGCTTGAGGTGAGTTTGCACCTGAGGCGCGCCCTGGCGAAGTAAGGGACGCACACCTCGGTTGAACTTTTCCGGGAGTTAGCAGTCTTAAAATAGGAGTGCTAAACTGATGCACAGTGATTCGGAGGAATAAATCGAATGAGTACAAGTTTAGGTCTATCTTACGCAAATATGGTTTCACCGGGTGCGAACCTGGAGTCCTATATGCGCACCGTGAGTAGAATTGCCGTTCTCAGCGCAGAAGAAGAGCGTGAGCTGGGTGAAAGGCTCTTCTACGAAGAGGATCTGGAGGCGGCCCGTCAACTGGTTATGTCCCACCTTCGATTTGTGGTGCATATCGCTAAAAGCTATTCCGGTTACGGTTTACCGCAAGGTGATTTAATCCAGGAAGGTAATGTTGGCCTGATGAAAGCGGTGAAGCGCTTTAATCCTGAGAAGGGCGTTCGCTTGGTCTCCTTTGCTGTGCACTGGATCAAAGCTGAGATTCATGAATTTGTCCTGCGCAACTGGCGTATTGTTAAGGTCGCCACGACGAAAGCCCAGCGTAAGCTATTTTTTAATCTGCGCAAATCCAAGCAAGAACTGCGGCAGTTTACTGCGGCAGAAATTAAATCCGTGGCAGAAGACCTGAATGTTTCCCCTAAAGATGTACGGGAAATGGAAGGTCGTCTTGGTGCCTATGATGCCGCCTTTGATGCGCCAGCCGATCAGGATGACGAAAAAGCCGTATTTGCGCCGGCCAACTATCTTGAAGATAAAGCGGCAGATCCCGCCTTACTGCTGGAGAATGAAAACTACGTTGAGTCGGCTAATGATCAGCTACGTTATGCCATGGCGAATTTGGACGAGCGTAGTCAGGACATTCTCCAGCAACGTTGGCTAATGGATGAAAAAGCGACCCTGCATGAGCTGGCTGCCAAGTACAATGTTTCTGCAGAGCGTATTCGGCAGCTTGAGAAAAGCGCGATGGAAAAGCTTAAAAAAGGCATGGAAATTTAACGTTCTTTTCGGATGCCGATAAAAAACCGCCTTTATGGCGGTTTTTTTATTTCCCCAACAGGATGTGAGTCAATGCGATATTTTTTGGCGCTGGGTGCTTTTGGCTGTGGCTTGGCGGTGATACTCGGCGCTTTTGCCGCCCACGGTTTGAAAGGGCAGCTGTCGCCCAGCTCAATAGCCACTTTCAGCACCGGCGTGACCTACCAGTTCTACCATAGCCTTGGTTTGCTTGTTCTGGGTTTGGTGGGCATGCACTTCGGCGAACAACGAGGGTTAAAAATAGCTGGCTGGCTCTTTGTGGTCGGCATCGTTTTGTTCAGTGGCAGCCTTTATGGATTAAGTTTATTCAAGTGGACTATTCTGGGGCCAATCACCCCGCTGGGCGGCTTGTCGTTTATTCTGGGCTGGGGTTTAATGGTGAGCCATTTTCTGAAGCACGATGCAAACGTCGATTAGCTCCCCGGTTTCAATAAGGTGGAATAAGCATGCAGATAAAAATCAACGGTGATACAGAAGAGGTCAGTGATGGCTGCTCCATTTATCAGCTAATACAGCAGCTGGATCTGACGGGTAAACGTATTGCCATCGAGTTAAATTGTGAGATCGTGCCCCGAAGTCAATTTCCTGAGACAATACTTAATGCGGATGACCGCATTGAGATTGTGCAGGCAATCGGCGGGGGTTAAGTGAATAATATCGAGGCAAAACAAGCGTGAGTGATACCTTTACCATAGATGGAAAAACCTACCAGTCCCGCCTTTTGGTTGGCACGGGTAAATATCGCGATATGGCCGAAACGGAACAGGCAGTGGCGGTCAGTGGCGCAGAAATTGTGACCGTTGCCGTGCGCCGCAGTAATATGGGGCAAAACCCAGATGAGCCAAATATTCTGGAAACATTGCCGCCAGAAAAATACACCATCTTACCCAACACGGCCGGTTGTTATACGGCGGATGACGCCGTTCGCACCTGTCGCCTTGCTAGGGAGTTGCTGGATGGTCACGACCTAGTCAAACTGGAAGTGCTCGGGGATCAAAAAACACTTTTTCCTGATGTTGTGCAAACCCTACAGGCGGCAGAAACTTTAGTTAAAGATGGCTTTAAAGTCATGGTTTATACCAGCGATGACCCTTTGGTGGCAAAACAACTAGAAGAAATCGGCTGCGTTGCCGTGATGCCTCTCGCCGCACCCATCGGCTCGGGTTTAGGAATTCGCAACCCTTACAATATTCGTATGATCCTGGAAAATGCCCAGGTACCTATCATTGTGGACGCAGGTGTCGGCACCGCGTCGGATGCCGCTATTGCTATGGAACTGGGTTGTGACGGTGTACTGATGAATACCGCTATTGCCGAAGCGAAAAATCCCATCTTAATGGCCTCAGCGATGAAAAAAGGAATTGAAGCTGGGCGTGAAGCCTATCAAGCAGGCCGAATGCCAAAACGGCTGTACGCCAGCGCCTCATCCCCTATTGACGGCACTTTTTTCTAATGCCCTTTTTGATAACAAGGGGCACCAATAGAACACTCCAAGCACTATGACCGAAGATAATTCCAAACGGCCCCATCGTCCCATTCGCAGTTTTGTATTACGGCAAGGCCGCGTCACCGAAAGTCAGCAACGCGCACTGGCGCATCACTGGAAAGACTATGGCCTGAGCATTTCTGACGGCCCATTTCAGCCCGAAACCCAGTTTGGCCGTCTTGCCCCGCTGGTGCTGGAAATCGGCTTTGGTAATGGCCGCTCTCTGTTGGAAATGATGGAGCAGGAACCCGACAAAGACTTTATAGGCATCGAAGTACATCGCCCCGGTGTGGGTAGCCTCGTTAACGGCGCGCAACAAGGGAGTCTGCATAACCTTAAAGTTTATAGCGAAGATGGCATCGAAGTGCTCAAGCAAGTCATTCCTGACGAAAGCCTTAGTCGCGTACAGCTTTTCTTTCCTGACCCCTGGCATAAAAAGAAGCACCATAAACGCCGTATCGTGCAGCCATCCCTTGCCGCGCTTTTGCGACAAAAACTCAAACCTGGCGGAGTTTTTCATATGGCTACCGACTGGCAAAACTATGCGGAACATATGCGTGAAGTAATGGACGCTGCACCGGGCTACATCAATCTCGCGGGTGCAGAAGGTTATGTGCCACGCCCAGAACATCGGCCACTGACCAAATTTGAACAACGCGGCCATCGTCTGGGTCATGGTGTGTGGGATCTGATGTACGAGCGTTGCCGTTAACCTCCCTTACGGCTGCCTGATGCGGGTAGCCTTGCTCTGATATACATCCAACCTGGTAAATAAACCGCCATGCAAAACTCTCCCATTCAATATATCGAACCGGTCTTTCGGCCACCCAGTGAGGGTGAATCCCTGATTATTCAGGTGACGAATGGCTGCAGCTGGAACAAATGTACTTTCTGCGA
>Ga0209121_10000306_pt1 | contig 52236 bp, 62 predicted proteins | sample Cruoilmetagenom3_FD_187292 | JGI IMG/M metagenome (GOLD analysis project Ga0209121, IMG submission 187292) | Oil polluted marine microbial communities from Coal Oil Point, Santa Barbara, California, USA - Sample 3 (SPAdes) (version 2) | ecosystem: Environmental > Aquatic > Marine > Oil seeps ... | reverse complement strand
CCCTATTATCCCTGTATCTCTTACCCCATCGTTCCTTTTTCATTGGTGCATCCCAAAAAAGGAAATAGCATCACCTACCTTAAATCATGCCACACAGCACTATGATCCATATCTTTATCAGACAGTTTATATGTCTGGCTGTGGATCTGGCTGGGAAACAGGAGAGATACAATATACAGACACAACAATACCCGATATAGTATATGGAATTTTGAAGGACCAATATCTTGCGGATTATTCCTCCACTGGCGGAGATAGTGGTGCTCCAGTTATATCCATATGGATTCAATTCTTTCCAGGGTTCTCCTATGTAGATGTACACGGTGTACATAATGCGCACTACCAAGACTTATCAGTCTTTTTACCACAATCTGGCGTTTACACAGAGATACGATCTATTCCACTAATATATTAGGAATAAAAATCTGGGAAACAGAATAAAGACAGGTACCCTCAAGTCTTCATTCTTTGTATAATAATTTCCATTATCTAATATGTTATTTATAACCAGAATCATCATAATAAATTTATATTAAATGTTCTTAGATCAATATTATTATAGAACGAAAGAATTATATTAATCAATCATCCTTACAAATTAATGCCTCATGTTTCTCGGGATTTATGTAAAAAAATACTGGGTATCATGATAGCATCCAGCACCATAATTCTATTATTGATTTATTTAAATAATGTTGGTTTTTTTACAGAATCTAATGATTCTGGTATTGTAGTTGTTGGTGGACAAAATGTTACTTATTCTAACGACGGGTATGGAACATGGAGTATCCAGATGAATGATTGGAAAAGAACTCTGTATAATGTTACATTAACAGTTGTATTTCCAAGACCAATGGAGATTATCGGGTATTCTCCAATCCCCCAACCAGAAAAGGCTGTTCCAACAGGATACACTATTGAGGGAAGCGGGTTAATTTTAGAATGGAATCAACTTTTAAAGAATAGTGAAATATCATTAGAAATCGCTCTGTACGGTGTTACGCTAGCAGGTGATTTATCCCCTCGTGTGGAAGTAGCTGCAGATAAATATGGAATTGTTTATCAGGTATTGTAGTATATTCGACTGTTTTACAGGTTTGTTGCATTCCTTTTGCTATAAAAATTCGTCCTATGTTTCAGGGTGTTTTTTAATGTGTTTAAAGTAAGGAATTTTGGCTATCCTATTGTATATCCTTTGGACATTTGGAACTACACGGCTAGGATAAACATTTAAATTTAGGAAAAACATTACAAAGTGAGGAAAACTAGATGAATAAAACTCTAAGTGTATGCATCCCCCTCCTGATGGTGACATTATTGGTATCAGCCTCTACCGCTGTTCCTCAGGTCCAGGGAAATCAGGTACTCCAGAAGATAGAGGACATGCAACAGCAGAAAGAAATTCTTGAAGGCAAGTGCACCCAAATCAGGGAAAAGCTTGATAACTATTTTAAGGAGAAGGCACCATTGCCAGCTGGAATAATTGAGTGGTTAATACAACTCATTCTTATTCTCATACGCATAGTGGAAGCAATTATTCAGTTCATTCTTGATGTCATGGAACTTGGAGCACTCATAGAATATCTCATTGAACGTGTTTTAGTTCTAATCGACCTTATCATACGATTCGTCGAATGGATACTTGGCCTCTTTAATCCTGATAAAATAGTGTCAATTGGGATGTAATACGGCATCCTCAAAAAAGGTGTTATATCAATCATAGGGTAAAATAAAGTAGGAATAAATATTTGGAAAGGTTGCTTGGATCAAAGTTTCAGCATTAAAAAAAATCTAGACCTAGTTTTCTTGGACAAAAACTTTTAGATGGCAATAACCCTCCAGTTCTGCTTCTAAATAATCCCCTTTTTTTAGAGATTGCACTCCTTCAGGTGTGCCTGTAAGAATGAGATCCCCCTTTTCTAAGGTCATTATTTTTGATATGTAGGAAATAATTGATTGAACAGGAAAAATCAATTGACTTGTGTTGCCAAACTGCCGGAGTTTTCCGTTGACCTTTAATGATAAATTGAGATCATGCGGGTTTAAGATATTTTTTTTTAAAACAATGGAACTAATGGGACAGAATGCGTCAAAGCCCTTGGCAATAGACCAGGGCCAACCATGCTGTTTTGCCTCCTGCTGTATATCACGAGCGGTAATATCGAGGGGCACAAGAGATAACCAAAAATATAATCCAACGCGTCTTTCTCGTGTATGTGCCTGTATTGTCTACCCATGACTATCCCTAATTCAACTTCGTGCTGAAGATCAGGGGATAAATCAGGTATAATTATTGATTGATTATGAAAAATGATAGAGCTTGTTGGCTTTATGAAAAAAAGAGGATGTTTTGTAATAGGTGTACTCATTTCAGCTGCATGGGAAGGATAGGATCTAACCAGACAGATGATTTTTCCAATGGGTAACTTTTGTGATGAATTCTGTATTTTATATAATGTCATTATTAGGAGATTAATACCTAACAAAAATATAAAATTATATATCATATCCCGGAGTTTGACTGTCTAAAATAATTTCTTTGAAAAACGAATTGCAAAATAAGATTTTTTGTATATTTCTCAATAGGATATAATGGGTCCTGATAAAAAAAGAGGAGAGACACAACAAAAAAAAAAACTTATCTTTTATCCTTTTTAAAATATGAAAAAAATACAGTAAGGCTGATGCTTTATAGATGACATTGGTTATCACAAATAGGTATTATTTGTTAATTGCTGTTCTATATCGAGAGAATTCATTGTTCCACTTACCACTACTCCAATAGCACTCTAGGGTTTTTTAGTGGTATTGATTAATGAATTAATCCATCTTCCCAAATCCTTGGTCATTCTTTGCAGTTTACCACTTTTTATCATATTTACACCAACTACAGCCATAATTGTTCCTCCAATAGTGTCCACCAATAAATCAGTCATGGTGTCTTGTAGACCCCATTGTGCATTGGTTCCGAAAACTAGATCAGTTATCCATTCATTGAATTCCCACGCGACACCCATAGCCATCGTAGCCACGATAACAAAAAATGCCATGGCGTACTTATCCATATGAAGTCCCTCCCAGTATTCATCCAAGATATAAATAATAATAAATGCTAAAAAAGAAACAAAAACCGCGGAAATAAAATGAGCGATCTTATCATAAAGTGGTAAGGTGCTATAAAAACTAAGAATGCCACCAGCTATATGTACAAATAATGTTATTGTAATCATAAAATCAAAAATCCAGGGTAATGTCACATGAAAATTTCTCTTTAAAAGAGATGGAACCAAGGTGATCAATATAGCAAGAAGGCATCCCCAGACCCATATCCAATTATCTTTCCAAATAGCAATAAAAAACAAAATAACCATGACTATCTTTAAGATATAAGATGCGACCACCCCTTTTTTCATGTGAAGGTATAGTGTATTTTTCTAATTATATTTTATCATAATAGTTGCACATTATCTTTTCTTTTTTCACCAGCTCTTTATTATGGATATCTTAAAGTCATGAATAATCGTTCATCTCTTTGTTTTCCTTCATTTTGATACACAATTTTTATGTTTTATTTTTTATTAAATAGTGATTGGCAAAAAGCAACAAAAAATCAAAAAAATAATATCTAATAAAATTAGAACACTATATTTTTCGAAAATTTAGAAATGGTTAATGCCCGGATAAAAATTTCTTAGGTGCTATATAATAATAAAGAAAGTACATATAAAATCATTTCAGCAACTCTTAAAACACGGAATTTTTTATCAGAAGGAAAAAACTAATAGCGAAATCAATTGAGGAATATTTATATGCTTTTATGTAATTCGGGGATTTAGCGAGGAATTAGATGTTCCTTAGAAAACACAAAAAATTTCGCGAAAAATGGAAAGAAAATCGTGTCGGTTTATTATTGGATATAAACGAGGATGAAGAACTGGCAATAATGAACGAAGTCTTTGATGCAGGTAGGATTACAATTTTTAAAGAAAAAACGGAAGTTGATATGACAAATATGCTTTTTTATAATTTATCAAATCATGACAAATTAAAAATTATTTACTTTGCAAACATGCTTAAAGACTGGAAAGAAACAAAGGATAAAACAGTGAAAGAATGGAATGCAATTAAAGGAAAAACCATTCAGAAAGATAAAACAGATGAACAAAAAGAAGATAAGGAAAAATCAGCATCGGATGAGAGTAACGAGACCATAATGAAATTTGACCTTTAGATAAATCCTGCGTCTTGTAAAATTTAGGATAATAAAAGATACGAACAAAAAAAAAAGAGAGTATTGTAAAGTCTAAGTAAAAAATATATTTTATCTATTCATGGAATAGTATTGCTCTGAAAAAACAACTGGACTAAATTACTGGATTCAAATGATAAAAGAAAAAAAGTATCAGGATGTTGAGATTAAGATGGTTGCGGAGTGGCCAGAAAGAGAAATCATAAATCTCTACAAAGTCGGCGGTTGGTGGAAAAAGTCAGATAGCCAAACAAACATAAAAAAGCTAATGCAGGGAAGTTATGCTTTTTTTGTTGCCATTAATCCCTGTGACGGAAAGGCAGTGGGAATGGGTCGCTTGCTCTCTGATGGAGTATCTGATGCATATATCCAGGATCTAGTTGTTCTCCCTAATTATCGTGGGTATGGTATTGGCAAACGTCTGGCAAAAAAACTAATAGATTTTTGTCTATCAAGAAAAATATCATGGATAGGCCTCATTTCAGAACCTGGACAGAGCAGATTTTATACCCATATTGGTTTTAATCCTATGAAAGACTATGTGCCTATGAGATATTGTCAAAAAAAAGAATGATATGCTTTCAATAGATGATTTTAAACCACTGACTTTACAGGATAAATCCCTGTTTGATAATCATTATAAAAAATTTCCACCATTTCACAGTGATCAACTTTTTACCACGATGATAAGTTGGAACGAATATGCCCATTATCATTATACCCTTATTAAAAATCGTCTTATCATTATGACCATAATTAACAATCAAGTACAATTCCGGCCTCCAATTGGCATGCACGATCGAGAAATTTTTTATCAAGTGTTAAGACTGGCAAAAAATGTAGAATCAAACTATCCCTTATGCCTTATTGATCATACATCAAAAGTATACCTCACAAAAAATTTTCCCCACCTAGAATTTATTCCCCAGAGAGGATATTTTGATTATGTTTATTTATCATCTAATTTAGCTAAACTTGAGGGGGAAAAATTTAGGAAAATTAGAAATCGCCTTAATAAATTTAAAAACAAAAACATATACACAAGTGAAGATATTTCCAAGGAAAACATGGCGGAAATAAAAAAGTTCCTTAAAAGATGGTGTCTCTGGAGAGACTGCAAATCAGATAATCTCTTGAAAAATGAGAAAAAAGCTATTATGTATTCTATGAAACATTTTTTTAATCTTGGTTTATTAGGACTAGTAATTAGGGTAAACGAAAAAATTGAGGCTATTTCGGTATATGAAGAGATGGATGATGAAACTGTGGTGATTCATTATGAAAAAGGATCTCCGTACTATGACGGTATCTATAAGGCTATAAACCAAGAAGTAGCAGAACGTGTTTTTACAAGATATAGATATATCAACAGGGAATCAGACATGGATATCCCTGGTCTGCGCCAGGCTAAAATGTCCTATCGACCTAATCATCTCATAAAAGTCTTTGCAGTCAACCAAAAAAATTTACAATTGTAAATATTTAGTACAGTTGACTTAACCAATCCCTTCGTTAAGACTATAAAAAAAATGTTTTTTTTACCGACATATATAACAAAGGGGAAAAAAATGGGTATATGACAGTCAAAAGATTTATGTGCTTGTGGCTGATTTATTTGGTATACATATGGACAAAAAATTGGGGCAAGCCGATTCTGAATGGAGAGCCCAGATAGAACAGCTTCCTGCAATCAGGAATCTATGGGGGAAAAAGAAAAGGCAAGCCATAGAAATGGTCATGCACTATTTAGGATTCAGTACTGAACTAGGGGCAATTTTAAAGGATGTGGAATACCGGGTGGACGCTAACTTTGGGAGGATTGGCCAAGGAGTACAACAGCAAGCCTTCGTAAAAGTAGAAGGACCTTATTATTCTGAAGACATGCATAATTTTGTTATCACACCTCGTGAAGAAGAGAGCATCTATCAAACTATTTGGACAAAGGAACAGGATATAAGACAAGAAATAATCAACGAAATAAAATTATTGTATGACAAAGGATATCTCCAGCGTCTCAAATCAGCAGATAAAACAGGTATTATTGACGCTATCTTCATAAAAAAAGTAGGAGAAAAAAGGATAAGAGAAGGAAAAGATCAAGTAGATTATACTGTGGATTTATCTATACCGGAATGGGAACGTATTTATCGACAAGCCACAAAAATTGCCGTAATGCAAGGAATAGAAGTCATTCCTTTTTTGGATATTGACAAACATTTTTGCGAAATGTTCGACATGACTAAAGCAAAAAAAATTAGAGCGAACTGTGATAAAATCCTTTTAAACGCTGCATGGAAAGGAACAATCACCACCAGCATTTGTATGATGAAAAGATTGCTTGCATCTGAAAAAAAAAAGAAACAAGCTGATTATTTAGCCCTAGGAATATTTTATCATATATTATTAAGTCAATGCGAAGAAATGATACGGGATGCAGCAGCCACATATGTAAAAAAACTAATAGAAAACAAAAAAATACCCCAAGAGAAAATACATACCCCAAGCCATATATCATCACGAGTTATGACAACCATTTTGAATGAAACGATTTCATTTTACATAGATATGTCGTACACCAATAAGCAAACAATCCAGAGAAATATTGACAAAACAGCAAGGGAAAAAATAAAAAGAATTGTTTTTAATAGGATTATTGATTACTGTCCAACTGACCGAAGTAATTTTATGCAAATATATGATATTCCAGAAAAAACCTTTTATAGAAGACAAAGTGAATATAGAGCATTTTATAATGATATGAGAATAGGTTTGAAAACTGCAGATAAAGAATATCTCGATGCCATGATTTTAGGGAATTCCTTTGGAATAAATTTCAAAAGCCAGATATCATCCTGAAGCTCACCCTATTCTGAACAGTTAATATAATTGATTAATACTGGTGGGTCAGCACTGGACAGGATAAAAAAACATAGATATACTCTCGAGAAATGGGTTTGTTAGGCGCAATGCCCAATATTTTATTATCTACTCTTCATATTTCGAGGGGCTATCATGTCGAAAAAACTGCCTGTCAATTTTTTTAAACGGGTTTAATATTACCGGATAATAATGATCCGGTTCAAACCATCCTTTTTCTTTGTAGTATCTACAAATCTTTATAATCCTCATTAATCATTAATTTATAATTTTTAAACTTATAATACGCAATCCAAGGATTATAAAGATTGCTCCAAATAAAAATAAGTATGAAATACGCTCTCTAAATACCAAAAGGTCAATAATTATGGTAATAACAGGAATGCAATAGAGATAAATGCTAATCTCTGAAGCATCCTTAATTTGTAAGGCAACATACCAAAGCATATAAGAAATAACAGTAGAACAAACTCCAAGAAAGAGAATAGAACCCATAGTAGGAAGGGACATTTGCGTAACTTCACTTATAAGAGAGCTATTGAGGAATGGAAGTAAACCAATGCTTCCTAACAACATTGCATATGTTGTAAGAGATAAAGCTGTATATCGAGATAATAATTTTTTTCCCGCTATTGTATAAAAGGCAGCACTTATTGCAGCCACCAATACAGCTAATGCCCCAGAGATATATTTTACCTCGATTACTAAACCGGGTTTTCCCCACAGAGAGATTATAATAACACCAGCAAGAGCTAAAAAAATTCCAGCTATTCTTTTTTTTGTTAATTTTTCATTCAGAAAGATAATAGCAGATACAACAACAAAAAGAGGAGCTGTTCCAATGATTAGGCTTGCCGCTCCCGGTGAAATATATTGCTCACCATAATTTAATCCAAGATGATAGATTATTACCCCAAAAAAACCTAAAACAAAAATCCAGGGTATATCTTTTGGTGATAATTTTGAGAATTTCGTGGGTTGCATTAAAATGAGAAATAAAAGGATTATACAAACAACAAAAAATCTCATAATGGTTAGATTAGTGGGTGATAGATCTTGAAGACCGATTTTAATCAAGGGGAAAGCAAGTCCCCATGACATTATCATAAATGCCATTAATAAGGAAAATTTTAATCTGGAAATATGTATCATATGAGCCCTCCATTATGAACCCAGATATTATAGCAATGGAATAAGTGAGAAGATATAAAATCATCGTTATTCTCAAGAGATATTGTTTTTAAGCAAAAATAGCGGATGAAAAATGCCTAAAATATCTAAGGAGATTTTAAAACAACATAAATCTGATTATTTTAATAACCAGTGAAATTGAATAGAAGAAATAATGGATAGAAACCTGGATAAATTATGCAGGTTGTATACATTGTTGGGGTACCGGAACCTCGTGATTATTGACCTTATCCCATCCTTCTTCATAGGTTTCAATATCAATAGACATAGTCTCACCGGGTGATATGTTTTGTGTAAAACTGACATGGATTATATGTAAAGTAATTGTAACATTATCGCCTTCCTGAAATTTATTCCAAAGATCACCCTCAACTGGAAACTGTACCGTCCTTCCCCTTATGGAACTGAATTCAACATGGGTAGTATCATAGGTATTATCATACATCATCTTTTGCAAAGTATCCTCAATGACAACTGTATCTCCTGCATTAAGGGTTGAGTACCACCCACGGAATTGCCTACTTGTATTTCCACTTGTATTAACATTATCTTGATGGTAATCATTAATAAACTCTTCAAAAGTCATTCTGATAATTTCTCCGTCTTTTTCCTCAAGACAGCCAGATACAAAGTTAAAGACAAAAAGGCTTATAATTAGAATAATAGGTGTATATGGACCATTCATGATACATCCTCTTTATGTGCCCAATGATAGAGAGCTTTTTAAATATTATTGTACTAAGAAAATTATCTATACGCAATAGAACCGAGGGATAACCTCTAAAAAATCAAATTTTAATAGAGCAAATCATTTCTGTGTGTTATCAGAAAAAAATATGTAACTTATTCAAGAATATTCATAAATGATATTTAAACTAGATTGCGAAATGTTTTTAATTCAGTAAATTGATATTAATATGGATGAAAACTGATATGGCAATACGCGACATGATGAAACGGTCACCGGTTATCATTAGCCCGAAATTGGCCGTACAGGATGCAGCCAAGGAAATGAAAGGAGAAGGGATTGGAAGCCTTATCGTGATAGACTCAGGGAAACCAATTGGAATAATTACTGAAAGTGATATTTTAAAAAAGGTAGTAGCTGAAGGATTAGACCCATCGAAAATTTTAGTGGACGATGTAATGACTTCTCCAATTATCACTGTAAAACCGGATACAACTATTGAAGAAGCCATAAAAACAATGGGGGAATTAGGAATTAGAAGATTACCAGTGGTAGAAAATGATAAACTAGTAGGGATGACAACAGAAAAAGATATTTTGCAAGTATCTCCAATGTTACTTGAGGTAGCCCGTGAGTGGGCCTCGATTACAGAAAATGAGGGATTTTCTTATAAACGAAAAAGGATTTTTTCTGGTAAGTGTGAAGATTGTGGAATGCTGTCTATGCGATTAACTAATGTTGATGGCCGGCTCATCTGTGAGTCGTGCAAAGAAACATCGAAATAATCGAAACGAGGAAAATACGCGCGAGGAAAAAAATGAAAATAAAGCAGGTAATGACTAAAAAAATTATTAATGTAAATAAAAACGATGATCTAAGATATGTTTTGGACTTGATGGAAAAGTATGATATAACAAAGATACCGGTTATGGATAATCACAGATTAGTCGGGATAGTAACAGATAATAAAATTGCTGACAAGTTAGGATCAATAAAAAGTAAAGGGATTCCTGCAGCCCGTATGCATGCATCGTCTGTCATTGACAAGAACTTTGATCCAGTTGCACCTGATGATGATGTGAAAACCATATTGAAAACCGTTGGGGAACCCGGTCTAACAATGCTGCCTGTGATAGAAAAAGACAAATTGGTGGGGGTAATCACAAAAGCTGATTTATTACCACTTATCAATAGTAACAAGAAAATAAAAGAAGTGATGAATGAGGAAATACATTCTGTATCCCCTGGGGATCGAGTGGTTCACGCGCGAAGAATCCTTCTTGATAATGATATTGCACGAATACTTGTTGTAAATGAGGGAAAGGTTATGGGGATTGTGTCTGATCGTGAGATTGCTTTTGCATTTGCAAAAATAAAAAAATCATTTTCATTGGGACAACAGCATTATCGTATAAGAGAGCTCCTTGTAAAGGATGTCATGAAGAAAAATGTGGTAACGATGCCTGAGGATGCCACCATTAAAGATACGGCAGATTTAATGATAAAGCAAGATATTGGATGTATACCCATTGTAGACAATAAAGATAAGATTAGGGGGATGGTGACCCGTACTGATTTGCTAAAAAAATTATAAGAGAGGCAATTTTCTAAGCCAGTTAAGATCACTAAAATATAATTCTCGGATATCATTTAAACTAAGGTACATGATTGCAATGCGCTCCAGTCCAAGTCCCCATGCTAAAACGGGTTCCTTGATGCCTAAGGGTTCTGTTACCTCTGGTCGAAATATGCCTGAACCTCCAAGTTCCATCCATTTTCCGTGCCATTGAACTTCTACCTCCATTGAGGGTTCTGTATAGGGAAAATAAGCTGGTCTAAACCGTAATTTTTCAAATCCTAATTGTTGATAAAATTCTTTTAAAACTCCGATAAGCTGACAGAAATTAGCATTTTTTTCATGAACAATACCTTCGACTTGATGAAATTCGGGTAAATGTGTAGAGTCAATATTTTCTCTTCTAAAAACTTTTCCTATCTGAAATATCTTGGATGGGGGATGTGGATGTTCATAGAGGTATCTGATTGTATTAACTGTAGTATGTGTCCGTAGAATGGTTTTTTGTGCTTCTTTTTTTGAAAACTTGTATTGCCATCCTGTTGAGGATGTTAATCCCCCATTTTCATGAACATTGGCAATAATTTCAAGAAGATGTTTATCCACCGGCATGTTTTGTGGTTGTTTACAATAGAATGTGTCTTGAAGGTCCCTTGCGGGATGATCTTGGGGGATAAAGAGAACATCCATATTCCAAAAACAGGATTCGACATAATTCCCTTCTATTTCTTGAAAGCCCATCCCGATAAAGATGGATTTTATTTTATCGATAAGTTGAGTGAGCGGATGTTTTTTTCCTCCGTATAGAGCGGGGGCAAAAGCAGAGACATCGTAGGGGCGAAATGCAGCTGTCTTCCATTTTTGGGTTTGGATAAGTTCTGGTGTTAACTGTGAAATAACGTCAGTTATGTCTAATCCTTTTTTGAGGAGATTTTTGCCTTTTTGGGTAAGTGATATTGTCCGCAGTATTTTCTCTTTTTCTTTTATAGCTCCTCTTTTTTTAAGAGAAGATGCAATTTTTTCACCTATTGAGGAACCTTTTTTTAGTGATCTTAGAGCGTATTCATCCTTTGTATTGTGTTGTGCATCTTTTTTTCCTTGGGGTGTAATAAGGATGACTTTTTTGTTGTTTTTTGTTTCAATTGTAGCCCAATCTCTTTTTTTAAGCCATCCAAGGGCTATCGCTAGGTTTTCTTTACCAATTTTACTGCCAAGGGAATCAAGATCGATTTTTCCGTTAGATTTGATTAACTCGGTGAGGGCTTGTCGCTCAGGCATTCCCTCGGTAAGAAATTTTTGTCCTTCCTTTGTCAGAGAAAAGGATGTTTGCAATCTTTCATTTATCTCTACGAGACCTTTTGATTGAAGCCATGATGATGCATTCATGACCTTTACTAATGATTCTATATCCTCGGCGGCAATTTTTTCAGGTGTGGCTTTGCCCTTGGAGGATTCTAAGGAGAGCAATACCTCTTTTTCATGTAGGGAAAGCTCATTGATTATTTTCTCTAGTGAAGACACAATGGTGAATAGAGAGTGAAATTATTAAAATTTGCTTTTTTTCAGAGAAAAATAAACTCTTATTTCACTTATCTCAAGTATTTAGAAAAGAAATAGCGTGTTTTATGTAAATAGATCACAATTCTGTTTCCTATGCCTAGTGTTTTTTGAGTATGTACTCTAGATGACCTAATCCAAGATCTTCCGCTATCTTGATATGCACCAGGGGGGATTTTTTATGTTCTTTTAAAAAAACATCTTCTCCCATCTCTTTAATGATTAGGTCAAGACTTGCCTTTTCTATGGCTACGATATCATCCCCAAATAATATTCCTATATCTCCTGCGAGACGAGGGCCAGGATTGGTAACACAGTCACATAGACGCGTAATATTCATGAGAACATTAACATAAAAAACAGGGGGATATCTATCCAATGCCAATTTTACACCAGCTACCAATCCTTTGTCAAACACCTCTTTTTGGGGGGTGATGCATCCACTTGTACAGACATATACACAATTTGAACAGCCGCAACACCAGTTTTGATCAAAGTAAGGTCTATTGTCTTTTAGTCTTATATTTTCCAAGGGACAATTGATGACACATTCTTTGCATTCAATGCATCCCTCTTGATAAAGAGGTTTTCCAGAATCATGGATACGTCTTTTTGTTGTTTTAGACATCCCCCCCATTCCAATGTTTTTAATTGATCCACCAAAACCTGTACACGTATGACCCTTGACATGGGTAAGAACAAGGACTCCATCAGTATTTATAAGAGGCTTGCAGATAGAATATTCAAGGTTGTTAAAAGTTGTGGTTATACTTTCATCAGAAATTATGACAGGACATCCCATACTTTCTGGTGTGATTCCTTTTTCTTTTATTACCTGACAGTATCCATTTACGGTATTGCGAGGACTATCATAGGAAACAGGTGAATCAAATAAAAAGGGATGCAACCCTACATTTTGTACAGCTTGAACAGCCTGTTTAATGAAAGCAGGAGTAAAGGCAAAGAGATTCCCCGGCTCACCAAAGTGAACCTTAATCCCAATTTTTGATCCAGAGGGATAAAAATCTTTTATGTTTTTGGCAAGTATCTTGGGAAAGGAATGTATATCATCTTTGGAAAGAAATGAAATTTGCTTCATAACAGGAACATTTGGCACTTTATTATAAAGATAATCCCCAGAAATTGATTATTTGTGTATAAAAATCCCCTGCATACCAGCACTTGTTTTTTCAATTTTGATAAAACCAAAGCGTTCACATTGCACAATCGCTTGATTGGGAATATCACTTATGGCTCTTTCAGCATATCCCCTTATTTTTTCCAGACTATGCGGCTGGAATACATCATTGATAAAGAGGGAGGATGGTTTTAGGATGGAAAGATATACATGATTGTTAGTTACCCATTGTATTTTTTTTGTATTGGGCATGACATTACCTCCAGTAAATTCACCATAAAGAATATCCTTTTTTTCTGTCAATGCGACATTAAAAAGATCCTTTAGCCGAAAGATATCTCCGGTTTTTAGATTATCTGCATCTGTTTGAGGAATAAAGAAGGTGCTTGATGTTCTGATTTTTCTCATTCCAAGATCCGATGAAGGATGATTTTTAATCGAGACTGTCTTTTTTGGCGCTTTGGAAACTTCAAGTTGTACCGGATTTGGAACAAAGAAAAAACGTTGTGCAACAGGATCCAAAATCTTGCGATTATGGGCTTCCACTTGATCAAAGGTAACACTGGATTCTGCCTTGGAAATACCCTGAGAGAGAACAAATTCCCGTATAGCTTCAGATAAAATACCCCTGCGTTGAAGACCTTTAAGAGTAGGAAGCCGAGGGTCATCCCACCCCATTACAAGTTTTTGATCGATGAGGGGTTTAATCTTCCTTTTTGAAACCGGCATGCCTACTATAGATAACCGGGCGAATTCCATTAGATGGGGTTTTCTTAACCCTAGACAATCAAGAAGAAAGAAATACACTTCGTCCCTGAGTTCATATTCTTTTGTACGAAAAGGATGAGTGACACCAGAAATGCTGTCCTCCACAGCCCCATAAAAATCATAGGTGGGCCATGCACGATATTTTGTTCCATGGATAGGATGAGGATAATCAATGATGCGGAAAAGTATCGGGTCTCTCATAGCAGTATTCACTGAGGACATATCAGCTTTCAAACGGACAATAGCGTCTCCTTCCCCCATCGTAAAAAATTCTTTCCAATCTGAAAAAGTTGATTTTTTTCTGCACGGGCAGTTCACTCCTTTTTTTCTGGTTTCCCTAATCTTTTTTTCAGGGCAAGTGCAAATATAGGCGTGATTGTTCTTGATGAGCTTTTCAGCTAATTCATAGTGTTGGGCTAGATGATCAGAGGTCCGATATTCTTGATCCCATTCGATACCCAGCCATTTTAAATCTTCTTTTTGGGTTTCATAGAATTCTATGGATTCATTTAAAGGATTTGTATCATCAAATCTGAGGATAAAACGTCCCTTGTATTTTTTTGCATATTCATAATCCACAAAGGCCGCTTTAGCATGGCCTATATGGAGATAACCATTAGGCTCAGGGGGGAATCGTGTTATAACACTTCCCATGCGGGCATGCAGAAGATCAGGCAAACTTTTTTTCTCGCCTACCTTTTTTTCTAAAAGCTCTGGTGCTTTCTCTTCAAGTTCCTTTCTTTGGTCATCAAGGGATAATGTATTAACGTCCTCGATGATTTTTTGGATAAGTATTAGTGCTTCCCGTGCATTTAATTCCGGATATTCAGCCATTATTTTACCCAGAACAGCCTTGGGCTGTGCTTTACCATCAAACTTAATGGCATTTTGAAGTGAATATCGCCGCACTGCATCTTCCAGGATCATTAGCGCCAGATATCTTTCTACCTTTTAATCTTAACGAATCAAGATACATTGTTCTCTTTAATAATATATAATAATAAAATAAATAATAATAATAATAGTATAATAATAATGGTTGTGGATACAACATGTCCACACCACAATATCCTTTTTTTATGTGGGGGTGGTTCTTTTGGCTAAGGTCTATTTTGATTTTCATGTCCGCCTTAGTGAGGAGGAGCATGATTTCTTGAGGAAAAGTGGTATCAATAAGAGTAAACTTGTCCATGATGCAATCAAGGAGGAAATGGATAAGCTCCCTGAGAACCTTAGGGAAAGAAAAGAGAGATGTTTAAGGGAGATTGAGGAGATCAAGGCAAGGTTGGAAAAATTGTCTGAAAAGAAGGTTATTGCTGAGAGTTATGTGGATGAAGTTATTGTCTATGAATTCTTGAAGTATGGTATAATAAACAATAGTGATGATAAAAATATTTCATGGTTAAAAGACAGGCATAGCTCCGAGCTAGACAAGAGAGATATTCTCATGTCACCAGTAAAACTTTTACAATACTGTAAAAATGCTTATGAGGAGAAGAAAAATGCCTCACGGTAGGGCTAAGGAGGGTGACTTTGTCATTAGTACCAGTATCCCTATTGAATTACTAGAAAAAATAGATGGATTACAAGCTTCTTTGAAGCATAATTCACGGTCAGAGACCTGAGAGGCATCCTAACCTATTACTTTGATAATCCATCACTAAAAGTGGCTAATAAACCACCTGTTGGGGGTAAAACATCATGATACCTCTATCCTTAATGGATAATCTCCCCACAAAACAGGAATTAATATGGATAGGAGTGATACTATCTATCTTTTTTTGGGGACTTGTCCTCAAGGAAATAATTTATGACTGGTATTATCTCCCCTGGAAGGAGGAAAGAGAGATGGCAACACAACCACAACCACCACCCCGACCCCAGCCAAAGATATGGACAGATAAGGAACTCTATGAACTCCGGCAGGAACACTCATGGGGAAAACTAGAGGAAACCACAGGATTAACCCAAGGACAACTCAGATACAGAATACAAAGATATAGAAAAAATAGGATCGGGTAAGAATTTCGCCCATAGACAATCCATGATTTTTGCATGATTAAGTGCTAACCGAGCATACACAAGTGCATCCAGAGCATAAGGAATAAAAATTATTGTGCATAAAAATAATACAAAGAGGGACATATACCATATATACTCTACTAAATCGCTCAGACACATTGGGTCACAATATTGGCAGCAACTACAGATGCCATCAGGCTGATTAGTGTTTTGATATTCCATAGCTGGCAATACTGGTATCATCAACAATAAAAAAATGGTCAACAGGCTTCCAAATACAATATTTTTCCTCGTTTCTTCTTAGCCTCCAAATAATATAATCATTTATGTGGTTATAAGTCTATTGACCAAAGTGTGATTGGGTACAGCTCAGACACAGGATAAAAGGTATAAAAAAGTGTAGAGTAAAGAAAGTATAGAAAAATAAAAAAGAAAAAGGAAGAGGAGGTTGTTAAGAGGATTATCCTAAAAACAACAGAATTTATCTTAGGATTGGGAACAGATGTGCAATACTTATTTATTTCATGCTTTTATTTATGGTGGAAGAAGAATCAAGAAATAATCATAAGCGGTTAGCTGATTTCCATTGCCTGAACAAGGTACATCTATTCGATAAAATCCCATAGGGACTTGATTGCCATTTGAGTCTTCCTGATCCCAAGTTTCCGTCATAAATTCTCCAGCTTGAACAAAGATAAGTATTGGATGAACAAAATCAGGATAAAGTTTTTCCCAGCCAAACCCTCCAATAAAATGAAATCTCCACATTTGATACCAGGGGGATCCTCCAAGACTGAGAGTAGAGGTTCCTGTATTCAAAAAAGTAATATCAATGGATTCACCTATTTGATATAAAAATTTGTTAGTATATACCTCTGCAGATGCTATCAGAGACGCAGATTCTTCCTCAAATTTATTAAATCCTATTAGAGGAGATGAAGCTGATTCCATTACCAAATTTTCATTCTTCGATACCACTGGCTTATCTATTATCCCCATTACTGGTAAAGTAGCAACTATAATCAATAGCATGCTAACCAACATGCCTACTATTTTTTTATTCATATTTTTTGCCTCCAATATTGCAATTAAGCCTAATGGATATATAATAGGTTTGTTTACTCAACTTGACAAAAACAATCTCATTGGTACACCCCTGAATAACCCTCAATAAGCCACCTTTATTCCATCTATAACCCCTTATGCCCACTATTCCCCGGAATACTCCACTATACCCTAATTAACCCTCAAAAAAGCAAGATTAGGGTAAAAATAGGGGGAAAAAATGCGGATATTTACGAAGTAAATATTAACTCCAAAATCCCAAGGGGTAAAAATGGGGTGTCACCACAACCATATAGATAGTACCACATCAATCATATGACGAGTGGCTAAGATCGGGTAATTGTGGTTTTACCCTGATACATACTTACAACAGATTGATGAATTTCAATTTCCTTCATTTTTGATAATCGCAAAATTTTACGCTTCAGCTTCTTCGAAAGCCTCAAATCCGAGGTATAGTCCAGGAACTTTGAACGAGAGGTAACTGGGAGGCCATACCACTCTTGGCCACCCTTATAGGGCAACTCAAAGATGATAAAGGGATATACATCCCCGCCATTCCCACACTCCTTTGCAATCTCTAACCGTTCCCTCCGATCCTTATTATATGTCTGTAACCGAAAGCCACCCTGATCCCGATAGGTACTCACAATCTCCAAAAAATAATTATTCCCATCAAGATCATGGGCTTCAATATCAAAACTATGAATCATACTCTTGCCACTATGGGGAAACCGTACTATCTCCCCCATCCAATACATCCTAAGAAATAGATAGAAACGAATCTCTTTAATTAAACCTGGTTCACTTAAATCTTCATCCTCTCCCAATTGATACACTAAGGGGCTGAGATTAGAGTGTCTATAATCAATGAGCTTACCCCAACACTCAGGCCATTGGCACACATACCCCACAATAAAAACACCAATCCTGGAATCATCAATAATGAAATCATACTCCCCCTTCATCCTATTGGTACAATGACACTTAGGACACTTAACATAATCATTTTCCCAATCATTCATATTTTCCTTATTTTTTCTATAATATATAAGATTATAACTATTTAATTCTTATATTTATTATAGAAACAATTATAAATAATTAAAAATATCGTAGGTTTGAGAGAGGTAGTAAAATATATGATTTAATATTTTTATTTCCTCCAAAAAATCATTATTTTTTTTACCTCCACAGCTGCCTCTCTCACCTCCTTTTCCAGGTATTAAGTTATTAAATTGCCTTCCCTGTTTGGTTTTTGGCATCTATTCTATATCTGTTAAAACATGGATTGTTGAATTAGGGTTGATAAGGACAGTATCCGCATGCATTCATCGCAAGGCATGTTTTTCTTTTCTTTTTCTCTTACGTTCCTTTCTTTCCTTCTTTGTTAAAGGCACAGGTTTCTTTCCTGGAGCCATATCTTTTCTGCCCTTGGCTTTACTCATATCACCTTCCTCCTTTATTCATATCCATAAAGACTGATAGAAAAATGTAGTTAAAATATTTACTATTTGTGGTAATGCAGATAGATTTGGGGAAGGATAAAGGGAACTATCTCATCCTGGTACAGAAAAGTGGGGAGGGTGATGAGTGGAGGCTCGAAAATGAACCCTGAAAACAAATCTTAATGTAGGGTTATTCAACCCTCCCCAGATTTTATCACAATTCCAGAATATTTATATCTTTCTCTTTTAGTTTTGTCAAGTCCAGTACACAAAATATTTATAAACAATAGGGTAAATATCATGGGTGAGAGGAATGAGGCTTAAAAATTGGGGGAAATAACAAAAAGTTATATTGTTATCCCCTCCCCCACCTCTCAATATTGTTTTGACTCTTATCCTTTAAAAACACTCAATTGATAAGGAATATAGCAGGGAGGAAAAAAATGGATATAATTGATGGTAATAGAACAAAGATATTGGTATTATCAAGTGGAATAGTTACAGTATTAATTTTATCTCTAATGATAATACCAAATCCGATACAGGCATCTCATATAGTAATATTTGAAGAAGATTTTGAATCTGGATGGGGGGAATGGTATACAACCAATGGCATTTGGCAGATTGGAGCACCAACTGCGGGTCCCGGTGGCTGTCCATCGGGTGAAAACTGTGCTGGAACAATCCTCGGGGAAAAATATCCAGATTATACTGACAGTCGCTTGATTAGCCCTCCTGTACAATTACCCTATGTGACCGAGGGGGACATATTAGAACTTCGATTCTGGCACTATTTTGACTATTTTTACTCCCCAGATTATGGACAAGTAGAAGTTTCGATTTATAATGAAAGCCAGGAATCCTAGGAGCCGTGGGAGAATATCACAGAGCATTTTACCTGGAAATCAGTAATATGGACACCTATCCATGTGAATCTATTACCTTTTGAAGGAAAATGGATAAGATTTGCATTTCTTCACACTGCAGATGGTACTGGGCATGAATACGGTTGGTATATTGACAATATAACTATCATTGCACCACTGATTGTACCCACGGACACTATCGTTAAAATCAATCCTCTCTTAACATATAACGAGATTTATGCAGGTAATGGATTCACCCTATTCATTGAGGTTGACCCAGCGGAGCCTATCGCAGGTGTGCAGTTTGACCTCACTTTTGACCTCACCCTTTTCCAGGCAGGGTCAGTCCATGAAGGCAGTCTTTTTTATGGCTCCAGTACCTACTTTAATCCAGGAATAGTGGATAATATTAATGGAACAATTACTGATGTTTATGTTGTTATTACCACTCCTGGTGATAATGTGATCCATTCTGGGGAAGCAGTCTATGTTAATTTCACTGCCCCCCTTGATGCCAATGGTACCTCTTGGTTTAATCTCTCAAATGTGGTGGTGGGTCAGCCTAATGGTTCACCCGTGCCTGTTATTATTGAAAATGCAAGTGTTACTGTTCTCCCGAATGAACCTTGGGATGTTAATAATGATGATTCGGTGAATATTCTTGACCTTATCCTTATTGGTCAGGATTGGGGTGAGGCAGGGCCACCTTGTTGGATATCGGCTGATGTGAACTGTGACGGGGTGGTTAATATCCTGGATATGATCCTGGTTGGTCAGCACTGGACAGGATAAAAAAATCAGAATTCTGAAAAATAGGGAGAGGTAGTTGTGGAGGTAAAATATGATAAAAATTTTTGGAGGAATAATTATCTATTTATTCTACCTCTCCCATGGGACTTCGAATAATCATCGACTATTTAATTTTTACTCCACCTTATTTATCCTGAACTTTCCCTAGTTGGCAATGGGTTTATAGCCACATAATTGATTATAATATTTGGAGGCTAATGAAAATATGAAAAAAATAATCATGGTGTGTATATGTACTACACTACTCCTAGCAATACCTTTTACTTCATTGGCAGTATCCCCAAAGTCATTTGTACCAGAATATCAAAAAATTGCACCGACACCAAATGGTGATCCGGATGGGGCCTATGCAGGTGGTCTTGATGACCCAACGGACTGGGAGAACTTTTTTTGGGGTGTAGCAAAAATCGGTTTTCTTGGTGTGGCTGTGGTAAGACTTTTATTCCCTGATTTTGAAACACTACGTGGAACTATGAGATTTATGTTAGCCATTTTTGGGGTTGGCTTTAATTCCATAACTGGGTTGAGATCTTTTGCAGAGGCTTTCGATTTGAAAGACATAGACAACGATGGACAATGATGCCGATATCGTAATATAATACCCACCAGGAATTTCTCCAATTTTTCCCCTATTTTTTTATGGCCTTTTGATTTTGAATTCCCCTGTCCCAATACTTGTTTTTTGACCCTTATCCTTTAAAAACACAAACACTATAACCTTGAGCAAGGAGAAAGAGAATATGAGAAAATGGGCATCAATTGGATTACTCATGGTAATTGCAGGGATAATCATATGGATAGCATACGGATTGTACCTGGGCTTTGAAGAAATAATGAAAGTAATCGATGTTGTAACAGGATTTGTAGTGGGGTTAATCCTGGTCGGTTTGTTTGTCCTGGTTGTTTCGATTATTATCGAACAACGGAAAGATACGAAAAAAATGAAGGAAAAAATAAAAAAGGAGGATTTGGAACCATGATTATAACTAACACCGATTTTGTTGCAGGTAAAGAAATTAAAGAGATTCTCGGAGTAGCCCGGGGAAACACCATCCAAGCAAAAAATATAGGGAAAGATATCAAAGCTGGTTTTAGGCACATAGCTGGCGGAGAAATAAAAGAATATACCCAAATGCTTGCCGAGGCACGTGAAATTGCATTGAAACGGATGGAGGAAAAAGCAGAGAAAATGGGTGCCGATGCAGTGATTAATATTCGGTTTATGACAGCGGCGATAATGAGTGGTGCAGCAGAAATATTAGCATATGGCACAGCTGTAAAATTAAAATAATGTATTAGGCTTATCCTTCTTATCCCTCTATCTTCTTTATCTTGAACTCACCCGTGCCAATAGGACTTATCTCCATATAGTTTCCCTTCTCAATATTATGCAACTTGGCAACCTGACGGGGTAGTGTTATTGCGAGGCTGTCGCCACACAAACGAACACGAACCTTAATTCCCATGATAATTAACATAATCATAAAGGTGGCTTTGCACATAAACTTAATCTAGTCTGAATTTGCACATAAACTCATCCCTGACGATTTCTTCAAAATCAATTTTTATTCCCAACTCGAACATTTCTTGGATAAGGACACAAATGTTGTGGCAGAGCACTTTACATAAGACCTCGTTTTCCTGTGCAAGTGATTTCCGTGCTCGAACAAATCCACCAAACTTCCGTTTCATCATCGAGAACACAGATTCTGCATTGTTTCTCTTATGATAATGTTCCATAAACTCTTCTTTATTCTCCCTAAAAAATAGAAGCATGGTACGCCAGATAGGAAGTCTGTCCTTCGTTTTTTTAGCATTAATTTTAAATAAAACATAGGGTACAGCCCCAGTTTTCGCAATTATCTGGAGGTTTTTTTCTGATGAATAACCTTTATCAGCACTCACTTCCTCCATCCTAAAATGTTTATTTGTCGAAACTACGAGTTTTTCTAGCATCAGACTATCATGGACATATCCATCTGTAATCTCAACGTGAGTTATGATATTGGTTTTAACACCGCTCATCACATGAGCCTTCTTAAAAAGTCTTTTCTCCGAGTGGATTTTTTGTGATTTATTCCAGTTACACACCATTGCCGTGCTAAAACCTGAGGCATCCATGGTGAAATCCTTTTCAATTTCTTTAAGGGGTAAAGATGATAAAGCAATGAGCTTTGCTAAAACTTTTTTCATAATTGGTTGGTTAAGATATTTAAGGATGGTATTGAAATGTGAAGCATGGGTGATATAACCAAGCTGTTTTACTAATTTGATGTCTGATTCACTTCTCCTACTACTAAAATCAAGATAAGTCTTGAGACAACACGTGAAAACCATTTCTCCAAAGTTTGCTGGAGGTCTCCCGTTTCCTTTATATTTTGGTTGCGGTATCTGTGATGTTAGCTCATGTAATAATTCAATAAATAGGAGTTTTTCTTGTGTTTGTGCTAGATTGTATGCTACCCAATCTTGAGGATATGAACCTTTATTTACTTTTTTTTCTATATCTTTTAGGGGTTTGATACTCATTCTATCAGACCTCCAGACCTTTGGGGTGCCACAAACACCCCATTGGTCAAGATGAGTTTGTTTCTTCATTTATATTATTAATATATACTAATTATTTCGTACGATTATAATGCATTAAGAGTATTTAAAAGTTTTTATTTTTTAATAATATATCGTACGAATTATAGGTTTTTTATCAAAAATTATATAAATAAATTGTACGATTATCTATATAAAATGAAAGAACAAATCGAAAGTATACTTGATGAGGGTGCATATAGGGAAGAAAAAATTGAGAAAGCAGCCACTATTAGTTTTGATGGCGAACAATTTTTAGTCAGACTCCCTAAAAAGATATCGGATATATTAGATGTTAGGAAAGGTAATAAAATGAGATTTATTGTCAATCTTGCATACATAGAAAAAGTTAATAAAAAAATCATGGTAGGTGAGATAATTGATTAAAGCAAAAAAAGTAGGATGCAATTTAAGTTCATTGACCCCCTATGAACGGCTAACCTGTGAAATATTAGAAAATGCACGTCGCCCTCTGACTACAAATGAAGTAGCAGATTATGGAAATATGAGCTGGCTGACAGCAAAAAAACATCTTGTTAATCTTTCAAAACGAGACATTGGGATATACAGAGAAAAAAAAGGGAGAGCTAACTTTTGGTATATCAAATAAAAATAGCTCAATTATTGCCAAATATACAAATTTAAATCGGTTATAAATTTTAATCAAGTTTCACTTCCATTTTTTATTAATGTAGTTGGAAAAGTTGATGCGTTTTTTTTTTGGTCTTTGCCAACTTTCACCGAAAATCAAATTTCTAGATGTTAAAAATTCTTACATTGACTGTATCTACTGCTACGGAACCAGCATTTCCATAATATGCACCAGCTGTTATTTCATATAACCCAAATGCAGAGGAAGTCCATTCCCAATTAAATGGGGGTGAATGAATGATTGCCCTGGGCTCGGTTTCATAGTCTTGCCCAGTTAGATAGTATTCTACTCTATCTATCTTATTCTGAAGATCATATACCTCAGAAGTGACGATAATTCCCCCTAGTATTATTGTTTGTCTGAGAGGTAATATTTCCTTACCAAAAAGATAGAGATAGTTTGGTTTTGGTCTTTCTATCTTAATTTCTGGCGGAGGGTAATCCTGACACTTTATTAACCATGCATCTTTTTTTTGTCCATAAGTATTTGTTTCCCCTAATATAATATAGCTTCCATCTTTTGCTTGTAACACACAATTGGCTGTTTCTCTTTCTCGTCCTCCAAATGTCTTATTCCATATCTCATTTCCTTTTTTATCTATCTTTAACAGCCATGCATCAAAAGCCCCGATATCGTACGATGAAGTAATTCCAGCAATAAGGTAACTATCCTGAGTCTCAATAACAGAATTACCGGCATCTTCAGCAAGTTTTCCCACATAATCTCCGAACACATTTATCCATTGCGTATTCCCATTCTGATCAGTTTTTATTAATAAAGCATTATTCCACCCCCCTGAGCTATACGATGTAGAAGATCCCGTAATAATAAATCCCATATCTCTTGTTTGTTCTATACAACTTCCATCATCCATTCCTTCGTCTCCGATAGTTTTCTCCCAGATTACATCACCGTTTTCATCCAACTTTAAGAGCCAAACATCCCATCCTCCTGCACCATAAGAGGCGGTAGAACCTACAATACAATACCCTCCATCGTTTGTTTGAATTAAATCAGAACCCCATTCTATCCCTGATCCACCAAAGATTTTATCCCACATAATATCTCCATTTCCATCTGTTTTTATCAGCCAGATATCTCTATCATTGTCTGTAGATCCAAAAGAAAGAGTTGTTGCAATGAGAGCATATCCACCATCATTTGTTTGTATAATAGATTGCCCATAATCATTGTTTTCTCCTCCAAATGTTTTATTCCAAAGCATGTTTCCATCATCATCAGTTTTTATAATCCATATGTCTGCACTCCCGGTTCCAAAAGAGAATGTATATCCACACAAAAGATATCCTCCGTCTTTCGTTTGGATAACGGATTCTGCACTATCCTCTTCTTTTCCCCCAAATGTTCTGTTCCACAGCATATTACCATCTTCATCCGTTTTTATTAACCAGACATCCCAACTTCCAGAACCATAGCTCTTTGTAAGTCCCCCAATTATGTAACCTTCGTCTTCTGTTAGTGCAATTGATTGTGCACCATCAGAGTTATATCCACCCAACAATTTGTTCCATTCATCGTTATTTCTTCTTTCACTTCCATATAAATTTAATGAGAAAGAAAGCAATACTATTAAAAGTGAAAAAAATACAAGAACAATCATCATTTTTTTCATATTGTTACCCATCATATTTTTTTTATTTAAGCTTTTTGCCGTGGAATAAAAAAAAAAGGAAAGAGGAGATGTCTCATTTGGTTAAATACTGGAGGGACTAAATCGGTTGCCTATATTGCCAGTAGATTTCATGATCATTGCTATCATCATCAATTTCATCGTAGAGTTCCTGAGGTGTAACTTTAAAAAGATCTGGATCTAAATCTATTCCTACCTCCTCGTATGCGTAAGAAGCCCACACTAACTCGGAGCAGTAATATTTTCTACCTCTCTCAGGGATAGCAGCATCATCTTCATCTATCTGTTTTGTGTTCCATTTCCAGTACGATATTAAATCAAATTTTCTACTGTCATTTTCTTGTTCCTCTACAAAATCAACAGCTTTGTCTCGGTTAATTTGCTGAGTTCCTACCTCCCCATAACCCATGGCCACATGTCCTTTATCCCCGGGTTTAGGCTCCGCTTCTTTATATTCATAGTACGTTTCATTTATATCTGTATATTCCACCCTTCCATAATCATCTTCTAACTCTTTTAATTTCCAGTTGGGTATAAGAGATGGAAGTGTATGATTCCAAGGACTAGGCCATTTTTCAGTGTGAGGATCAGCCTCGATGCAGGAACTAGAACCTACATGTAATTGGGAATGGTCCCATCCTGATACACCTGGTATGCGCCCTGCATCAGCCCATATAATGTCTCCCTCGTTATCTGGTTCCGGCAACTCAGGTTCTTCTGCACTTACTGGCATTATTATTGCGGGTATCAAAAGGATACCTGCTAGTGCCAGTACAACAGATATTTTCTTTCTTTTTACTATTTTTTCTTTGTTTGCTTTCATTTATATCTCCTCCTGACCCCAAAGCGGGGCAGGCAAATAAGAAAGACATTGAAAAATATAAATGGTGTATGGCACAAGCATCGGATGTTTTAGTACAATTATCGAAAAATTCTAATGTTAATATTTTTGACAATTATTCTAGAGGGTAAAAGTTAAGAAGAACTTGTTGATTATAATCTTGAGAAAGACAAAGGGGATAACGCTATGATTAAATAAAGTTGGGGGTAGGCAATAAAGTACACATTTTCTTCGGAAGATGTAATATTGTGCTTTCATTACTCCTCCTACCCAAGACCAATTTTATTAGCATCCTTTTTGTCTTTCTCATTTCTTGACCGAACTAAATATATCAACTTTTCCAACTACTGTATCCAACAATTGACCTTTGTATTTCTGCATTAAAATAAGAGTTTATGTGCAGAATTGCATTTTGCACATAAAGTGGGGGTTTTATGTGCAAAGCCCATAAAGGTATATATTAATGTAAGTGAATAGGGGTAAAAATAACAATAAATATTATTTATTAATATCTAATGAAGTTAGTAAACTATCTTTTTGTAATAGATAAAGAATATTGTTTTGAAAATTTATGGCCTAGGCGATGTTAGAAGATAACAGTCAAAAAAGATGAGTTAAACAAGAGAATTCAAAAAAAAGGATAATAGCTAAGAGAATATACCTTCTCTTGACGCGCATCCTTGTCAACATACCAGGTATCAAAGGCTTCGCCATAATTCTTGGATGCACCTATGGGAAGTAACGAATATATAGAATGGAACCTGTAAAACTCAAAATTTTCTTTAATGTTTCAAAATAGGGGAATAGAAGGAGAAACATAAACCCAGTAACTAATCATACATACCCAATTCCAAAAAAGAAGTAGGCCCAATCGGTTGGGTCATCAAGACCACCTGCGAAGGGAATGTCTTGGATCATCGTTGAAATTTCTTTTGGGTATATGAGTTGTGCTGGCATTATAGACCTAGGGACATAATGAGAGTAGGAATACACACAAACCAGTTATGATTATCCTTTCCATTTTCAATCACCTCAATTATTTAAATGTTTGAACTACTAAAAAGACTGTATTTTTGTTTCCCATAAACCAAACGTTGTGTAAATAAATATTGGAAATATAGAGAATCAATAAGGATCATGTTTCTCTGAAAAAATTAATAATACTTATATAGTATCGAAAGAATGTAGTGGAAATAAGAGAGAGGTAGAGAAGAAGGTCGATTCCCAAGCTGGTAGGAAACTAGAGAGTAAGGGCAGATAATAGAAAAGTTAGAGGAATATTTCACAAAAGAATGATTCCTCTGGATACCTGCCCATGGAAACTTCCCTACCCTATCATGTTCTCCACTGCCTCTCCCATAATCTATAACCACTAATGGTTTTTAACATTTTCCACACAAAATATGAAAAAAATAGGGAAGGGATAGGGATACCTAGCCTTCGATATTTGTGTTATATGCTTCGATGTTTGTCACATATATATTATATATACATAAAGAGAATAAATAGATAAATAGGGTATGGGCGAGGTCTTTCCTACCGCACTCTTTTTTGCTTTCCTCCCCTACCCTTTGCCTCCATTTTTTTTCCTCTATTTTGGAATGAAGGATAAACCGTTTTTAGGTTATAAGTATCTTGCCGAAGATCTACTTTAACTAATCAGCTAGGATTCACATATAATTATTGTGTCTTGCCCGTACCTTTCTGAATATAAAAAAACTATTTATTTATACATTTATAAATTTAATAAAAAGATAGACATAAAAAGATATTTTAGAAAGAAACATGAAAAATCATGATGATTAATCACTAATATGCTTTTAGAGTACGGCATACAAAAAGATAGGACCGTTATTTTATTAGGTAATAAATTAATATATAATTTATATAGCTTATATATTTTCTATACACAAACTTGTTAAACTATAGGTCTATTGGAAAACTTGGAGGATATTAAATCATGAAGAAAATAAATACATTGAGGACTCTGGCCGTACTTGCAGGCGTATTTGCATTAACTGCATTTATGAGCGGATGCATTGGATCAGAAAGCGAAATGGTAAAACTAAACGGCTCATCAACAGTCTTTCCGATAGCTCAACGATGCGCCGAAAAATTCGATCAAGAACATGATGATATCACCGTAGAGGTTGGCGCTCCACCCATTGGGTCAGGTGGCGGTATAACTCAACTGGGTGAAGGAAACATCCATATCGGTGCCGCCTCTCGGGAAATCAAGCAAACTGAAATTGATAAATTTCCAAATGTTGATTTTACCGATAATGTGATTGCCTTTGATGGAGTTGCCGTAATTGTGAGCAAAGATATTTATGATGCTGGAGTGACTGGATTAACAACGGCACAATTGGTTGATATCTATGTTGGAACAGTAACAAACTGGATGGATGTTGGGGGACCAGATAGACAAATCAATATCAATGAAAGAGAAGAAGGATCGGGAACACATGATACCTTCATGGCGGCAATCGATATTGAAGAAACCGTGGCAAATCAAGCATGGCCCAGCAATGCCGAGGTTAAGAGCGCTGTATCAAATTCCGATAATGGTATTGGATATGTTGGACTTGGGTATGTGAGCAACTCGACACCGGCACTAAAACTAGATGGTATAGCACCTTCAGAGACAACAATAAAGGCAGGTACCTATCCGATTTCTCGATCACTACATATGTACACGGATGGGGCGCCAAAAGGCGCCGTGAAAGTGTTCATAGATTTCGTCCAGAGCAGTGCTGGCCAGGACATTATTGCAGATGCGGGCTTTATCCGGTTATAGGACAGATGGTACACGAGAGGAAAAATGAAAAAAAAGCTATCAAAGGAACATATCATTCAGGGTATTTTTCTTTTGATAGCTTCTTTTTCTATTTTTATTATCTTTTTTATATTCTTTTTTCTATTCAAAGAGGCAATCCCTGCATTTATTGAAGTCGGGGGAGATATTTTTAGTACGGACTTTTCCAATGAACTGGGTCTCGGGGGCGCAATTAGGGGATCGCTTATTGTAACCGGTGGCGCCTTATTAATTGCCTATCCTTTAGGTATTGGAGGGGGTATCTTTTTATCAGAGGTGGCATCCGTATGGATACGTCGGATATTAAAACCCATTATTGAAGTACTGGCGGGGATACCATCGGTGGTTTATGGATTTATAGGAGCAATTATATTAGTTCCCTTTCTTACAGATTCTTTTAGAATGATTTCTGGCTTTTCTTTGCTGGCGGGAGGGCTTATAATTGGAGTCATGACCCTTCCGATAATAATTAGCATTTCTGATGACTCCCTAAAAAGTGTTCCACGAGAAATAAAGGAAGCTTCATTGGCCCTAGGAGCCACTCCCTGGCAGACGATAAAAAAAGTAACATTTCCTGCTGCCTCATCTGGTATCTTTGCGGGAGCAACCCTGGGGGTAGGGAAAGCCTTAGGTGAAACAATGGCTGTTCTGATGGTGGTTAGCGCCATTACACGTGCTCCTGATTCGTGGTTTGATATATTTGAATCAGGCCCTGTTCTCACCTCTTTAATTGCAGGTCATTGGGGTGAAGCTTATGGTTTAAAAGTTAATGTGTTGTTTGCAGCTGGTGTATTTCTTTTTATAATTGTGAGTGTCATGAGTATTATTTCAGAAATCATGCAATACCGTATTGAAAAAAAATTCAAGGGGGGATAGCATGAGGAATGTATTTGGGAAAATAATTAATACAAAAATGCTTTATGAATATGTTTCTCTCCAAAGATTACTTTTCTTACTTTCTCTTTGTCTATCGTGCCTTTATGCCCTAGCGGGATTTACGATTGTGGCAACATTGAATTATATCGGCGAGGATATCTATGGGTACCTGTTTCTTATTTTTGGTATTTGTTTTTTATTAACAGGTATAAGCAGCATCAAAATAAACAAAAAAAAGAGTGTTCGTATCTTGATTTTTTCCCTGATTTTATTTCTTATAGTCTTTGTAAGTACGGCTTATCCTTCATCGGTGGGTCTCCAGGATTATGGCCTAAGTGCAAGCTTGACATACAATATGATTTTTTCCATTGGCTTAATTATATTTGGCTTGATTGGGGCGTTGTTATCCTTGGGGGCCCTTTTTAATTTTAAGCCTTTGGGTAACCAGTATGGAGCATATTTTTTACTCGTGGTATGTATGCTAATCATACTTTATCCTCTAGTCATAATCATTGGGCAGGTAACCATCAATGGCGCTCCGGGTATTACGTGGGAATTTCTCACTAGTGATGTGAGAGGACTCGGTGAATCAGGGGGGATATTACCGGCTATTGTGGGTACTTTGTTATTAATGTTTATCATGTTTGTAATCGCTGTTCCCCTTGGTATTGGTGCAGCAATATATCTAGAAGAGTATGCTGGTGGCCACTTTATGGTTCGAGTGATTAAAATGGCTGTCAGTATATTGCGGGGTGTCCCCTCTATTGTTTTTGGTTTGTTTGCCTTGGCATTTTTTGTTCCCATATTTGGTATATCGTTTCTTACGGGGGGCCTTGTTCTGAGTTTTTATGCCCTTCCCATGATTATTCGATCGTCAGCCGAGGCGCTAAAAAGTATACCTCAGGGTCTCAGGGAGGGAAGCCTTGCCTTGGGTGCCACTAAATGGCAAACAATTAGGAGAGTTGTGCTTCCTCCTTCCCTTCCAGGCATTATTACAGGGGTTGTATTGGGGATTGGTGAAGCAGCTGGCGAAACTGCACCTTTACTTTTTGTTAGTACATTAATCATCAAGATGCCCCCTAACTTGTTGGGAATGGTTGCCTCACTCCCCACCCATCTCTACACCCTTTTTGGTATGCGTGGGGGGCTTGGAGACGAGGTTGAAGTGGCGGCCCGGATGCAAAATGCTTGGTCCACTGCCCTTATATTGCTCACAATTATCTTAATCTTAAATGTAGTTGCCTTAGTCATTAGAGAAAAATTTAGGAAGGAATTCTAACATGGTACTTAGAAATAAAAAGTTATATTTCATGCCTAAGAAAATAATGAGGGGGATGACATAAAATGGCCTCTAAGAAAAATATAAAAATTGATGTCCAGGATCTCAGTTTCTGGTATGACAAAAACCAGGCTGTCAAAAATGTATACATGCCCATCGAGGAAAACAAGGTCACTGCCATTATTGGGCCATCGGGTTGCGGTAAATCAACACTGATTCGTTGCCTTAACCGTATGAATGATATTATTCCTAAGTGCCGGGTTAAAGGTAAGGTAATCTTAGATGGTATGAATATCTATGATAAAAAAATTGATGTGGTAGAAATCCGGAAAAAAGTAGGCATGGTTTTTCAAAAACCAAATCCCTTTCCAAAAAGTATCTACGAAAACATTGCCTATGGCTGCCGTATCGCGGGAATAAAAAATAAAAATTCACTTGATGAGATAGTGGAACGAAGTTTGCATGAGGCGGCCCTCTATGACGAAGTATGCAATCGTCTTGACGACTCAGCCACGGGATTGTCCGGGGGACAACAGCAACGCCTCTGTATTGCACGGGCATTAGCCATACAGCCAGAGGTTATACTAATGGATGAACCATGCAGTGCCCTGGATCCCATTGCCACTGCAAAAATTGAGGATTTAATTCGTGTTCTCATAAAAAATTATACCGTCGTCATTGTCACACACAATATGCAGCAAGCTGCTCGGGTCAGTGACTTTACGGCCTATATGTATCTGGGTAAGCTTGTCGAGTTTGGTAAAACAAGGCAGGTATTTGAAAACCCAAAGGAAGAATTAACTGAAAATTATATAACGGGAAGATTTGGATAGTGAAAAAATGGTAGAAAAATTTTATAAGGAAATAGATGTGCTTAAAGACGATGTGTTAAAAATGGGGGAATTAGCCATGGCAATGCTGGAAAAATCCATAGAGGCATTAAAAAACCAGGATGCAGAAATGGTGGAGTGGGTGAATAATCAGAAAAATAAGCTTGCTGATATGGATGAAAAAACTGAGGAAAAAGCTCTGAGGCTGATTGCCCTTTATCAACCCATGGCAAAGGATATGAGGACAATTGCCTGTTGCCTCAAGATGATTACTTATCTTGCCCGGATTGGACGCTACGGGAAGGATATCGCCAATACCTCACTTGAAATTAAACCTAAAAAACACTTGGCAAAGCTGGTGAGTATCCCCTATATGGCAAATCTGGTTTTAGGAATGATCCAAGATACCCTCACTGCGTACAAAACAGAGGATATCTCCCTTCTTAGCAATCTTTCAGAAAGAGATGATGACATAGACAATTTGAGGTACTCCATATTTCGGGAATGCCTAACTTATATGATGGAAGATTCAAAAAAAATCAGAAGAGGTGCCCATTACTTGATGATTGCACGGTATTTAGAAAGATGCGGTGACCATGCCTGTAAAATGGCTGAAAAAATCCATTATATGCTAACAGGCGAAAGAATTGAGATCAAATGAAAAGGAAAGTTTTTGCAGATTCTTCAGGTAATTATTGCAAGAGTGCCATTCTACCTAACTGCAAAACATACAAACCAGTGAAGGCATGATATTCACCGTGATGTAGATAGTAAAGGCATTACCAACAGTAAAATCCTGGAAAATAATAGGAAACAGATACTATATAAAAAAAAATTAAATATATAGAATCAATAACTCTAAATAGAATAAATGAATGGCCTAAATTAATGGAAACACGTAAGATTCAAATAACGGGAGGCTCAACCTATATCATCTCACTTCCGAAAAAATGGGTTAAAAAAGCAGGAGTCAAAAACGGGGATTATATCGTCCTTAACCCCCAGGCAGATGGTACACTTTTCATTAATCCAAAACTAAAAAATGGAACAAGCAAACCCAAAAAATCAATTAATATTGACTATGATGAAACAGAAAAAATGACCAGGAAATTTATTGCTGCTTATCTTTCAGGCTATGATATTATCGAATTTAGATCAAAAAATCGTCTTACGCCCCCTGTAAGACAAAGAATCCGGGATCTATCACATTATGTCATTGGACCAGAAATTATTGATGAAACAATGATTAGCATGACGGTGCAGGACCTCATTGATGCCGGTGAATTTTCCCTAAAAAAGGGACTACGCCGCATGCATGCCATAACGAGAGAAATGCATCATGACGCCATCATTGCCCTAAAAGAAAAAGACAAGCAACTTGCAAAGGATGTGGAGTCACGAGATGACGAGGTGGATAAACTATATTGGATGATTGCAAAACAATATAATCTCATCCTTCAAGATGTTTTTTTCGCAGAAAAAATGGGATTTACACCCATTGCCGCCCTCAGTTACCTTCTTATTGCCCGTGCAATTGAGAGAATCGCGGATCATGCAAAAAAACTGGCATCCAATGTAGAAAATATTCACACAAACAATAAAATCATTTCTAATATTATTGAAGTCAGTACAAAAATTAGTGCTATCCTTGATGCTGCCATGAATGCATTCTATGCAAAGAGATTTGAAGAGGCAAATAATGTTGTGAGCGCGGCAAAGAAAATATCTAAGAGTATAAATAAACTCAGGCATGACCTAATGGAGATTAAAGAAAACACGCTGGAAACTGTATCGTTTGCTTATATAATTGATAGCCTTGAACGAATGCGTTCCTATGCCTTAGACATCGCGGAAATTTCGATAAATCAGCAATTTGCCAAAGAACTATAATCACTGGTCACTAAGGGAAGTAAACACTGCTAAAATATGATAAATATAGGAAGATAGAAGAGATGAAAAAAAAAGATAGAAAAGAAAGAGTCAAAAGTACTATCTCCATGTGGGATCAAAAATCTATATCACACCAGCAAGGATATCCTAATTTATCCAATAACAGGATGGGAAGAATTTAGGAAAAGAAAAAAACTTGAGCTGAAAGGAGGAAAAAGTATGGGAAAGGCCGATCTTCATTGCCATACCAATTTTTCAGGTATTGCCCATTTTTTACGGATACCATTTCCTGAATCTGTGATACCCCCGGAAAAAATGGTAGACAGGGCAATCAGGAATAATCTTGATGTCCTCTCAATCACTGACCATGATGAAATAAAGGGTGCATATCGAGCAAAAAAGTATGCACAACAGAATAAACTTGAGGTGGATATTGTGATTGGAGAAGAAATAACCACCCTTGATGGCGAGCTCCTTGGATTATTTATACAAGAATTGATACCACCAGGAAAAACAGTGGAAGAATCCATTGACCTCATCCATGAACAAGGGGGGTTTGCGGTGGCTCCTCATCCCTACAGTTACCATTGCCCCAGCCTGGGAGATAAGATTAAAACACTCAATCTGGATGGAGTAGAGATTTTGAATGGATTTCATAGAGATCCCTATGTAAATAAATTAGCTGAACAGCACACATTAATGTCATTAGCCCAGGTGGGAGGAAGTGATGCACACTCCACTATTTGGCTAGGAATGACCTATACTGAATTTATGGGTGTATCAGGAGAAGAGTTATATCAATGCATTAAAAAAAGACAGACAAAACCCATGGGGAATCCGGCATATCTTCGACAGTGCATTCTGTGGATCATGGAAATCCCCTATGCCGTCATAAAGACACTCCTTACCCCCTGGAAAAATAACATACTAGGAAACGAGGATCCCCTGAAAAGGGTGTCCCATATGAAAAAGCACAATAAGGCAATAGCTTTTTGTGGATGCCTACTTTATATCGGTACGCCACTTCCCTATATTTATGGGATTATAAGTGAAGGAGTTACCCAATATAAGGCAAAAAAAAAAATGGTGTGAAAACTCCACTACCCTCATAGATTAAGCAGTAGGGATAGAATCCCTTCTGAAATGATGTATGCCCTTATTACGGGGCATCGATGCAATTTTTTGGGGGCATCTAGCTGATGCCAATACCTATAGAAAAAAATGATGTGAACACAAACAGAATGACAGTTTGTATAATCTTGGGAAAGAACAAGTATCAACAGTTACTTATCATGCCGCATGGGTTGTAAAATCTAAAAAGAGATGCACCCTATTTTGTTCTCTCAATTGCATACGATGCGATTTTAGACAACTTATTTTTAGCTGTGCTTTCTTGCAACGTTTCAAGAGAAGCACATGCTTGAGATACAAATTTAGATGCCTGTGAACCGGCATATGTAATTGACCCTGTTTTTTTTAGGAGGGCGATAACAGATTGGATATCTTTTTTGTTGGCTGATTTATTTCCAAAGATGCAAGAAAATATTTTTTTATCCGTACTTGTGAGATACGGAAGAGCATGGATATACACCATTGTCTTTTTTCCTTCCCGTATATCACTTCCAAGGGGTTTTCCCAGGGTATCACCTCCTACAAGATCCAAGCAATCATCCCAAATTTGAAAGGCTAAACCCAGGTTTCTCCCGTATTGACGTAATGCATGTGCTTCCATCTTGCTTGCCCCGCCAATAATGGAACCACCATAGGTGGCATACTCAAACATTTTCGCGGTTTTTTTTTCAATCATTTCAATAAAATCGTTTTCACTGACATCATCTCTATATTCAAAATCCATATCCAGTTGTTGCCCTTCACAGATTTCTTGTGTCATACGTGAGAGATTACGAATAAGAACGGTGAGGATCGAATCTGTAACCGGTGTCTGGGATGCTACCTCAAATGCCTTGGCAAATAATGCATCTCCCGCTAGTATGGCAGTATCCTCTCCAAAGAGCGCATGTACAGTTGGGAGCCCCCGGCGTTCTTCATCATGATCCATAAGGTCATCATGTATCAGGGTAAAGGTATGAATAAGTTCCAATGCAACACCATAGGGGACTGTATCAGTGGGATTGCCCCCCACTGCTTCACAAGAAAGAAAGGACAGGAGGGGACGGAGGCATTTACCACCAGCTGAGGGAAGATGATTGATTGCCTGATATAATTTTTTAGGTTCCCCATCTGGTAGATACGTCAATAAGGAATCCGTGAAGCGTTTAGCTTCTGTTGCCATCCATTTTTTTACATCCATAGTTCCTGCTCTTTCAGAAGTTTTATATTCTTTGACCCGGTTAAAAACATCGCTGTTTTAAGTTCTTTGAGACATATGGCGATTTCTTGGTCGACATCATTTTTAAGCAAAACAGAAGCCATCCCTGCTGCCGAGGCACCCAACGCAAGAGCTTTTGCAACATCCAATCCATTCCTGACACCCCCCGTGGCGATAACAGGAAATGCGTCACCACAGACCTCATGTACCTCAAGAAGAGAAAAGGGTGTGGGTATACCCCAGTCCCAAAAAGTATGACCCAAACGACTCTGCATCGTATCCCCTCTCTTTTGTGCCCGATAGGCCTCAATTGCTGCAAAAGAGGCTCCCCCTCTTCCCCCGATATCGATTCCCTTGATGCCGATATCACAGATTTTTTTGGCTACTTCAGAGGATATTCCTGCACCAGTTTCTTTGACAATGACGGGTGTTGAAAGAGACGTACAGATTTTTTTTATTCCCTCAAGGCATCCATGAGCGTTTCTTTCTCCTTCCACTTGGACAGATTCCTGGAGAAAGTTTAGATGGATGGCTAACACATCGGCATCTATCATTTCCACTGCCTTTTCTGCTTTTTCAAGTGGGTCGTTCCATTCAATAAGCTGAGGGACCCCAAGATTAGCTATCTTTAAGGGGATATCATAGTTTTTAATAATTGAATAGGTATCGACAAGTGATAGATCCTCCAGTCCTGCCCGTTGGGAACCGACACCCATACCAACTTGATATTTTTCCGCCACCTGGGCAAATCTTTCATTGATTTTTTTTGCCTTTGAAAATCCACCGGTCATACCTGCCATGATAAGAGGGGCATCCATTTTTTTGTCAAATAATCGTGTTGAAAGATCGATATCATCAATATTGATATCAGGTAAGGCATTATGAATAAAATGGAAATCATCCCAGTAATTATAACTAGATTCAATATCTTCCCCAAGGACAATCTCCAAGTGATCCTTTTTTCTTCCTTCCATTGTTTTCATATCTTTACCCCCTAATTCGTGTTCCTGCCACATGTCCCCTGATGGCATCCAGTAGGCATCTTGGCTTTTGGCCATTTATGATATCCACCTCTATTCCCTTATTGACCATGTCCTTTATTTCCCTGATTTTGCCAGCCATGCCCTGGGTAACATCTGGATGTGAACTGCCTCTAAGAACCACTTTTTCTACTTCCTTTAATGTGGTATCTGTAAGAATTGTTGTCATGTCCTGCAGATCAGGGAAAATACCGTCAACATCGGTTACAAATATGGCTTTCTCAGGGTTCAATTCAAGGGCTATTTTCTTCATAAGAAAATCACCGGAATAAATAGTAATATTATCATCTTTTAAAACAACATCCCCAAAAGTCACGGGGGTGAAACCAAATTTTAAAATCCGTTCAAAAAGATTACTGCCAAAAAGTGAATTAAAAAAAAGGAAAGGAGAAAGGGAAACAGCAGGGATACCCACATCAAGGAGGGTATGTATCACTTTGCCATTGAGATCCCGTACAGATTGATGGGTTTGGGCAGCACCCTTCACTTGTTCATCCTTTTTTTCTCTAGATAATCCCTGGTCTAAATGGAATTTTTTTGCCAGGGGATGACCAAAGGAGCCGGCTCCATGGACCAATACAAAGCGACCTCCAGCGGTCACCAAATCTTGACATAAATTCCTTGTTATCTCTGCATTAAAATGATAGGGAATAGCCTTATGGGTAATGACTGATCCTCCAAATTTTATGATAATGGTCTTCACTGTCATGGGAATTGCCACCGAAAATTAAAAGGTTTGCCTACTTAATTGTACTATTCCCTTATCAGCATCCACAACAAGTTTGTCGCCCGTTTTTAGCGAAGTGATATCAATCCCATCAATTGCAGGTATGCCCGCAAGGATGGCACCTGTTGCCACTATGGTTTCTGTTTCCTTGTTAATAATGGCCTTGGGTGCCACACCATTCTTTTTTAATCCATAAAGAACATATGATCCTACCGTGGATCCTTTCCCCTGGGGAAAAACAAGGATTTTGTCCTTGACACACTGTCCCTCAAGTTCATGCCCTTTTTCTATAACGATTCCTGTATTGACATCTATGCCTCCATAAAAACTAACAGGCTGCTGGGATACCAATGCAATTCCCTGGGTTTTACCAGACGAGATAGTTCGTCCCTTCATTTTATTTGTTCCTTGAGTAAATCATCTATGTTTCCATAAACAACAGTTTGTTTACAAAATCCGGGGAGATACTGTGCAGCCTTAGCCGAGTTCACTGCAGTAGTTGAATATCCCATCTGTTCCAGGGGAGATACAACCATACACGTATCAGCTACAAGTTTACCGCCCGCTTTTTCAATAATGGATGTCAAACCCATCCTATTCGCAATTTCTTTCATGGCTCGTGAGGTACATATCCAGACAGGTTTCTTTAATTTTTTTCCTTCAATTTTTTTAGCCAAATGTATTATTTCTCTAAGCGAGGAATGTGGACATCCAAAGATTATGATATCTGGATTGGTACCTTGATTAAGCGACTCATAGGTCTCCTTTATGTCTTTTTGAGTAACATGTATGGTTTCCAGGCCCTTGACATCCATGAGATGAGATTCAGGGGTAATATCTTTGATGTGGTAAAGAGCAACAGCACCAGAAGCTGCCATGGCAGCACCCAACGACTTTAAATGATCACTAGTAACATCGAATATCCCGGTGAAATAGGGAATCTTGCTTCTTACTTGTTTTCCCACTAGATGACCTAAAGCACCAAAATCAGCGAGGGTGCCCATCTGTGCCTTTACCTCTATTACCACCTCAGGGATACGGTTTCCAGGGAGATGCAGGCCATAATTAGGCGTAAGACCACACAAAGCAGCTGCCAATGCCGAAGGGCCACCCTCCCGGTTTGTTCGTGCCCCAATAACAGAATTGGCAAATGAAACAGCAGATGACTCAGACCAGGCAAGATGCTCACCAAATCGAGGAAGATTACCTATGAGATAAGGGGTACAGGTTGCTGTGGGAACAATACCCATTTCCTTAAAGGCGGTAATGATTCGAAGTTGCTTTGCGGAAAAATCATGGGGGAAACCCAGAATGTCCCATTCCTCAAGATCCATCCCTGCGGGATTAAGAAAGGTGAGAACCTGAACCCGGGCTCCCTTATGCGCTAAATCTTCAAGGAACTCTAGCCCTGGATCACCTATTGATTTATAGGAGACACCCGCAACCTGAACAGAGCCAATGGGAATCATTTTGTCTGCCTTATAGATATCCCCTAACCGGGTAAGCAAGCGAAACATTCGTTGTAATATTTCTCCTTTTTCCCCATTAAGAATTTGTTCCTGTTCTCTTGTCAAGTACATGATACCACGGTTAGGGATGGTATAAATATAATAATTTATTACCTTTACCCTTGGCATATATCATCCCAAAGATCATGAGGAAGCCTCCCTGCATCAAAACAAGGGAAAACATAAGAAAAAAAAATAAGGTACGTATGCCATAGAAAGAAAAGAGAGGTATTACATGGAGATACAGGAAGAAAAAGATTTAATAATGGTAAAATTTAGTGAGGGACATATTATCACAAATTTATCATCCTTAATGGATGATAATTGCTTTGATTCTGCCCTTGTTATTTCAGGTATAGGAATGCTTAAAAATACCACTATTGGCTATTTTAATGGAAAAAACTATGTAAAGGAACATATCAAAGATCCTGTAGAGTTAGTCTCACTGCAAGGAAACATCGCCCGGCTACAGGAATCAAATGAGGTGGTGTGTCATCTTCATGCGGCCGTGGCTGACCAAAATCATCAACTCAAGGGAGGACATCTTATGGACGGAGAAGCCACTGTGGTCAATGAAATTGCTCTTAAAAAACTGGATGGAATCAAAATCAGAAGAAAAAAAAACAAAATGGGTTTGCTTGAGATGACGCTTCACAAAAATATCCAAAGGGATAACACTAATCAGGAAAGAAACTAGTCTGCAGCAGTGTGTTACTACAGCCACATCAGTATTTATGATAACATAAAAGGAAGAAAAGAGAAAACGTGGAGGGGGCACAAGAAAAAATAAGGGTTATAGATAAGTTTTAACTTCCTCGTGTATGATAAATCCTCTTTTACGTGCTTCATTAACGATAGTGACTCCCGGAGCAACTGATTCTACGGGTATAGCTCCAGGGGGCAGTTTTCCTTGAGCGGCAAGAATAGCCAAGATGGATGCATGCCAACCAGTGACCCGTTGCATAGCCATAAAGCCAGTTTGGTGATTATAGGAATCGATGAGTTCAATATTAACCAAGGCTGGATTTTCATTCTTGGCCCCCCGGCAGTTTATTCTTATCAGGGCAATATCATGGATTATTGGTTGGATAATTTTTGGTTCCAATAGGGCATGGAATAGATCTCTTGGGACAATTTGATTTTTGCCTACCGTGATAGGAGTAAGGCTTAATAATCCAAGATCTGCAAAGGCTTTGAAGGAGGCCCAATGTCCAGGATATCGAAGAGTTTTATTTTCAAGAGTTGTAAGTATTCCCTGAAATGTCCAAGGCATAGTTGACAAGCCACCAGAGGTAACAAAGGCCTCTAGTCGCCCAACTGGAGGAAAATCTATTTTTTCATATCCTGTAAAACAGGGTACTTTAACAACTGTTCCTTGTCTGAGGAAATAGGCATGCCCATGATATTCATTAGTTAACCCGCCAATGTTAAAGGATAAAAGATAGTTCCACGGAGGGGTTGGTTGTTGCGGTAAGCCTCCATCCCATATATAGACTTCTGTAGGGCTATCTATTAATGACATGGCATAGGTGGCTAGGGAGATATTCATACCTGGCCCCATGCCACAATCAGGAACAAGGGTAATATCGCTATCTTTTGCTTCCTTATCTCTTTGTAACTGTTGCTGAACAATGTATGTATTTCCCCCCATGTCAAACATGTTAATACCCTTGGCAAGGGCCACATCAGTAATGCCTAGATTAAGGGTGTAGGGGACAGCACTTATCAAGGTTGTAACCCCCTTGAGGGTATGGGTAAGCTGGGAGATATTTGAAGCATCTGCTGTACTATACGAAACCAATGATGAACCCAGTAACGAATTGAGGTGATCTGTTGCCTCCCGTAAGATCTCAGTATTTTTATCAATAAGGATAAGACCGTCAGGTTTCCCAAATTTTGCTAGATCATAGGCTGCTGCAATACCCTGGCGGCCAGCCCCAATAACAGCATAACATGGCATCATCCTTTTCTCTTTTCCCCCAGGGATCATGGTGCCCTGATTATGCTCAATCTAGGTAGTCATCTGCCTTGATTGCCAGCGATAATTCCGGCTTTTTAAATTTTTTAGGATCTTGACCCCAGGGGATGGTAAGATCAAAGCCAATTTTGGTAGTTTGTCGTGTTTCAAGATCGGAGGATGGATCAAGGGAAGACCCTTTTTCTTGTCTAATAATCATATCTTTGTCCCCCTGGAATCGGGTGGCCATTGCCCATTCAACCTCATTGGGATCATGTATGTTTATGTCATCATCCACAACAAAGACATGTTTCATGGAGTTATGCCCCTTGAATGCCGCCTCTATGGCCTTTTTGCTATCATCAGGATGATGCTTGGTGATGCCTACAACTCCGTGAAGCCAGGAGCAACCACCGGGTGTTATGAAAACATCATTGCAATGACACACCTGATTGACCTCATTATAAATCGTTGGTTCCCGGGGCATTCCCATTAAAACTTTATGTTCAAGACCCCCGGGTAAAAGAGCATGAAAAACAGGTTTTTCCTTAACATATGTCTTTTTTATTTGTGCTACTTGTTGTTGCCTGACAATATCTGGTGTTTCGGTTAAGTCCAAAAAAGGCCCTTCCTCATGTTTCTCTTCGGTCATCTCAGCGATCATCACTATCTCGGATTCAGGAACCCGGTGGCCATCAAGCTCAATAAGGGGTTCTTCAAGTAATGCATTTGCTATACTAAGTTCACTAACCTGAATGGATGTTGACACTGCTGATGCCAGTAAAACCGGGATGGAATTACCAATACAGATAGCAAATTCCTGTAAACCCCGTGTGAGATATTCATGGAAATGACGCGGGAGGATCCTCATGACGATTTTATCATGACCAATGACCATCAATCGGTGATATGAGGCATTTAAACCGTAATCAGCGTCATCTGCAACAATGACTGCAGAGGCGATATAGGGGCCTCCATCGAAGGGATAATATGTCAAAATAGGGAGATTTGACAAATCAGGCGATATCTGATGATAATTCTTGGGCTGAGTAACAACGGGATCCCGGGGATGGGCAATCGCCTGTGAAAGATGAGGGATAATGTCTTCTTTTTTGATTTGCAACCCTAGAGAGACTAATTCTCGTGTGGAACAAATATTTCCCACAACAGGCATTGAAAAACCTTTTACTTTGTCAAAATAAAGAGGAGTACCATCAAGTTGCTTTAATATCGTTGCAATTTCATATTGCACGTCCACTTCTTTATGAATCGTTTTTATCATATCTTTTTTACGTAGTTCCTTTACAAAATCTCCTAGATTCATTTAAACACCTATCCGGGTTTTAAGGGCATAAAATCCTTCACGAGTGATGGCTCGGGCTACCTTTTCCTGAAGAGTACTCCCGGGAGTTAAGGCCACCATGTAGCCCCCCAATCCTCCCCCTGTTAATTTTGCTCCCAAGGCTCCTGTTTCCCGGGCTAATTGTACCAAAAAATCCAGGTTTTTATTTGATACAGCTATTTTTTGTAGAAGGCTATGATTTTTGTTCATACATTCCCCTAGCTCTGTAAGATTATATGACATGAGGGCCTCCTTTGCGTGCTCAACAACTTGTTCTGCATGGGTAAAAATTTTTTCATAGAGGCAGGGATATTTCTCTTTTTTTTGGCGAACATTTTTTACAGCTAGTTTTGTATTGGCGACCACCCCAGTATTCCCCATGACAATCCCAAGAGGGGTCTTTATCTTCAAACGTTCCATGACATCAGGAGCCCCTTTTTTAAACCAGATAAGACCACCATAGGTGGCGGCGGTATTATCCACCCCTGAAGGAGATCCATGATATCCCTTTTCGCCCTCGAAGGCTACGGCGTTAATCTCTTCTTCAGTGAGCTCCATGTTGAATTCCTCATTTATAGCCCGAGCAATTGCTACACATGAGGCTGCACTGGCACCAATACCACTTGCTGCCACCAGGTTACCTCCCAGGGTGATTTTTAAAGGATGATTTTCTTTCTCCATTTTTTTTAATATACGATTGAGTGATTCCTTCCGGTGTTTCTTTTTTTCCTCTTTGTACCCTTTTGTGGCAGGTCTTTGATCATCTAGTATCACTTGATTTTTTGTATGTTTTTCCACTACCGCTGTTGTCTTTAGATCAATTGCTGAAACAATGGAAGGTATGCCATAGACCACAAAATGTTCATTGAATAAAATGACTTTTCCAAACCCTTTACCTTTTCCCATATGAAATCCTGTATTATCTATGGCAGATTTTATATTTAATTATTTCCAGTTGCGACATGAATCCTGTAAATATATTTTTTTCTTGACATGTGATAAGGGCACTAGATAACCAAAGAACGGTTTGTTTTCTATGTAATTTTGTAATATTGGGCATTATCATATTGGCACTTTTTTGGATTTGATAATTGGACAAAATAAAAATTGAAACTATCTGTTTTTGGGGCACTACATCCCTTCCTTCTTATGCTAATCCTTTGGTACGATGCACTGGCTGGATTGATATATTTTTATTTGATTGTTTTTTTCCTGCTTTTTACCATTCTATTCATTTCTTTTTCTCTATGAGGGATGACCATGAAAATAGTTATGGGAACCCAGGGTATAACCGGGGGTGTTGCAGGTTTTATAGATAATTACGGATACCAATAGAATTTTAAATTGATATACGATAACAACATAATGGCTCATGCTAAACTAATTAATGAAGTAACTGATTTAGTGTGGCTATTACGAGGATTTGATACTGATTTAAAAAAGAAGGTTTTTAATGAGATTTTATCAGAATGGAAAACAATTGATTCCATAGTGGAAAAATTTGGTGATGAGGGCATTGAAGCTTTATCCTATTTTGAAAAAATCAAACTTGTTGAAACACGATGGGCTATGCCTGAAGATGAAAAACCTAAAAAGGAATATCGGGCAAACTATAACTCGTTTCACATCAGAATCGTATCTAGCATTGACAAAATCAGTGATGCATTTGCCGTTGCACGCCTGGATGATAAAGAATTTAGTGAAATAGAGAAAAAAATCTATGACTGGATTGGAACAGGAAAAATGGGACGGGAAGTGGAGATTCAATATCATCTTTCCCCGGTTAAACTCAAAGCAATCGTGAAACGATCAGATCGCCTTGTCTATAAAGGGATGATGATAGAAAAAATATAACCGTAGGATATCAAGGAATTAACCATAATTTTTTTATAGATACGTAATCATGATACAAAAAGAAACTAACAAAAAATCTTATCCACAAGATGTATCCATGTATAAAAGAAGAAACAGGAAATACAGCCGGGTAAACATTCATTTTTCTTTATCATCTAAGTAAGATCATGGTAAACATCACTGTTTTTAGATATGGCCATCGGCCAGACCGGGATAAACGAATCACAACACATGTCGCACTAGTGGCACGGGCCCTGGGGGCAAAAGAGATACTCATAGATACAAAAAGCTCGGAGCTTGAGGACACAATTACTGATGTTGTCCAGCGTTTTGGAGGAGAATTTCGGATTAGAACCGGTGTGCAATGGAGAAAATGTTTTTGTAAATGGAGGGGACTTATTGTTCATTTGACCATGTATGGGACAGAACTCGGCGAGGTTGTCCATGAGATAAAAAAAGCAACGGATATCTTGGTAATTGTAGGATCAAAAAAAGTCCCTGGAGATTTTTATCACCTTTCTGATTTCAATGTTGCCATAGGGCACCAGCCGCATTCGGAGGTTGCCGCCCTGGCCATATTTCTTGATAGATTAACCAAAAGACTATGAACCATAAAAAATATCTCAGGATGCTCTCTGAGGCTGGATGTTCCACAGAGGTGATTACACATTCCCAAAGAGTGTATGAGATTGCCATGAAAATCGTCAAAAAACTTGAGGATGCAGGAGTAACGGTCGACAAGGACCTTGTGGCCATGGGTGCACTCCTTCACGACATCGGGCGAAGCCAGACACAGGGAATCCGTCATGCAATTGAAGGAGCAAAAATTGCCCAACAGCAAGGATTTCCCCCCACGGTGGTATCCCTGATTGAACATCATATAGGTGCCGGGATAGACAAGGAAGAAGCAATGACTCTTGGTCTTCCTAAGAAAGACTATATACCCAACACACTTGAAGAAGAAATCGTGGCCCATGCCGATAATCTCTGTGGCATTACAGATATTAATACTCTTATTCATCGTTTTCAAAAAAAAGGCCATGACAGGGGAGCAGACCGACTGAAAAAACTACACAACAAACTAGAAAAACTATGCCACTGTGCTCTAAATGAATTTTTATGATCAAAATCGGAGTAGTTGCCCTTCAAGGCGCCGTCACTGAACACATCCAGGCTGTCAAAAATGCATTGGCTGACCTTAACATCAAAGGGGAGGCTATCCCCGTTAAAACCAAACTTCCTTCCCTTGATGGGCTCATTATACCCGGGGGGGAAAGCACCACCATTTCCCATCTTTTACTGAAATCAGGTCTGTTTACGGACATCGAGGCCAGGGCATCCTCTCTTCCGATTATGGGGACATGCGCTGGCTGCATTTTATTGGCCCAGAAAACTGAAGGGGTTAAAACACTGGGGGTCATGGATATGGAAGTGGAAAGGAATGCTTTTGGTCGCCAGCGATATTCATTTCAATCCCCCCTTAAAATACAGGGATTCAAAGGATTCTTTCCCGGTATTTTCATTCGCGCTCCTGTAATACGTCGAGTATGGAATAACTGTCAGCCCCTTGCATGGATTGATGACAAGATTGTCATGGCTCAAGACAAACATTTTTTGGCGGTTGTCTTTCACCCTGAACTGGGTGAGGATGTACGGATACACAAATATTTTTTGGAGATGATTTAATTTTTATTATTCCAGGTGATATATTCTCTTATGAATTTAGCCGCAAGTATTGCTGTATTGCCTGTGTCATATGAGGGACAGACTTCCATAATATCCATTCCTATTACCCTTGGGGCAATCTTCCTAATGATCTGCAAGACATCAGTTGCACATAAGCCAAACGGCTCAGGTGTCGAGACACCGGGTGCATAGGAAGGATCAACAGCATCCATATCAATACTTAGATAGACATGGTCAAAATCTAATTTTTTTAGAATTCTCTTTATACTCAATCGTGTCACATCACAAGGTGTATAATAGGATAAGCCGTCTGCTTCACTCTTGATTTTTTCTTCTTTACATCCAGATCTGATGCCGATAACAGCTACATGATCAATGCCTACAATCTCAGAAATCCGTCTTATGGCACAGGCATGACTTGCAGGGTTGCCTTGATAGGTATCCCGGTAATCAAGATGGGCATCCATGACTAGAACACCCATATGGGGATAAGATATTGAAATAGGCAACACCACGTGAGGGGTGATAGAATGGCTGCCCCCTATTGTAATAATTTTCTTTTTATTCTCCAAAGCCCTCTTCACAAGTTTCCGGAGTGATTCTAGATCATCGATATTACCAAAGTCATGTACCTTAATATCTTGTAAGTCCATGTGATTAAAAAGATTGTAGGTTTCAAAATTCCATGACGCCTCTCTTATGGCGTCAGGGGCAGACTGTGTACCCTCTCGAAATGAGGGACTGGCATCCTCATATGGTGCCCCCACGATAATATACTCAGCATCGCCGAAACTTTCTTCAGCATCAGCAAAAAAAGAGGGAAATTTCATACCCGGGTAATCTTCATTTTTCCAAGGGTTGAGAGATATTGAATTTCTTCTCCAGCATTAAGTTGCCCCTTGAAATCTTCCGGGATGTTCATCTCAAAAGTTTCATAGGTATCCATATCCATGAGCTGAACTTGGTCACCCATGAGGGCCACAACTTGTGCTGTTCTTTTATCAATGATGGGAACCTGTACCTTATGACGAACAGGATGAACAACACTCCTTTTTTGTTCATCAAATATCCCTATTGCTTCAATGCGTGCCTTTGCCTCACCATGTTTCCCTGGCTTTGAGGTGGTAATGGAGACAATTTTACAGGGTTCATCATCAATTATAATGTACCGGTTGACCTTTAATTGGCGTACCTCAGAAACTTGTTTCATTTCAAGCACCCATAGTGGAATATCAATAGAGTAAATAAGTTTTTAGGAAATAATTAAAAAGGGGGACTCGTGTGAATCTTTGGTCTATTTCATCCTCTAGCAACATCGGCATTGGAGAAGTTTGATGTTGCATAGAGAAGTAATGATCTAATGCAGAAACTCAAGCTAGCAGATGGGATATCCTCCTATCATAAGGGAGGGATCACCGAGGAGAATCCATTCTTCCACTGTTTTTTGGTCTCCTTTATCCCGATAACAATCAAAGGTATGGATATAGTCAGTTATGGCAGTTCCCCATGTGTGCCCTAACATGGTAATGTTGTCCTGTGCATATGCCTCAAAAAAACGAAGTTCAAGCCATGTTAGCAAAAACTGGAGAGCATCAGGGATATCATCCTGGTTGGAATCACCAATTGTTCCTAAACCAAGACCCGTGCAACCAAGAGTTGCAATGGCACCGCCCTGGGGCTGCTTGACCAGCCACCACCCAAAACATTCAGGGATGGGCATCCAATACCATGTGGGGGACCCAGTGAGTGATTTGATGCAACCTATGAGGCTTCCCAGGAAGGTGACATTAAACAAGCTGTTATGGCAGCCTCCAATTACCACGATGGGGTATTGGTCCTTGTTGGATAATTGAGGCATGTGATAGACATCCAGACCCAAGAGGTATTCCCCCTGGGGGTCATCGGTGAAGTCCTTAGCCATCCACATACCTGGGCTTCCGTGACCGGAAAGATGGACGAATCCACATCCCTTGCTAATGGCATCCACAATATTTTTTTGTTTAAAATTATCTAGGGTATACCAGATACGTTGTGCCTCAAAGCTGGAAAGGATCTCCAAGACCCGTTGATTGGAGATTTCTCCTTCATAATAGTTATGTCCCGTTTGATCATTAAAGGTGTCTCCCCCGGCGAGCACCAATCGCTTGAACCATGATGGATCCTGTGTGTTTTCATAGGTTTTGATTTTGTCTATGACTGTTTGTACCTCCTGTGTATTCCGACAGGCAAGACGGCCGACATAGACATCGGGGTACAAATCTAGTTCATCCCTACTGCCAAACCGGGGCCATTCCGCAAATATATTATTTCCATTTGAATCCCAGTCATCAAAGACCGGGTTGCCCTGGTCGTCACTTTTGTATATATCTGCAAAATAAAGATCTGTCAGGTAGCTTTTTTCACCATATCCACCCGTGGTAACAAGATGTGAATATCTCACGGGGGCGTGCCAGGTGTCACCCATTATTTGTGAGGTTAACCCTCCAACCAAGAGCACGTAATCAATGCCCCATTCCTCAAGAGCGTTTTTTATGAAATATTTGATTTTTTCTGCATCATCCCTACCCATGACCGGGAAATAGTCACCGGTATAGATTTCTTCAGTGGTCACCAGTTTGGTTTTAAGGCCATGGCTTTCTTTATGGGAAACTAAATTTTGAAGGTCAGTGTGAAACTGGACAGGAGAAATGATAAGCAGATTATAGCCATCTGGAAGGGACAGGAGGGCCTGGGGGGTGGTGTACTGGATAGAGAAGGTTATGTCCTGTATATAGTATAATTCGTTGGTTAAAGCGTTATATTGACAGGGGTACACGGTAAGGGATAGAAAAAGAGTGGGATTGTTTTCATGCCTTCCAATCCCCAAATGGAAGCTATACCATTGAACAGGAGAGGGAGCTGTGACTGGTGCTGTAGTGCCTGGATTTGAGGAAGGATAATGTGTGGTGAGGGAGAAAGGATCAGGGGTTTTTTGTATTTGTTTTGGAAGAGATACGGTATGAATGGTGCTGGGGGCGCTCATGATTTTTGTTATATGGGTCCCTATGGGGAAAGGTAGTATTTCTGTATGAACAGGGAGAAGAGGCTCACCCGGGGTATAATCACATGAGGAGGCTTCAGGTATGGAGATACTTACCGAGTTTCCATCATCTGTAATTAAGGGCGGTGAAAAATGGTGTGTTAGGGAGAGTTCCTGTGTGTCATTTATGTCTCTATGGGCAAGGGTGATTGTGCTTGTCAGAAGAATTATTAAAACCGGGATGACAAGGATTTTGGTTTTCATATCATTTATCACCATAATAAAGAATATTATGTTGCTATAAAAATCTATCACGAATCTAGGGGTGAATAGGTCCATGAAAAGGGATATGTGTCCTTGCCTAGGGGTGTATCTACATAGACGATGCCAATGATTTCCCAATAACTCTCTTCTTTATCGATAATATTTTGTATGGTTGTGATGGCAACCGCAGGAAGAACGGTTAGGTTAGCAGTATATGATATGGTGATTTCTCGTGTTTGATTTTGGGGGATAGTAATCTTTTCTTTCTCACTTAATGATCCGTTCCCCACAAATATATCGTTGATAAATACACCATATTCAAGATCATAGATGGCTACATCTAGGTCATTGGGATTATGGGCATCTAATGCCATTTCCAGGGTCATACCCGAGGGTAAAAGTCTTCCTGGGGTGAATTTAAAACCAATGAGTTTGATGCCCCTAAGGCTCAATTGTAGATCCTGGATGGATTTGTGTTCCTCTCGGATAATCCAGGTGAAGCCAAAGGCGAGTGTTACCACGATTATGGCAACAACCATGACATTGATCCATTTTTGGTTCACGTACTGTACCTATAGCACCTATAGCAAAAATTGGTTATAAAGACTCCTTATTTTTTTGAGGGGTGACCAGGAGACAATAAAGAAAAAAGAAATTGTTCTGCGTATTATGGTCATTGGACAAGGAAAGGGTAGAGAAAAAATTTTTTTCCCTGAAGGTTCACACAAGACTTAATAACAGTATTAATTATTACACCCCATGCCTGGGTTGCTGCCCCTGCTATTGATAATCCTATCTTTTTGGTTTCTCTTACTTTATATTGTAAAAACCCGGGGGATGTTAAAAAAATACAACCTTTCTTTGTGGGGTCCTGTCCTGATGTGGAGGACACCCCGGGGGAAAAAGATTATTAAATTTTTGTCACAGCCAAAACTCTTTTGGACACATTTTGCAAATTTCGGTGTCTTCCTCTGCTTTATGGCCATGTTTGCCATGATGGCACTTCTTATATGGGAAATGACCCTCTCGTTTAGCATTCCAGCTGAGCAGGCACCAACACCACAAATGTTGCTTCTTCTCCCTGGTGTTAACCCCCTCATACCCCTTTCATCTATTCCCTATTTAATTGTGGGAATCATCATTGCCATCATTATTCATGAATTTTCACATGGAATTCTGGCCATGGTGGGAAACATAAAGATTAAAGCCCTGGGGATCATGTATATGATTATACCCCTTGGGGCATTTGTGGAACCCGATGAAAAACAGATGGAGAAAATTCACAAAAAGAAACGGATGCGTATTTTTGCAATGGGGCCGTCATCCAATTTGGTTCTAGCGTTTATCTGCGCCCTTGTGTTTTCCTTAGGTTTCATGGCAAGCGTGTCACCACACCATAATGGAACCCTTGCGGTGGGCATCATTGAAAACAGTCCCGCCGATGTTTTGGATATTGAACCCTGGACATTAATCACCTCTATTGATGAACAATCCATAAAAGATGTTGATGATTTTGACAAAGTAGCCGCTAGCCTGCAACCCACAAAAAACTATACCTTCACTTTTTATCATGATAATAATTTTCAGACACAAACCATTATGGGTGGATTGGTAATCGCTGTTGTTGCAGAAGGATACCCCGCTGATAAAGCGGGGATAAGAGTGGGAGACATTATAGAAACGATCAATGGAACACTTGTAACAAATGAAGAAGAGTTTAATACCATCATGAATACAACTAGGGCGGGAAAAACCATATATATCGAAGGGGTTAGTTATCACCAGGAAACAAAGAATTATACTTTTTATAACAAAACAGTAACACTGGGTGACAAATACGAGTATTATGAGAAATATTACCCTGGCAAAAACAAGGAAGAATACACTAATGTGGGCTTTTTGGGAATCAATATTCTCCCTTTGGGCATCATGGTTTCCTCCCCTGAAGCATTAATAGATGCTTTAGTACATCCTGCATCGTCTCTATCCGGATTTTTCACCTATATAACTCTCCCCTTTCAGGGACTGTCACCCTTTCCAGATGAGATGAGCAATCTGTATAAAATAACAGGACCCCTGTCCATATTACCCAAATCACTGTTTTGGGGACTGGGTGACAGCATCTATTGGATTTTCTGGTTAAATTTTGCCTTGGGAACATTTAATGCCCTTCCCGCTATACCCCTTGATGGGGGTTATCTTTTAAAGGATGGGATCGCAATATTATTAAAAAAGATAAAGAAAAATATTAAAAAGGAACAAGAAGAAAAAATAGCAGGAAAAATAACCTTTCTCATCTCACTAGCGGTATTAGCCTTAATTCTTTCACTTATCATAATACCTCACTTAATGGCATTATTTACTTGATATCCCCAGCTAAAAAAAAGAGGAGTCGTCTAAGGAATCACTAGGCAACCAGGCCAAAGAAAAAAGTTACCTTTAAGGCCTGTTTGTTTTCTACGCAGTAAAGGCCAAGTGAAGTACCCTTCCACTTCAGCAGCCATCCTGGACATATTTTTTTCCACTCATCAAAGCCTCTTCCGCCCTTTGAAGTTCTCGGCCAAGATAGAGATAATGCCCCGGATATAAAGAAGGAATATGACGCGCTATGGTGTCACACAATGCATCTGCCTGTGTACCCACAAAGATTGCCTTGAGTTTTCCGGATACTATCTTCCCTTTTTTATAGATATTGGAGTAATATTCAACCCGGACTTCTTTGTCAACTATTTCTATAACAAAAAATCCTTCTTTATCCAACTGGACATCCTTGGGTGGTGTCTTTTTAGCCTGTATGCAAGGAATATCATCCATTCAATGCCTCCTTAGCCTGTA
>Ga0209121_10000305_pt1 | contig 52282 bp, 49 predicted proteins | sample Cruoilmetagenom3_FD_187292 | JGI IMG/M metagenome (GOLD analysis project Ga0209121, IMG submission 187292) | Oil polluted marine microbial communities from Coal Oil Point, Santa Barbara, California, USA - Sample 3 (SPAdes) (version 2) | ecosystem: Environmental > Aquatic > Marine > Oil seeps ... | reverse complement strand
CGCACCATTCTCTCAGATAAAAACTGTGTTTTATCTCGGTTGAACGGGTATTTAGCAATTTTTCTTACAGAACTTTTTCAAAATTTATTTCGTAAAAACCATAGCCCATAAAAAAAGGCCGGCTTTTCAGCCGACCTCCTTTTTTTCTTTGGCGTTTTTGCTTACGCGTGAGCAACGATCTCACCGCCACCGTGGTGCCAGTGCATCAAGCCTCCAAGATTATAGATTTCGTTAAAGCCGTGGGCAGCCAACATTTGAGCGGCCATACCGGAGCGGGCCCCCGAGGCGCAGTAAAGGATAACAGCCGAGTCGGTGCTGAGTTCCGGATGGAACTCCGGGTGGCGCGGATCAGCGCGCGTTTGCATCATCATCAATGGAATATGAAGCGCATCTTTGGCTTTGCCCGAAGACATCAACTCGTTGATATCACGAACATCAATGATAATGGCTTCTTTGTTTTTCACTTTCGATACGGCATCGGCTGGCGCGATACCTTGAACGGCGGTCTGACGACCAAATGGCATATTCATGGGAATCTCCCCTCTGAGTTACTCTGTTGGGATAAGAGATAGTTGATGTGGATCAATAATCAAGACTTAATATTCATATAAGCGAATATTAAGAAATCTTCTCGATTAATTCGGAAAAGAACTTGCAATGTTGCTCTAATGTTCTCATATTTACAGCCCGAGTGCGAAAATGTTAGGCACACGGCAAACGGGGGCGGGAATGTTTAAAAATATTGAAGTCAGAGGTGCGCGCGCGCACAATCTTAAATCTGTTAACGTAGATATCCCGCGTGATAAGCTGGTTGTAATCACGGGCCTGTCCGGTTCGGGCAAATCGAGTCTGGCATTTGATACGATTTATGCGGAAGGCCAGCGCCGCTATGTCGAAAGCCTGTCCGCCTACGCGCGGCAATTCCTCGATATGATGCAGAAACCGGATATGGACCATATATCCGGCCTTTCTCCCGCCATTTCGATTGAACAGAAGACCACTTCCAAGAATCCTCGTTCGACGGTTGGAACGGTTACCGAAATATATGATTATCTTCGCCTGCTATTTGCCAGAGTGGGAACCCCGTATTCACCGGCAACGGGGCTTCCGATTGAGGCCCAACAGGTTTCCGAGATGGTTGACCGGATCATGGGAATGGAAGAGGGGACCCGCGCCTATTTGCTGGCGCCCATCGTAAGGGACCGAAAAGGCGAGTATAATAAGGAATTCGCGGACTTAAGGAAGCAAGGCTTCCAGCGCGTTAAAGTAAATGGTGAGTTCTATGAATTGGACGAGCCACCTAAGCTCGATAAAAAGTTCCGGCAGAATATTGATGTTGTGGTTGATAGGTTGGTGCTAAAGCCCGGTCTGGAAACGCGATTGGCTGATAGCCTCCGCACCGCGCTTGACCTTGCCGAGGGTATTGCTGTTTTTGAAATTGCTGATGACGACGCCGAGCGCCATGTGTTTTCAGAGAACTACGCCTGCCCGGTAAGCGGGTTCACGATTCCCGAGATCGAACCGAGGTTGTTTTCTTTTAATGCGCCTTTTGGGGCATGCCCCGCTTGCGATGGTCTTGGCGTCGAGATGTTTTTTGACGAAAACCTGATCGTCCCGGATCACTCGATAACTCTTTATAATGGCGCTTTGGTGCCATGGGCCAAGGGGAAGTCTCCTTATTTCAGGCAGACAATCGAATCTATTGCCGAGCACTACGACTTTGATAAATCATTGCCTTGGGGAGATTTGCCGGAAAAAATTAAAAAGGTGATGCTCTATGGCTCCGAGGGCGAGGAAATTAGCTTCAGATATGACGAAGGCGGGCGGGTTTATCAGGTAAAGCGCCCCTTTGAAGGGGTTATCCCCAATATGAAGCGCCGCTATCGGGAAACCGACAGCAATTGGATACGTGAGGAGTTCGAGCGCTATCAGAATACAAAACACTGCGAAATATGTGACGGCTACCGCCTCAAGCCAGAAGCGCTGGCCGTGAAAATTGCCGGTAAACATGCCGGGCAGGTGGTCCAGCTTTCGATCGCCGAAGCGCAAGAATGGGCGGAATCGGTACCTACACAATTGAGCGACCAGAAAAACCAGATCGCGGTGGCAATCCTGAAAGAGATTCGAGAGCGGCTCGGTTTTCTGGTTAATGTAGGGCTCAATTATCTAACGCTTGCCCGGGCATCAGGAACTCTGAGCGGTGGTGAAAGCCAGCGAATTCGACTTGCCAGCCAGATTGGGTCCGGCTTGACCGGAGTGCTTTATGTGCTGGATGAGCCCAGCATAGGGCTCCACCAACGAGATAACGGCCGATTGCTTACCACACTTAAAAACCTGCGAGATCAAGGGAATTCGGTGCTTGTGGTCGAACATGATGAAGAAGCCATTCGGGAGGCAGATCACGTGCTGGATATTGGCCCCGGTGCCGGGGTTCACGGTGGCGAGGTTATCGCAGAAGGCACCCCTGCGGAAATTGCTGATTGTGATGCTTCCATCACCGGACAATACCTCACCGGAAAACGCGCTATTCCGGTTCCCGATCTCCGCCGAAAAGGGAATGGTAAGAAGGTTGTTGTAAAAGGTGCCACCGGAAACAACTTAAAAGACGTGACCGCTTCCTTTCCTCTTGGTACCTTTACCTGCGTGACCGGTGTTTCCGGTGGAGGGAAGTCTACGCTCACAATTGAGACTTTGTTCAAAACCGCCTCAATGCGCCTGAACCGTGCACGGCAGGTTCCGGCACCGTGCAAATCGATCACAGGGTTGGAATACCTTGACAAGGTAATTGACATTGACCAACGCGCTATCGGGCGCACCCCTCGATCTAACCCGGCGACTTATACGGGCGCATTTACCCCCATTCGGGACTGGTTTGCCGGATTGCCGGAAGCCAAAACACGTGGCTACAAGGCGGGGCGGTTCAGTTTTAATGTCAAGGGCGGGCGCTGTGAGGCCTGTAAGGGTGACGGTGTTATCAAAATCGAGATGCACTTTCTTCCTGATGTTTATGTTGAATGCGAAAGCTGCAAAGGGAAGCGGTTTAACAGGGAAACATTGGAAATTTTGTTTAAAGGCAAAAGCATAGCGGATGTTCTTGATATGACTGTTGAGGAAGCCGAAGAGTTCTTCCGCGCGGTTCCTTCAATCCGAGACAAAATGACGGCTCTTCTGCGGGTTGGCCTTGGCTATATCAAGGTCGGCCAGCAGGCGACAACGCTTTCCGGCGGTGAAGCCCAGAGGGTCAAGCTGTCTAAAGAACTCTCGAAACGTTCAACCGGACGCACGCTCTATATTCTTGACGAACCAACCACTGGCCTGCATTTCGAAGATGTCAAAAAGCTATTGGAGGTTCTGCATGAACTTGTGGATCAGGGGAACACGGTTGTTGTGATTGAGCATAATCTTGATGTCATAAAAACAGCCGATTTTGTGATCGATATCGGGCCGGAAGGCGGTGATGGCGGCGGCGAGATCGTCGCGACAGGGACACCCGAAAAAATTGCCAAGACTACAGGAAGCCACACCGGGCACTATTTGAAGGACATGCTTTGACTCAAGTATTTGCTCGCAATTTTAACGGCAAAGGGCTTCATACGGTCTCTGTGTTCCGAAAGAAACGCGGTAACGCGGCTTGGGTCATGCTTTGACAAATCGCGTAACCACCACGCTATGGCTTTTTGAATAAACCATTCCTGGTCATCAACATAGCTCGACGCCCAGCCCAATATCCGTTCGCGCGCATTGTTTTGCTCTGGTGTTAAGTGGTTCAGTTTTGACCAGGGAAGGGTCATAACCAGCGCAGCGCGGCGAGACCACATATGCTCGGATTTTGTCCAGCCCTCAACGACATCTAATCGAGACGGATTTGCGACCAGTCTTTTACTCCCGGCCGAGGCTGCGTGATCAGCAATGGCCCATCCGTCGAATTGCGGCACCCAAGACGATATAAGCGCCCAAGCGCTTTCGTCAGAGGGGCGTAACCTTGCTTGCACTAATAGCTTCGCTGCTGAAATCCGCGCTTCAAAAACGTCGGTCCGCCAGAGTTCGTCTGCCATGGCTACGCGCGCCTCAACATCGCACTCCGCGCGCCATTTCTTAACCAGTTCGTCGATTTGCGGGTTTGAAACACCCAAACATTCTCGGTGTAGCTTGTGATAAGACACCATTTCTGATGCTTTTTGGGCGTTGCCCAAATGGCGAAGTTGTTCAAGCGGCGTCATTTCTTTCGAGCTCTCAGCATGTCCATCAACCGTTTTCCACGCCCGGTTTTATTAACTTGTTTGGCGCGTGCCAGCGATAAATCACCCGACGGAACATCCGAGGTAATAACACTTCCGGTTCCGATTAGAGCGTCGCTACCTATATTTACCGGCGATACCAACGCCGAATTTGACCCCACAAACACACGTTCTCCAAGCGTTGATTGGTGCTTGAAAACCCCGTCATAGTTGCAAAAAATGACACCGGCCCCAATGTTGCTATCGGCGCCTATTTCGGCATCTCCAACGTAGCTCAGGTGGTTGACCTTGGCACCCTTGCCGACCACAGCATTCTTGATCTCGACAAAGTTCCCGACTTTGCCAAATGCGCCTATTTCGGCCCCCGGTCTAAGTCTGGCATAAGGGCCAACAACCGCGCCTTCGGAAATGTGGCATCCTTCAAGATGGCTGAAAGCGCGAATTTGCGCGCCATTTTCGACCGTTACGCCGGGGCCGAATATAACATTTGGCTCAATGACTACGTCCGCGCCAACTAGTGTGTCGAGAGAAAAGTATACCGTTTGGGGCGCAACGAGAGTTGTCCCGTTTTCAAGTGCCTGAGTTCTGGCACTTTCCTGAAACGACTGTTCGGCTCTCGCCAGATCGCTGCGAGAGTTAACGCCCAATGTTTCTTCTTCATCGCAAGTAATTGCAGTGCAGGATAACCCTTTCACTCTTGCGATCGCTACAATATCGGTAAGGTAAACCTCTCCACTGGCATTATTGCTCCCGACTTCATCCAAAAGGCTAAAAAGGGTTTCAGTATTGGCGCATACCACACCCGAGTTACAAAAATCGATCTCACACTGTTCTGGTGAGCAATCTTTATGTTCAATTATGGCTTCCAGACTGTCGCCGCTCATGCTGAGGCGCCCATAACCTTCTGGATTGCTGGCTTTAAACCCTAAAACGACCACATCGTTACCTTGAGCGCGGGCTGCCAGCATTTTACCCAGTGATTCAGGCTTTACGAAAGGCGTATCTCCGTAAAGAACGATGGTATCGCCTTTAAAGCCGTCCAAGGCTGTTTTGGCCTGTATAACCGCGTGCCCGGTTCCGTTTTGCTCGGCTTGCTCGGCGATTTGAACCTCTGCGTCGAGGGCCAGCGCGGCCTTAGATACGAGTTCACCGCCATGGCCAATAACAACAACCTTTTTGATTGCACCGGCTTCTGTAGCCGTTTTCATAACATGCGCCAGCATCGGCACACCCGCCAGACCATGCATAACTTTGGGCATGTCGGATTTCATTCGGCTTCCTTTACCGGCCGCCAGTATAATCGCTGCAAAACCCATCGTCTTCTCCTGAATTGATAGCGACCTTTTTAGCAGAGCAATGAGCGCTACAAAAGAGCCGAATGGCTAAGGCGTTATTACGATCAAATCATCCAGAACGGCTTGCCAATAATGCGGGGTTGAAAGCTCAATTCTGGTTATGCCGGAAAGCAAGGGTTGATAGGTAATGGGACCATAAGCCGACAGACCGATGCTGTCGGTTAAAGCCAGATTGTCACCTTGGAAAAACCGGAATTCCAACATTTCGCCTTCTGATCGAGGCCAAGCGAGGGTCAAATTGACACCGATAAAATCAAATGGTGAATCACTATAGATGGAAGCCGGATGACCAGAGCTTGTATAAACAATGTTGATGCCGCTTGTAGCGCCGTTCACAGTGCCCACGCTGTCGGGCATGTAATTGTTTTCCATTATATTGAGATTAAACCAGTTTAATCCGCCGTAACCGCTTGGTGCTTTTTCAAGCCCGCCAGCTGCCATGTCTTCAAAATGGACTATGTTTCCAAATGCGGTTGATGGCGGAAAGGCGGTTACCTTGCCGATATCTACCGGATATTGTCCGACATGAACGGGACGGCTGCCAGCTTCGCTAACCAATTCATATTGACCCGGCTCTACGGGCCAGAGAAACTCTTCACCGGGGGCAAGTTCTGCCTGCGCAACCACAGCGCCATTTTTTTCCAGTTTCAAAAAGCCAGCGGATGGAAGGGAATAGGTGCCACGAACGAATTTATACCTAACCAATCCGACAGGTTCCAGAGGCGCGGACAGAATGAGACCCGCAAGAGATCCGGGGAGGGCGATAACTTCTCTTTGCTGCACTTGATTGCCGGTGCTTATATACCATCCGGGAGGTGAAAAAACTTCGAACTCATAACTTCCGGCAGCATCAATAATTGCAGATTCGTCAAAGCTTGAAGCATCAAAATTCGCAAAACCGTTTCCGTTACTGCGCGAAATTGAAAAGGGAATCCCGGATTGGCGAATCCCTGTTGCGATGCCAGACATGGCTCTGTCACCTAGATCGTATTCACCGCTTTCATCGAGGTCGTTAAAAACATAAACAGATAAGTTAACCTTACCGTTGCTCTCCGACCAGTCCGTCCGCATTGGGTAGAACAGGTCTTCTGAACCTGCCATTAAAGTATTAACGCTGGAAGCGGATAAGATAACTGCCAAAAAGCAAGCAGTTGAAACTCCGCGAAAATTCGCGAAGTATCTAGCAAAATCAAAGTACAACCGCATTCTACTTTGCTATGTTTTTACATTTTATCAGTATGTAACGCCATTGGGTTGCATACCGTTGGTCTGAGGCTCATCGTCATCATCGGTCAGGGTCAATATAAGAACCGAAACGATAATAAGTGGAATGATCCACGCACCGGAACCACCCATGCGAGCAGGTTCCTCGATGGCGATTACTTCCGGCGCTGTATAAACGAGCGAGCCGGCATTTGCCGCAGTCGTCGCGAGCAAGGCAAAAGTTGATAACAGAACCTTTTTCATTTTTTAGACCCTTTGTGGTTTGGTATATCGATTATGCACGAATTGATTATAACCATAGTTTTCAGTATAATCAATTCAATGTTGCCCGAAACAACGGCATAGGTTTTTTACAAACCCAGTGAACCCTCGATTTTGTTAGCTTTCCAAAATTTTCTGCGAAATCTGGTGGGCCGCCATTGCCATAAACGCTTTGATAACCTTCTGATTATGTCGATCCCTCAGGCAGACAATAACTTCATCCATCATAGGAAAGGGCTCGGGAAGTGGAACATGAAAAAGACGTGGGTCGGGTGAAAACTCGGCCATTGAAACGAAACCGATTCCGGTGCCGGAGGCAACCACTTCCCGAACCGCCTCACGACCTTCCGTAACAATTGTCGGTGTAAGGGGAACACCGACATTTTGTGCGGATTGCTCCAATTTCTGTCGCGTTTTGGAACCGGATTCGCGCATAACTAGCGGATAATCCAACAGGTCTGCATAGGCTTCTAGTTTTAGGTGCTTGTAAGCGGAGCCTTTCGCAGCAAATGCTACCAAAGGTGACGCGCCGAGATGAACCATATCAAACTCTTTTCTTGGCGACACCTCTCCAAGAACCCCGATATCGGCCTCGTAAGACAAAAGCGCTGAAGTCACGTCATTTGAGTTTCCGACACGCATAGAAATTGCGATGCGCGGGTAGCGGTGCCTAAATGAACTCAGCAAATCCGTTACATGATAGGCGGAGTCAACAAAAAGCCTTAAAGTTCCTGAACTTAGAATGCTGCTTTCACTCAGAAATTCGCGGGCCTGCTGTTCCTGATCAAACATTTTGCGGGTTATGGATAACAGCTCTTTACCTTTTGAGGTAGTTGAGACCTGACGTTTACTGCGGTCAAATAGCAAAATATCATACTCTTCCTCAAGTTTTCGGACTTGGTCTGAAATTGCAGGTTGCGATAAAAGCAGGGCCTCGGCGGCGCGAGAAAAACCGCCGTGAATAGCCACGTAGTGAAAAGCTCGAAGCTGGGCATATCGCATGTTTTCGTCCTGTCCAAAGTGGAATGCGTTATATATAAGGCAAAATTATATAATTTAACATATGATTAGTTGAAAAGGGCAGTTCGTGGTGCGGATGGAGTCGCGAAAACGTAATCGATATAACGGTTATTCCTACTATCTGTGATTACAAGATTTCTGTCGTATTGGACGACTGCTTCCATAATCCATGGTTATATATCGATACAATTTTCCAATTTTACAGCCATGCACAAAAAAAGTAGGAATTGCGTGTGAGTATCGTATTCGAAACTTCCCAAAGGCCACGCCATGACAAATGTTGATAAACCGCTGGAAGCCCCGTTGATGGGAGAGCCCTATCTGTTGACCCCCGGCCCGCTCACCACGTCTGCCGCCGTAAAGCGGGCAATGCTGAAAGATTGGGGCTCCTGGGATGAGGACTTTCGCGCGTTGACCCGCGAAATGCGGGCATCATTGCTGGCCTTAACGGGTGACCGCGACGATCAACTAGATTGTGTGCCAATGCAGGGTAGCGGCAGCTTTTCGGTTGAAGCAATGCTCGGATCTTTCGTGCCGCTTGAGGGCAAGGTTCTTGTTCTCAGCAACGGCGCCTATGGCCAGCGTATCGCGCAAACACTCGGATATTTGAAGCGCAAATACACCGTTATTGACAAAGGCGACTACATGCCGCCGCGCGGCGGAGAAGTTACAGAAGCCTTGTTGAACGATCCTTCGATAACGCATGTTGTTGTCGTTCACTGCGAAACCAGCTCGGGTATCTTGAACCCGATCAAAGAGATTTCGGATGCAGTATATGCACAGGGGCGAAAATTGCTCGTTGATAGCATGAGTGCATTCGGAGCTGTGCCGCTGGATGTCAACGAAGTACGTTATGAAGCGATGGTTTCTTCCGCAAATAAGTGTATTGAAGGTGTCCCGGGGTTTGGTTTTATCATTGCCCGCAAGCAAGAGCTGGAAGCCGCAAAAGGTCGTAGCCACTCGCTCAGTCTGGATGTGTATGCTCAGTGGTCCCACATGAACAAAACAGGCCAGTGGCGGTTTACGCCACCCACCCATGTTGTTGTAGCCTTTGTTGAGGCGCTTCGGGCGCATCAGGCTGAAGGTGGGGTTGCAGGCCGCGGGGCGCGTTACACCCGCAACAGGGATGTCGTTGTAGAAGGCATGCGTGATCTGGGCTTTGAAACCCTCCTAAAAGATCGTTGGCTTTCCCCGATTATTGTGACCTTTTTCTGCCCGGAAGACCCGAAATTCAGCTTTGATACGTTTTATAACTTGATGAAGGCGAAGGGATTTATCATCTATCCCGGAAAACTAACGGTTGTGGCCAGCTTTCGTATCGGGTGTATCGGTCAGATGGACGAACCTGTAATGCTAAAAGTGGTGCAAGCCGCCAAAGAAACCTTATTCGAAATGGGCGTTAAAGATGCAACGCCTCCCGCACTCGCCCTAAAAGAACGCGCAAAACTCGCCGCTTGAGCCTATAACGGAGACTAATCTATGACCCCTTTGAGCCCCATTACCGCAAATGATCGCACCTATGCCGCCCCCAAAACAACAGCCATCGCCATTTGCCTTGACGGTTGTGAGCCTGCCTACCTTGATGAAGCCATCAAGGCCGGTTTGATGCCCAACTTAGAGCGGATTAAAGAAACCGGCACTGTGCGCTTTGCTGATAGCGTGATTCCTTCTTTTACAAATCCCAACAACCTGTCCATCGCCACCGGCCGCCCGCCGGTTGTGCACGGGATTTGCGGAAACTACCTCTATGAGCCAGAGACCGGCGAAGAGGTCATGATGAACGATGTCCGGTTTCTGCGCGCACCCACAATCTTTCAAAAATTCTATGATGCGGGCGCAAAAGTGGCGATTGTAACCGCCAAGGACAAATTGCGCGCTTTGCTGGGCGCGGGGCTCAAGTTCGACGAAGATCGCGCTATTTGCTTCTCGGCTGAACGGTCGGACGTTTCTAACATTGATGAGCACGGGATAGATAATGGTAGCGCATGGTTAGGCATGCCGGTACCCGAAGTCTACTCCGCGGGCCTTTCCGAATTTGTGTTTGCTGCCGGGGTTAAGCTACTGGCCGAATGGCAGCCGGATGTCATGTATTTGACAACAACCGATTACGTGCAGCACAAATACGCACCGGGTATCAAAGAGGCCAATGATTTTTACGAAATGTTTGACCGGTACCTTGGGCAATTGGATGAAATGGGAGCGGCAATAGTTATAACCGCTGACCATGGCATGAAGCCAAAGCACCACGCAGATGGCTCCCCGAATGTCATCTACATTCAGGATGTGCTTGACGAATGGCTCGGCGAATCTGCCGCGCGGGTTATCCTCCCGATCACGGACCCCTATGTGGTGCACCACGGTGCTCTGGGCTCGTTTGCGACAGCGTATTTGCCCGAAAGTGCTAACCGGGCAGACATTCTGTCCCGTCTTTCGCAAATTGACGGGATTGAAACCGCGATCACGCGCGAAGAGGCTGTGGTTCGGTTTGAACTCCCCGCCGACCGGATTGGGGATATCGTTTTGACCTCGGGCGAAAATGTTACCATCGGCACATCAGAACACCGGCATGATCTGGCAGCCCTCAACGAGCCGCTGCGATCACACGGCGGACTGCACGAGCAGCGCGTTCCTTTTATCGTCAACCGCGTGATTGATCTTGGTGATGCACCGGACCTGCGCAACTTTGATGCTTTCTTTTACGCAACCGCCGCGGCGGCACAATAAGAGTGGGCACAAAAATGGCTATAGAACCCAAGGACATCCGCAACGAAGGCATGCGCATTGGTGGAGAAGTTGTTTTCACCGATGATGTGATCGAAGTGAAATATCCATTTACAGACGAAGTGGTTGGTACCGTGCCGGCGGGCACCGCGGAACATGCCAAACGGGCCTTTGAAATTGCGGCCAACTACAAGTCAAAGCTAAGCCGCTATGAGCGGAGCCAAATTCTCCAAAGGGCAGGGGAGCTGATAGGCGAGAAACGCGACTATCTGGCAAAATGGCTGATACTCGAACTTGGTATTTGCTATCAGCATGCCATTTACGAAACCAAACGCGCACAAGATGTTTATCAGTTTGCATCCCATCAGGCGCTGAACGATGACGGTAAAATTTTCTCTTGCGATCTGACCCATAATGGCAAAGCCCGCAAGATTTTTACCAAGCGCGAACCCGTGCGGGCGATTTCGGCGATCACGCCGTTTAACCACCCGCTGAATATGGTTAGCCACAAAATTGCGCCTTCGATAGCGACGAATAATTGCATGGTGTGTAAGCCAACAGAGCTAACACCGCTGACCGCAATTGCGTTGGCTGACATCCTCTACGAAGCAGGGCTTCCGCCGGAGATGTTTCAGATCGTAACGGGCTTGCCGAAAGATATTGGCGAGGAAATGATGGTGAACGAAAACATCGACATCATCACCTTCACCGGGGGTGTCCCCGTGGGCAAGCTGATCGCTTCCAAAGCCGGATACAAGCGCCAGGCGCTTGAACTAGGTGGTAATGATCCGCTTATTGTTTGCAATGATCTCTCTGATTCTGACCTCGAAAAAGCCGCAGCAATTGCTGTCGCGGGGGCAACCGGAAACTCGGGCCAACGTTGCACAGCTATCAAACGGATTTTGGTTCAGGAAAGTGTAGCTGATAAGTTTGTGCCGCTGGTTCTCGAAAAAGCCAAGTCGATCAAATTTGGGGATCCGCAAGATCCTGAAACCGAGCTGGGCTGCGTAATTAGCGCTCAGGCGGCTGAACTATTTGAAAACCGCGTCTATCAAGCCGAAGCCGAGGGGGCAGAGGTCTTGTTTCATCCGGGTCGGCAGGGGGCATTGCTCCCGCCAATAGTCGTAGATCACGTGCCCCACGACAGTGAGTTGGTTATGGAAGAAACCTTTGGTCCGGTCATTCCCATTGTGCGCGTGCCGGATAATGACAAGGAAGTCATAGCGATTTCAAACGCTACCGAATTTGGCCTGTCATCCGGTGTCTGCACGAATGATCTGAACCGGGCGATCTCTTATATCAACGGCCTGGATGTAGGAACCTGCAATATCTGGGAGCAACCCGGATACAGGATAGAAACTTCGCCATTTGGTGGTATCAAAGATAGTGGAAATGCGGTCAAGGAAGGTGTTACCGAAGCGATGAAGTTCTTTACCAATGTCAAAACCTACTCGCTCCCTTGGGTGGAATTCGACTAAAGCATTGAGTGGTTGCCTCACCGCAATAATAAAGTGGTCCTGCAAAACGTACTTTGGGTGCGTCTTTTTTTAGTTGTTAACTTTAAACTCTTATGTTGCATAAGAGTCACAAGGTCGCCTATTTGACAAGTGGAGCGGTAATTTGTTGCTTTGATGTAATAATCAGATTATATTTCTAGCGTAATTTTGAGTGCCATTGAGGAGTTAAAAAATGATAAAAAAAGTGATACTACCACTGATTGTCGCAGCTGGCCTTGCCGGTTGCGTTACAACGACAACAGAATTTCCGGAACCACTACGTGAAGATTTAACGTATAACTGGCGTGTTGTAGATGTGCAGGCTTCTGTTCCGCGCACGTTAACGACATCCACCGCAAACAGTCAGATGCCCGATGTGGATTTGATTTGGCGTGAAGACGGCCCCGGTGACGTCTATGCCCAGATCGAAGCGATAATGGAAGAAACGATGGCGCAGGCTGCGTTGAAATTCCATCCACCGATCAAAGGTTCGCGCCCCGTTATCATCCAGACGGAGCAAGTGCAGTTTCACTCGTTGACCGAGCGGGCACGCTCCAATATTGGCGGCATCCACAATGTGGATTTCTACCTGACAGTAGTAGACGCGAATACCGGTGAAGTTCTTTCCGGGCCTGCCTATATTGAAGCAGACGTAACCGCCTTTGGGGGTGCTGAAGCAGAGGCCGCCGTTGCTGTTGGACAAACGATGCGCGTTCGGATCATCCAACGTGTTTCTGACGTAATTGCGACCTATCTCGGCATTGCTGGCAACCGAGCCGTTGAAAATGGCCGTTATGTTGAAATCGGCCGGTAACCGGATTTCAATAAAGTGAATTGGAGCCGGCAATTTGCCGGCTCTTTTTTTTGGGGGTTGCGCTTGTGCAATGCATTTTGCAAAAGCAGGCAAATAGGGATCGGAGGACAAGATGCCAATCGGCGTATTTGATAGCGGCCTCGGAGGGCTTACAATTCTTCGGGCATTGCAAAACCGCCTTCCAAATCAGGCGTTTATGTATTTGGGAGACAACGCGAATACACCCTACGGTACGCGTGACGCATATGATGTGTTTGATTTAACAACCAAATCTGTCCAGACTTTGTTTGACAAGGGATGTGAACTGATCATTTTGGCTTGTAATACTGCATCAGCCAGCGCCTTGCATCGGATGCAAGTGAGTTGGTTGCCCGAAGGGAACAATCGGGTGCTTGGTGTATTTGTTCCGATGATCGAGAATCTGACACAGCGGGACTGGGGTGATAACGCGCCTCCAACCCATACAGGGCTTGAAAATGTAGCTGTATTTGCAACCCAGTCGACTATCGAAAGTGCCGCTTTTCCAAGGGAAATGAAGTTTCGCGCCCGAGATGTTGAAGTTGTAGGACACGCATGTGACGGGTTGGTTGACGCAATTGAGGCCGGCGACGAGGCTGAATCAACGACATTGGTTCAGGCGCATGTTAATAATTTGCTTGCGAGGTTGCCAAACCCTCAGGCCGCCGTATTGGGGTGCACACACTATCCTATTGTCGAAGATATCTTTCGCGCTGCCCTCCCTGAAGCCACAAAACTGCTTTCTCAACCCGGCATTGTTGCGGACGCAACCGCTGACTACCTAGATCGACACGAACGATATAAAGAAACCGGAATAACACAGTATTTCACCACAGGTGAAATTGATAAAGTTGGCAAGTTGGCTGAACTGTTTTTGGGGCACCCGGCAGATTGGCGGAAAGTTTGAAGATGAAAAATATCGTTATTTTAGGGGCGAGCGGTTATACGGGCGCCGAGTTGGTACGGCTGCTGGCGGGCCATCCGAGCATGAGCATTTCGGCTCTGAGTGCAGACCGGAAAGCTGGAATGGAATACGGAAACGTGTTCCCTCATTTGCGTCACCTTCGCCTTCCAACACTTTGTAAAATAGATGAAATTGACTTCGATGGTGTTGATTTGGTGTTCTGCGCTTTGCCACACGCCACATCCCAACGGGTCATAAAAAAGCTACCGGGTCATGTAAAGATCGTTGATCTTTCGGCGGATTTCCGGCTTCGTGACGTAGGCGAATATACCAAGTGGTATGGCGGAGAGCATGATGCAGTGGAGCTTCAAAAATCTGCTGTTTATGGTCTAACCGAATTCTACAGAGACGAGATCAAAAACGCGCGCTTGGTAGCTGGCACAGGGTGCAATGCTGCGACCGGGCTTTTACCAATTCTACCGTTGCTGGAAGCAAACCTGATTGATCCTGACGAGATCATCATTGATCTTCTGACCGGGGTATCCGGGGCGGGCCGCGCTGCCAAAGAGGGCATGTTACACGCCGAAGTTTCCGAAGGCACACATGCCTATGCTATTGCAAGCCATCGCCATCTGGGAGAATTTGATCAGGAATTCTCCAAGGCCGCTGGCCGTGATGTTAAAGTAAGCTTCACACCACATTTACTGCCTCAAAATCGGGGGATTTTGGCTACCATTTATGTGCGTGGTGAGGCAGAGGCCATACATAAAGCCTTGGTTTCGCGCTACAAAGACGAACCGTTCGTTTATATGCTGCCTTTTGGTGAAGCCCCCGCTACGCGGCATGTAAGGGGCTCGAATTACTGCCATATCGGCGTGGTTGCTGATAGAAAACAGGGCAGGGCGATCGTGTTTTCGGCGCTGGACAACCTGACAAAAGGTTCTTCTGGTCAAGCACTGCAAAATGCAAACATCATGCTTGGACTTGATGAACGCATGGGCCTTGAGATGGCCCCTTTATTTCCGTGAGTAAAAGCTTATGTGTTGGGGAACAGAAGGAAGTTTTGCATGGCCGGTCTAAAGAAGAAACGTCGAATTCAGATGATTGTTGCCGGACTGGTCCTGATGGCCAGTGCGGCAGTTTTGATGGGAATCGCGTTTAAAGACGGGATCGAGTTTTTCCGGTCTCCGACGCAGGTGGTAGAAGAGCTGCCCGGCCCGAACGAGCGGTTTCGTTTGGGTGGTTTGATCAAAGAAGGCACGTGGGAAAAAGGTGATGTTCATCGCTTTGTCATCACGGACACATCGAATGATATTCCCGTGAGCTACGCCGGGATATTGCCCGACCTTTTTGAGGAAGGGCAAGGCACAATTGCGACAGGGCAATTGGTAAACGGTGAATTCGTCGCTTCCGAGGTGCTTGCAAAGCACGACGAGGAATATATGCCAGCAGAAGTGATAGACGCGCTCAAAGATCAGGGCGTTTATGTGGAGCCGTCCAGCTAGCCCCAAAAATTAGGGGGGTTGGGAAAGCCACCTGCGTTGCGCCTGCCAAGCGGGGGTGCGCACGGTGCTGCTACGCATTATTAGATATTTGCGCTCATCTTTAAGTCAATTTTCACTAAATTGACAGGGGATTGCGATGGGGCGCATCGACGAAATTACCAAGGAAATTATCAAGCGTGAGGGAGGGTATGTAAATGACCCTGATGACCCCGGTGGCGCTACAAATTTCGGCGTTACAATCGGCACCATGCGACGGCTTGGGATCGATCTTAATGAAGATGGACAGGTGAACGAAGCTGATGTGCAAGCGCTGAGCGCGGCGCAGGCTGCCGCGATTTTTAAGAAGCAATATTTCGAAGGGCCGAAAATCGGACTGTTACCGGGACCGCTTCAGGCCAGTGTCTATGATATGTATGTAAACGCGGGCGGGAATGCCGTTAAGATACTGCAACGGTTACTCGGAGAATTTGGTTTTTCCACATTGGCCGATGGCGCGATCGGCCCCAATACGGCAAAAATGGCGGCTTTAGCCTTTTCCGAAGCGCCGGATTTTCTGGTCGATGCCTATGGTATCGCGCGGCGCAACTATTATTACAGCTTGGCAGACGCCCGCCCCAGTTTACGCAAATACGCGCGTAGACGCGACGGTGGCAAAGGTGGATGGATTATCAGAGCCGAAGAATTTATTTCTGACCGGTTTCATCTCAACCGAACCGAGCACGATGCACGGGTTAGGGGGTGGCAATGAGTTTGCTGGGGATCGGGCGCGCTGCACGAGATGTCGGCGGTGCGGTGGCAGAGGTTTCGGAGGTTTTCACTGTCAACAAAACCAAAGCGGAAATCGCCGCTCAAGCACGCTATCAAGCGGCTTTGGCGCAAGCAGGTGAGGAATTCAAGCAAGCGCAGGCCGGTTGGTTTGACCGGTTTGTCAACGGCCTCAACCGCTTACCACGCCCCATTATGGCGCTGTCTACGGTGGGTATGTTTGCTTATGCAATGTCGGATCCCGATGGGTTTTCCGTGCGGATGCAAGGGCTGGCATATGTGCCTGAGCCACTATGGTGGCTACTGGGCGCAATCGTTTCCTTTTACTTTGGCGCGCGGGAACTGAGCCATTTTAGGGGTTACAGGGCTGGCATACCTCCCGCAGCCGCGCCAAGACCGGAAAATGAAGTGGGTGAGAATGCAGCCCTAGAAGCGTGGCGGGTCGCTGTTGGGTGATGCGTCCTATTTGCGCATCACAACTTTGCAATTTGATCCCTGTATAGGCTCGCGTATGATAGCGCGGAACAGATATTCGGGGATTCGAAAATGTATGCAGAACTTGGCCAATATGCGATTATCCTCGCACTGATTTTTGCGACGGTGCAGGCGATAATTCCGATGATCGGCGCGCAAAAAGGCTGGAGCAACTGGATGTCACTGGGCGTTCCGGTTGCTCAAATACAGTTTATCCTAATTCTTCTTGCATTTGCGGCCCTTACCTACGCTTTTGTTGTGTCGGATTTTTCGGTCCGGCTTGTGGCCGCCAATTCACATTCGGATAAACCGATGCTCTATAAAGTAACGGGTGTTTGGGGCAACCACGAGGGTTCAATGCTCCTGTGGAACTTGATTCTAGCGTTATTTGGCGCAGCCGTTGCGACCTTTGGCAATAATCTTCCGCCAGCGCTCAAAGCCCGCGTGCTTTCAGTTCAGGCCATGATAGGCGTTGCTTTTCTGGCATTTCTGATCTTTACGTCTAATCCGTTTTTGCGGCTTGATCCGGCGCCAATAAACGGTCAGGGACTTAACCCGTTGTTGCAAGACCCCGGCCTCGCCTTCCATCCGCCTTTTCTCTACGTTGGGTACGTCGGGCTTTCGATGGCCTTTAGTTTTGCCATTGCAGCCCTGATAGAAGGTAAGGTTGATGCGGCATGGGCGAGGTGGGTCCGGCCCTGGACATTGGCGGCATGGATCGCGCTTACAATCGGAATCTCTCTCGGCAGTTGGTGGGCTTATTACGAGCTCGGTTGGGGCGGCTGGTGGTTCTGGGATCCGGTTGAAAACTCGTCCTTCATGCCGTGGTTAATCGCAACAGCACTTCTGCATTCCGCCATCGTTGTCGAGAAGCGTGACACATTGAAAGCGTGGACGGTCCTGCTCGCAATTCTTGCGTTTTCGTTCTCGCTTATCGGCACATTTATCGTTCGGTCCGGGGTGATTACTTCGGTTCACGCCTTTGCCAATGACCCGACCCGAGGTCTGTTTATTTTGCTCATTCTCGGATTGGCCATAGGTGGTGGATTGACGATGTATGCGTTTAGAGCGGGTACTCTAAAATCATCTTCCGTATTCTCGACCGTTAGCCGGGAAAGCGGGCTGGTGTTAAACAATCTTTTGCTGAGTGTGGCTGCTGCTGTTGTATTTGTCGGCACGGTTTGGCCGCTCGTTATCGAGTTTACAACGGGCCGAAAGATCTCTGTCGGCGCACCATTTTTTGACCTCGCATTTACGCCGTTTATGGTGATCCTTGCGATGGCTCTACCCATTGGCGCGGTTCTGCCTTGGAAGCGCGCAAAGCTTGGTAAAGCCATGAAGCCGCTGTGGGGGGCGCTTGCGCTTTCTGTGGCTCTTGGCGCACTGGTGTGGGCCTTGCAAACCGGCGGCCGGATGCTGGCCCCTATCGGAATTACACTTTCGGCATGGATTATATTTGGCTCAATGGCAGACCTCGCGAGCCGCGCGCGGTTTAGGCAGGTTCCGTTCGGTAACTCGATGCGCCGGCTGCGAAATCTTCCAGGGTCTGACTGGGGAAAGGTCTTTGCCCATTCCGGCTTAGGGATGACCATTTTTGGCATTGCGGCTGTAACAGCGTGGGAAGTTGAGGATATTCGGACCACGCAATTTGGTGAAAGCTATGATGTAGCCGGTTATGAGTTCACGCTCATTAGTGTGGAACCAGCCCGTGGTGCCAATTATACTGCCACGCGCGGTGAAGTTATAGTGACACGCGGAAACGAAACTTTGATGCTCTATCCCGAAAAACGAAACTTCGATGTCCAACAGATGCCAACAACTGAAGCTGCCATCGACATGGGGCTCACACGCGATGTTTACGTTGTGTTGGGTGACGTGCAAGAAAGCGGCGGATACGCGATGAGGGTGTATATCAAGCCATTTGCCAACTGGATATGGATTGGAACGCTAGTGATGGCATTTGGTGGCCTGTTGAGCATTTTTGACCGCCGCTACCGTGTTGCAGCGCCCTCGCGCAAGCCTGTTTCGGCAAACGCAACACCAGCGGAGTAGTCTAATGCGATATATAATTGTTTTTTTGATGCTGGCCAGCGCGGCTTTTGCCGTCGAACCCGACGAAATGCTTGATGACCCTTTGCTTGAGGCACGAGCACGGGAAATTTCGAAAGAGTTGCGATGCCTGGTTTGCCTCAACGAAAATATCGACGATTCCAATGCCGGATTGGCCAAAGATCTTCGTATTCTAGTAAGGGAGCGGATATCAGCGGGGGATACGAACAAGGAAACAGTGCAATATGTAGTTGATCGCTATGGTGAGTTTGTGCTTTTAAAGCCTGCTTTTAGCGTGGGAAACTATGTGTTGTGGTTCACCGGTCCGCTGCTATTGATTTTCGGCGGGTTGGCCGCTCTCAAATTTGTGCGGCGTAGATCTAAAATCGAGCCGGAATCAGCCTTGAGCGCAAGCGAACAGGAAGAGTTAGAGAAATTGCTGCGAGATTAACGCCACGTTTGGGCTTTCGCTCCGAAAAGATTTTCCCTAAATTCAAGTTAACTTAGGGAGAGCGCAATGCAATACGAAACGATCCTATACGATGCCACGGACAACGTCGTTAAAATAACCCTAAATCGTCCACAAGTCATGAACGGGCTAAATACCCAAATGCGGGTTGATTTGTTGCACGCCGTTCAGCATGCGCCGCGTGATGGTCGCGTAGTTTTATTGACAGGGGCCGGGCGCGGCTTTTGCTCGGGTCAGGACCTCGGCGACCGCGTGAGCTTTGATGACATCGATTTGGAGCGGACCCTCTTGGAGGAATACGAGCCGCTTCTCAATGCCATTTATGAATGCCCGATCCCGACGATTTCAGCTGTAAACGGTCCGGCGGCTGGCGCGGGTGCCAATTTGGCTTTGGCGGCAGATGTAGTGATCGCAAGCCAGTCTGCGTTCTTCATTCAGGCATTTGCCCGCATTGGCCTGATTCCCGATGCCGGTGGTACTTATTGGTTGCCGCGGCAAATGGGCTTTGCCAAAGCCATGGGGGCCGCTCTTTTTGCTGACAAAATCAGTGCTGACCAAGCCTCGGATTGGGGGATGATCTGGGAAAGCGTACCGGATGAGGCATTTGCCGTCACCGTGCACGAGCGAGCCAGCAAACTGGCGCAGGGTCCAACCAAAGCTTACAAATACATTAAACAAGCTATACGCGCGAGTTATGATAACGATCTTGGTGACCAATTGGCACTGGAGGCCAAGTTGCAAGGTAAAGCCGGGAAAACACGTGATTTTAGCGAAGGTGTAACGGCGTTTATGGAAAAACGAGCACCTAAATACGAAGGCCGCTAGCATGCGCCTTGATCAGGTGCAAAATGGACCCAAGCCCTTTGACCCCGTTCGCGGGGCGGAGGCGCGGGCGCTGTTTGAGGGGCTGCCAATTGCGCTGCTCGACCTGATCGAAGGCATTGCCGGAGGGAGCGCCTATCTGGCTACATCCATGCAGCGCGAGGCAGATTGGCTGCGAGACATCGCCCATCAGCCGGTGCAGGAGAGCTTTGATACTTTATTGGTGTTTGACACCACAAATTTCCAGAAATTGTCAGATTCCCTGCGTGTAGCCAAACGCCGGGGCGCTTTGCTTATAGCACTTGCTGATATTGGCAATATTTGGGAATTGGAAGAGGTTACAACTGCCCTTACCCGTCTGGCGGATGAAGCAGTTAAAACCAGCCTGCAGTTCCTTGTAAATGCAGAGCATGCGCGCGGCAAACTATCCGGCGCTTCGCCCGATGATGCCGCAGGAATGTTTGCGCTCGCAATGGGGAAAATGGGGGCGTATGAGCTCAATTATTCTTCCGATATTGATCTGATAATCCTGTTTGACGAAACCCGCCATCCACCGGAGCTCTGGGGCGATTTGCGGGCGGCTTTTATTCGGATTACCAAGCGATTAATCAAGCTTATGTCTGAAAACACCGCGCAAGGTTATGTCTTTCGCACCGATCTTCGCTTGCGGCCGGATGCTTCTGTGACTCCGGTGTGTATCGCGACAGAGCCAGCCGAGCGCTATTACGAGAGCCTTGGGCGCACATGGGAGCGGGCGGCTTTCATTAAAGCGCGTGCTTGTGCTGGTGCAATCAGCGCAGGAGAGCGCTTCCTTAAAGAGCTGGAGCCCTTTGTCTGGCGGCGGCACCTAGATTACGCCGCAATCGAAGATGCCCATGATATGCGGTTGCGTATTCGCGAACATAAGGGGCTTCATGGTCCCATTGTGGCTGCCGGACACAATTTAAAACTGGGGCAGGGTGGCATTCGCGAAATCGAGTTTTTCGCTCAAACGCAACAAATAATCATCGGTGGAAAAGACCGAAGCCTCAGGATGCGGGACACGGTCGGGGCTTTAAGAGCGCTGGCGGATCGTGGGATATTGCCCGAAGCAACCGCGGAAGAACTGATAAAAGCCTATCGCGTTCATCGTACTCTTGAGCATCGCATTCAAATGATGGATGACGCCCAAACCCACATTGTACCAGAAGATACAACCAAGCGGGAACAGCTTGCGATATTTGCAGGCTTTCCCGATTTGGTTCAGTTTGAGGCTGACCTTTGCGGGCGGCTGGAACGGGTTCATAGCATTACCGAATCTTTCTTTGTGGTCGATTCCAGAAGCGAACATGAGGCTGTCAGTTGGGAGGCTCCCGCGCGGGCCGAAGAAATTACCGAAAACTGGTTGACCTATCCGGCGCTCAGGTCTGATCGCGCCCGCCGGATATTCGGGCACCTCAAACCGCAGATTCTTGCCAGCCTTTGCAAAGCCCAAAAGCCGGATGAAGCCCTGATCCAGTTTGATGCTTTCCTGCGTGGCTTACCCTCCGGCGTACAGGTGTTTTCCCTTTTCAAAGCCAACCCTGAACTGCTGGAATTGCTGATCGACATTTGCACGATTGCCCCTGAACTCGCCCGCTATCTGGGGCGCAATGCGAGGGTTTTGGAGGCGGTTATCGGGAGTGAGTTCTTTACTCCGTTACCGCCACTTGAGGAATTGACCGAGGCCCTGAAAGACGAACTAGACCACTGCAGCGATTACGAACAACAGCTCGATGCAACACGAATTTGGGCGCAAGAACAGCGCTTTCGGGTTGGTGTGCATTTTCTGCGAGGTATCGCGAGCACCGACGAAACCGCAATGGCCTATTCAAATATCGCAGAGACGTGTGTTGCTGGCCTATTTGATGCGGCTGTCGCACATTTTGCAACGCGCCACGGCCCGCCACCCGGCAAAGGGGCCGCTGTCATCGCGATGGGGAAACTCGGCTCACGAGAGATGACAGCATCGTCTGATCTCGACCTAATTGTGGTCTATGATTCCGATGGCGAAACCCAATCTTCCGGAAATCGGCCACTTACGACCCAGACCTATTATGCTCGGTTCACACAGGCTCTGGTTTCAGCGCTCACTGTTTCAACATCAAAAGGTGGATTATACGAAGTCGATATGCGCCTGCGCCCCTCTGGCCGGCAAGGCCCTGTGGCAACCTCTATTGCTGCTTTTGAAAGCTATCAGAAATCAGAGGCGTGGATTTGGGAACATATGGCGTTATTGCGTGCGCGCGTTGTTGCTGGCTCTATTGCGAAGGCGGCAGGCTCCGTGATTGACGATATTTTAGCGACACCACATGCGCCCGACCTTGTGTTGAATGCCTTAAGGGAAATGCGGCTTCGACTATCTAAGGCGAAAAGTAGCAGCAGTATTTGGGATGTCAAAAACCGCGCGGGCGGCTTGATGGATGTTGAGTTGATGGTGCAGGCAGGGGGATTGATTGCTGGCGCAAAGCCCGGGCAAAATGTTATTGATTTGGCGCGCGCCGGCTGGCTGGACGATGCTGAAATCGGGCAGATAGAAGCCGCCCTTTCCCTGTATCATTCAATTCAGCATGTAAGCCGGTTGGCGGTTCAGGGCGTTTTTGATGCCGACACTTCGGGCAGTGGCGTAGTGCATTTGATGGCAAAACACTGCGGCGAGCCGGACATAAAAACGCTCGAAACGAGACTTGACGAGTCGCTGAAAGTCATGACACTGCTGATCAACAAAAAACTCGAGGAGCATTAAGATGGCGAAACAGACCTCAACCGATGACCCACGTGGCATGATCGCGGAAGCCTATAAAATTGAAGGTATTCCCGAGCCGGAATGCCGGTCGATTTTTTTGGATTGGGCGCTTGAACCAAGGGATTCAGGCGAAATGCGTGCAGCGGCAGCCCGATTGCTAGATGGGTATCAGAATACCGATCCAGATCATCCGATGACGAGCATCCTGAAAGAGTCGCTCGTTGAACTCAGTGGAACCCCCAAACGGCGTGGGGGGCGTCGGTCAAGGAACTGAACGCAGCCTGTTCTAAGAATTGGCCTTAGGTGAGCGCATGCAGTATCCGCACCCAGCTCCGCGCACCCTTTTGAAAGCTACTCAAGTTGTATTTTTCATTGGGCGAATGGATTTGATCATCTTCCAGACCAAAGCCTATCAACATAGAATCCATTCCCAAATACTCCTGAAAATGCCCAACAATTGGAATGGACCCGCCGCAGCCAATGAATGCGGCCTCATTTGGCCATTCGTCACTTAGGGCCCGCTGCGCTGCTGCAAAATAGGGTGCTTCAACGGGCATATTGGTGGCTCCGGCACCATCTTTGGCCCTGTAAGAGATCGAACAATCCTCCGGCAATCCGTCCTCAAGATATTTACGAAAGGAGGCCTGAATCGCGACATGATCCTGCTCGCCTACAAGCCGGAAGCTGACTTTTGCACTGGCTTCCGCAGGGAGCACGGTTTTGAAACCTGCTCCCGTATAGCCGCCCCACATTCCGTTGATATCACAGGTAGGCCGCGCCCAGATCTGCTCTAGCGCAGAATAGGCCTGCTCACCCGCCGGATGGCTAAGCCCCACATCACCTAAAAATTCATCAACCGGAAAATTGAGGTTTTCCCACTGATCCTTGATGTAATTGGAGACTTCGGAGACGCCGTCATAAAAGCCGGGAAGGGTGATGCGACCGGTTTCATCATGCAACCCAGCGAGTAACTTGGCAAGCACACGGTTCGGGTTGATAGCCGGACCGCCATACATGCCTGAATGCAAGTCTCTGCTCGCCGCATGAATGGTGAAATCTTCGCTCACCAAGCCGCGCAACATTGTGGTGATGGCCGGTGTATCCGCATTCCACATGCCTGTGTCACAGACCAAAGCGTAGTCTGCACGAAGCTCCTCCGCGTTTTCTTTCAGGAAGGGAATTAGGGAAGGCGATCCGCTTTCTTCTTCTCCCTCAAGCAAGATGGAAATATTTGCGGGCAGGGCGCCGGTAACGGTTTTGAAGGCACGGCAGGCTTCGATGAAGGTCATCAACTGGCCTTTATCATCCGATGCGCCACGCCCCCTGATGACCTTTCCGTTTTCTGTTTCTTCGAGCGCCGGGTCAAAGGGTGGGCGGTCCCAAAGTTCCAACGGGTCAACCGGTTGAACATCGTAATGCCCGTAAAACAAAATATGTGGTCCACTGCCACCTGAATGGGCAACAACCATTGGATGCCCTGTTGTATCACGCCGTGAAGCCTCAAATCCTATGCTTTTCAGGTCGTCCACAAGCCAGTCGGCCGCAGCGGTGCAGCTCTCCTTATAGGCTGGGTCGGTCGACACACTTTCGATGCGAAGCAGATTGAACAAGCGCGCGAGCGCGGCGTCTTGATCGCTATCAAGCTGATCGAGAATTTGGTTGAGCATAGGGTCTCCGAAGAAAAAGACGCCCTAATCGGGCGCCCGTTGATGAGAAGGTATAGAGTTTAGTTAAACGGATCGTTGTTGCGGAAACCGCCGCTAAATATGCGCCGTTCACACTCTCGGTGTTGGCTGAGGGTTGCCGAAGTACCCCGAAGCGAAAAGCGCGCGATTTCAACCCCCCGGTCATTGCGTAAGTACAAAGTGATTCCGCGCGCAACTTCTGTAAAAAAGCGGCTTAATCCGTCACTTGGCGGTGTGACAGTGGTCCGAATTTTATTGAAAACCTTTGTCCCCGAAATGTTCCAGGGTCCTCGGCGATCAATTTCAACAATAAAATCTTGATTGAGCTCTTGGTCTCCGAAGGACCAGCCTTCGTTTTCGAACTGAATAACATAGTCACCGTTGCTCAGGGTAAACATGTTAAATACGTAGTCGGAACCATTCACAGTTCGGCTTTCGCAACTACGGCTACCGTCTGGATGTTCGTTCAGGTCCAAGCGCCAATATCCTCTTGAATACAAAGTATCGTAGGAGGTGTATTCGTCCCATGAGGCTGCCTGAGATTGCGATGAAAACGCCGCAATCGTGAGCGCGAAACTTGCGAATATCTTAAATAATGACATGTGACCCTCGTGGTGTGAATAAAATTTGTACAGGCAAAATTAAACACCGGAAACGCTCAATGGTCAAGAAAGGGTGCTTCAAATGACGCAAAAAAGAAACTACGTTTCCAACGCAAATTTCAGCGCTTTTCGTTTTTCCGAAACAACTTGGGCGGTTGACCGACCGACTCTGAGAAGACGCGCGTAAAATAGGCCGGTGACTTAAAGCCGAGATCGGAAGCAATTGTGCCGATTTTCTGATCGGTTTCCTTGAGTAAAAATTTGGCTTCTTCCATGGTTTTTTCACGGATAAACAAAGTAGCCGGTTTGCCCGCTGTTTCACGGCACACGCGCGTCAAATGGGTGGTCGTTACGCCAAGGTTTTCGGCGTAATCTCGAACGGTATCATGAGTTGCGTATCGGTCATTTAGGCGCGAAACAAAACGGCGCATTAGTCGACGTTTGGCGCTGTCTTTTTCAAGGTCTTTTCGGTTTTTACTGGTGTCAATTCGGTTGTAGATCACCGCGAGCAAGCCGACAGAATAAATGAGAGCCGTGCCGCGCATGGGTTGTTTGGTGATAAATTCTTCCTGAACCGCAGAAAATGCATTACTGAGCTGGCGTTGATTTAACGGTTTCAAAACAGAAGTAAGCAAAGGTGAGGAGGGCAGGGGGATGCGTAAGCTTGCCGGAATACGCACCTGCCAACCGATGGTTCCCGGCGTGAGATCGAGGTGAAATAGAGTTTCGGCCGGGATAAACATGGCGGTATTGGTGCCGAAACCTTGTTGGGTGCTATCAATAAATGCACGACCGCCACCACGGGTTATCCAGATAAGATGGTGGCCGCTGGCCATTGCATGAACGCCATCATCCTTACGCAGCAAGGAGCTGCCTGAAAGCGCATGGCTGGTGATACGATTCCCGAGAACCTCGGGATCTGATACGGGTTTACGCACGATGTCTGCCTCAAATATTCTGCTTTTTTATAAAGAATCGGACATCGGCGATTCGAATGCAAGCTTTTTCTTGAAAAATATTTTGAAACAGAACGGATTCACCATGTGAGTCCAATACCTTAGCGAATTGAGGCTGCAATCTCTTCAACGATTGCGTCGGTGTTTTCAGGTAGTGGCATTTGGATTTGACGCCAGTTTTTCATTTTACTTCGAAACCAGGTCCGTTGCCGTTTTGCAAATTGATGCGTTAGTATTTTAGATTTAATTACAGCATCTTGCATGCTGATCTTACCATCTAGAGCGTCGATGATCTCTTTGGCGCCGAGCGCACGATTTGAAGGCAGTTCTGGATTGAAACCTGACAAACGCGCTGTGTCGCATTCCTCAATCGCGCCATTTTCGAGCATAATATCAAACCTCTGATCAATACGATTATTGAGCTGATCTGGTTCCCAATTTAGGACAATTGGATAGGTTTTGCGCAAAGGAAGCAATGCCGGGGCAGGTTGTGAGTACCAGTATTTCAGGCCTTTCCCAGTGGCTTCAACAACTTCCCAGGCACGTTGTAATCTGGCAGGGTTGTTTTGATCAAGGGTCGCAAATGTTTCCGGGTCCAATATACTGAGTTCATTTCTGAACCATTTGGCACCGTCATGAATTCTGTATCTGTCTCCACGGGCACGAACACTATCGGGGATCGGCGGAATTGCCGACAAGCCGTTCGTGAGTGCACCGAAGTAGAGCCCTGTGCCTCCAACAATGATCGGGTAGTATGTACTATTATTAAGTACATAAGATACATCCTTAATCCATTCGCCAACCGAATATTTGGCGTCTTTGCCTACATGACCATATAGCATGTGCGGCACAAGTGTGGTTTCAGAGTCGGATGGGCGCGCCGTTAAAACACGCCAATTGTTGTAAACCTGAAGCGCGTCCGCGTTAATAATTATTCCGTTGACACGCTCAGCCAACTTAATCGCCAACGAGGATTTTCCGGAAGCCGTTGCTCCGGCTATCAATATTGCTTGCTTACTCATACAAAATCATCTTGGCCGATATTCAATGGTTTAACGCAATTCATTGTCGCAATAGTAACATAATATCTATTATGCGCAATGCATCCACCCTGAACTACAGATTTGCAAACTGGTTTTTTTGCTTAGCCGTCCATCGGACTATCAAGTCAAACCCGTCATCGCCTTGATTTTCTTTCAGAACCAGATTGTGTGAGAAAAGCCATGCGCGTAATTTCCCTTGCGCAAAGTCAATATGAACCTTTTCTTCGGTTACAGGTTCTTGCAGGCTCGAGTCAATTCGTTCGAAAAGCGCGCTCATGCCCTCGCCGGTAAGTGCGGAAATTGCGCAGATCTGTGGTGATCTGTCAGCAATTGTCATACGTGCTGTTCGGCTATCCTCCTCCAGCAAATCCAGTTTGTTCCAGACTTCGATCATGGAATCAGATTTTTCGTCCTCCACGCCGAGAGTGTTCAGAATTTCCAGGACATCTTCTGCTTGCGCGTCCGTGTCTGTGTGAGAAATATCGCGGACGTGCAAAATCAAATCTGCATCCAGAACCTCTTCCAGCGTTGCGCGAAATGCGGCAACCAACTGTGTTGGCAGATTTGAAATAAAGCCCACAGTGTCAGACAAAATGACCTTGCGCCCGTTCGGAAGTTCAATCGCCCGCATTGTGGGATCAAGCGTTGCAAAAAGCATATCTTTTTCCAACACAGATGCGCCTGTCATCCTGTTGAAAATGCTTGATTTACCTGCGTTTGTGTATCCAACGAGCGCTACAATGGGGTAAGGGATTTTTTTACGTGCTGCGCGGTGAAGCGCCCTTGTTTTAACCACCTTCGAGAGCTGTGATTTTATGCGCAATATGGCGTCTGAAATTGAGCGTCTATCGCTTTCGATTTGGGTTTCACCTGGCCCGCCGACTGTCCCCATCGCTCCGCGTTGACGTTCCAGGTGGGTCCAGCTTCGTACAAGCCGTGATTTTTGGTAGGTAAGGTGCGCAAGGTCGACCTGAAGTACACCTTCGCGCGTGGCCGCCCTATCCCCGAAAATTTCGAGAATGAGACCTGTGCGGTCAAGCACCTTTACCTGCCATTTTTCTTCGAGATTTCGCTGCTGAATCGGGGAAAGCGGCCCGTCAACTATGACAAGCTCAACCTCTTGATTTTCAAACAATTCCCCAAGCTCGGCCACCTTGCCAGAACCAAAAAGCTCACCTGCTTTTGGCTTGTCAACCTGTACAACCTGAGCAGACATGATTTCAAGATCTAGCGCCTCTGCAAGGCTAACGGCCTCTGCCAAAGCATTTTCGGGTAACCGCCGCAATTCCACCCTGCCCTTAAGGTTCGGATGTAGAACAGCAGCGCGGAGTTGTTCGGTCACCTAAGCGCTTTCCTCGGAGTCATAAAGATGCACAGGTTGCGAAGGCATAATGGTCGAGATCGCGTGCTTATAGACCAATTGTGATGCGCCGTCTCGGCGGAGAAGTACACAAAAATTGTCAAACCACGTTATAACACCTTGAAGTTTAACGCCATTCACGAGGAATACCGTAACCGGGTTTTTTTCTTTGCGCACGTTGTTGAGAAACGCGTCTTGCAGGTTTTGCTTATCGGCAGCCATTGTTCTAGCCTTTTATAGCCCCGGTTTAATGGGGTCGTTGGTTGTTATTAGTGTCATAATGGGGGTTCAATCACCAAATTTCCAGTGTGCTTTGGAAATATTTAGGCCATTTTTCAATTATTACCGCCAATAGTCCGGGTTGAGCAACGCGATAAATACCAAAGTTTCGACACGACCAAGGATCATTGCGCCGGAAAAAACGCCGAGAGCTTCATCTGACAGGCTGGCATAGTGGGCAGAGAAATCTCCCAAAGCCAAATAGATCGGCCCTGTATTTGTCAAACTCGCAGTCGCCAAGGCAAAAGCATTTTCAAAGTTAATTCCAAAAAGCGACAGGGCAAGCCCGACGACAATGACGGACATGAGAAACAGCATCAGGAAAACCCAGGCCAGCTCGGCACCTTGTTGGCGAAACCGCCGTGTAGAGGAGCCGGAACCGCCGACTGAGTTGGGGTGGACCAACTTTTCCATTTCCCGCATCCCGTGCCGATAAAGGGAATAGATACGCAAGAGTTTTACCCCGCCCGCTGTGGTCGCAACGCCTCCCCCCATAACAGCCAAACCGTAGAGCAAGATTCCGGGAGACCGCAATCCGGACCAGTTTTGCGCCTCATGCCAGTAGCTGCTTTCAAAACCCGTCGTCGTAAGGAAGGAGATAGTCATAAATACGGATCCCCAAACGGCTCGTAATCCGGCCATCACATTCTGAGCCGCATTAACCTCAAGCGCCGCGATCCAGTGACGGCTCACCAAAAAGAGAGTTACGGTAGCGATTACAATAACAAAGAGCTGGAATTCAGGGTCGCGAGGAAGCGTTCGGACACGGTTCGGGAGGTGGTTTAAGGTCATTAACTTGGATGAAACGGCAAAAACCAGAAATACCGCGATCAGAGCTTCCCCGACAAAGGCCGACTGCGCCCCCCCTATTCCCGCAACCGGAGAGATTGCACTTGTAGACAGCGTGCTCATCGCGTGGATTGTAGCAATAAATACACGTTCCCCGCTGAAGATTAGTAGAAGCGCCAAGGTAGCCGTAAAGATAAAATAAGGTGGTCCCAACAAGAGAACAGCGCGCAATATCCTGACATCGTTTTCTATTCTTTGTGACGGGGCCTGCGAGGCTGCACTCATTGTTTCCCGCATCTCGAAGCCACCAATGCGCTGTGGTTCCAAAATCGCCATTGCCGCCACGAGCATAAAGAACCCGCCAAGCCAGCCAACTAAACCGCGCCACAGATGAAGGGATTCCGAAATCCGGAACGGGTCGTCAAATAAGGTGGCGCCGGTCGTTGTGAAGCTTGAAAGCATTTCGAAATAGGCTCGGCGAAAACTCAGCGAGGCTAGAGATTCGAAAAATGGTAAGGCTAAAAATGCCGGAAGTAGCGTGAACGCCAGCACAAGCGTAACGAGGTTGGATCTTGACAGATTGCGCGCTTGCCGGTTCATCATAGTTGTACCGATCAGAATTGATACAGCGAAGATTAAAATGCTGTATTGAGAGAAGACTTGTGCAATGGCCCAATCTTCCTGCCTTGCGGCATGAGCCGCAGGAACAAGCATAGCAATCGCGCCGATCATCATCAGCAAGACAAACAGAGGATATTTGCGCAGCGCGTTCATAAGTTAAAAGAAATCCAGAGAAACCTGAAATAGCTTTTCAACGCCGGGAACATCATCCGCCAGAGCAAAAACCACCAAGGAGTCGCTCTCTTCCAGCCTCGTATCCGCCCTTGGTACGATCAGTTTGTCACCTTTTCGTATAGCGCCCACCATTGATCCTTCGGGCCATTCGATATCGCGAATAGATTTGCCTGCAAGGGCTGAAGTTCCCATAACCTGGGCCTCAATCACTTCGGCTTCAGCGTCACCAACCGAATAAACAGCGCGAATCCGGCCATGACGAATGTGGCGAAGAATGGATGAAACAGTAGTTGTTCGCGGGTTGATAAACGCGTCGATGCCGAGGGGCCCCATTAGGCTGGCGAGGCTCGGGTCATTGACCAACGCAATAACCAGCGGGCATCCCATAGCTTTGGCGCGCGCGCAGGACAATAAATTCGTTTTGTCATCATCGGTCACTGCAAGCACAGCGTCTGTTTTTGAGATATTGGCTTCGTCAAGAAGTTCAATATCAAGCCCATCACCGTGCAAAACGATCGTTCGCTCCAAGGCATCTGCTGCGGTTTCAGCAATACTTCGGTTGAGTTCGATCAGTTTTACCCGGGTTCGGTTTTCTCCCTGCTCCAGTTTTTGTGCGACCGTCAATCCTACATTGCCGCCGCCCACAACAATGGCTCTTTCACCTTTCTTTTGGGTCTTTCCAAAAATTTCCAGCGTGCGCGGCACGTCGGCATTTGCCGAGATCACATAAATCTGATCGCCTGCAAAGAGCTGGTCACCGGAATCAGGAACAAATATTTTTCCCTCGCGCTGCACACCCACCACAACCGCATTTAGCGTTGAGAATAGCTCTGTCAGCTGCCTAAGTGGTGTATCCAGCACTGGGCAATCATTATCGAGGTGAATTCCGAGTAAATCAGCCTGACCGTCCAGAAAGCTTTCGGTATCAAAGGCAGCAGGCACCGCCAACCTTCTCAAGGCAGCATCTGCAACCTCCCGTTCAGGTGAAATCACAACGTCAATTGGCATGTGGTCTTGCCGGTACAGGTCCGAATAAATGGCATCAAGGTAGGATTGCGAGCGCAGACGCGCAATCTTTCTCGGAATGCTAAACATTGAATGCGCCACCTGACATGTGACCATGTTAACTTCATCAGCAAATGTGGCCGCGATGATCATATCTGCATCTTTGGCGCCAGCGCGTTCCAAAACATCTGGATAAGAAGCAAAACCGGTAATGCCGTTTACGTCCAGTGTTTCACTAATTCTTCGAATTAGGGATTCGTCTTTATCAACAACGGTTACGTCATTGTTTTCGCGTGATAAATGCCGTGCGATTTGCCATCCCACCTGCCCTGCACCACAAATAATAACTTTCATAACGCTGTCCCGTATTAGCCCGCCTGATTATGCGCGCGATTAATGCTTTCGGTCAAATAGTAATCCGATATCAGTCGCCTGCGATTCCGAGAGTTTTGAGTTTTCGGTGAAGGGCTGATCGTTCCATGCCAATGAACTTCGCTGTTTGCGAAATATTTCCTTTGAACCGGACAATTTGGGCTTGCAAATAATCGATCTCAAAAGCGAGCCGCGCATCACGTAATGAAAGCAGCATCAAATTGGGGGCCACTTGGTTAAGCGCGCCGGTTGGGTTTGGATCAACGGTATTATCCAGAACTTCCGAAGCTTCGATCTTGCCCGTTTCAGCCCCTAGAATTAAAAGCCTCTCCACCGTATTCCTAAGTTGCCGGGTATTACCGGGCCACTGAGTCATTTGGAGGCGGTGCAAGGCATCTGGCGTAAACTCTCGAGCGGCCAATCCCTGCATTTTATTGAGTTGATCCGTAAAATGCTCAACAAGAAGCGGAATGTCCTCGGTCCGGTCTGCGAGGGCGGGTACTGAGATTGGCACCACATTTAACCGGTGAAATAGCTCGATCCGAAATTTCCCGGCTTCAATTTCCGCCTGTAAATCACGAGTCGTTGCCGAGATAAACCGGATGTCTACACGCACGGTGTCGTGCCCGCCTACCCTGTTGAAGCTCTGCTCCACCAACACGCGCAATATTCGTGATTGGGTTTCAATTGGCATATCGGCAATTTCGTCGAAAAACAAAACACCTCCATGGGCTTTTTCCAACAGTCCTGGTTGAGCTACGCCCGAGCTTTCACTCCCAAAAAGTACAGATTCCATTTGATCTGGGCTAATGCTCGCCGAATTAACCGTTACAAAAGGCCCTTCACTTCGTGAGGACTGTTGATGGAGAAAGCGGGCGGCGATCTCTTTGCCTGAACCTGCTGGACCCGTCAACATTACACGCCCGTTTGTTTTTGCTACTTTCTCCAACTGGGTTTTGAGAGATTTGAAGCCAGCACTCTGGCCAACCATTTCGCAGGTTTCACTGTCCACCCCGCGCAGGTTTTTGTTTTCGCGCCGAAGGGCAGATGCCTCAAGGGCGCGGCCAACAACAACCAGCAATTGGTCAATATTAAAGGGTTTTTCAATAAAATCGTAGGCACCCTGCCTTACGGCAGCCACGGCAATTTCAATATTGCCGTGCCCGGAAATGATCACAACCGGAATGTTCGGATTGTCCCTTTTTGTTTTTTTAAGGATGTCGATCCCGTCAAAGTCGCTGTCTTTCAACCAGATATCAAGAATGATCAAATCCGGTTCGCTGGCGTTAATTTGCTCGAACGCCGTTTGCGAATTTCGGGCCAAACGCGTGGTGTGCCCTTCATCGTTCAGAATATCCCCGATAAGTTCGCGAATATCTTGTTCGTCGTCGATCACGAGAATGTCACTCATGGTTTTCCTCAATAATTGGGGCAAGCGGAAGGGTTATGCGGGCTTCGGCTCCGGCATGTTGGTTAACCGCAAAAACAGGAGCCTTCAGCAATTCCAACGTTCCGCCATGCTCTTCGATTATTTTCTTAACAATTGGCAAGCCAAGTCCGGTGCCATTATCTCTATGTGTTACATAGGGCTCAAATAAGCGGGATTTGTCACTTGGTAAGCCAACACCATTATCCTGAATCTGAATTACAATTTTTTGCCCTTTTTGGGCAGCTATAACATTGACGATTCCATCGTAAGGGCCAGTTATTTTTACTTTACTATCAATTGCTTCCCCAGCATTTTTCAACAGGTTTGTCAGGGCTTGGCTTAGCATTGTTCCGTCAGCCATCATTTCAATCGGCGCTTCGGGCATGTGAGTCGTGAATGTGAGGTCGGGACGCCCTGATTGTGCCAGCAAAACGGACCCTTTAACAAGTTCGAGGATATCCAGCGGTTTGGGTTCGGGCGCCGGCATGCGCGCAAATTTGGAAAACTCATCCACAATGCGACGCAAGTCATTGGTTTGCCGGATAATCACGCCGCTTAATTGCTCGAGCATTTCACGATCATCGCCGACCTTTGGACCGAATTTCCGTTTTAGGCGCTCCGCAGACAATTGGATCGGTGTGAGCGGGTTTTTAATCTCATGGGCAATTCTCCGTGCAACATCGCCCCAAGCCGCCATCCTTTGTGCAGACACAAGATCCGTTACATCATCAAATGTTACCACAAAACCTTCGATTTCTCCTCCCTGCGGGTGACGTGCGGCCATGCGCACCAAAAGCGATTCTGTTGTTCCCATGCGGGTTACTTGCACTTCTCCCTGAACAACATCTTGCGCACGAGATCTCAGCTTTTTAAAGAGTGAATCAAATTCCGGTGTCAGGTCAGCAAGCGCCCTGCCCTCTGCGGATTCAACATCCAGCATCCGCATGGCGGCGGTATTAATAAACTCAACCTGCCCGGATTTGTTTAACCCGATAACGCCCGCCGTAACGCTTGAAAGCACGGAATCAAACAAGCGCCTTTGGTGTTCGGTAGTTTCGTTAACCGAAATTAATGTATCTCTCTGGTTTCGGAGCTGCTTTGTCATCCGGTTGAACACCCGCCCTAGCAGGGCGATCTCGTCATCCCCCTCTTCTTCGCGTACGCGCACATTCAGATCACCGCCCGAAACCCGTTGAACAGCGCTTGCAAGGCGACCGACCGGACGCGAAAGCTTTTCCGCAAACCATAATCCGAGCCACATTGCAGCCAGAATAACCACCACGGCAAACCCAAGATAAATCAAGGCAAATTCAAAAAGAAGCCGGCCACGGTCAGATTCAAGTTGCTGATATAGCGTCACGGTAGCTTGGGTTTCGTCGAGCAAATTGAGGATGTCACCGTCAACATCTCTGGTCACATAGAGGTACCTGTCTGAATATCCGTTCAGGGCGATCAGGGCCCGAAACTCGCTATTTGGCCAGTCCTCGATCAGAACGACTTCGCCCTCTTGCGCCCTAGATATTGCATCCATACTGGCCGTCTCGAAGTCAAAAAGGTAGCTGCGGGTCCCTCTGGCAACGATTTCCGAAACCCCATTTATAACAAAGGCTTCTGCAAGGCTTTTCTGCATGGTCTCTTGTCCGCGCGCGAGGGCATCTCGCATCTCGCCAGCACCGACAAAGTTATAGCGTGGCCGCTGGCGTTCAATAAATTCAGCCAGAAACTCGGCGTCTGCGGTGAGCGTTATCCGATGTTCGCGCTCATAGGCCTGCGCCGCGCTTAAGGAATTGCCAACAACCTGTTGAACACGGCTGGAAAACCATCCTTCAAGCCCGAAGTTGAGCGTAATTGTAGCAAAAACGGCTACAAGGACCGTGGGTACCAGTGCGATGGCGCTAAACACCGTAGAAAGCCGCAAGTGGAGCTTGGAACCTGCGGAGCGGGATCGACGGGCCGCGATAATCCTGACAACGCGCCGCGCAACCAATGTGGCGATTATCAACGTGTAAACGATATCAGCCAACACGACGGCGCGTAAAAAGCTTGGATTGGCGGGGCCGTCAAAAGCCCCCAGTAAAAGTATGGTCGTGAGAACCAGAACCGGCCCGACAACAACAAGCAACAACGTCAGATAGTTGTTAACTATCCGGCTGTTTTGCCAGCGTCCGAGCCGACGGAGGCCATTGTCTAACAAGTTTTGTTGCAGTCCGGCCACAGAATCCGCGCTATTCAGTTAAAACTGTGGCATTATTACATCATTTTCTTGCTTCGCAAAACCTCAATATCAAGCTCGCGGATTTTCTTTCGGAGCGTATTGCGGTTTATTCCAAGAAGGTCGGCGGTTTTGAGCTGGTTTCCACCCGTGGCCTGCAAGCTAAGTTTGATCAAAGGCCGCTCGACTTCACGGATAATTTTTTCATATAAACCCGGCGGCGGCAGCACACCCGTGTGCAGAGAAAAATAGTGTTTCAAGTGGGCTTCAACAGATGCAGAAAGCTTCTGGTACCGCTTGGGCTCTTGTGGCCCCAATTCCATATGTGAAGCCAGTTCTCTACGAATAATATTTACACCAATTTCATCTTCAGGGCACAAAACGATAAGCCGCTTGACGAAGTTTTCGAGCTCACGCACGTTCCCGCCCCAAATATGGGTCCGCAAATGATCCAAAGCCTCCGAGGTGATCGTTTTAAGGGGCAATCCTTCCTTGGCAGATTCAGCCAGAAAGTGGCGCGCGAGGTCTGGAATATCTTCAAGACGCTCAGCAAGTCGTGGAAGCCGGATTGGTACAACGTTGAGCCGGAAAAACAGGTCTTCTCTAAATTTGCCTTGGGCGACAAGGTTCTGGAGGTCCTGCCTGGTGGAGGCCACAATGCGTACATCGTCGCCATCCTGCTCCTGAAGAACGCGCAGCAACCGCATTTGAGCTTCAAGCGGCATGTCGTCAACGTTATCGAGAAACAGGGTGCCGCCAAAAGAGGCCACATAAAGGCCGGACGGTTTGTCGTCACCGCCAAACAGCTCGGGCTCGATCATATCAGGCGGGGTTGCCGCCAGGTTGATGGATACAAACGGGGCAGATTTACGTTGTGAAAAACTGTGCAACGTGCGCGCAACAATTTCTTTACCGGTGCCTGAGTCTCCAAAGATCATGACTCCAAGATCGGTATGGGTGAGCCGCGCCAATACGCGGTAAACTTCCTGCATCATTGGCGAATGGCCAACCAATGGCAGGCGCTCCGCAACATTCTCGCCGTTATCAACTGATGTCTGAACGATGGGTTGTTTTGTGGCTTTGTTTACCAACGCCAAAAATGCAGAAAGATCAAAAGGCTTGGGCATATAATCAAACGCCCCTGCTTCAGACGCGCGCACCGCGGTCGTGACCGTATTTTGGGCAGACATAACGATAACCGGCAGCTCCGGCCGCTTTTTGACAATCTTGGGAAGGATATCCAATGCGTCGCCGTCGGGCATCATAACATCTGTTACCAGAACATCACCTTCTCCCTCTTCAATCCACTTCCACATCGTGGATATATTGCCGGTGGCACGCACGCGGCAACCGGCGCGGGTGAGCGCCTGAGAAAGAACTGTTCTGATCGAGCGGTCGTCATCCGCGACAATTATCGTACCGTCCATCTAGCGCTTCCTTTCGTTCCACACGGGGAGCAAAAGCCGAAACTCGGTCCCCCCTGAGTCTGATTTACAATCAACCACACCTCCGTGGTCGGCCACAATTTTTGAAACAAGTGACAACCCTAGACCTGTGCCGCCTGATTTGGTGCTAACAAAAGGCTCGAAAACGTCATCGAGTATTGAGGGGGAAATGCCTGGGCCGTTATCTTTTACGCTGATTTCGATGGGGAGGCTCTGGCTTCTCTTCCCTGGAAGCGAGAGCTTAACACCGGGCCTGAACGCTGTTTTCAACGTGATCGCGCCCCCGCTAGGCATAGCCTCTGCCGCGTTTTTCAACAGGTTGAGCAGCACTTGCATTAACTGGTCACTGCTCCCCGCTGTAGGCGGAATCGAGGGGTCAAACACTTCGGAAAACCGGATGTGGCTGGCAAAACCGGCAGCCGCCGCCCGTTTGGCACGGTCAATAACATCGTGAATGTTTACAGGCTCCACTACGCCCGGCCCCATTTCTCCGAACGCTTCAACCCTGTTTACAAGTTCGCCAATTCGTTTGGCTTCATCTTCAATCACAGAGGTTAACTCACGGTCTTCAACACTTAGCGTTCCAGCCAATAGCTGTGCCGCACCCGAAATACCGGCCAGTGGATTGCGGATTTCATGCGCAAGCATAGCGGCCATGCCAACGACGGAACGCGCGGCGTTGCGGTGGGAAAGCGAGCGGTCCATTTTATCGGCAATCGAGCGCGGGTGCAAAAGGAGCAGCACTTCACCGCTCGCCAACCTTGTTGCCTGAACGTTTGCCACCCCGCGGGGTTTGCCGCCCCAGCCAATTTTTATATCGTGTAAAACGACCGACCGCATACCGTTTTGAGCCTGATGCACAGCATCCAATACCGCGCTGCCCTCCGATGAGAACTTCTCAAGAGGCTCACCTTTCATTTGGCGCTTGGAAGCCATGCAAAAACCTTCTGCGGCGTCATTGACCTCGGCAATTCGGGAGGAGACATCCACCACAAATGCAGGAAAGGGCAATGCAAGCCAAATTGGTTCAAAACTTCGGGTCATGCTGCGGCCTTTTCACCAAGAAATGCGTTCAGTTCCCGGATCACTTTCACAGGTTCATCTAACCGCATCAAAACGTTTCGCATTTCCCGACCGCCATTCAGGGGCTCAAGGTACCATCCCAGATGTTTGCGCGCGTTTAGCATACCCACGTGTGTGCCATAAAACGAAAGCATGGACTCATAATGGGAAATAACGATATCGGAGAGATCAACTTTGGGAGATAATCCCTGAAGCTCCGCCAATAGCCACGGCCTACCGCGTGCGCCGCGCCCCACCATTGCGGCATCTGCACTTGACTGCGCCAGAGCGGTTTTTTTACTCACGCTGTCCACAATATCTCCGTTTACAACGACCGGCACCTTAACGGCCGCTTTTACGCGCGCTACGGCCTTCCAGTCAGCTTTACCTTTGTAAAACTGGCAACGTGTGCGGCCATGAACCGTGATCATTCTCACGCCTGCGGCTTCGGCTCTGGCCGCAATATAATCTGCATTCATATTTTCTTCATCCCAGCCCAACCGCATTTTCAGGCTCACCGGCACATCAACGGCATTCACAACCGCTTCTATGAGCGAAAGCGCGTGATCAGGGTTTTTCATCAGAGCAGATCCGCTCCACCCGCTGGTGACCTTCTTGGCCGGACAGCCCATATTAATGTCAACCATACGCGCCCCCAGATCCACAACCATACGCGCGCTTTCAGCCATCCAGCGGGACTCACGGCCAGCAATTTGAACGGCGGTCTGGCCATCGCCCAGCCCAAGTTCCGCTCGATTATGCACTTCAGTTCTTTTTTTGGCTTGGGCCAGCTCCTGCGAAGCAATCATCTCGGAAACGACAAGCCCCGCTCCAAAGCCAAGCACCAATTGGCGAAACGGCAAATCACTGATTCCGGCCATTGGTGCCAAAAAAACAGGCGGAGTTGCAGGGAAGTTGTCAAAATTGAGCGGCAAATGCTTAATCCTTGTGCAGATATTACTATTTAGCGCATGGTTTCCCGCCATTCAAGGCAGGAAATCACAGATTGTTGGCTTGCCGTTAATCGTATAAGAAGACCAAATGAAGCAAACTGTAACCGCCCTGATTGTTGCCGCCGGTCGAGGAGCCCGCGCTGGTGAAGGCGTGCCCAAACAATATAGGGAGCTGCATGGCCTAGCCGTGCTTACACGCACTTTGCGTGCTTTGTTAGCCCATAGCGCGGTTCAGGACATTCAGGTGGTTATTCATCCGGATGATTTGCCTTATTATGAAAAATCCACAACGGGTCTAGATAACTTGCGCCCCCCTGTTTTTGGCGGCAACACGCGCTCGGAGAGTGTTTTGAGAGGGCTTGAGGCCATTGCCGAAACCGGCACTGATATTGTCCTTATCCATGACGCGGCGCGCCCGTTTTTACCCGTGCAGATAATCGACAACCTGTTGTTTGCGCTCAATTCACACCGAGGCGCTTTTCCGGCTCTCCCGGTTGTTGATGCGCTTTGGCGCGGTCAAGCCGGTCTCGCATTGGGCTCACAAAGTCGCGAAGGGCTTTATCGCGCCCAAACACCTCAAGCTTTTTATCTTCAAGATATTTTACAAGCGCATCAAAAAGACGAAGCACCGGCAGATGATGACGTTGCTCTGGCAAAAGCCAGCGGTATGGAAGTGGCGATCGTGCCGGGAGATGAGGCCAACTATAAACTCACGACACGTGCAGATTTCATTCGCGCAGAAAAGGATTTTCCTTTGATAGATATAAGAACCGGAAACGGTTTTGACGTTCATGCTTTCACAACGGGTGAGTTCGTCACCCTTTGTGGCATAACGATTCCACATACCCATTCTCTGTTGGGGCACTCGGACGCCGATGTCGCGATGCATACAATTACCGACGCGCTTTTCGGTGCCATCAGCGAAGGCGATATCGGCCAGTGGTTCCCTCCATCAGAACCTGAATGGAAAGGCGCAGCTTCCGACATCTTTTTGTTGAAAGCCGTTGAGCGGGTCGCTGCCCGCGGGTTCACAATCTCTAATATTGACTGCACCATAATCTGTGAAACCCCCAAGATCGGGCCGCATGCAGCAGAAATGCGTGCGGAAATCGCTCGATTGGCGGGAATTGAAAGTGAACGTGTATCTGTAAAAGCGACAACGTCTGAAAAGCTTGGCTTTACAGGACGCAAAGAAGGGATTGCCGCAATGACAACTGCAACAGTGGTGAAACAATGAGCCGAATTATTGCAACTTTTTTTGGGGTGGGTCTTATCCCGTTTGCGCCAGGCACATTCGGGAGCCTAGCCGCCCTGCCCTTCGCTTATGGCCTCCATTACCTAGGCGGTTTCCCTTCCCTTCTGGTGGCGACCATTGCCGTATATTTTATCGGCCTGTGGGCCACCGCAGAGGCCACAAGAGGGAAAGACAACCACGACCCCTCCGAAATTGTAATCGACGAAGTGTGCGGGCAATGGACAGCCCTGCTCGCGGTTTCTGCCGGTTTATGGTTCGCTGGTGTTCCTACGCACATATTCCCCTACCCCGGCTGGGTGAGCGCATTTCTACTGTTTCGGTTGTTTGATATCTGGAAGCCATGGCTTGTTGGTTGGGCGGACCGAAAATCAACGCCCACCGGCGTTATGTTGGATGATGTCATCGCCGGTATTTTTGCGGCCGTCATAACCGCAGCCGCGGCAGGGGTTAGCCACGGGGTGTTAATGCAATGAAACTGGCTGAACAAGTACTTGACGCCGCTAGGGCGCACCGGTGGAGGGTGGCGACAGCTGAAAGCTGCACGGGCGGGATGGTGGCCAGTGCACTGACTGATATTGTCGGGTCATCTGATGTTTTTGACCGAGGGTTTGTAACCTATTCATACGAGTCCAAAGAGGACATGCTCGGCGTTTCGCGTGTTACTTTGCAAGAACATGGTGCTGTTAGCCGTGAAGTCGCCGCAGAAATGGCTAAGGGCGCGCTGCGCGCGAGCCAAACGGATATATCTATCGCAATTACCGGTGTGGCCGGCCCGGGACGATCGGAAAACAAACCCGAGGGTTTGGTTTGGTTCAGCATAGCATCGTCCGATGGTGTAGAAACAGAAGAAATGCAGTTTGGCGCGATTGGTCGGCAGAACGTAAGGCAGGCAAGTGTCGAGCATGCCCTCCGAATGCTGCTTAAAGTTCTCACGATGCCCAAATAGTAAGCAAGGCCGCTCAAATACGGCTCATTTTCTAGGCATATGGCAAAATTTGCGCCGCCTGATGCGCGAATTTCCTCGGAATCCCATTAGTTCACAGCAAATGTGCGCGCTAATTGCAAACGGGGAGACCACGCATGAACGCCGCCGATACCGCATTTATAATGATCTGCACCACATTGGTGCTGTTTATGACCCTTCCGGGCCTCGCTCTTTTCTATGGCGGCCTTGTTCGCGCGCGCAATGTGCTTTCTGTCTTTATGCAAACCATAGCAATTGCAGCTTTGATGTCTGTCTTGTGGTTGGCATTTGGGTACACGATCGCATTTGGCGATGGGGGTGCTTTAAACCCTTATTGGGGCGGGCTCGGTAAAATGTTCCTGAATGGCGTTACGGCTGACAGTCTTTCCGGTTCGCTTCCCGAGATCGTATTTTTCGGGTTTCAAATGACCTTTGCGATCATCACGCCTGCCCTGATTATCGGCGCATATGTCGAGCGTGTTGGATTTGGCTTTGTTATGGCTTTTTCAGGTATTTGGATGCTTGTTGTTTATGCACCTGTCGTGCACTGGGTTTGGGCTGCGGGCGGTTGGGCTTTGGAGTTGGGCACGGTTGACCTCGCGGGTGGCATTGCGGTGCACGAGACCGCAGGTTTAGCGGCCCTTGTGGTAGCCTTTGTACTTGGCCCCCGCCGAGATCAGAAAAAACCACCACACAACCCCGGTTATGTAATGCTTGGCGCTGCCATGCTTTGGGTTGGCTGGTTTGGCTTCAACGCTGGCTCGCAGCTATCCGCTAATGGTGCCGCGGGCATGACCCTTGTGGTTACACACATTTCCGCTGCAACGGCCTCCTTGAGCTGGGCCCTATGGGAACGCATCCGCTTTGGCAAATCATCCATGGTTGGGCTTGTTACCGGCACAATCGCAGGCCTTGCCTCAATCACCCCTGCTTCCGGGTCCGTTGGCCCCGTTGAAGCGATGTTTATCGGTGCGATTGCGGGCGTTCTTACGCAAGAGATGTGCCACGTAATCAAAAACTGGCTTAAAATTGACGACACCTTGGATGTTTTTGCGGTGCACGGCGTGGGCGGGATTTTTGGCACATTGATGATCGCCGTATTTGGCGGCGCTACTTGGCTTGCCCAAATTACCACGCTTGGCGTAGTCGCGATTTATACACTCGTCCTCAGTTTTGCGATTGTTTATCTCGTGAAAATATTCACCCCGATCCGCGTATCACAAGAGGATGAATATAGTGGATTAGACATTACGGCCCACGGCGAGCGCGCCTACGATCATACATCGTAAAGCGCTTTGGCTCTGTCCTCAAAGGCCTTCACGATCCGTCGCATGGCTTCACCAAAAACAACGCCAATAAGGGCTTGAAGCACTTTGGACTTAAACTCGAAATCAACATGGAAATCGGCGGTGCAGCCGGTTTCCGACGGGACAAAATGCCAGTAGTTGATCAGGTATTTGAAAGGCCCATCCAAATACTCCACTTCAATCTTATGATCTTCCGGATGCAGTGTGACCCGGCTTGTAAACCGTTCCCGAAACATTTTGAACGAAATAATCAGGTCGGCATCCACGACACTACTACCGTCAATTTCACGCTCTGAGCGAATCCGTGCCCCTGTGCACCAAGGCAGAAACTCGGGGTATTTGGCAATATCCGCAACCAGATCATACATCTGCTCGGCCTTGTAGGGCATTTGGCGCTTTTCGGAATGAGTGGGCATTTTGTTTCTCTGGGGTGACGAATGTATCTGGCTCCAATAAAGTGGTTGAGAATCAAAAGGGCAAGGGTATGGATCACTCAAATTACGTAATTGACGAAATGATTTCGGCAAAATCTATCGCTGCACGGGTTGAAACCCTAGCACGCGAAATTTCGGAGCATTTTAAGGATACTGACAAGCTGGTCGTTGTCGGGCTTCTTCGCGGGAGTTTCATTTTTATTGCCGATCTGGTTCGTGAGCTGGATTTGCCGGTTGAAGTTGATTTCCTCGAAGCGAGTTCATATGGCAACTCGACAGAATCTTCGCGCGAGGTCCGGATTCTAAAGGATTTACGCGGAGAAATCGAAGGGCGGGATATCCTCGTTGTCGAAGACATTGTGGATACCGGCCACACTCTGGATCATGTTCTTCACCTGCTTGAATCAAGAAAACCGGCCCGCTTGATGACCTGCGCCTTGCTTGACAAGCCGTCGCGCAGGGAAACCGGGGTTAGCGCTGACTGGATCGGCTTTGAAATCCCTGACGAGTTTGTTGTTGGATACGGTATTGATTACGCACAGCGAAACCGCAACCTGCCCTATATCGGCGCTGTTCGGTTCACTTCGTGAATATGATATGGCTACTGCGGATGAAACGATGGGTTCAGAACCCGCCCAGCCCGCAACGGATGAAATTGATCGCAGCCGTTTTGGTTTTCTGTCTTTTGGTATTTGGGTTTGAGCGGTATTTTGGCTGGCCGGATTGGCTCACCGTTAACAAAATGCATAGGCGCTAAACAGTTCTGGAAGCGGTTAAGACTCCGAACGTTTTCCGGCAGGTGAATTTTTTTTGCGCTGAGCTACAGACGGTTACGAATTCATAACTATTTGGTCCGATACCTATTTGGGTAACAAGTAGCGAGGATTCAAATGGAACTGCTTAATAAATTCTTCAAAAGCGAAACCGGCGCCATAACCGTTGATTGGGTTGTTTTGACCGCCGCCGTTATGGGCTTATCATTGGCGGCAATTGTCCTGATCGAGGCCTCGCTCGACAGCTCGGGCAACGCCATTTCGAACCGAATAGTTGCGGTAGTGGGTCAGGAAAACTAATTGCCCGCAGAACATATTAAACGTTAGCAGCGGTTAGCTTCAATTCAATGAGCATACTTTCTTAGTCTGGCTTCGCGCAATTTGGCAAAATCATCTCCCGCATGATAGCTTGAGCGTGTGAGCGGTGTCGAAGACACCATGAGGAAGCCTTTTCCAAATGCGGCGCTTTCATAGTTTTTGAATTCGTCTGGCGTGACAAAACGCATAACTTCGTGGTGTTTTGGTGTTGGCTGCAAATATTGTCCGATCGTCAGAAAGTCGACATCTGCCGCGCGCAAATCGTCCATTACCTGCAACACACCTTGCTTGTCTTCGCCAAGGCCAACCATAATACCCGATTTGGTGAACATCGTCGGGTCGAGTTCTTTCACCCGCTGAAGCAGCCGCAGGCTATGGAAATAGCGCGCACCGGGGCGGACCGAAGGATAAAGGCCTGGAATGGTTTCCAGATTATGGTTAAATACATCCGGTCGCGCTTTCACAACGATTTCAAGAGCTTCAGGACCACACTTGAGAAAATCCGGCGTCAAAACCTCAATGGTTGATTTAGGCGAACGGTGACGAATGGCGCGGATAGTTTGAGCAATATGTTCGGCACCTCCATCTTTCAGATCGTCTCGGTCCACCGACGTGATCACAACATGGTTGAGCCCCAATTTTTCAACCGCGTCAGCCACTCTGCCCGGCTCAAACACATCAAGCGCATCCGGGCGCCCGGTCGCGATATTGCAAAAAGAACACCCTCGCGTGCAAATTTCACCCATAATCATCATCGTTGCGTGACCCTGCGCCCAGCATTCCCCAACATTGGGGCAACCCGCTTCGGCGCACACAGTTGTAAGGTCATTGTCTTTCAACACTTTGCGTGTATCCCGATAGCCTTGGGATGTCGGCGCTTTCACCCTTATCCAGTCCGGCTTGCGCAAAATGGGCGTATCCGGCTTATGGGCTTTTTCAGGGTGGCGTTGGGATTTGTCAGAAAGATCACGGGACATAGCGGCTCCTATTCTTGGTTCTGGCCTAGCCCAATTCGCTCGCCCTGTCAGCTATAAAGTTGCGCTAATTAGCCGTATTGCAATTATTGCAACGCTTCCGCATAATATAGGAGTTCATACCAAATAACCGGAGCCCCTATGGCAAAAGCTTCCCCTACCGCGCTGGCGATCCATATAAACACCGAGCACAAAATCGGCAAGCTTCAAGAATTCATGAAGCAAATAGTCTATGGCGGAAATGACGGGATCGTCACCACATTTGCCATTGTGGCGGGTTTTGCAGGTGCCGGTATGGAAGGCACAGCCCAGATCGGGACCATTGCTGTGTTGCTGTTCGGGATTGCCAATTTGCTGGCCGATGGGACAGCCATGGGTCTTGGAGAATTTTTATCCGCTCGCTCAGAGCAGGATGTTTACCGGGCCACACGGGCCAAGGAGTTGTTCGAAATAAAGAACAACATTGAGATGGAACGTGCTGAAATGTATGAAATTTTAGGTAAGCGCGGGATGAATGAAGAAGACGCCAAACAGCTCACCGAGGTATTTGAGCGCAATCCGGAATTTATGGCCGATTTCATGATGCAATACGAGATCGGAATGTCGGACCCTTCTGACGAAAACCCGATTATGAATGGGTTGGCGACTTTTATCGCCTTCCTCATATTTGGCTCTGTTCCGCTGATCCCCTACTTTTTACTGAGCCCGAACGAAACCACTTTCTATCTGTCGGTTTTTTCGACCTTTGCGGCCTTGGTTGCCCTTGGCCTTTTACGCTGGAAAGTAACCAACGAAACGATGTTCCGGTGCGTAGGAGAAACCGTTCTTGTGGGTGGAATTTGTGCGATTGTAGCATTTGGAGTCGGAGTCATCATCGGGTAGTCTCGCCGAGCTCCTAATTTCCGTTAGTACCCACAATAACGGGTTCCCTACATGTGAATTACGCGGCCATAAGCATCGAGCACGCTTTCATGCATCATTTCGCTGAGGGTCGGGTGCGGGAAAACGGTTTGCATTAGGTCTTCTTCGGTGGTTTCGAGTTGGCGGCCAACCACATAGCCTTGAATGAGTTCCGTAACCTCTGCTCCAACCATATGTGCGCCGAGCAACTCTCCGGTTTTGGCGTCAAAAATGGTTTTCACCATGCCCTCTGCTTCCCCCAGCGCGATGGCTTTGCCGTTGCCCATAAAGGGAAAGCGGCCTACTTTGATTTCATACCCGACCTCTTTGGCTTTGGCTTCGGTCATGCCAACGCTCGCCACCTGAGGCTGGCAATAGGTGCATCCGGCAATGCTTTCGGGCTTCACCGGATGGACTTTGAGGCCAGCTATTTTTTCGGCGACCATCACTCCCTCGTGACTGGCTTTATGGGCCAGCCAAGGCGCACCGGCAATATCGCCAATTGCATAAACCCCGGGGATTTTTGTGGCGCAGTATTCATCGGTTACGATATGAGTGCGGTCAATCTCGACCCCGAGGGCCTCCAGGCCGAGGCCTTCAACATTCCCGATGATACCAACGGCCGAGATCACTGTATCAAATTCTTCTTTAAGAACCTTGCCGCCGGTTTCAATATGCGCCGTGACTTTGCCTTTGCCACGGTCGAGCTGCTTGACCATGGCTTTTTCCATGATCTTCATGCCCTGTTTAACAAACTGCTTTTTCGCAAAAGCGGAGATTTCGGCATCTTCCACGGGCAAAACCCGATCCATGACTTCAACTACAGTTGTGTCGGCCCCGAGGGTGTTGAAGAAACTAGCGAATTCGATTCCGATGGCTCCTGAACCGATAACCAACAGTTTTTTAGGCATACGCACAGGATCAAGTGCGTGTTTATAAGTCCAAACCAGATCCCCATCGGCTTCAAGCCCCGGAAGCTCACGAGCGCGGGCGCCCGTTGCAATGACAATGTTTTTGGCGGTTAGGGTATCACCGTTCACGGCAACCTTGCCTGCGGCGGGTATGGTAGCTTCCCCCATTATAACCGTTACTTTGTTTTTCTTGAGCAGGTGTTTCACGCCCGCAGAAAGCTGGGCTGCGACCCCCCGTGAGCGTTTGACCACGGCCTTGATATCATAGGAAATCGCGTCAGCCTTGAGGCCGAATTCGCCCGCGCGCTCCATCAAGTGGAACACCTCTGCCGAGCGCAACAATGCTTTTGTGGGAATACATCCCCAATTCAGGCAAATTCCGCCTAGGTGTTCGCGCTCAACCACCGCAACCTTCAATCCAAGTTGCGCTCCGCGGATGGCGGCTACATAGCCACCCGGGCCGGCACCAATTACGACGAGATCATAGGTAGACATTTAGTTTCCTTCCGGCCAAATCTTTAGCTGCGACAATAACGCCCCTGCGGCAGGGTGCAAGGGGGACAGATGCAACGCAGCTATGCATTACAAGACATGCGCCTGAGTGAAACGTAAGAGTTCTTCTAACCAAAAAGCTCGTGGCACAGCTCCAGCGCTTCCACCAGCTTATCCACCTCATCGGTAGTATTGTAGAGGCCAAAGGAAGCGCGGCAGGTGGCGGATACCCCCAAATGTTGCATAAGTGGCTGCGCGCAGTGGTGCCCTGCCCTGACGGCTATGCCTTTTTGGTCAACGATGGTGGAAATATCATGCGGATGCGCCCCGCCGGACATGGTAAAGCTGAAAATTGCGCCTTTACCCGGAGCGTCGCCTTGCACATTTAACCAGTTTAATCCCGCGAGTTTACTCCGAGCGTAGTCACGCAAACTTGCCTCGTGTGCCGCAATACTATCCATCCCGAGGTTTTGCATATAATCAATTGCCACACCCAACCCGATCATCTGAACAATCCCGGGTGTGCCTGCTTCAAATTTGTGCGGTGGAACGTTATAGCTGACAGTCTCACGGGTTACGTCAGCGATCATGTCACCGCCGCCCATGAACGGCCGCATTTCATCCATGCGTTCTCGCCGGATAAAAATAGCCCCCGAAGAGGATGGGCCATAGAGCTTGTGGCCGGTGATCGAATAAAAATCACACCCGATATCGGCAACATCCACCGGCATGTGAACCGTGGCCTGCGAGCCGTCAATACAGGTTGCGATGCCGCGCTCACGAGCCGCGTGGCATACGGTTTTCACATCCACCACCGTGCCGAGCACGTTGGACATATGTGTGAGCGCAATAAGCTTCGTTTTCGGTGTAATCGCCTCAATGACGGCTTCGGCATCCAGCGAACCATCGGAAGCGGGTTCAACCCATTTCAGCACCACACCCATGCGTTCGCGCAGGAAATGCCATGGCACTATATTGGCATGATGCTCCATGACCGATAGCAAAATCTCGTCACCTGCTTGCAAGTTTGGAACAGCCCAACCGTAAGATACGAGATTGATGCCTTCTGTCGAGCCAGAGGTGAAAATAACCTCTTCTTCGCTCGGAGCGTTCAGAAAACCACGGATTTTACCGCGAACCGCTTCGTATTTATCGGTCGCAAGGTTTGATAGAAAATGCAGCCCGCGATGAACATTTGCGTATTCTTCGGCGTAGCCACGCGTTACCGCATCTATCACCACCTGCGGCTTTTGCGATGAGGCGCCGTTATCAAGATAAACAAGGGGTTTGCCGTGCACTTCGCGTGCCAGTATCGGGAAGTCCTTCCGGACTTCTTCAACATCATACATGGTTCAGGCCTTTAGATAACTCCGTTAGCTCTCATATAGAGTGCGAAGAACCATAGTGCCATAGCTGTGATGCTCATTCCGGCAAAAACCGGGAAGGTTTGTTTGAAGCCGTGGGCTTGCGCAACACCGGCTGAAATAAAGTAAACGAAGGGTATCAGGCTCAACCAGTATGGTGCCTGAGAAATGATCTCCCCTTTCAGGAAGGGAAACGCGGTTTCAAGGCTCGCGAAGGCGACTGTAACCACCGCAAAAAAGAAACCAAATGGGGCAGCGACCAGGCTGCCCCAAAACACTCCGGCGCGGGTCGATTTCCAGCTGCCAGTGCCGCCTATGATCCGCATTACCGAACCGAGCACAACTGAAAAAAGATAAACCACTGCTGTCCGCGCAAAAAGCGCAACAATCAGCCAAAGGCCGATCTCAGCGGGGAGTAGGTCTTTTGCGCCCAACGTGGGCGCGACCACGGCCTTTAAAGACCATGAAAGGAAAAACACCATATCCGAAAGAAGGATATAAAAAAGTAAGCGACCCTCTGAAGGGTTCTCTTCAATCAAGCGCTGGGTTGAAGTGCGCATATTTTTCCATGCATCAAGAATGCGCATGGCAAGGCCGCTATTTTCTGTTTGATACGTACCGATGCCGGTTTGGAAGACGTTGTCTCTAACCGAACTCTCCATCGAAAAATAGCTTTCGCCGTTCCCTTCAGATGTCATCGCCGTATCAACCATAAACTCATCCCATAATTACTGTCCTAAAGCCGAGTATCAGGAGAAAAGCTGTCAGAATTATGGCAGACATGGTCAATATTGGGGATTTGAAGCCTTCAGCCACACTAAGCGTGGAAGCCCAAACAAAGGAGAACAACAAAAACATCAATAAAGAAAGGGTTTCGGCCAAAATCTCTACCGGAAGTGCGGTTTGAATTATGGTAGAAATTAATGCCAATGGTGCTACCAAAAGTAGTGACCAGAACAGAGCCAGCCTTGATTTCGCCCCATTTCCCTGCCCGCCAAACAGGTTGGCTACTATCCGAGATAGCGCAGCTAGCGCGTAAAACATGAGGGGCGCAAAAAAGAATGAGCCCACCAAATTAGTGATAAAGAGCGCCATGCCGGAGACTTCTTCAGTGGCGGCGGCCGCCGAAAGCTTCAAAAGCTCCGGCACCCGTGCAATGAAATACAAAAAGCACGCCATCACCAGATATACCAGCAACCGCTCCTCTCCGGGGTTCGAGTCGATCTGCCTCTGCATTGAGGCCCCGAACCCGCGATAAGCACGTAATATCTCACGCGTGACGGTCATGCGCTATGGCGCTGTGCCCAGCCTACCAAACGCGAGCGGATGTCATCCGCCAAGGCTTCGTCTTCTATTTCCTGAATCGCTTCATCAAGAAAGGCCGCAATCATCATATTCTGTGCCTCTGAGCGTGGCACGCCGCGCGACATCAGATAAAACATGCTGTTTTCATCCACCGCCCCGCAGGTTGACCCATGGGAGCACGCCACATCGTCGGCATAGATCTCAAGTTCGGGTTTTGCCAGAAAGTTACTATCTTCATTCAGCAAGAGACCTTGCGAAATTTGGTAGCCATCTGTTTTCTGCGCATCGGGTTGCACCAGAATTTTGCCCTGAAACACCCCTGTCGCCCCGTTTTTTAGAACCTTTTTGAAGACCTGACGGCTTTCGCAATCAACGGCATCATGGGTTATAAAAATCGTGTCATCGTGCAGAAAATCCCCATCCCCCAAGCTCGCGCCTGAAACGCTGGCTTTGGCGTTGTTACCGTTGATATCAATGACAACCTCGTTGCGGGTCAACTTGCCGTTTACGGTTAGCGTAAATGATTTGAAGGTGCTTTCTTCACCCAATCGGGCAAACATGTGGGTAACGGCAAGGCGCGCATGATCTCGCCCTTGGGCGCGCAAATGGTGAAATGCGCCCCTGTCAGCCACATCAACCTCGATACAGGTGTTTAGCCTTGCCGCACCGGCGCCGTTTTCAAGTATACTCAGATCAGCGCCGCTTTCGACCCGCACAACATGGTGAATGACAACATCACTTTGCGCACTTTCCCGCAGGTAACGGAAAGCAACGGGCTTCGAGATTTTACCGGTAGCACGAATGACGAACCCTTGTTCGGCCATCGCTGTGTTTAGCGCCGCAAATGGCCGTTGGACCGGAGTCTGGCCATTGGCTTCCAGCTGGCCAAAAACGTCACTTGCCCAGTGGATATCGCTGTTCATCGCGTCTTCCAGTGTGGAAATCTCGAGGGATTCGCCGCTCAGATCGTCGGATTGCTCCGGAGAGAACACGCCGTCAACGAATGTGATGAGCAGTTTTTCAACGCCGTCAAAAACGGGCGATTCATCAAGTTCCAGGATACCCACATCAGCGGTATTTTCCGCATTTAATTCGGTCGGGTTGGTGTAGCGCCAGTATTCGTCTCGCCGACCTGCCGCGCCCATGGAAAGCACACGACCTCGTGCGGCTTGCCGTGCGCTATCGGCCCAGTTGGAGGCGGCGGGCGGTGAAGCGTGACGGCCCAACAAGGTTTCAGCCGCGCTTTCCTGCTTTGGTTCGCCCATTATGCCACCTCGTTTAAAAGGTCTGCATAGCCGTTGTTTTCAACTTCAAGCGCCAGTTCCGGGCCGCCCGATTTGATAATTTTACCATCAGCCATAATGTGCACAACATCCGGCTTAATATGATCAAGCAGGCGCTGATAGTGGGTGATAACAAGGAAAGAGCGCTTGCCGTCACGTAGCGCATTCACACCCTCAGAAACCAGTTTCATCGCGTCCACATCTAGGCCGGAGTCGGTTTCGTCCAGAATGCACATTTTAGGCTCCAGCATAGCCATTTGCAGAATTTCATTCCGCTTTTTCTCACCGCCGGAGAAGCCGACATTAACGGGGCGCTTAAGCATATCCGCATCAATTTTCAGCGCTTTGGCTTTTTCGCGCACCAGTTTCAGGAACTGCGCGGCGTTCAGCTCTTCCTCACCCCGCGCCTTACGCTGGGAATTAACCGCCGTGCGCAAAAAGGTCATGTTACCCACGCCCGGAATTTCGACCGGATACTGGAACGCCAAAAACAGGCCCGCCGCAGCGCGCTCATCTGGTTCCATCTCAAGCAGATCAACGCCGTCCAACTCGACCGAGCCAGCATCAACCACATAACCGGATTTGCCGGAGGCGACATAAGACATGGTCGATTTACCCGAGCCATTCGGCCCCATAATCGCATGCACTTCGCCCTCGCCGATGCTCAGGTTCATCCCTTTCAGGATTTGCTTATCTTCATCCTCAAGCGAGGCTTTCAGGTTTTTGATTTCAAACATTTTTCACTCCATCTACCGAGTTTTCGGTTTCTTTATTTCTTTGTCTCATTTCCGCCAACTGGCGTTGTGTTTCTTGTTCTCTCGCTTTAGCAGCAGATCTATTTGTTTCGGCCGCACGTCTTGCCCGCTTTGCCAAGAGTTTCACTCGTATTTTTAGTCCAAGCGCCAACCCAACAGCAAACCAAATAAATCCAGAAAGTTTCCAAATTATAGATGGCAAATCAAGATAGCTCGTTATGAACATACCCAAACCAAGAACAGCAACAATTACGACAAGAACCTCCTGCCAACGCCCATTTTCCTCGGTTGCCAGACCAAGACTTTTCAGTTCGGCATCTTGACGCATTTTGTCTGATTGTAGGCCGCTCCTGAATCTCAT
>Ga0209121_10000304_pt1 | contig 52285 bp, 50 predicted proteins | sample Cruoilmetagenom3_FD_187292 | JGI IMG/M metagenome (GOLD analysis project Ga0209121, IMG submission 187292) | Oil polluted marine microbial communities from Coal Oil Point, Santa Barbara, California, USA - Sample 3 (SPAdes) (version 2) | ecosystem: Environmental > Aquatic > Marine > Oil seeps ... | reverse complement strand
TAAAAAGATATGTTGAAATGCAAGGAAGAGAAGATGCAGGACAAGCGGAGCTTGAAATTTAGGTAAGTACCACGCCTGTAAGGGCGTGGGTATCTATTTATTAAATTAATCAGCCTGGTAAAAATATTGATATTGAAATGCTAAAAAAAATATAATAAAAAGTGGCATTGTAAGCATCCTCTCTCATTGTTTGAGCGGGGTATTTATTTAACGATTTAAAAACACCGGCGAGAGGTTTTATAGGTGAATTACAAAAAGACGCTTAATCTCCCAAAGTCAAAATTTTCAATGAAGGCAAATTTGGTTCAAAAAGAGCCTGAAATTTTGAAGTTCTGGGATGAAGTTGACATCTATAAATTAGTAAGCAAGAAGACCGCCGAAGCCCCTTTTTTTATTCTGCATGACGGCCCGCCTTATGCAAATGGTGATATCCACTTGGGGCATACTCTCAATAAAGTTCTGAAAGATATTATCGTTAAATACAAAACCATGAGAGGTTTTAATAGTCCGTATGTTCCCGGTTGGGATTGTCATGGGCAGCCAATTGAACACAACGTAGAAAAGAAATTGGGCAAAAAAAAGAGTGAAGTTAGTCAAGTTAAGCTTAGAAAACTTTGCAGAGATTATGCTTTAAAATTTGTAAAACGGCAAACTCAGCAGTTTAAAAGATTGGGTGTACGCGGAGATTTTAAAAATCCGTATTTAACACTGAAACATCATTACGAAGCGATAAATGTTGAAGTTTTCGGCAAACTTTATAAAAATGGGAATATTTATAAAGGGAGAAAACCAATTCACTGGTGTTATCATTGTGAAACGGCTTTGGCAGAAGCTGAAATCGAATACAATGACGAAAAATCAACTTCAATATATGTAAAATTTCCTCTAAAAAGTGAATTTGCCCCCCTCGACAGTTATAATTTGCCGAAGTACTTCTTAATTTGGACAACAACACCTTGGACATTGCCTGCAAATGTGGCAATAGCAGTTAATCCTAAAGTTGAATATGTAGCAATTGAAGCGATGGACGAAATTTACATTGTAGCTAAAGATTTGGCTGAAAGAGTTTTTTCGGAGGCCGAGATTTTAAACTTTAAAGTTATAAAAACCTTTAAAGGCCAAGAACTCGAAGGCCTTGAATGTTTACATCCTTTTCAATCCCGAGAATCTATTATAATATCGGCTGATTTTGTGGAATTAGATACCGGAAGCGGCTGTGTCCATATTGCTCCCGGTCACGGTCAAGAAGATTACCAGGCAGGGCTCAATTATAAATTACCGATAATCATGCCCGTTGACGGCAAAGGCTTTTTTACTCAGGAAGCGGGCAAATATGTTGGACAACACGTAGAAGAAGCAAATGAAACCATTGTAAATGATTTGAGAAAAGATAATTTGCTATTTCACTCTTCAACAATTACTCATTCATATCCACATTGTTGGCGTTGCAAAAATCCGGTTATCTTCCGAGCAACCGAGCAATGGTTCGTTTCTGCGGACGGTAAAGATCTTCGCAAGAAGGCGCTTGAAGAAATTAGGAAAGTAAATTGGATACCGTCATGGAGTGAAAAAAGAATAACAAGCATGGTAAAAGATAGGCCCGACTGGTGTATATCTCGGCAAAGGGCGTGGGGTGTTCCGATTCCTGTCTTTTATTGTAGCGATTGCGGGAAAGAAATTGTAACTTTTGAATCAATAAAATCCGTGTTAAATCTTTTTGAAAAAGACGGTTCCGATGCCTGGTTTACTAAATCAGCGGAAGAAATTTTGCCAGAAGGAACTATTTGCCAAAGTTGTAAAGGAACACAGTTTGTTAAAGAGAGTGACATATTAGATGTTTGGTTTGAATCCGGTGTTAGTCATTTTGCAGTACTAAAAAATAGATCCGACTTAAATTGGCCGGCGCAGCTTTATCTTGAAGGAAGCGATCAGCATCGCGGTTGGTTCCAGTCTTCTTTGCTGACATCTGTTGGATGTACAGGGAAGGCGCCCTATGAATCTGTGCTTACCCATGGGTTTTTGGTGGATGGGGAAGGGCGTAAAATGTCTAAGTCTTTAGGTAATGTTGTTGATCCATTGGAAGTTATTAAACAGTCGGGAGCCGATGTTTTGCGATTATGGGTGATTTCATCGGATTACACTTCGGATATAGCGGTTTCTCAAGAAATCCTCGAGCGAGTTTCTGAAGCTTATCGAAGAATTAGGAATACGATGAGGTTTTTAATGGGCAATTTGTATGATTTTGAACCGGAAAAGGATAAGGTAAATTATGAGAATATGGAAGAAATAGACAGATGGGTTCTCAGCCGACTGTATAAACTCATTAAAACCGTGACTCAGGCACACGATGAATACAAGTTTCACATCATCTATCATTCTATTTTTAATTTTTGCGTAACGGATTTAAGTTCGTTTTACCTTGATGTCCAAAAGGATTGCCTCTATACTTTTGCTCCGGATTCTAAAGAGCGCAGATCTTGCCAGACTGCTTTGTCTGAAATACTAATGTCATTGATAGGGATGCTTGCTCCGACCCTTGTTTTTACCGCTGAAGATGCTTGGAGAAGTTTGCCTGATAACTACAAAGATGAAATTAGCGTGCAACTTACTTCTTGGCCTCAAGCAAATAACGATTTAATAGACGAGGAACTTGAGGAAAAATGGGATAAGCTTTTGAAGATTAGAGGAGAAGTTTTAAAAGCTTTAGAAACAATGAGAAACGAAAAGTTGATAGGAAATTCCCTTGAGGCCATGGTTACCATATATTCAAACCATGAATTTTATAAGTTTTTAAATTCATATAAAGATATTTTGCCCGGCATCTTTATAGTTTCGCAAGTTAAGCTTTTTGATTCTGTTGACGATATACCGGGTAAGGCTTTTCAAAGCGAGGAATTACCGGGACTTTTAATTTTAATATCTAAAGCGTCGGGCGACAAATGTGAACGATGTTGGAATTATAGTGAAAGCGTTGGAGAAGATAATGAGTATCCGACAATTTGCTCTCGGTGTTTGAAAGTTATAAAAAGTCAAAGAAACTAAATTGGGATATCGATTTTATATATATTAATGAAGCCTTAGTTTGGCAGAAAACATCGCAAATAGGAGGTAAATTGTGGTAGACAATAAGAGGCTTATTCTTTTAAAAGAAAAGCTGATAAATGAGAAAAGTCGTTTAGAGGATGAGTTAAAAGAGATTGAAGAGGGGAATGTAAATCAAACTCAATCCGAAGCGACCGGGGAAAATTCTTATGAAGATGATTTTGCAGATAGCGGAACGGCAACTTTTGAGCGGGAGAAGGACCTCTCGCTGGATCGAAATATTAAAGATTTATTATTTCGGGTTGACAAGGCACTTGAACGCATAGAAAAAGGAACTTATGGGAGATGTATTGTATGCGGTAAAGATATAGACCCCGCGAGATTGAAAGCTGTGCCATACGCAGATCTTTGCATCGAATGCAAAAAGAAAGAAGAAAAGAGCTGGTAGTTTACTGAATAAACGGGGTTGATTATTTGGTTTTTCTATTTATTGCAGGTATCGTATTTTTTATTGATCAATTAACGAAGTTATTTATACGTCAAAATTTTCAGATTGGTGAAAGCATCCCTGTAGTAAATAATTTTTTTCATATAACTCGTGTTCAGAATAGAGGTGCGGCGTTTGGTTTGATGCCAGAGCAGCACCTCTTATTGATTTTGGTTGCCCTTTTTGTTGTTGTTTTTCTGGCTCTTTATTTTTGGCGCAAACAGCCAAAGGGTATTTTAATGCGAATATCCCTTGGGACAATATTAGGTGGAGCCGTTGGGAATTTAACAGATCGATTATTTATCGGAAACGTAACTGATTTTCTTGATTTTTGCATCTGGCCGGTTTTTAATATTGCTGACTCTGCCATTGTAGTTGGAATTGTTTTGATATTGGTTTCGTTGTTTAAAAAACCACGTGGTAAATTAATTAAGAATTAAGGTTATGAGGTGATAATTTGCATCCGGTCTTAATAAAAATTGGATCAATATCGGTTTATTCGTATGGATTTATTCTTGCGGTGGCCTTTATAGTCAGCTTTTTCATTGCAATTTCTGAAGCAAAACGAAAGAGTATCTCTTTGGATGTTGTTTATGATTTAACATTGGCTGCAATGATTGGGGGAGTTGTAGGGGCCAGGATTTTTTATGTTATTGCCCATTTGGATTATTTTTTCGAACATCTCTTAAAGATTTTCGTTATTCAAGACGGAGGGTTAGTATTTTACGGAGGTTTGGTGGGTGGTACCCTTGCAGTCTTTCTTGTTATTTCGCTTAAAAAACTTGTAACATCTAAAGTAGCGGATATGGTGGCTCCATGTTTAGCTCTTGGAGGAGCGATTGGACGCATAGGTTGTTTTTTAAATGGCTGTTGTTATGGAAAACCCTCAAATGTGTTTTGGGTTGTTAAATTTCCGGGTTTGCCTTATGCTCGTCATCCAACTCAAATTTACGATCTTTTATATAATTTAATTATCTTTGGAATTATTTGGAATTTTAGAAAAAAAACAGATAAAGATGGAATGATTTTCTGGATTTATTTATTTCTTTATTCTACCGGGCGTTTTATCGTTGAATTTTTTAGAGTTACGAAAATTGTATCTTTGGGATTGACAGGGGCTCAGTTGATAAGTCTGGGAATATTTTTAATTTCAGCGGTTGTTTTGTTTAAAAAATATCTACTAAGTCGTTCTTCTTAAAACTTCGGATAAGGTGATTATTTTTTAAATTGAGAGATATTAAAAAAATTACTTTAGAAATTGAGGATAATGATGAGGGGAAAAGGCTGGATTCTTTTTTGGCTCATCAAAAAGTAGTTCCATCGCGTTCTTTTGCCCAACGTTTAATCAGCGAAGGGTTTGTTAAAATTGACGGTAAACCGACAACAAAAAACCATCGTTTAAAAAAAGATGAAACCGTTTTCATTGAAATTCCACCTCCGAAGCCGTCATTGGTAATCCCGGAGAATATACCGTTAAATATAATTTATGAAGACGAGGATTTAATTGTTCTTTCAAAACCGGTGGGTTTAGTTGTTCATCCTTCATACGGTCATGTTAACGGTACTTTAGTCAATGCTCTATTGGCTCATACTAAGGATTTGTCAGGGGTGGGAGGAGTTATTCGTCCCGGGATTGTTCATAGACTGGATAAAAATACATCCGGCCTCATGATTGTGGCAAAGAATGATCGGGCCCACCACATTTTATCGAGAGCGCTGAAAGACAGAAAAATAAAACGTTCATATCTTGCATTGGTGCATGGCGTTATGGAAGTTGAGGCCGGTATTATAGATGCCCCGATTGGAAGGAACCCAAAAACAAGAAAAACAATGGCGGTAACAGAGAGAGGGAGCAAAAGAGCGGTAACAACATTCAAGGTAAAGGAAAGGTTCAGAAATTATACACTCCTTCAGCTTAAATTAGAGACCGGAAGAACACACCAAATAAGAGTTCATATGAGATACGTTAATCACCCTGTAGTCGGAGATCCCGAGTATGGCTACAAAAAAATCGAGAAAAACCTTGGCCTCGCTCGTCAATTTCTACATTCTTACCGTCTTGAATTTACTCACCCGCGAACGGGAGAAGAATTATCATTCGAGGATGAACTTCCCGATGAGTTAACAGAAGTTTTAATTCGTTTGCGAGCTTGTCAAATATAAGCGCCAATAAAATTCATGAGTTTAGACTTATTCCCCATCCCTTTTTTTAATTGTTTTTAGATACAAACCGTAAGTTATGTTTTGTAGCTCTTTCGCCTCTTCGATAAGTTTTTTAGTTTTTTCATCAAGAGCGTTGCTGTCTAAAAGGTTTTTAAGAGATTTATTATCAATTTGTACAATTTTTTCCCAAAGATTCAGGGGTTCTAAAACATCTCTGACTTTTTCGGGGTCATAAATATATTTTGCTCTTTCAGATAAAGTAATGGCGTTGACCTGTGAAAAAATTTGTTTTAAATTATGTTCTTCGAAATATTGACGAAGGATATCTTTTATCTTTTCAAGACGAGATGTAATTAATTTTTTTTGCCCATTAAGATTTGCATATTCGTCTATCACCTTTTCAATTTCTATTGATCCCTCGGTTTTTTTAAATTTATCCTTAAAAAATGGACAACGAGCTTGGAATGCGCACCAAGGGCACAGATTGTTTTGAATGGGGTCAAAATTGCCCGCTTTGATATTTTCGGCGGTTTGCAAGATTAGTTCCTCGATTTTTGGTAGCTCTTCAGCTTTTCTAATCGTGCTCATCCTTATATTTGGCACTACGAAATATAAAGTAAGTTTTTCCGGCTCAATTGACCAGATATTTTTTGCGGCAAAGTAATACATGGAAAGTTGTAGGTTTTCGTCAATTTTTGACTGAGGGGGAAGTTTTCTGTTTGTTTTATAGTCTATGATTTCCAAATTGCCATTTGGGGTTTTTTCAACCTTATCGATTATTCCTGTTAGAATACATGGTTCACCTGAAGATAAATTGTCGTCAAGCTTAATTTGAAATTTGTGTTCAAGCGCTACGGGTAGAGAAAAGCTGTCTACATTGGTGCGGTAAAAGTTTCTTAAAATTTGTTTTGCAAACTCTCGGTAGGTTTTTTCTTCTCCCTCGTCTGAATATCCTTCGGAAAACCAATTTTTGTTTAGAAAATTTAAAAGGTTTTCAAGAGAAGGTGGTTTTGGAGTGGGAACGTTATAAAAGTAATACAATGTTTTATGAATGGTGCTTCCAAAGCTTAAAGCGGGAGTTTTTTTGCGAGGGAATTTGTCCACGTAAATAAATTTGTAGGAAAGCGGACAGTTCCGATATGTTGAAATAGATGAGTAGCTAAGTTTCATTTTGCCTCCATATTTCGTATATGTATATAGTAATGTATACAGAACATATGTTCGCTGTCAAGGTTTATTTGATATTTATTATACGCGGTTTCCGCTTATTTCGAATACTTTAAAGCTTATTGCCTTAAATTAAGTTGTTGTGTTAAACTGTTCACACTTTACAACACACGTTGGTGGACTTCTTTTAAGTTCCCTTTTTTTGGGTTAAAAGAAGGTTGAAGCCAACGGAGGAAAAAACCGGTAGAAAGGAGGAGAGAGCATGGCAGTAGTTTCAATGAAAAACCTGCTTGAGGCAGGTGTTCACTTTGGGCATCAAACAAGACGCTGGAACCCAAAAATGAAGCCGTATATCTTTACTGAGAGAAATGATATTTATATCATTGATCTTCAGAAGACATTGGTTTTAATAGAGAAGGCATACGAATTTGTCAAAGAAACCGTTGCTAATGGTGGAACGGTTCTTTTTGTAGGTACGAAAAAGCAAGCTCAGGAGTCAATTAAGCAAGAAGCTGCTCGTTGTGGAATGCCTTATGTTAATTATCGCTGGTTGGGCGGTATGCTAACCAATTTTAAGACAATCAGCAAACGGATTGAGTGTTTGGAAGAATTAGAGAAAATGGACGAAAGCGGATTAATGAATAAGCTTACCAAAAAAGAAGCAATGAAACTTAATGCTAAAAAAGATAAGCTCAATAAATATCTCGACGGAATAAGGGATATGAAAAAATTGCCTGATATCGTGTTTGCAATTGACACCAAAAAAGAAGCTATAGCGATCAAAGAGGGTAGAAGACTTGAAATTCCGATAATAGGAATAGTGGATACCAACGCTGATCCGAATGAAGTTGATTATGTTATTTCTGCAAACGATGATGCAATTAGAGCAGTTGCTTTAATGAGTAAAATTATGGCAGACGCTTGTTTGGCGGGTATCAAGAGAAGGGTGCCCATTAAAGAAGAATTAGGAGTAATTGAAGGTTAAATGCACAGCGAGTCATTTTTTGACTCGCTGTAATCAAAATCAATTAAATTAGGGGGTTGCTGATAAATGGCAATAAGTGCCACCCAAATAAAGAAATTAAGGGATTCTACCGGGGCGGGTATGATGAATTGTAAAGCCGCATTGGTTGAAGCTGAAGGAGATATAGAAAAAGCAGTTGATATTTTGCGCAAAAAAGGAGCTGCTGCTTTAGGTAAAAAATCTGGAAGAACAGCAAACGAAGGAGTTATAGTTTCTTATATTCATTCGGGTAACAGGCTTGGTGTGTTATTAGAAGTTAATTGTGAGACTGATTTTGTAGCTCGAAATGAGGATTTCAAAAACTTTGCGCACAATATAGCCATGCATATCGCTGCCTCAAACCCACTTTGGGTTTCGAGGGAAGAGGTGCCTTCCGAAGTATTGGAGAAGGAACGTGATATATATAAGGAGCAAGTCCTTAACGAAGGGAAACCGGATAAGATAATCGACAGGATAGTTGAAGGTAAAGTCGAAAAATTTTATGAGCAAACTTGTTTGATGGAACAACGCTTTGTTAAAAATCCGGACTTAACCGTTCAGGATTATCTTGCCGAGTTGGTTGGAAAAATTGGAGAGAACGTAGTTGTTAAGCGATTTACCAGGTATTTTCTTGGTGAGGAATGATAATCAATTTATTTTTAAATTTTGATAAATTATTTTAAGCTAAGCACAGTTTGCGAAAAGATATGATTGTTTAACGAAAGGGAAACGAAAGGAAATTAAAAAAGTGAAAAAACCTGTTTATAAAAGGATTTTGCTGAAGCTTAGTGGTGAAGCTCTTACCAATAAATTGGGTTATGGCATAGATCCGGAAGTAATGGGTTCAATAGCGGGGCAAATCAAAGAGCTTCGCGGTTTTGGAGTTGAGGTAGCTATCGTTGTCGGTGGCGGCAATATTTTTAGAGGGATGGCTGCAAGCGCGCGTGGAATGGATAGGGCAACGGCTGATTTCATTGGGATGCTTGCCACTGTAATGAATTCACTGGCTTTACAAGATGCGTTAGAAAAAGAAGGAGCAATGACGCGTGTTCAGACAGCTATTTGGATGCAAGAAGTTGCAGAACCTTATATAAGACGTCGGGCCATTAGGCATCTTGAAAAAGGACGGATTGTTATATTCGCGGCAGGAACAGGTAACCCATATTTTAGCACTGATACTGCTGCAGCGCTAAGGGCATTAGAAATCGGGGCTGAAGCGATATTAAAGGCGACAAAAGTTGGTGGAGTATACGACTCTGACCCTGTTATGAATCCCGATGCAAAGATGTTTTTTAAGCTTAAATACATAGATATTTTAAACAAAGGGCTTAAAGTCATGGACACAACGGCAATTTCATTGTGCATGGATAACAAATTACCTATACATGTTTTCAACATGACTGAGGCCGGTAATATGAAAAAAGTTTTGCTTGGAGAAAAAATAGGAACTATCGTTGGAGGAGAAAGCGATGGTGAATAATGAGATTTATAAATTTGCCGACAATAAGATGAAAAAAACAATTCATGTTCTTGGAGAAGAGTTTTCAACGGTTAGAACCGGTCGCGCCTCAGTTTCTATTTTAGATAAGGTATATGTTGATTATTATGGAACGGAAACCCCAATTAATCAGGTTGCAAGCATTTCTGCCCCCGAGCCCCGTATGCTAACTGTTCAACCTTGGGATAAATCGATAATTACTGATATCGAAAGAGCTATATTAAAATCAAATTTAAATCTCAACCCATCCAATGATGGAGCTTTAATTAGAATTCCCATACCACCCCTTACGGAAGAGGGACGAAAAAAGTTGGTAAAAGTTGTTAAAAATATGGCTGAAAAAAGCAGGGTTTCAATTAGAAACATAAGACGTGAGGTAAACGAACAACTTAAATTTTCGGAAAAAGAGGGAAAAATATCAGAGGATGATTTAAGGAGAATGCAAGCTGAGATTCAGAAGTTTACGGATAAGTATATAATTGAAATTGACGAGATGTTAAAACATAAAGAAGAAGAAATAATGGAAGTATAAGCATAGGTTTTAATAAAGGAGCAGTTTTAAAGCGTGTTGGATAAGTTTAAAAGATTAATTAAAAGTCTTCGTTTGGAATCATTAAAGAAAAGCGAGGACTTTTTTTTAAAACGGATAGATAAAGATAAGTTGCCTTTACATATTGCCATAATTATGGATGGGAATGGACGTTGGGCGAAAAAAAGGGGACTTCCTCGTATTGCCGGTCACAAGGCTGGAACAGAAACTGTTCGTCGAATCGTAAAAATCGCCGCGGAACTAAATATTAGGTATCTAACTCTTTACGCTTTTTCCATTGAAAATTGGCGACGACCTAAAGGAGAGGTATCCGCCCTTATGAACCTAATTGAGGAAATGCTGGATGCGGAAGCAAAGGATCTCCATAAGAACAATGTCAAATTTATAGTTATTGGTCGACTAAATAAATTATCTGAGAGTTTGCAGAAAAGCATTAGAGATGTAATGGCCATCACAAAAAATAACACGGGGTTGACTTTAGTTCTTGCGATTAATTATGGAGGCAGAACGGAAATAGTTGATTGTGTAAGGCAAATTGCCGATAAAGTTAAGCAAAAAAAGTTGGAACCAAGTAAAATTAACGAAGATACCATAATTAAACATCTTTATTTGCCAGAGGTTCCCGACCCGGATATTTTAATAAGAAGCGGTGGCGAAAAAAGAGTAAGCAATTTTTTGCTTTGGGAAATAGCGTATTCCGAATTTTGGATAACTCCTGTTCTTTGGCCAGATTTTAAAAGAAGCGATTTTTTCCAAGCAGTATTTGATTTCCAGAGAAGGAAGAGACGTTTTGGTGGATTAGAGGAATGGTAGATTAAGTGGTTTAATAATGGAGGAAGGATGCTCAAAGAGAGAATTATTACAGCTGTTATAGGCATTCCGGTGTTGTTGGGTTTTTTGTTTTGGGGAAGGATTCCATTCTTTCTGTTGCTGACGAGCATTATTTTTTTAGCTTTGTTGGAATTTGCTTCGCTTTTTAGAAAGCGCGATGTAAGACCCGATATTTTGCTTGTCTTACTGGGAGGAATAATCTTTTGTTTCTCTGCGCTTTTCTACGGAACGAAGGGTTTCACTCTCGGGATCGTTCTTATTGTTCTTATTACTTTGGCGAGAATGCTTTTTTCAAACGGTTCGTTCTCAATTAAAAGCGTTGCCCTGACTATTTTTGCCCCCATTTACATCGGTTTAATGATGGGTCACTTAATTTTGATTAGAGATATTGAAACAAATGGAATTGTTCTGGTTTTTTCGGTTTTTTTGGCGACTTGGATTTGTGATATCTCAGCGTATACTTTAGGTTCATTGTTTGGTAAACGGAAATTAGCTCCCAAAATTAGTCCTCATAAAACATGGGAAGGCGCTATAGGCAGTTTTTTTATAACGACCTTTTTAGTTGGAGGATTATGGTTTATCTCCTTGTCTTTTTTTGAAAGGGCAATGCTTGGTGCGGTGGTGGCTGTTTCTGGGCAATTTGGTGACCTCGTTGAGTCTAAACTAAAACGAGAGGTGGGTGTTAAAGACAGTGGCACCATGCTTCCGGGGCATGGAGGAATATTAGATAGGTTCGATAGCCTTATTTTTTCTGCCCCCGCGATCTTTTATTTTTTAAAGTTATTGTCATTGAAATAAAATGAAAGAACTTATTATTCTTGGTTCAACCGGTTCAATCGGGAGACAAACCCTTGATGTTGTCAGAAAACATCAAGATGCCTTCAAGATAATTGGACTTTCAGCTCATCAAAATGTTGATCTTTTAGCGGAACAGATAAACGAGTTTAAGCCGAAGGCTGTTGTTGTTTCAGATCGTAAATATGTTCAAAAGCTCCGTAATTTACTGAAAAAAGATGTTGATATTTTAGATGGCAAAGATGCGCTTACCAAACTGGTTTTGTTTGATGCTGATTTGGTGTTAAATGCTTTGGTGGGCTCCGCTGGCTTGGAGTCGACGATTGCGGTTATCAAGACGGGCAAAACCCTTGCTTTGGCCAACAAAGAGTCGATGGTCATTGGCGGCGAGATTATAAATCGTCTTCTTTTAAAAAACGGGGGTGTAATTATCCCTGTAGATAGTGAACATAGTGCAATTTGCCAGTGTCTTTTAGGTGAAAAAACACAGGAGATAAACAAAGTAATTTTAACCGCATCAGGTGGTCCTTTTAGAGGAAAACGATCTTCCGAGTTGCGTCGGGTAACGGTTGAGGAAGCTCTTGCTCACCCCAAATGGAATATGGGTAAAAAAATATCTATAGATTCTGCTACATTGATGAATAAAGGACTGGAAATAATTGAAGCCCACTATTTATTTAATTTAAGTTACGATGATATTGAAGTGGTAATTCATCCCCAAAGCGTCATTCATTCAATGGTTGAGTTCGTTGATGGTTCCATCAAAGCGCACATGGGTCCGACGGATATGAGAATTCCGATACAATATGCTCTTTCTTATCCCGAACGTTTGCCGTCGCCGATTCCTATGCTCAATTTGTTAACGGTGGACAAACTTACTTTTGAAGAGCCTGATTCGGTGAATTTTCCATGTTTAAGATGTGCAGTGGAAGCCGGGAAAAAAGGCAAAACATATCCTGCGGTATTAAATGCTGCAAACGAAGAAGCGGTTGCCGCATTTTTAAATGGTGAAATTGCGTTTTTAACCATACCGGAAGTTGTTGATAAAGTTCTTTCAAAGCACAAACCGGTTGAGCCGGTTGAGTTGAGTGTCTTAAAAGAGGCTGAAAGCTGGGCAAGAAATCAGGCAAGTGAAATTATAAAAACTGCGAGGTATTAATGTGAATATTGGTGTTTTAGGTAGAATAATTTTAACGATTTTAGGGCTCGGTTTTTTAATTTTTATTCATGAGTTGGGACATTTTTGGGTTGCTAAAATTTTACATATAAGAGTTTATGAACTTGTTTTGGGGTATGGACCAAAGTTATTTTCATTTACGCTCGGAGAAACAGTTTACGGGGTAGCTGCTGTGCCTTTAGGGGGATATGTTAGACTTGAAGATATTAAGCCGGAAGATATTTCTTTAAGAGAAGAAAGGTTGCCCGTTTTGGGCGACCAACCTTTATGGAAGCGTATTTGTGTTCTTTTTGGCGGTCCGTTTATGAATTTTTTAATCCCCGTTTTCTTAATCGCAATAATTTTTATGCTGGGGGTGCCTTCTCTAACAACAACCGTTGAAGGGGTTATCTCGGGTTATCCTGCTGCAGAAGCCGGATTTAAAAAAGGAGATAAAATTATTTCTGTTGAAGGGAATAAAATTGAAACCTGGGATAAGGTAACTGAAATTATCAAAGAAAACCCAAACAAAACTCTAAAATTTACGGTTCAACGTAGTGACAATAAAGTTACCATCGATGTTAAAACTGCCGAAAAAGATGGTGCGGGTTTTTTAGGTGTAGCCGCAAGGGCGGATATCAAGAAATTTGGCATTTTCTCCGCGTTTTATCAAGGTTTTAAGGTAACGCTTGAATCTATATGGATAACGTTAAAATTCCTGTTTTTAATTATTGTCGGAAAAATCCCCGAGGGTCTTAATGCAAAGGTAATTGGTCCCGTGGGCTTGGTTAAAGAGATATCGGTTGGTATTCAAGAGGGGCTCATGGTTTACTTGGGAATCTTAGCACAAATGAGCATAGGTTTGGGGATTGCAAACCTAATTCCCATACCTCCTTTAGATGGTGGAAAACTTGCTTTTATAGGGTATGAGTTTATAGCAAAAAAACCGTTAAAAATTAAAACCATGCTTGTTTTGCAATCTATTGGGATAGCTTTACTTGTTTTTTTGATGGTCATGGTTACTTTTTCTGATATTTTCGGATTTTTTGTTATGGGAGGTTGATAATGAAGCGCAGGAAAAGTAGGCAAATTAACGTGGGAAATTTAAAAATTGGAGGAGACGCGCCAATATCCGTGCAGTCAATGGCCAACACCAAAACTCAAGATATTGAGGCGACGGTTTCTCAAATTAAGCAATTAGAGTTAGCGGGCTGTGATTTGGTGAGGGTTGCCGTTCCAAACGAAGAAGCGGCTAAAGCAATGGGTGAAATAAAGAGAAATATCAATATGCCCCTCATTGCCGATATTCATTTTGATTACAAACTTGCTTTAGCGGCTCTCGATGCAGGAGCTGATAAAATTCGTATAAATCCGGGAAACATTGGAGATGGTGCTCGTGTTAAAGCAATAGTCGAAGGGGCAAAAGAAAAAAAGGTACCTATTAGGATAGGTGTAAATGCCGGTTCTCTTCACAAGAAATATCGAGATACTGAAAATTTAGTTAAAGCCCTGGTAAATAGCGCTCTTGAGTACGTTGATTTTCTCGAGAATTTAGACTTTTTTGATTTCATAATTTCAGTAAAAGCTTCGTCGGTCTTGACGACCATTGAGGCGTATGAATTGCTTGCAAATAAGGTAGATTATCCTTTACATGTTGGTGTAACTGAGGCGGGGACTCTCGTTTCGGGTGCGGTGAAGTCCGCAATGGGGATTGGCACCCTTCTCAGGGAAGGGATAGGGGACACGATTAGGGTTTCGCTTACCGCTGATCCTGTAAAAGAAGTAGAGGTTGGTTTCAAAATTTTACGCGCTCTTAATTTAAGAAATTTTGGTCCCGACATTGTATCTTGCCCTACCTGTGGTAGGTGTGAGATTGATTTAATTGCTTTGACGAAAAAAGTGGAAGATGCTCTTAGAGGTTATAAAACTCCCATTAAGGTTGCCGTTATGGGGTGTATTGTAAATGGTCCGGGCGAAGCGCGGGAAGCTGATATTGGTATTGCCGCCGGCAAGAAGGAAGGTTTAATATTTGTTAAAGGTAAACCAATTAAAAAAGTTCCGGAAAAAAAGTTGGTTGATGCGCTTCTTGGGTTAATATCGGAATTTGGGAAGGAGAATTGATGGTGGTAAAAGATAAAAATAATTTTGTTGAAGCAATTACCAATAAAAGCGTTGATTTTCGCAGGTGGTACACCGATGTTATAATTGCTGCTCAACTTGCTGATTATTCTCCGGTTAAAGGTTGTATGGTTATCAGGCCCTACGGTTATGCTCTTTGGGAAAACATGAAGGCTCTATTGGATAGAAAAATTAAAGACACAGGACACGAAAATGCTTACTTTCCGTTGTTTGTTCCCGAAAGTTTATTAGCTAAAGAAGCTGAGCATATTGAAGGTTTTGCTCCGGAGGTGGCTTGGGTAACTCATGCCGGGAACGAAAAGCTTGAAGAGAGGTTGGCCATTAGACCAACATCAGAGGCAATTATCGGTAGCATGTATGCAAAATGGATAGATTCTTGGCGCGATTTACCGGTTTTAATAAATCAATGGGCAAATGTAGTAAGGTGGGAAAAAGTGACCCGCCCCTTTTTGCGGACGACGGAGTTTTTGTGGCAAGAGGGACATACTGTTCACCGTACGGAAAAGGACGCGGAGGAAGAGACGCTCAAAATGCTTGAAGTATATAGGGATTTTATGGAAAACGATTTAGCTATTCCCGTATATACGGGCAGAAAAACTGAACGCGAAAAGTTTGCGGGCGCTCTCAAAACATACACTCTTGAAGCCTTGATGTCGGACGGTAAAGCTCTTCAGTCAGGAACATCGCATAATCTCGGTCAACATTTTGCAAAGGTTTTCAATATAACATTTCAGGATATTGACGGCGAAAGAAAATTTGCATGGCAGACTAGCTGGGGTGTTTCAACCAGGTTAGTTGGAGCTTTAATCATGACTCACGGTGACGACTCAGGACTTATTTTCCCGCCAAAAGTTGCTCCAATTCAAGCCGTTGTTTTACCGATTTGGGGTAAAAAAGAACGTGAGGACGAGGTTGAAAACAAGATGGGAGAGATTGAAAAGATGCTAACCGGGGTATGCAGACTTAAGGTTGACAGGAGGCGCGAACATACAATCGGTTGGAAATTTAATGAATGGGAGCTCCGCGGTGTTCCTTTAAGAATTGAGATTGGCCCAAGAGATGTTCAAAAAAATCAGGTTGTTTTGGTTAGACGGGATACGCGTGAAAAAGAGTTTGTTCCAATCAGCGAATTAAAGAATAAGGTTTTAAAAGTGTTGGATGACATACAAAAAAATCTTTTTGAACGAGCAAAAAAATTTCGTGATGAAAACACAAGAGAAGTTTCTACTTTTGAAGAATTGGCTTCTACGGTTGAGAAAAAACGAGGTTTCGTTGGCGCCTTCTGGTGTGGAGATGAAAAATGTGAAGTTGAAGTGAAGGAAAAGACTGCGGCAACGATTCGATTCATCTCTCCTGACAGCAAAGAAGGCAAATGTGTTTTGTGTGGCAAAACCGGGCATTTAGTATATTTTGCTAAAGCTTATTAGGGACCAAAATGGAAAAAAAACATCCTAAAGTTGCTCTTATAATCCCTGCATACAATGAAGCTGAAAGAATTGGCGCTGTTTTGGATGAAGCCGTAAAATCCCCGGTTATAAATGAGATAATTGTTGTGGATGACGGTTCAACCGACACAACGGCTGAAGTTGCGGGCAGCCATGAAGGGGTAACGGTGATTAGCCGCAATTTAAACGGTGGCAAAGGAGCCGCTTTAAAGATGGGCATAGATTCAACCGATGCCGAAATTTTAGTCTTGATAGACGCGGACTTAATTGGTCTTAAGGTTAAACACATTGAAGACTTAGTTGAGCCCCTTCTCTTAGAGGAAGACTTGGAGATGACGAGGGGTAAATTTACAAAAGGGAGAACGGCTACAAATATTTCTCAGGCGGTGGTTCCCAATATTTCCGGGCAGAGGGCTTTTAAAAGAAAATTTTTAACAGATATGCCGGACTTTACTAATAGCGGCTACGGGGTAGAAGTTGCATTTACGAGGCAAATTAGGCGAAAGCAAACAGAAGTAAAAGAAGTAATTTTGCCTAACATAACGCACGTTATGAAAGAAGAAAAGATGGGTTTGCGCAAGGGGTTATTGGAAAGATTCAAAATGTACCGGGATATTTTTTATCTTTTAATTAAGCCTAAGAGAAAGGGGTAGATGGAATAATTTTATTTAAAGGGCGGTTGTGATATCTTTGCATTATCGTTGCGCGACCACAAATGTTATGATAACATAAAATCGTCACATAAAGATGGCTAATAAGTGGGTTCAGAGCCCACTTTTTTTAATATTATAAGAATGTACAGAAGAGGTTGCTGTGGCAAAAATGAAGGTTTCGGACATCGAAAAATTGATTTCTCCAATTTTATTGAATGAAGGGTTGGAATTGGTGGATGTTGAATTTAAAAAGGAACCCGTTGGAATGGTTTTAAGAACATACATTGATTCGGAAAACGGAGTTGATTTGGATACATGCTCTCGAGCAAGCAAAATACTCTTAAGAGAGCTTGATAAATCAAATCTTATTGAACAAAATTATATATTGGAGGTTTCGTCACCGGGGATAGAAAAGCCTCTGAGAAAACCCGAGCACTTTAAAAAATTTATTGGCTCGAAAATTTTTGTTAAGACAAAGGTGGCTATAGAAAAAAGAAAGCAATTTAAGGGAATGCTTAAGGTTGCAAAAGACGATACATTTGAAGTTGATTGTGATGGCAAGATTTTTAAAATACCGTATGATATATTGGGAAAAGCTCATCTTATAGTTGATATAGATTTATGAACTTACGAAGGGGGTGCGCAGGTTGAATTTAAATTTAATTGATGCTATTAAGCAAATTGAAAGAGAAAAGAAAATAGAAGCTGAGACGATTTTAGAAGCATTGAGAGCGGCGTTAACATCGGCGTACAAAAAGAACTATGATGTTGAGCAAAATATTCGTGTTGATATAAATCTTGAATCTGGGCAAATTAAGGTTTTTTCGCAAACAGAGGTTGAAAAAGAAGGAGAAAAAGAGATAGTTGAGAAGGAAGTTACTCCAAAAAACTTCGGTCGAATTGCGGCTCAGACGGCAAAGCAGGTAATTCTACAAAGAATAAGAGAAGCAGAGCGCGAGATGATGTACGATGAATATGTTGACAGAGAAGGAGATATCGTTACAGGTATTATTCAGCAAAGCGATCAGCGTTATACTCTGGTTAATTTGGGCCGGGTTGAGGCGCTTTTGCCTCCAAACGAACAGGTTCCCGGAGAAAGATATAGTCATGGGCTGCGCATTAAAGCCTGCATTGTTGAGGTAAGACGAACCACGCGCGAGCCTCAAATAATTCTTTCAAGGACACACCCTAATTTGCTGAAGCGGTTATTTGAACTTGAAGTACCGGAAATTTATGATGGGTATGTTGAAATTAAATCAGTTGCTCGTGAACCCGGTCACAGGTCAAAAATTGCTGTGTCTTCTCGCGATGAGAGCGTAGATCCGGTTGGTGCGTGTGTTGGGCCTAAGGGCTCCAGGGTTCGTATGGTTGTGGGAGAACTTCGTGGCGAGAAAATTGATGTGGTTAGATGGAGCGAAGATCCGGCAGCCTATGTTGCAAATGCTTTAAGTCCGGCCAAAGTTAAAAAAGTTGATATAGATGAAGAAAAAAAGACGGCGGAAGTAATTGTTCCGGATGATCAGCTCTCCTTGGCTATCGGCAAGGAGGGACAAAATGCACGCTTGGCTGCAAAGCTTACCGGCTGGAGAATAGATATAAAAAACGAAAGTCAATTTGCCGAAAAAGTTAAAGTGAAAGAGACGGGCGAAGCTACTTTTGACAAAGAAGGTTTTGTTGAAGAAAGTATATGCCAAGCTATTACTAAGTCGGGGAAATCATGCAAAAATAAAGCAAAACCGGGAAGCAAGTATTGTGGAGTGCATAAGGGGCTTGAGGAGTAAATGTTTACAAAGAAAATCCCTACAAGGAAATGTATTGGATGTTATAAATCATTTCCTAAAAGGGAGTTGACACGGATAGTTCGCACTCCTTCGGGTGAAGTTATGGTAGATTTGACGGGAAAGGCAAATGGGAGAGGCGCATATATTTGCAGTTTGAAGTGTTTTGAAATAATCATCAAGAAAAAAAAGTTAGGAAATGCATTGAAGGTAGATTTGGATGAAAAAACGATAGAAAACTTAAGCGATAAACTACTGCGAATTTTTAAAAAAGAGGAATAAAACTTCCTTGATAAAGGGTGATTTAATTGAGCATAAGAGTTTATGAATTAGCGAAAGAGATGAAAATTTCAAGCGGTGAGTTAATGAAGAGGCTTGAGAAAATGGGTATCACCGTTAAAAATCATTTTGCAACCATTGGTGATGATGCTGTTGGTCTTTTAAAAAAAGAGGGTATTAAAGTCGCGGATACAGGGGCTGTGCTCCCTAAATCCGACAAATCAGTGCAATTGAAAAAATCTGAATTAAAAAAAGAAGCCAAAGTGAAAGAGGAAAAGACTTTAGAAGAAAATGAGCCTGAACTTAAAATTAGCGAAGGGTCAACCGTAAAAGAGCTTGCTGCCATATTTAAAAGATCTTCTTCGGAAACAATAAAGATTCTTATGAACATGGGCGAAATGGATACAATAAATCAACCTGTAAGCAATGAAGCAGTTGAACTTTTGGGCGAGGAATTCGGATATAAGGTTAAGATAATTTCTTTAAAAGAGAAGATGGAAGAAGATTTCCCCGAAGAAATTCTCGAAGACTTAAAGTTTCGGCCTCCGGTGGTGACCGTAATGGGTCATGTTGATCATGGTAAAACACTTTTGCTTGATGCTATCCGAAAGACTGATGTTGTTTCAACTGAAGCTGGTGGCATAACTCAGCATATTGGGGCATACCAGGTTAATCACAACGGTAAAAAGATAACTTTTATCGACACGCCCGGTCATGCGGCTTTTACGGCAATGCGAGCAAGAGGTGCCAAAATTACCGATATAGCCATTCTTGTAGTCGCTGCCGATGATGGTGTAATGCCGCAAACGGTTGAGGCAATCGATCATGCTAAAGCTGCAGGGGTGCCCATACTGGTTGTGATAAATAAAATAGATAAACCCGAAGCTAATCCGGATAAAGTAAAACAACAACTTACAGAATATGGTTTGGTACAAGAGGAATGGGGAGGAGACACAATTTTTGTTTCTGTCTCTGCTAAAGAAAAAACCAACATAAGTGAGCTTTTGGATATGGTTTTGCTTCTCTCTGAGATTGAAGAAATAAAAGCAAGCCCTAAAGGAATGGTTGTCGGCACTGTAATTGAAGCTTTTTTAGATAAAGGGCGAGGCCCGGTAGCAACAGTTTTATTGCAGCGTGGAACATTAAAAATCGGTGATGTGTTAATTGCCGGATACGCTTACGGAAAAGTCCGAGCTATGATTGATGACAAAAGCAAACGAATTGCCGTTGCAACTCCGGGTCAGCCTGTTGGGGTAATTGGATGGTCATCTACTCCTCAAGCCGGTGATATTGTGAAGCAAGTTGTTAACGAAAAGAAAGCTCGTCATATTACTGAGGAACGTCTCTTAAAAAAGAGGGTTCTTGAAAAAGGATTACACAAACATATAGCTTTAGAAGATCTCTTCGATCAAATTAAGAAGGGTGAGATAAGAGATTTAAATCTTGTGGTTAAAGGAGATGTTCAAGGTTCGGTAGAAGCATTATGCGATGCTTTGAAAAAAATTGAGCAAGAAGAAGTTCATGTAAAAGTTATTCATAAAGGAGTAGGATCTATATCTGAAACGGATATAATGCTTGCTTCCGCATCCAATGCTATTGTTATTGGGTTTAATGTTCGTCCCGACGTTAAAGCTAAAGTGCTTGCCGAGAAAGAAAATGTTGATATGAGAATGTACCGAGTAATTTATCAAGTCGTTGAGGATATTGAGGCCGCCAGAAAGGGGCTTTTAAAACCAAAGTTTGAGGAAGTTGAAATCGGACAAGCTGAGATAAGAAACATCTTTAAAGCATCTAAAATCGGAACGATTGCCGGTTGTTTCGTTAAGAAAGGTGAAGTGGACAGAAAAGCTCAAGTTAGGGTTGTAAGGGATGGAGTTGTTGTTTACGAAGGGTTGATTGGTTCACTCCGCCGTTTTAAAGAAGATGTTTCTTCGGTTAAAAGTGGGTTTGAGTGCGGCATTCGCATTGATGGTTTTAATGATATCAAAGTGGGCGATGTTTTTGAGTTTTTTCAAATGGTTGAAAAACCCGCAATTTAAAATTTCTATTTATGAGTCAATAAGATGATTTTAGGTTTACTCGAACTTGAACTGCATATTTCAGATTGTGGTTCTCTAAAGGGAAAAAGAAAGGTAATAAAAAGCATAATTCATAAGATTAGAAACAAATATAATGTTTCAATTGGCGAAATGGGAAATCAAGATTTATGGCAACGGGCCCTAATCGGGATTGCTTGTGTTTCGCAGACGGAAAACGATGCAAGAAAGTTGTTAGACAAGATAGAGCGTGAAATATTTGATATGTATCTTGTTGATAAAATTCACGGAAGAATTTCAATTTATGCTCCCGAAAACTAATTCAAAAGCAAGGTAACCAATGAGTTATTTACGTTCTGCCAAAGTCGCTGAGGCGATAAAAGAAGAAGTCAGTATAATTATAAGCAAACTGAAAGACCCTCGAATCAAAATGATCACCATCACCGGAGTGGATGTGTCGCCGGATTTAAGGCATGCCATAATATTTATAAGTGTCATAGATTTCTCAAAAAAGGAAAGTACCCTGAACGTTCTCAAGAAAGCCAAGGGATATATTAAAGCTGAATTGGGAAAGAAATTAAGGATGAAATATATGCCCGATCTGGATTTTAAGTGGGATGAATCGATAGAACAGGGGCTTAAAATATCAAAGATACTACATCAAATACATGAAGAAGAAAGTGAAAACAAAGAATGAAAAAATCAAGTTCCCGGGATGTTTATTTACACGGCAACAAACCGGATGTTTTGGATGATGATATTGTTTTAATAGGAGAGACGATACTTAAAAAAAAGGATTTTGTTTTAGCTACGCATGTTCAACCGGACGGAGACGCTATCGGATCCATTTTGGGGTTGGGCTTATTTTTAAAAAAGCTTGGCAAGAATGTCTTTTTGAGTCTGAGCCAATCTTCAAAACCCATTAAACACAAGAATTATTTACCCATTCCTCCACAGTATGCTTTTTTACCTGGTACCGATTTGTTTTCGGACTATTTTAAATGTCCGGATGAAACAGAATGTTTCATTGCTCTCGACTGTGCCAGTTTTGAAAGAATAGGCAATTTAGGGAGCTGCGCGAAGAACGCGGGCACTTTTATCAATATTGATCATCATCAAGACAATGATAAGTTTGCTCACATAAATTTTGTTGACGGAAATTCGCCGGCAACGACTGAGATTGTTTATCGGCTTATAAAATCCATGAACGAAAAAATAAATAAAGACATCGCGATCTGTTTATATACGGGGCTTGTTACAGATACAGGTAGATTTCAATATTCGAATACCGACAAAAGAGCTTTTCAGATGGCTTTGGAACTCTTGGGTTACGGCGTATCTCCTTCTGAAATTTTTCATAATATATATGAAAACGTCTCTTTTTCTTATTTAAAATTGCTGGGGAAAGTGCTACAAAACATTAAATTCGATTCCGGAATAATTTATGCAGTTATTTCTCAACATGATTTAATTTCGATTGGGGCCAGAGTTGAGGAAACGGAAAATTTAATTGACGTTTTAAGATCAGTTGGACAAGCTAAAATCGCGGTCATTTTAAAAGAGACAGGTGATGGGAGATGGAAGGTTAGCTTGAGGTCTAAAAATGAGATAGATGTAAGCAAGGTGGCCAAGCAGTTTGGTGGCGGCGGGCATCATAACGCAGCTGGTTACGTTTCGGAAAAGGACAAAAAAGATACAATTGAGTTTATGTTAAAAGCCCTGAGGAGTTTATGAGCAAAGAAGGACTTATCATTGTGAATAAACCTGCCGGCGTTACTTCTCATGATGTGGTTGCAAAGGTAAGAAGAATTCTAAAAGTAAAAAAAATTGGTCATACAGGAACGCTTGATCCGGACGCAACAGGGGTCCTGGTTTTAATGGTTGGAAAAGCTACAAAAATTGCGCAATTTCTTCAAATTGACACTAAAGAATATCGGGCAGAAATGGTATTGGGAATTAAAACTGACACTCAAGATGCTTCAGGGAAAGTTATTTTTAAGTCCGTATGTGATGTATCCGAAGAAGAAGTAAAACAAGCTTTAGAACATTTTAAGGGGAAAATTGTTCAAGTTCCCCCCATGGTATCAGCCATCAAAATAAACGGGGAACGTTTGTACAAGTTGGCGCGTGAAGGGAAAGTGGTTCACCGTTCTCCGCGAACAGTTGATATTTTTTATATCAATTTTTTAGGAATGACCATGGGCACCAACCCAATTGTTAATTTTGTCGTAGGGTGCTCAAAGGGGACGTATGTAAGAACACTCTGCACTGATATTGGAGATTTTCTTGGCTGCGGGGCTCATCTTGGGAAATTGATTCGAACTCGTTGCGGCGATTATAGTCTAAATGAAGCTTTGTCAATTGAACAAATTGAAAAATTAGCCGTGTCTTCGGCTATAGACGATCACTTTATCTTGATGAAAGATGCTTTGAAGAGATTTTCTTCAATAATAGTGAAAAAACCTTATGTCAGGGATATTTTAAATGGACGTTTTCTGGTAAGTAAAATGATTGAAGAGATGTCGAGTAAACTTGAGGAGGGAAATTTTGTCAAGTTGCTTGATGAGAGTCAAAATTTGCTTGCGGTATTTAAAACAGTCGATTGTTTCGAGGACGACTTGGTTGCAAAGCCGATACGAGTTTTTGCCGGGTGAAATTGCAGATTGAAAACAATTTTTGGTCTTAAAAAACTAAAACCTCAAAAAAAGAAAAGTATTGTGGCCATAGGAGTATTTGATGGTGTGCATCAAGGACACCAAAGAATAATAAAAACAGCTGTTGATGATGCTAAAAAGTTGAATGCTCAAAGTGTTGTGGTTACATTTAAACCCCATCCTCTCGGGGTGCTTATGCCGGGGAAGTATCCTCCCATACTTACAAGTTTGGATTTGAAAATCAGGCTGATCGAGCGGTTGGGTGTGGATTTAATGTTGGTGATTAATTTTACCCGAGAATTTGCTCATATGTCTGCGCAATGTTTTATCGACGAAGTTCTTATTAAAAAACTAAATGTTCTTGAAGTTGTAGTGGGGGAAGGTTTCAGGTTTGGGAAAAACGAAGTTGGGGATGTTAATTTTCTTCTTAACAGCGGAAGAAAAAGTGGTTTTAAGGTTAAGAGTGTCCCGCTTGTTCTCGTAGATAAAAAAGTTATAAGCAGCACCAGGATAAGAAATCTTTTAAGAAACGGTAAGATTGATGAAGCCGGCAGAATATTGGGGCATTATCCGAAATTAATGGGAAAAGTAATTCAAGGTTGCGGGCGGGGGAGGGATGTTGGGTTTTGTACGGCAAACATTGAGACCGAAGATAAAGCTTCGGTGCCATGCGAGGGAGTTTATGCCGGCTTTGTGAGGTTAAATGACAAAAAGAGAGCCTGTGTTGTTAATGTAGGCACCTGTCCTACTTTTAATATAAAAGAACCTCGAATAGAAGCGCACATAATTGATTTTAATGAGGACATTTATGGAAATAAAATTGAGATTGAAATAATTAAAAACCTTCGCGGGCAGAAGAAATTTAAAGACAAGAAGGCTCTCTCTGATCAAATTAATGAGGATATAAAGGAAACAAAAAAGATACTGTGTGCAAAGTTTACCGAATTCAGCAAGTATGATACTATTAACCGGTTGTAAAAAAACAAGTTGGAATCACGCCCTTGACTATGATAACGAGTCACCGACGTTAATCTTGGTTTAGGGAGCAATCATAAAGGAGGTGAAGATAGCATGGCTTTGACCAATGAAAAAAAGGCAGAAATTATTAAAGATAATGCTTTACACGAGAAAGACACCGGTTCCCCCGAAGTTCAAATTGCAATCCTCACAAAACAAATAAATGAATTAACTGAACATTTAAAAGAACACAAAAAAGATCATCATTCACGACGGGGTTTGTTAAAAATGGTTGGTCGGAGGAGAAAGTTGTTGAAATATTTAAAGGAAGTTGACGTTGAAAGGTACCGTAAAATTGTGAAAAAACTGGGCTTGCGCAGTTAGGGCAGGCCGTTTTATTTTTTTTGCTTAATGAGACATATTTAGGAGGTTAAATATTTAATGAGTGTTATAACAAAAGAATTGGATCTTGGCGGAAAGACTCTTGAGTTCCAGTTTGGTAAGGTTGCGCGTCAAGCAGATGGAGCCGTCGTTGTTAAGTGCGGAGACACTGTTGTTTTGGTTACTGTCGTTGCCTCTAAAGAATCGCGTGAAGAGTTAAATTTTCTTCCGCTTACCGTTGAAGTTGTGGAAAGGATGTATGCGGCGGGAAAGATACCGGGTGGCTTTATTAAGAGAGAAGGGCGACCAAGCGAGAGGTCCATTTTAACAGCGAGGTTAATCGATAGACCCTTAAGGCCTCTTTTCCCTGAAGGTTTTAGAAATGAGGTTCAGATAATTGCCACCGTTCTCTCTGTGGATCAGATAAATGCTCCCGATATATTTGCTTTAAATGGAGCTTCTATTGCTTTAGCAGTTTCCGATATTACCACGGAAAAGATAGTAGCCGGAGTGAGAGTCGGACGGGTTGATGGGCGTTGGACGATAAATTCCACCTTTCAAGAGCTTGAGCATTCAGAATTGAATTTAGTTGTGGCAGGCACAAAAGATTCAATTGTTATGGTTGAAGCCGGAGCAAGAGAAGTTGATGAGGAAACTATGTTGCAGGCCTTAGAAGAAGGGCATAAGGCAATAAAGAAACTGGTTGGGTTTATTGAAGAAATTCGAGATGAGCTCGGGAAAGATAAAAGAGAGTTTTCTTTGGTTGGAGTAAACGCTGAAATAGAAGCGGAGACTCGCAAGATAGCTACTGAAAGGATTAAAAAAGAACTTTGTAATTCCGATAAATTAGCACGGGAAGAAGCCATTAAAACCACCAAAGAAGCTGTACTAAGCGAGCTATTGACGTTATTTCCTGAAAGGGAAAAGGATATTAAGAATGTTCTTAAAAAGATAGAAAAAGAAGAAGTTAGAACGATGATTTTAAACGAGGGAACTCGTCCTGACGGAAGAAAATTGGATGAGATAAGGCCAATTTCATGTGAAGTCGGGGCTCTTCCGCGACAGCACGGCACGGGTTTATTTACCCGTGGCCAAACACAAGTTTTAAGCGTTCTTACATTAGGAACCGTGGGAGAGGTTCAACGATTGGATGGATTGGAAATTGAGGAATCAAAAAGATTTTTACATCAATACAATTTCCCGCCGTATTCAACCGGTGAAGTATGGCGGCTTATGGGACCAAAGAGAAGAGAGATAGGACACGGGGCTTTAGCTGAAAGAGCGTTGCTTCCAATGATACCCGATGAGTCCGAGTTTCCTTATACAATTAGAATAGTATCTGAAGTATTTGAATCAAATGGGTCGTCTTCAATGGCAAGTGTTTGCGGAAGCAGCCTTGCTCTTATGGATGCAGGGGTACCGGTGAAAGCAATGGTGTCCGGAATAGCCATGGGGTTGGTGAAAGAAGGAGATAAAGCCGCAGTTCTTAGCGACATTCAAGGTGTGGAAGACGCTTTGGGGGATATGGACTTTAAGGTCGCCGGAACTTCAAATGGGATTACTGCCTTGCAAATGGACATGAAAGCAAGCGGGGTGGCGACGGATATTTTAAGAAAAGCTCTGGAGCAGGCCAAGGAAGGACGTCTGTTTATCCTCAATAAGATGATCTCTGTAATTTCAACACCTCGCGATGAGCTTTCGGAATTTGCTCCAAGGATAATTACCGTAAAGGTTAAGACCGATAAGATAAGGGAGATAATTGGGCCCGGAGGCAAGATGATTAGAAGCATAATCGATGAAAGCGGGGCTAATATCGATATTGAAGATGACGGGACGGTGTACATTTCTTCAATTGATAGAGAGAGCGGAGAAAAAGCTCAGCAGATGATAGAGCTTATAGTGAAAGAAGTTAAAGCGGGTGACGTTTATATGGGCACAGTTAAAAAGATTATGAACTTCGGTGCCTTTGTTGAAGTTCTTCCGGGGAAAGATGGCCTGGTTCATATTTCAAAACTTGCAAAAGAAAGAGTTCCTTCTGTAGAAGATGTAGTTAAAGTTGGGGACAAAATTTTAGTTAAAGTTACTGAAATTGACAAGATGGGCAGAATAAATCTTTCTGCGATTGACGTGGAAGAGGGTAAATGAGTTTCGAGAGAAGTCTTCTTGATAACGGAATCGAAATTTTAACCGAATGTATGTCAAATGTTAGGTCAATTGCACTTGGATTTTGGGTAAAAACCGGCTCGAGGAATGAATCGCAGTCCATGAATGGAATGTCTCATTTTCTCGAGCATCTCTTGTTTAAGGGAACGGAAACACGGTCCGCAAAGCAGATTTCCGAGACATTTGATGGTCTTGGAGCCGAGCTGAATGCTTTTACCGGGAAAGAATACACGTGCTACTATACTCGTATCCTTGACGAGAATTTAGAAGTTGCGGTTGAAAATCTCTCAGACATGATTTCCAATCCCGCTTTTAAAGAAGACGATATTAAATCCGAGAAAGAGGTAGTCTTAGAGGAAATAAGTCTTCACGAAGATTCTCCCGATGAGCAGGTACACGATTTGTTCGCAGAGACTTTGTGGAAAAAACATCCTTTGGGTGAAAGCATCCTTGGACATTTAGATATCGTTAAAAAGTTTGAACGCGAAGATGTAATCGGGTATTTTAAAAAACAATATACTTCGAAAAATATAATCGTAGTCGGAGCCGGTCATCTTGAGCACGAGGAGCTTTTAAAATTGGCTCAAGTTTATCTTGGAGATATTGATGGGGATGCTTCGGTTAAGGATAAAATTGATGCAAAAGTGAAACCATGCGTTAAGATTCTGGGAAAGAAAACCGAGCAAGCTCATATTTGTTATGGGTTTGAGGGATTGTCGGCCGGTCATAAGGATAGATTTTCCTTAAGCATTTTAGATAGTATTTTGGGTGGGGGAATGAGTTCACGTCTCTTTCAAGAAATAAGAGAAAAACGCGGGCTTGCTTACTCAGTCTTCTCTTATCATTCTTTTTATAGAGACACAGGTTCGTTTGTGGCTTATGCGGGAACAAGGCCATCAAATGCTGAGTTGGTTATAGAATTGATTAAGAAGGAAATAAAAGATATCGCGGAGAAAGGAATTAAAGAGAGCGAATTAAATCGCGTTAAAGGGCAAATAAAAGGACAACTGGTTTTAAGCTTAGAAAATACCGGAAACAGAATGATGAGACTCGGTAAATCCGAAATAACTCACGGGGAAATTTTGTCGCTCACTGAATTAATAGAGCGCGTTAATGAAGTCACGTTAGAAGATGTGCAAAGGGTTGCGCAAAATATATTTTTACCGGAAAAGGCCGTGCTTACCGTGATCGGACCCTTCAACGAAGAGGAGCTTAAAATTTAATCAAGAGGGGATATGCTTTATGACAAAGGTGCTTGTGAGTGGTGCTTGCGGAAAAATGGGATGTGAGGTTTGCAGAGCGGTTTACGAAGACCCCGAATTATCCTTAGTTGGTGTTGTTGATATATCACATATTGGGGAAGATATTGGAGAATCGGTTGGTCTCGGGAAATTAGATATTTGCATAAAAAATGATTTAGAGGCGACTTTAAACGAACTAAAACCCGATGTGATGGTTGATTTCACAAACCCAAGTGCGGTTATGAATAATATTAAAACGGCCATAAAGTGCGGGGTTAATTCCGTTGTGGGAACAACGGGTATTACCGTTGACGGTTTAGAAGAAATCGAATCATTGCTGAAGAATAAAAATGTTAATGTCTTTATAGCTCCAAATTTTGCCATTGGTGCGGTTCTAATGATGAAATTTTGTGAGAAAGCAGTTGAATCTTTCCCCAATGTTGAGATAATTGAGCTTCATCACGACCAGAAGGTTGATGCTCCCTCGGGGACGGCTTTAAAAACGGCTGAAATGATGTCTGCTTTACAAAAAAAAGATATTTTCGAGTTACCTGAAAAAGAAATATTAAAAGGTGCTCGCGGAGGTAAATTTAAAAACATTCGTATTCACAGTGTGCGCTTGCCGGGGTTTGTTGCCCATCAAGAGGTTATTTTCGGTTCCAAGGGGCAAACTCTGACCATACGTCATGATTCAATTGACAGAGTGTCATTTATGCCGGGTGTTGTGATGGCAATAAAACAGGTTCAAAGACGAAAAGGTTTAACCTATGGCTTAGAGAAACTTATGGATTTGTAAATTTGGAGGGAGAATAAAATGTTTGGAGAAGTTTTAACCGCTATGGTTACTCCGTTTAAGGAGGATTTAAGCGTCGATTACGATAGGGCTCAAGAATTGGCTTCTTATCTAATTGATAATGGCTCTGACGGCATTGTTGTAACGGGAACCACGGGTGAATCACCGACACTTTCGGATGATGAGAAAGTTAACTTGTATCAAGCGGTTAAAGAGGCAGTTGAGGGAAAGGGCTCGGTCATTGCGGGAACGGGTTATAATTGCACACGAGAAAGTATCCAACTCACAAAAAGAGCAGAGAACGTTGGCGTGGATGGATGCATGTTGGTAACTCCCTATTACAATAAGCCGCCTCAAAAAGGATTATATAATCACTTTAAAACAATTGCGGAAAGCACTTCGCTACCCACAATTCTTTACAATGTTCCTTCGCGTACGGCAAGAAATCTTGAAGCCGATACGGTGATTGCGTTATCGGAAGTTCCTAATATCGTTGGAGTTAAGGAGGCCGGTGGAAATTTTGAGCAAGTTGCAAAAATTATAAACAAAACCCCGGAAAATTTTCTTTTATATAGTGGAGACGATGCTATAACTTACCCGATACTTGCTTTGGGTGGGGATGGAGTGATAAGCGTAGCTTCGCATATTGCCGGAAGAGAAATCAAGAAGATGGTTTCGTTTTATAAAAGCGGGAACGTAAAGGATTCTTTGGGGATTCATATGCGGTTATTACCGTTTTTTAAATCGCTTTTTTTGACCACTAACCCAATAATGGTTAAGGCCGGGGTTAAGCTTATGGGAATAGAAGTTGGAGAACTTAGGCCCCCCATGGTAAGCGCGACAGAAGAGCAAGTATTAAAACTTAAGAAAGCAATGGATGAATTGGGATTATTATAAAGTTAGGAAATGTGTATGTTAATGAAGAAAAAGCCAAAAACCGTTAAAATTATCCCCTTAGGTGGGCTCGGTGAAATTGGCAAAAACATGATGGTCATTGAAATTGAGAAAGATATTATTTTGGTAGATGCGGGTCTAATGTTTCCGGAGGAGGAAATGTTGGGCATTGATTTGGTTCTCCCTGATTTTTCTTATGTTGTTGAAAATAAAGATCGTCTTAGAGCAATAATTATTACCCATGGTCATGAGGATCACACAGGGTCCTTGCCCTATCTTTTAAAAGAGGTCTCAGCTCCCCTTTATGGAACCAAGTTGACTTTGGGTCTAATTCGGGAAAAATTAAAAGAACATAGATTAAAGACTGAGCTTAGAGAAATATCTTCAAAGTCTAAATTAAAAATAGGACAATTTAGATTGAGCTTTTTTGGTGTTTGCCACAGCATACCTGATGGTCTTGGAATTATCATTGAGACTCCACTCGGCATTATCGTCCACAGCGGAGATTTTAAGCTTGATCAAACTCCTGTGGATGGTAAGGCAACGGAGTTTAAGAAACTTGCGGCCATAGGCCAAAAAAAAGTGCTTGCTTTATTATCTGATAGCACCAATGCGGAGTCGCCGGGCTACACTATTTCTGAAAAAGCGGTTGGTTCCGCTTTGCTTGAAATTTTTGAAGACTCAAAACAAAGGATAATTATTGCTACTTTTGCATCACATCTTCATCGGATACAACAAGTAATCGATGTTACCATGAAAGTAAACCGAAAACTGGCAATTTCCGGGCGAAGTATGCTTAATAACGTTCGAATAGCTTCAGAGCTTGGTTATTTAAAAATTCCGAATGATTTAATTATTGATATTGGGGAAATTGGGAAATATCCTTCCGACAAGGTAGTTTTGCTCTGCACGGGAAGCCAAGGGGAACCGTTATCCGCTCTTTCCAGAATATCTTCTAACGATCATAAACAAGTGAAGCTTCATCCTGGGGATACGGTAATAATATCGGCTTCGCCGATACCGGGGAATGAAAAATCAATCTCAAGGATTATTAATCAAATTTATAAGTGCGGGGCTGAGGCTTACTATGAATCGATTGCAGATGTTCATGTTTCAGGTCATGCCGCCCAAGAAGAGTTGAAACTTATGATTAATTTAGTCCAACCTGAATATTTTATTCCAATTCATGGTGAGTTTAGGCATCTTAGGCATCACGCTAAATTGGCGAAACAGGTTGGGATTCCAAGCGAAAATGTTTTCGTTGGGAAAGATGGGGATATAATAGAGTTTAATGAGCTCGGGGCAAATATTTCGGGAAAGGTTTCTACCGGAGATGTTTTTGTTGACGGGTTGGGAGTGGGGGATATTGGAGACGTTGTTTTGAGAGACAGGATGCTTCTTTCGAAAGACGGAGTTTTTATTGTGGTGGTTGCGGTGAGCAAACAAGATGCGCAAATAATAGCCGGGCCGGATGTCATTTCCCGAGGATTTATATATGTTAAGGAATCGAAAGAGCTTATTGATGAGTCAATAGCAAATGTTGAAGAGACTTTATCAAAAACTACACGGGAAGGCGTCATAGATATTTTAGTATTAAAATCGAGGATAAGAAAAGATTTAAGCAAGTTTTTATACAATAAAACCAGGCGTCGCCCAATGGTTATGCCAATAATTATTGAAGCATAAGGGTGCAAAATTGAATTTTATTCAAGCTGTTGTATTAGGAATCGTACAAGGTATAACCGAATTTGCTCCAATAAGCAGTTCCGCGCATTTAGTTTTGGTGCCTAATTTGATGGGGTGGCCCAAACCCAATATAAGCTTTGATGTGATGTTACATTTGGGTACCTTGACGGCTGTGATTTGTTTTTTTAGGAGTGAAGTCTCGGAGTTATTTACCGCTTTTTTTAGTGGCTTTAAGAAAAAAACGGTGCGGCAAAAACCGGAATACAAACTTGCTTGGTTGATAATAATCGGCACAATCCCCGCTGTTTTTATGGGATTGCTATTTCAAGACTTTTTCGAGGGACTTTTTTCAAATCCTTTAACCGTTTCTTTGCTTTTAATAGTAACCGGGACTTTTTTGTGGATAAGCGAAGCAGCCTCAAAAAGACTCATGGTTTTGGATGATATAGGCTTTTCTGATACTCTGATAATAGGGTTGGCTCAGGGATGTGCCATAGCTCCCGGGATATCGCGTTCAGGGGCAACCATCGCCGCCGGCCTTTTTAGGGGTTTAAACCGAAGCTCCGCGGCAAGATTTTCGTTTTTGTTGGCGATACCAATAATTTTAGGTGCGGTTATTTTAAAAACAGGTGATTTTATTTGTTTGTGCGGAGAGCAAAAAAATATGCCTCTGTTGGCGGGTTTTTTGGCGGCTGCCGTAAGCGGATATTTGTGCATTAAGTATCTTTTGGATTATTTAAAAAAGGGAAGGCTCATGGTTTTTGCTTATTATTGTTGGTTCGTGGGCTTGGTTTTTGTTTTAATCAACATTTTTTAATATTTCAGAGGAAAATATGGCTAATCATAAAAAGAGGGTTTTTACTAAAAACAAAAAACATAAAGAAAGCTTGGATGACGTTTACGCCGTAGCTTTATTTGCACTTTCCGCCATATTGATCATAAGTCTTTTTGCCGGAGACAGAGGTTTAATAGGCAAATATATTGTAAGGGTGCTCGAATATTCTGTCGGTGTGGGAAGATACATCATACCCGTTTTTCTTGTGGGCTGGGGGGTATCTTTTTTAATTAAAAAGATTAGGTTAAATGTCGAATCAACCGGTTTGGGACTTGCCGTTTCTTTTGTCAGCATCATTTCTCTTATCCATTTAAGCGTGCCTTCTTCTAAAGAATTAAGTTCCGAATATATTGTTTCTTACGGAGGTTATATAGGCGGAATTTTTGCGTATGTATTGAGAGTTCTTTTGGGGAATGTCGGCTCTTACATCGTTCTTTTTGCGTTGCTTATTATCGGAGTTGTAATTTTCACGGGGATTTCGTTGTCGCGCCAATTTTCGGTTTTGGTTAATGGAGTTAAGGCAATTTTTAAACCAAAGCTCAAAGGGAAAAAAGAGTCTATTTTCGATGAAGAACAAATCACTCGAGGTTTTTCTAAAAAGGAAAAATCTGTTTTTCCCGAGCAGTTAATTCAAGGTAACAAAGAGAATGCGAGAAAAACAAAGGTGATTCCGGCCGAGACAAATGAATTTGCGTCACAAAAGACAACTGAGCTAAAAATTGAATTACCCAAATTAAAATTAGGAGAATATCAATTTCCTCCTCCGTCGCTTCTGAAAAAAACCCTAACAAAAGATTTACATTTGAAAAAAAACATTAAAGAGAACGTGAGAGTGCTTGAGCGGACGTTGGCCAATTTTGATGTTGATGCCAGGATAAATAAGGTTACAAAAGGGCCAACGGTGACCCTTTACGAGATTCAGCTTGCATCCGGAGTAAAAGTTAACCGGATACTTGGTTTGGCTGACGATATTGCCCTCGCTTTAGCATCCTCAGATATCAGGATACTTGCTCCCATCCCAGGTAAATCGGCAATCGGCATTGAGGTTCCCAATAAACAAAGGGAACTTGTAACTCTTGGAGATATTTTATCTAATCCCGAAGCTCAAAGGGACGGCATTTTGAAAGTTGCCCTGGGCAAAGACATTTCGGGAAAACCCGTTATTGCTGATATTGGGGATATGCCTCATCTTTTAATTGCCGGTTCCACGGGGAGCGGCAAGAGTGTTTGTATAAATTCCATCTTGATGTCTCTTTTAATGAGAGCGCGGCCCGATCAGGTAAAGATGATATTGATAGATCCGAAGAGAATAGAATTAACTTTTTATGACGGTATTCCTCATTTAGTAACTCCCGTTGTGGTTAATCCCAAAGAGGCCTCTCGCGCTCTTTTGTGGGCGGTAAAAGAGATGGAAAACAGACTCGGTCTTTTAGCTGAAAGTGGAACCAGAAACATAGATGGTTACAATGCCTTTTTGAGGAAAAAGGAGATTAAAGACGAGTTTATGCCTTATATTGTCATCGTTATAGACGAATTGGCCGACTTAATGATGGTTGCTCCGGGTGAGGTTGAGGGTTCAATATGCCGTTTAGCACAATTAGCCAGGGCGGTTGGAATTCATCTTGTAATTGCTACACAGCGTCCCTCTGTAAATGTTATAACAGGGCTAATTAAGGCCAACATAACATCAAGAGTTGCTTTTGCCGTTTCATCTCAAATTGATTCAAGGGTTATTTTGGATAGCGCGGGGGCAGAAAAGTTGGTAGGCAAGGGCGACATGTTATTTATGACTCCTAAGCTGCAAAAACTTAAACGGTTGCAGTGCTCTTTTGTTTCAGAACAAGAGGTGGAACTGATTACGGACTTTGTTAAAAAACAGGCGAAACCAAGTTATCAAGGGGAGATTTTAGAAAAGAAAAAGTCTAAATTTTCGTTGGATGACTACGAAGACGATCTTTTTGACGATGCAATGGAACTTGTTGTTTCGATCGGTATGGCTTCGGTGTCTATGCTTCAGAGACGTTTGCGAATTGGCTACACTCGAGCTGCGAGATTAATGGATATTTTAGAGGAAAGAGGAATAGTTGGTCCGTCGGAAGGTAGTAAATCCAGGGCGGTGTTTCTTACCAAAGAGGACTTAGAAAAAATGAGAAAGGGATGAGAAAAACAACATCCTTGTTTAGAGCAAAAAGGAATTGATGGTATTTTGGTGAATAATATATAAGTTACAATGTGAAAGAGCAAGGTTTACCACCTTTAACTGTGAGGATAAAAATGGATTCGATTGGGGAAATATTTGAAAATAAGCGAAAATCTTTGGGGTTAAGCTTAAAAGAGATAGAAAACGCCACAAAAATAAGAACTCGCTATCTTCAGGCAATTGAGGACGATAATTTTGACGTAATTCCGGGTGGCGCTTATGTAAAGGGATTTATTAGAACATATGCTTCTTTTTTAAAAATAGATAGCGGGCCTCTTATAAAAGAATACGAAGAGGAATACGGAGAACCCCTTCAGTACGAGGAGGAAAAATATATTGATGTACGCGAGAAAGATGTTTTTAAGCGCCGAAGATTGATTTTATTTTTTTCCGTAGTTGGAGCTATTTTGTTGGTTTTGGCTATTGTCTGGGGGATAAGGGCTTTAAATAAAAAGACTCAGGCTCCAAAACAGGAGGAAAAAATAGAAGTTCCCCTTGAAGACGTTTTGCCTCCTGAGGAAGAAATGCCTTTAGAAGAGATGGTTCCTCCTGAGGAGGAGGTATCTACGACCGATACTGCATCCGCATTACCATCGGCGGAAGAAGAGTTTAAAATTGAAGTTACGGCTCTTGATAGAGTTTGGCTGAGGGTATTTGTAGACGAGGAAAATATTTTTGAGGAAATACTGGAGAAGGACCAGTCAAAAGAGTGGACGGCAAAAGAGTCTGTTAGAATAAAAAGCGGGAACGGCGAACTGGTAGAAGTAAAGAAAGATGGAAAATTGCTTGGTGAACTTGGGGTTGGCTTGGAGGAAAAGGTATTTACTTTTGAATAATTAGGAGATGGTTTTGTGGCAAAAGAAAATTCATTTGATATAGTATCTGAGATTAACATGCAAGAAGTTGACAATGCTGTCAACCAGGCAATCAAAGAGGTTAGGAACAGATATGATTTAAAAAACAGCGACACGGAAATCCTTTTAAACAAAGATGAGGGCGAGATAATCATAACTACGGAAAATGATTTTACCCTCAAAAGTGTTTTAGATGTTTTTAAGTCAAAACTTATAAAAAGGGGAATTTCTTTAAAAGCTTTACAGGCAGGCAAGATTGAGCCGGCGATAGGGGGCAAATCTAAGCAAAAATTCGACATTGTTCAAGGGATATCACAAGATATCGGGAAAGAGATAAATAAAGCTATTAAGGAAAATAAAATTAAGGTTAAAGTGCAAATTGAGGATGTAAAACTGCGAGTTTTTGGTAAGAGCAGGGATGAACTTCAAGAAGCAATCTCTCTCATAAAATCCAAAGATTTTAAAATCCCCCTTCAATTTACCAATTATAGGCAGTGAGAAAAAATTGGATTTAAATGTTGCGGTTATTACTCTTGGATGTCCTAAAAACGAGGCGGATTCGGATTTTATAAAGGGCCATCTTTATTGTTCGGGCTATCATTTGGTTTCCCAACCAAAAGAAGCTCAAGTTATAGTTTTAAATACATGTGGGTTTATTGAATCGGCTAAACGGGAGTCAATAGAAACAATCCTTGAACTTTCTCGGTATAAAGAGGAGGGGAAATGTCGGGTACTTGCCGTTGTCGGGTGTTTAGCTCAAAGATATTCCGGTGAATTATTTGATGAAATTCCGGAAATAGATATACTCCTTGGATTGAGCGATTCATCAAAACTTCCTGAAAAAATTATTGAATCTTTGAATGGCAAACGTATTCTTGAGGTAAATAAACCGTCAAATTATTTGAGCAAAAATCTTTCTCGAATTAAACCAAGTTCACCTTCCGCTTATTTAAAGATATCCGATGGTTGTAATGGTTCTTGTTCTTATTGCGCGATACCACTTATAAGAGGAAATTATCGCAGTTGTTCTGAAAAATTACTGATTAACGAAGTTAAATTTTTGGTAAAAAATAGCGTCAAGGAAATAGTTCTTGTTGGTCAAGACACAAGTTATTATGGTAAAGATATCTATGGCGAAAGAAAATTGTCTCAACTCATTTTGAAGCTTTCACAAATAGAAGGACTTAATTGGATAAGGTTATTGTACGTTCAGCCCGATGGTTTTTCTAAGGATCTATTGACGGTTTTTGCAAGTAATCCCAAGGTATGTAAATACATCGATATTCCTTTTCAGCATTCAAGCAAGAAGATATTGCGTTTAATGAAACGAAAAGGCTCCGCTGAAGAATACTTAAGTTTGCTTAAGCAAATGAGGGAATATCTTCCCGATGTTGCCGTTAGAACTTCTTTGATGGTTGGTTTTCCGGGAGAAACAGATGATGATTTTGAGGAGTTGTTGGCTTTTGTGAAGGCAGCGCGTTTGGATTATTTGGGGGTTTTTGAGTATTCTGCCGAGGAAGGGACGAAGGCATCAGGTTTACCATTTCAAATTTTAAACGAGGTTAAAAGGGAGCGTTATCATCAATTGGTTGCTTTGCAGGATTCAATAACCCTTGAAAAAAATAAAAGCTATAAAGGGAAAAAAATGAAGGTGTTGGTTGAATCGCGTGAGGATGGAGGCCTGTTTTTAGGAAGGAATCAATATCAGGCTCCGGAAATTGATGGTATAGTTTATCTAAATAAAAAAAATTTAAAGATTGGGGAGTTTGTCTCGGCTAAAATCACCGGTGTTGATGGGTATGATTTAATTGGAGAGGTTACATGTTAAATACCGCTAATCGAATTACAATTTTAAGGATTTTATTGATTCCCGCTTTTATGGCCTTTTTGCTTTCCAATGTAAAATATGGCGGTTGGATTTCAGTTGGAATATTTATTTTGGCGGCTGCTTCCGACAGTCTGGATGGTTATATTGCCCGCACAAGAGGTTTGGTTACTGTTTTCGGAAAATTTTTAGACCCTCTTGCCGATAAGCTCCTAATCTCGGCCGCCTTAATTTCTTTAGTTGATTTAAATCTCTTATCTGCCTGGATAGCCATGATTATAATTGCCAGAGAGTTTGCCGTTTCAGGCTTAAGACTTATGGCCATCGCGGAAAACAAGGTTATTGCCGCAAGCGCTTGGGGGAAACTAAAGACTCTCAGTCAGGTTATAGCCGTGGTTGCTTGGATTATTCTGCCTCAAACCATATTGGCTTGGGTTTTAATGATTATCGCAATTTTACTTACCGTTATTTCCGGGATCGACTATTTTGTTAAATCGCTTGATATTTGGATGATACGGGGGAAAGAAACGAGTGAATTGTGAGATATTAACGATAGGTTCCGAAATAACATTGGGATTATCGGTGGATACAAACTCTTGTGTCATATCAAGAGAACTTGGCAAAATTGGCATTGAAATTACGCGCATATCGAGCGTGCCTGATGATATTGAATTAATAGCTTCGGCTATCGATGGAGCATTAAATCGAGCTGATTTTTTAACAATTACGGGTGGTTTGGGGCCAACCGTTGATGATTTAACCAGAGAAGCCATTGTAAAATTTACCAAAAAAAAGCTTTTATTTGACCCTGATTTAGCTGGCCTAATCAAAAAAAGATATCTGAGTTTCAAAAGTTCAATGCCCGAAGTTGTTTTAAAACAAGCACATCTTCCCGAAGACACAATTCCAATAATACCGGTTCAAGGGACCGCGTCCGGTTTAATTATTGAAACCGGGGAGAAGGTCATTTTTGCGTTGCCGGGTGTTCCAAAGGAAATGGAAGAAATGTTACAGAGAGGGGTTGTCCCTTATCTTTTAAAACGTGTCGGTCACGATGAAATTATAAATATAAGGACACTTAAAATATGCGGTTTAAGTGAAGTTGAAATTCAGGAAAAGATTAAAAAAGTGCTTGAAGAAAAGAAAACGGCCATTGCTCTTATTCCTCATTTTGGTCAAGTTGACGTGCAAATAATTGCAAAAGGAAACCTCGACCATACCCAAAGAATTTTGCTTGAAACCGAAAATGAAATTCGAAAACAACTCAAAGATTATATTTTTGGGGTAAATGAAGAGAATTTGGAAAAAGTCATTGGAGATATTTTAAGAGAACGCAAACTTACGCTGTCCGTTGCGGAATCCTGTACGGGCGGATTGCTTTCCAATCGCATAACCAATGTCCCCGGAAGTTCAGATTATTTCCAAGGAGGTATTATTTCATATAGCAACAAAATTAAAGAGGCCGTTCTTGGCGTGCCCGAAGAAATTTTATCTAATTACGGGGCCGTTAGTTCTCAGACAGCTGAAGCCATGGCAAGCGGAGCGGCTCATGTTTGCAACGCGGATGTGTCGTTGGCAATTACAGGGATAGCGGGTCCGGGCGGTGGAAGCAGAGATAAACCCGTGGGTACCGTCTGCATTGCTTTGTGGAGTAAGGAATTTACTTACTGTAAGAAGTTTCAGTTTTGCGGCTCAAGGGAAGAAATAAAATGGAAAGCGTCTCAAAAAGCATTGGGAATCGTTTGGAGATTTCTACTTAAAAAACCTATAGGTAGGGATTAAATGTTGAGGTTATTTGTAGCACTGGAGATTCCTGATGAGTTAAAACACGAAATTGCGTTGTTGAGCGGAAAATTAAACGAGGACATCAAAAACGCTAAATGGGTTCCCGAGAGAAATCTTCATTTAACTTTGAAGTTTCTGGGGCAGTGCGGGGATGAAATGCCGCTTGAGATCGAGTCCCGTCTTAAGGCTTTGACTAAAAAATTTAACCGTTTTAATTTTAGGTTAAGCGGTTTGGGAGCTTTTCCGTCAATTAAGAGAGCTCGCGTCCTCCATGTTGGCGTGAACGAGGGCAGGGAAAATATAATTAGTTTGCAGCACTCTATCAAGGAATCTCTTTATCAGGTTGGCTTTGCCAAAGACGAGAGAGAATTTTCTCCCCATATTACGTTTGCAAGGTTGAAAAATCCCTGTAACGTTGAGAGATTTTTAAAAAAAATGGATACGAGAGGTTTTTCAAAACGTTTTGTAGAAGTTAATAGCGTTAATCTTTTTAGAAGCCATTTGATGTCAAGCGGACCAATTTATGAGAAAATTTTAGAAATAAAACTAAAAGATGATTGACATTCGAACCTATGTTCGATAAAATTTGTGGGTAAAGACATATAGGAGGAATTGAAAGTTGCTAAATAATCACCAAAACTTATCAAAATGGTAGACGTGGGGGCAGAAAGAAGTTAAAAGAGGAGTTAGATATATGAGAAAAGTTATACATGGTGAAATTTATAGCCCTGATTTTGATAATCTCAATAAATTAGTATCTGATTGGGCTTCTGCCTATAGGTTTTCCTTCTGTCGATTTCAGAAAGATAAATTAAGTTTCAACGAAGTTAGAAATTGGGCAAAGACAAAATATCCGTCCTTAAATACTCGCCAAATATCTGATGTGGTCACACAAGCACAAGGATTGTATTCAAGAGTTGAAGATAAAAAAGTAATATTTGGTGGAAGAAAATATTGGGACAAGTTAATAAAGAATGAGATATCTAATGATGAGTGGAAATTCAAAAGAGATAACCAAATATATGTCAGAGGAGATAAAACTAAAAAAGGTAACCCAAATATCCGATTGTTAAACAAAAACGGTGGTTTTTATTTAAGAGTAACTATTGGAAACAGAAAATTCGAGGAGCATAAACTATTTGTCCCTGCTAAGTTTGAGGAACAATTAGTATCTTTATTCGGTTCAGGTAATCCTTATAATGTTCGTTTGATAAAAAAAGGCTCACAGCATTATAAAATGGTTATTGATTATGAAGTTGAAAATCCTCAAACAGTAATTGATTTTTCAAATGGAGTTATTGGCGTAGACGTAAACCCTGACAGGGTTGCAATTTCTGATATAAGGAGAGATGGAAATTTAATCAACTCTTTTTCTGTATTGAACAATAGGATGTTTTTTGCATCAACGAACAAAAGAGATTATGAAATTGGTTGCATAGTTAAGCAGATTATGCAGTATGCTTTAAATAGAAATAAGGGAATAGTGTTTGAAAATTTGAAATTTAAGAAAGAATTTGAGAATCAAGGTAGAAGGTTTAATAGGATAAAGAGTAATTTTGTCTGGAAAAAGTTGCTTACATTGCTTGAGAGGAAATGTATTGAAAATGGTATTCAATATAAGAAAGTCAATCCCGCTTTTACTTCTGTTATAGGAAAATTTAAATATCAAAAAATGTATAATTTATCCATCCATGAATCTGCCTCTTATATAATAGGCAGACGCGGATTAGGATTTAATGAGAAATTATCTCTTTATAAATATCCATCAAAATATGTGAAGGAAGTTGTTTTTGACCTTGCCGGAAATAAAACAAAACGAATTCACAGTTGGGCTTCGTGGAGAAAGTTAAGAGATAATTATAAAAAAGCCGTCCTCACAGGACTTCAGGGAAGAATGTCAGACCTAAAAGAGTCTGATGACAATCTCTGTTATGTAGGTGAGAACCCTACAGGCGAAGTCCTCTCAAAAGAACTGGTCTTGAGGGGCATAAATGGTTACTAAACATCTATAGGAAGAAGAAAGGCTTCCTTCAAAGCTCATTATTTGGACCAAGGGTCCATTGTCCTCTGGACAATTTGGTGGGTTTTGTAAACCAGGGGAAATGGAACGCGACAAAGTATTGGAATTGACAAAAGAACAAATTGAGAGAAAATACGGCAAAGGCGCCATTATGAGACTTGGCGATAATCCTTTTAAGCTTGATTACTCGGTAATTTCAACGGGTTCTTTAGCTTTGGATGTTGCATTGGGCGTGGGCGGGATTCCAAGGGGAAGGGTTGTTGAGATATTTGGGCCGGAAGCGTCGGGCAAGACCACTCTGGCCTTGCAAATAATCGCTCAAGCTCAAAAAACAGGGGGAGCAGCGGCATTTATCGATGCTGAACATGCTCTTGACTCAGCGTATGCGCGGAACCTGGGAGTGGATGTAGATAACTTGCTTGTTTCTCAACCCGATACGGGCGAACAAGCACTTGAAATTGCAGAAATGCTTGTTAGAAGCGGAGCTCTTGACGTTGTGGTTATTGATTCAGTTGCCGCGCTTGTGCCCCGAGCTGAGATTGAGGGTGATATGGGAGATTCCCACGTAGGTCTCCAAGCGAGGTTAATGTCACAAGCTCTGCGAAAATTATCCGGCGTCATCAGTAAATCTCAAACCTCTGCAATATTTATCAACCAACTACGAGAAAAAATAGGGATAATGTTTGGCAATCCCGAGGTAACTCCGGGTGGTCGTGCTTTAAAATTTTATTCTTCCGTGAGGATTGATATAAGGAGGATTGAGTCTCTCAAACAGGGGATTGATATTGTCGGAAACAGGGTTCGCGCAAAAATTGTTAAAAATAAAGTCGCTCCTCCTTTTAAAAAGGCAGAATTTGACATCGTTTACGGCAAAGGAATTTCCAGAGAGGGCACTTTAATCGATATGGGTGTTGACCAAGGGATAGTGAATAAAAGCGGAGCTTGGTACACTTGTGGGGACGAGAGGCTTGGCCAGGGAAGAGAAAACGCAAAGCAGTTTTTACAGGAAAATCTCAAAATGGCCGATGAGATAGAAAAAAAGATTAAGGTTGCGGTTGGTTTAATTGAAAACGAAGAAAAAACTGATAAAAAAACCGATAAACAAGCAAAAAATAAAAGCATGGGTTAAGTGTTTAATAAAAGATGATTTCCAATGATGAAAAAAGAGCGATAAATAAAGCTCTTAAGTATCTTAGTTATAGAGCTCGCAGCGTTAAAGAAACAAAAGTTTATCTAACGAAAAAAGGGTATAGCGAAGATATTATTGACGGGGTTATAAAATATCTTAGAGAACGTGATTATTTAAACGATTTGGTTTATGCAAAGATGTGGATTGAGGATAGGAAAGAGCGAAAACTTTTTGGTCGAAACAGGATAAGGTCTGAGTTGATTTTAAAAGGGATAGATTCAAATTTAGTTGAGGAAGAACTTACCAAATTGTATTTGGAAGAAGACGAAGAGGGGAAAGCTTTTAAAGTAGCCGAAAAGCAATTAAAAAAATATAAGGAATTTGATAATTCGACTAAAAAAAGAAAGCTTTATCGATACTTGGCAAACAGGGGATTTAATACGGAAGTTTCCATAAAAGTGTGTGAAAGGTTGTTAGTGCTATAAACCACCGGTTTATCCGGTGGGCACGGCGGTAGGCAGGTCGTGGCAACCCCTCACCTCCGTCATTGCGCCTGTCCGCCTCTGGCGGGAGCCCTGGTAAGGGCGTGGCAATCTCGGTTTAGCCATAATAGCCAACTTTCTTTTTTGTTTATTCAGTTGTATTTTTTGTGGGTCGCACGCACTTCACGCTCGGTTGTTTGTCCAAAGGACAATCCTCCTCTGGAGGAATCCGCGACTTTACTCGCTCCGGGCGGGCCGAGAATAACTCGCTTACGCTCAGACAGATTCTCGGGCGCTCACTTCGTTCGTCTGTCCGCCTTCAGCCAGAAAGAGGCTTGAGCCAAGGGTTCATCAGCCTCTGGCTGAGATGGTCCCCTGGACTACTGGAGGGCTTTCCGGCCATCCACTCGCTTCATCGGGGCGGCCTCAAATTTCGCCTTGTCCAACCCACCGGGGTTTTAAAAACCATAATCAGTAAAAAGCTTTTATTTTTTTCCTGAAAGCTAACGGCTGGCAGCTGTATTCAAATGATATGGCAACTAGCGAATAGCAGATGGCGGGAGGAGCGTTAAGCGACGCGGCAATCTCTGGGTTACATTTTACATTTTTCATTATCGTTTTTATATTTTCATTTTTATTTCTTATTTTGAAAAACCTGCCCGCCTTCAGCCAAAGGTTTCAGCCAAAGGCTGATGGTTCTCTGGACTACTGGCGGGAGTGACCAAAGGAAGCGCGGCAATCTCATCCTCCTCCCGCCCTCGATGGGAGGGGCGGGAGGAGGATGAGACAAACAATGGCCGGTGGCTTTTCTGCCCTGTGGTTGGTGGTAGTTTACTTGGCTTTTGATTTTTATAATTGACAACAACCGGTCTTTAATAATAATATGATTAAGAATTGTTTTTAAGTTAATAATGGTTGAATTTAAATAGTAGATGTTTTTAAGTATTGTTGGGATGTTAATATATTTACTTAATTAGTTAATCGATTGTTCATATAAATTTAAAGCTTAAGTTCAAGCTTTAAGATTTTAATTAAATATGGCTAAGAGATTTCCTTAAATAATTTAATTTATTTAAGGATGATTTGAATTTAATTAAGTAAATTAGAACTTACCGAGCAATGCTCGGTTTTTTTATTTTTATACTACAAAAGGAGGTATTAAAATGTCGGGAATTCATGTTTTATTGATATTCGTTGCTGGGTTTTTGGGTATTGCAATCGGCTTTTTTGTAAGAAGATATTTGGCTGAAACGAAGATAGATTCTGCTGAATCGGAAGCAAAAAAGATACTTATTGAAGCAAAAAAGGAAGCTGAAACAAAGAAAAAAGAAGCAGTTTTTGAAGCAAAAGATGGAATTCATTCTATGAGGGCGGAAGCAGAGAGAGAGATTAGGGAACGTCGGTCAGAAGTTCAAAGGATGGAAAGAAAGCTTGTTCAAAAAGAAGAGACTCTTGAAAGTAAACGCGAGGCTGCAAACCAAGAAGAGAAAAATTTAATTGAAAGCAAGAAGAAAGTCGAAGATATTAAGAATAATTTAGAGAAGGTAATTGATGAGCAAAAGAGCGTTCTTCAAAAAGTTGCGGGGATGTCGGTTATTGAGGCCAAGGAGTTGTTGCTAAAAAGGGTTGAGGACGAGTCAAGACATGACGCAGCCTTAATGATTAGGAATATTGAAAGTGAAGCCCGAGAAGAGGCGGAGAAAAGGGCTTGCAACATTGTTTCTTTAGCTATTCAACGTTGTTCATCAGATCATGTAGCCGAAACCACGGTTTCTTCGGTTCCTCTCCCCGGTGACGAAATGAAGGGAAGAATAATAGGTCGTGAAGGAAGAAATATTAGAGCTTTTGAGAATGTCTCAGGCGTTAATTTAATAATAGACGATACTCCTGAGGCGGTTGTGCTGTCGTGTTTTGACCCGGTGCGACGAGAAATTGCAAGACTCGCTCTTACGAAATTAATTGCCGACGGCAGAATACATCCGGCGCGGATTGAAGAGATGTATAAAAAAGCGACGCAGGAAGTAGAAACGAAAATTCGTGAAGCAGGAGAGCAGGCTGCTTTTGATGCCGATGTTCAAAGACTGCATCCCGAACTGGTTAGGGTGTTGGGGAGGTTGAAGTATAGGACAAGTTACGGACAAAATGTTTTAATGCATTCAATTGAAGTTTCTCATTTGGCCGGAATCATGGCTTCAGAATTAGGGGTGGACGTGAAAATTGCCAGAAGAGCAGGTTTATTGCACGACATCGGAAAAGCTATCGATCATGAAGTCGAGGGTTCCCATGCTGTTATTGGAGCGGATTTAGCACGGAGATTTCAAGAGTCAGAAGCGATCTGGCATCCGATTGAAGCTCATCATACGGATGTGGAGCCCAGAACAATTGAGGCCGTTTTAGTACAGGCTGCAGATGCAATTTCGGCTGCTCGTCCCGGGGCCAGAAGAGAAACTTTGAAAAGCTATATTAAAAGATTGGAAAATCTTGAGAGAATAGCTAATTCTCATAAAGGCGTGGATAAATCATATGTTATGCAAGCAGGCCGGGAGATAAGAATTGCGGTTAAGCCTGAAGAGATGGATGATGCTGAAGCTATTTTGTTGTCCAAGGAAATTGCCAAGGAAATTGAATCGGAAATGGAGTACCCGGGTCAAATTAAGGTAACCGTAATTCGCGAACAGAGAGCTACCGAGTACGCTAAATAATTAATTAGCGAGGGGTAACCTTGTCTTCAAAAGAGCAAGATAAATTAATAAACTTTATCAAAGGAGTTGCCGGAGACGAGCATCTGAAAATCGAAGAGGATTTAGGAAACGGGTTCGTTCGTCTCCGTGTAAGCGAAGCAGAAAGAAGACAAGCAAAACATGATATTCGTTTTGCTGAAGATGTAGTCATTGAACTCATTCGTAATTCTCGCGATGCGGGTTGCAGAAATATATTTGTTGCTTTCCATAAAGATAAAGATATTAGAAATATCGTTATTATAGATGACGGGAGCGGTATACCGTCTAATTTAATGCCAAGGATTTTTGAGCCGCGCGTTACCTCTAAGCTTGAAACCGTTGTTACCGACAAATATGGCATTCATGGACGCGGAATGGCTTTATATTCCATAAAAAGCAATGTCGAAGACGTTGATATAGTTGCCTCGGCAATTAACAGAGGGTCGGTAATAAGGGTTAGAGTGAATACCGGAAAACTCCCGGAACGCCACGATCAATCCACCTTTCCTATAACAAAGATGCATCGCGGAGAAATTAATGTTGTCAAGGGGCCTCATAACATCTTGAGGTTGTTGACGGAATTTTGTATCGAACACCCTGAATTAAAAATCTTTTTTGGTTCCCCGGCTCAAGTTCTTGCCACAATGTATGATTTAAGTCAGAATTTATTAACATCAAATAAAGGCGGTAAGGCGGTATTTCTTGAAAATTTTGAAGAAGGGGTGCTTCCTCTGTGGCAATGCACGGGTTTCATTGCGGACGTAAAGGCACTTATGGAAATATCGAAAACTTATTATGGTTTAGATGTTTCCCAACGCAATGTTCACCGGATTTTTAGTGGTGAAATAGAATCCCTCGATGATTTGCATTCAATTTTAATCAGTAAACATAAAAATTCTGTTACCAAGAGAGTATCCGGGGTTGATTTAAGTTGCTCAACCAATCTTGTAAAATATATCCAGAAAGATGATTTAGACATATTGTCAAAGGGAATTGAAAAGGAATTTAATAAAATAGGAAATAAATATTTTTTACACTTAAAGGGCGACCCAAAGATTTGGCGAGAAAAAAACAAGATAAAAATTTTATTAGAAGTTGAAGGAGAAGACGATTTTTGATTAAAAGCAGGGAAAGGCGACTTTTTGGTGAAGTTTAATCTAATCACAGTTAATTATTGTAGCAACCAAGGAGGAAAACATGGGAGTACTAAAAGTCTCGTCAAAGTCCAATCCAAACTCGGTTGCCGGTGCGTTGTCCGCGGTTCTTCGCGAATCAGGGAAGGCTGAAATTCAAGTTATTGGTGCCGGAGCATTAAATCAAGCCGTTAAGGCGGTAGCGATTGCCCGCGGGTTTGTTGCCCCGGGCGGGATGGATTTAGTCGTGGTTCCTGCTTTTACTGACTTAAAAATTGATGGAGAAGAGAGAACCGCAATTCGATTATTGGTTGGCCCCAGATAAAAATAAATTTTTTTGGTTCGTTTTCTTACTCGCCTAAGAAAACGAACCAAAAGACGAAGGAATTTTGTTAAATCTACAAATATTGAGATTAATAAAGAGATTTCATCGAAATTCCTGAGCTGGGCGGCCGATCATTTTTTACGGCTCCTCCCGCCATCCGTCATTGCGCCTGTCCGCCTTCAGCCAAAGGTTTCAACCAAAGGCTGATGGTCCTCTGGACTACTGGCGGGAGCGACCAAAGGAAGCGCGGCAATCTCGGTTTAACTATAATAGCTAACTTTCTTTTTTGTTTATTCAATTGTATTTTTTGTGGGTCGAACACGCTCCACGCTCGGCCGTATCCGCGACTTTACTCGTTCCAGGCGGGCCGAGAATAACTCGCTTACGCTCAGACAGATTCTCGGGCGCCCACTTTGCTCGCCTGCCCACCTCTGGTGGGCTTTCCGGCCTTCCGCTCGTTTCATCGGGGCGGCCTCAAGTTTCGCTTTGTCCGACCCACCGGGGTTTAAAAGGCAAAACTAATGCCTATTGGCTGTATATTCGTCATTGCGCCTGCCCGCCTCTGGCGGGAGTGACCCGCCAACGGTGGGGAGCGCGGCAATCTCGTTCTCACCCCTCCCTCAATGGGAGGGGTGAGGGGAGGGTGAAACAAACAACCCACTCGGGTTTTTAAAAACCAAAATCTAACAACAATGCTCTTTTGTTTTCCTGAAGGCTGAAGGCTAGAGGCTAATGGCTGTTTCTAATGTTTTTCCTGGAGACTGGCGTCTGGCAGCTGGAGTCTGTTTTTAAATGATATGGCATTTAATTTGATGGTTTTATACAATAGAGTTAAAATTTAAATAAATCCAGGGCCCGCATCAGGGGCAGGAAAGCCATCGGCCTTGTAGCCGGTAGTAGTTTACTTACGTAATGAAAAAATTATTGTGCAGATAAAAGCTGTAGGCAGGTTTTAAAAAATGATAGATTTACATATTCACAGCACAGCTTCAGATGGAACTTGTACCCCGGAAGAACTTGTAAAGCTCGCAGTTAATTTAGGGTTAAAGGTTATAGCAATAGCAGATCATGATAGTGTTGACGGCATTCAGCCGGCAATTGATGAAGCTTCCAAACAGGGCATTGAAGTAATTCCGGCGATTGAGCTTAGTTCAGATTTAGAAGGTCGAGATATCCATATCCTCGGTTATTTTATTGACTACAAACATCCATGGTTTGAACATCATCTTAAGGATTTACGTAAAGCTCGGTATGAGAGAGCATTAAAAATGGTTAAGCGGCTCCAAGAAGTGGGTCTTGATATTTTGGTAAAGGATGTTCTTAAACACACCGCTGACGGTACCGCGGTGGGACGGGCACATTTAGCTCAAGCTATGCGTGAGAAAGGTTATGTCGATAGCATTCAGGAAGCTTTTGATAGATATATCGGAAAAGATGGCCCTTGTTATGTGGAGAAAAGCATATATTCTCCCCGGGAAGTTATCAAAATTATAAAGCAGGTGAACGGAATACCTATTTTAGCTCATCCCGGAATTTCAAAAGTTGATGAATTTATTCCGGATTTTATTGATGCCGGCCTTCAGGGATTGGAGGCGTATCACAGCCGACATGGTAGAGCTCAAACCTTAAAGTATAAAAGATTGGCAAAAAAACTTGGATTAATTGTTACGGGGGGTTCCGATTTTCACGGGCTAAGTGTGGGCTTGCTCATTGGTTCGGTTAATGTCCCCGATTCAATTGTTGACGATTTGAAGAGGTTAAAACAACCTACTGCTTAAAATTCTTATCGCTTTTTCAAAAATAGACACATTTCGTTACAAAAAGCACCGAAAGTAAATTTTATAAATTATGATATACTTTTCCTGATAGATTGCTATTAAGGATGGAAAATGGCCAAGAAATTTTTTGTTAAAACTTATGGTTGCCAAATGAATAAACACGATTCAGAAAAGATTGCCGGACTGCTTTTATCCGAAGGCCATGAATCGGCTGAGGGAATAAATGATGCGGACATTGTTGTGTTTAACACTTGTTGTGTTCGCGAATCGGCTGAAGCTAAGTTGTATGGTAACGTGAATTCTTTAAGGGTCGTTAAAGACCAAAGACCCGATTTAATTATTGCCATTGGTGGTTGTCTGGCACAAAAAGAAGGAGCTAATCTTCAGGAGAAGATGCCCCACGTTGATGTAGTTTTCGGCACTCATAATTTTGCGAACCTTCCGAATTTAATAAGAAATGCCGGACGAGGCCAAAAAATTTGCGAGATATTGCAAGCTTCCCCCGGTGTAATTAAAAACCCGTCCACCCAACGCGAAAATTCCACAAAAGCGTGGGTTACTATATCCACCGGTTGCAACAATTTTTGTTCCTATTGCATTGTTCCGTATGTTAGGGGTAGGGAAACGAGCAGACCGTTTGAAGATATAGTCGCGGAAGTTGAGAAACTTGCCGATGAAGGATTTTTAGAAACAACTTTGCTCGGACAAAACGTTAATTCATATGGGCGGGATTTATATGGCAAACTTCGTTTTGCGGAACTCTTAAGAACATTAAACAAGATTGATGGCATTGAGAGAATTAGGTTTACAAGTCCTCACCCACGGGATTTTGGTATGGATGTAGTCTTGGCCATTGCAGAGTGCGAAAAAGTCTGCGAGCACGTGCATCTGCCCCTGCAGGCCGGCTCAAATAAAGTTTTAAAAGATATGCGCAGAGGTTACACAAAAAAGGATTATCTTGAGCTCGTTGAAGCAATTTATAAAACAATTCCCGAATGCAGCATTACAACGGATATTATGGTTGGATTTCCGGGAGAAACCGAGGAGGACTTCGCAGATACTCTCGACGTTATTAAACAAGCTCGCTTTGATAACGCCTTTATGTTCATTTACTCTCCCAGAAAGGGAACAAAAGCGGCCGAGATGAAGAATCAAATATCCGAAGAAGTAAAGATGGATAGATTCAACAGGCTGCTCGAAGCACAAAATAAAAGTTGTATTGAAAACAACCGCCTGCTTGTTGGAAAAGAGATTGAAGTTTTGGTGGAAGGGGTAAGCAAAAAGGATAAAAGTGCCTTAACGGGAAGGACCAGGACCAATAAGGTGGTTAATTTTTCAGGCCCGCCTTCGTTGATTGATGAGTTGGCAAGGGTTAAAATAAAAGAAGCTCGCTCGTGGTCTTTAGTGGGGGAGCTTAACGGGGCATATAAACGGAGGATTACATGTCAGTTGTAATAGGTTGCACCTCTCCTCACCCACCTATACTTGTGCCCGAAATTGGTGGGGAAAGTTTATTAGAAATTAAAGCCACTCAGGATGCCATGAACAAAATGGCAGATAAGGTGGCTTCTTTAAATCCCGATATATTGGTTTTTACGTCCCCGCATAGCCCGGCATTTTCTGATGCTGTAGCCATAAAGACGGGCTCCGAACTTAGCGGCTCATTTGCGCAGTTTGGGGCTTTTTCGGTTAAATTTGAGGTAAAAAATGATGTCGAGATGGCAAAAGCCGTAATTGATGAGGCTGCGGTTTTAGATGTTCCCATGGCTGACTTAAAAGAAATGGGTTACCGGCATCTTGAAGAACTTGACCATGGAGTACTCGTTCCCCTTTGTTATCTCAAGAAGAAACTGAATGTGCCCATAGTTTCCATATCCATTTCATATTTAAGTTATCTTAAACATTACCAATTGGGAGTTGCCGTACAAAGGGCTGCGGAAAAACTCGACAGAAGAATCGCTTTTATTGCCAGCGGGGATCTTTCTCACAGGCTTATACCCTCAGCCCCGGCTGGATATAATCCAAGAGGTATAGACTTTGACTTGAGGGTTAAGGAAATAATAGAGAAGGCCGAGTTCAAAGAATTATTAAAAATAGACGAATCCCTCATAGAAGATGCGGGGGAATGTGGCTTACGTTCATTTATTGCTTTAGGCGGAGCTTTCGATGGGCATAAAGTTAAGTCAGAGGTTCTATCTTACGAGGCGCCGTTTGGCGTGGGTTATATGGTGGCGGTGATTGAGCCCATCGTGAAGGATAAATGCCGATTTTTTTTAACGGAAATGATGGCCGAGGAAGCCGTTAAAAGAGAAGAACGACGAAATAATGAAAGTGAACCCGTGAGACTGGCACGTGAAGCAGTTGAATTATATGTAAAAAACGGAAAATCAATAAAAGCTTCGATAAATCCGTCCAAAGAGCTTTTAGAGGAAAAAGCCGGTGCTTTTGTCTGTATAAAACGAGGCGACAAAGCGCTTAGGGGTTGCATCGGCACCACCGTCCCTTGCCAGGAAAATTTGGCGGAAGAGATTGTAAAAAACGCGATACAAGCCGCAACTTCTGATCCGAGATTTCCACCTGTGGATGAGAACGAGCTTCATGATTTAGAATATTCAGTTGATGTTCTTGAACCCCCTGAATTCATTTCGGATGAGAGCTATTTGGATCCTGAAAAATATGGGGTAATTGTAAAGTCCGGTTTTAAAGTCGGGCTCTTGTTGCCGAATCTCAAAGGAGTGGATACCGTAAAGAAACAATTGGATATAGCCAAGCAAAAAGCCGGTATACAAGAAGGCGAGCCTGTTGAACTGTTTAGGTTTAAGGTGAAGAGATATAACTGATAATGGAGAGCACGGAGCTTAGAGCGTAGAGCAAAGAGCCTGGAGCAGAGAGATTGAATAGAGATTAAGTGGTAATTAAGTGGAGACTTCAAATTAATTACAATCAGTTACCATTAGTTTTAACGAAGCAATCTCTGTCTTACAAACTGTTTTAATTTTTAGGTGGAAACATGGATAAAGTTCGTGCTCATGTAAAGGTTGAAGGAAGAGTTCAAGGTGTATGCTTTCGTTCATACACGAAAAAAGTTGCCGAGGATAATAATGTAACTGGTTGGGTTGGAAATATGCCCGACGGTTCGGTTGAGATGGTTTTAGAAGGCGAAAAAAAAGATGTTAAAAAGGTTATTGACTGGGCCTACGAGGGCCCGTCGTATGCTAAGGTGACGAACGTGGTCGTTAACTGGGAAGGTTATAGAGGGGAGTTTAACGGCTTTAAGGTTAGATACTGGTAAAACCTCATAAATAGCAGATGGCTTATGGCTTATGGCTGATAGCTTGGAGTGAACCCCAAATTTCCGACAATAAGTTAAGACACCATGGCTACGATTTGCCCCTCAAATTCATTGGG
>Ga0209121_10000303_pt1 | contig 52371 bp, 50 predicted proteins | sample Cruoilmetagenom3_FD_187292 | JGI IMG/M metagenome (GOLD analysis project Ga0209121, IMG submission 187292) | Oil polluted marine microbial communities from Coal Oil Point, Santa Barbara, California, USA - Sample 3 (SPAdes) (version 2) | ecosystem: Environmental > Aquatic > Marine > Oil seeps ... | reverse complement strand
GATAAAATTCTCAAATTCTCAAACGAATCCTTAGCGTTAATAAGGTGAAAGATAAAAAAAAGCGGGTAGAAAGATTTTATAAGCGAAGAGCGTTGAAAACCTTTATAATTCTTCATTCATTTATAAAATTACCCAAAAAAAATTTTATTTATAATTAAAATTTTTTTAAGCTTTTAAGCCTAAATACATCCATAGTGCGAAAGTCATCATTACTCCTCGTATGATACCCAAAAGTGGACCAGGTGCGACTAATGCATCTAATGCCCCGCATACAACAAAAATTGTGAACCCTAAAGATAAAAAGCGAAATTTTTTTTTTAAAACGCCTGTAGCTTGCTTTGCTTTTATTAAAAACCCAATGCCTTCAAAAATTAGAACAGAAACCAGAAATAAGGCAACTAATAAAAATGCTACTGAACTTGTATTAAAACTGGAATCAGTTATTTGGCTACCTGATATATAAGGATTAAATTCAAAGGTTCCCATCGTATCAAACCATAGGAAATATTCAAAAATGACTCCTAATACCGTATAAACTCCTATAAGATACCACTTTTTCTTAGGCATTATAAGCTCACCACCAAGATACATAGCAACGATAATCGCGGGAGCAACCCAAACGTAACTCAAAAGACCATATAACCCGACTACTGGAGGGTAAGGTTCTAAATTATGCCCTGTTATTAAGACAAATAAAAAATCACTAAAAGGTCCTAACCAAAATAAACCAATAAATACTATTATTAATCCTGCATACAATAAAAGTTTAGCATTTAACTTCTTGGCGTGGTAAAATGAAAGAGCACCAAAGATAAAAGCAGATAAAATAATTCCAGATGCGGTAAGACCTTCCAACCAACCTAAAGGTTCAAGCATTCTAATTCTACACCAATAATTGATTTTTAATTTTTTTTTAAAATTATAAATTTATTTAATATTAAAAAAATTGATTTTATTATTTAATAATATTTAAATTTTATATATTACATTATGGTTTTTATATTTGAATTTATAATTATTTCTTGATTGAATTCAATCATTTTCTTATTGAAAAGATTAATTACTATATCGTTCATAATAACCCTTTATTTAAAAAAAATAGATAATTTTTATAGCAAATTGATATAATATTAATATTAGAATTTAATTCTATAAATTCAACAAAAACTATCTAAATTTTAGAGGTTTTATTATGAGAAATCTAACAAAAAAAGCAGTAACAAGATTGTCAGTTTTTATTCCGCTTACTATCGTATTAATGACTATCTTTTCGTTGCCCTTGATGGGGATACCCCCATTAGGGGATCTCCTATTTCCCGGAAACGGAGTATGGAAAGTTCCAGGAGAGCTTCCAGCGGCAGAACGGTTAAATATTCCGGGTTTAAGAGGGGAAGTAACCGTTATACGCGATGAATGGGGCATACCTCATATTTATGCTTCTTACGAGGAAGATCTCTTTTTTGCTCAAGGTTATTGTCATGCTCAGGATAGACTCTTCCAAATGGATATGACACGTCGCCAAGTACGAGGAAAATTGTCAGAAGTACTAGGTGAAGATCTATTAACTGTAGATAAATTCATGCTTGCTATCGGGATGGAAGATTGGGCAATTAAAACCGACGAATTGTCTAGGAAAATGTATAATAATGGAACGCTTGAATTCTTTTCTTCATTTGAAAGGTATGTAGATGGAATAAATTACTACATTGGGTCGCACGAAGATGTGAAACCATTAGAATATCATTTAATGGGCTTTGAACCTACTGAATGGAGTACTATTGATACTTTATGTTTAGTCCAAGAAATGGCGAGGCAAATGTCTTGGAACTATCATGATTTGGATAGATACACCACTCTACTTGCATTGAATAATATTAATCTTACTTATTATAACGAATTATTTGGAGTTACATTACCGTACCAAATTCCTATCGTCCCTGACTACGGAGAATTCCCAGAAAGTCCAATGAAAGCTGGGTTTGAATTAAATCCTAGTTTTACTTTAAAAACCGAAATTCAGAACTTTCTAGATAATGTCCAAAAAATAGACTCAGAGAAAACCTTGATAGAAAACGAAAAAGATCAAATAATTGGTTCAAATAATTGGGTTGTAAATGGCACTTTAAGCAATACCGGAGCACCAATCCTATGCAACGATATGCACCTTGGTTGGATGATGCCTGGAGTATGGTATGAACAGCATTTAAAAGCCGAAGATACTGGATTTCATGTATATGGATTTATAATACCAGGGATGCCGGGTGTTGCCGTAGGTCATAACGAAAGGGTCGGTTGGGGATTCACCAACACGGGATACGATGTTATAGATTGGTACTATTATAATACGGACGGACCAAATCAATACATTTACAACGGGACTTCAACACCATATACTGAAAGAAGTTATAGCATTAATGTTAAAGGTCAAGAATCTGTAGAGTTCAATGTTAGACATACTGTTCACGGACCTGTGTTAAGCGATTTACGCGATTTTGGGATGCCTCAATCTTTAGGAGATATAGTTTTAGCACCAAAATGGACTGCTAACGGTCATTTCTTTAATATTCTTGCAGGTAATGGTTTCGATCGAGCGGAAAATAGAGAAGATTTTGACGAAGCTTCAAAAGATTGGACACTTCTCGCACAAAATATAGTTTATGCAGATGTCGATGGAAATATTGCTATTCGACCAACAGGAAAAGTTCCAATTCGAGACGATTCAAAAATTCCATTGGGCCATCTTGGTAACGGAACTCTTCCATACAACGGTTCCAATGGGGAAGGAGAATGGATTGGTTATATACCCTTCGAGGATTTGCCTAATTCTCTAAATCCAAATCAGAAATATTTAGCGTCCGCTAATCAAATCGTAGCAGGACCTGAGTACAACAGCTATTTCTTACAAAACGAATACGCAGACGGATATAGAGCCAGAAGGATAAATGAGCTACTTATGAATGCTGCTGATGGTTCTATTAGTGTTGAAAGGATGAAAACCATCCAAAACGATGTGAATTCAACGGCTGCAAGAGCTTTCGTTCCGGAGTTAATTGAAGTTATTTACGATTATTATGGTCCTACACCTCCTACAATAATAAATAATGTTCTCACAGAATTAGAAAGTTGGCAATTTGTAATGGATAAAGACGAAGCAGCACCAACTATTTACCGCAAGTGGAGAGATTATTTCCAAGATTTTACTTTTAACGACGAAATTGAAACCTATAACTTTACTGCAAGAACAAGAATAGTTGTTTTAGAATATTTAATGAAGGAAGACGAATTTTCCCATTGGTTTAATAATGTTTCCACACCATTGAACGAGACTAGAAATGAGATTATGATGCTAGCATTAAATGCTACAATCGACTGGTTAGAAAGTTTTTATGGCTCTGAGGACCCATCAATTTGGAGGTGGGGCGATCTACATCAACTTTATTTTGCATCTCTTACGGGGTTAGATCCACTAAGTAAAGGACCTTATGAAGCTGATGGAGAAGGGTACACAATCAATCCGGCGTGGGTAAATATTGATAATGGTGTTGGAATCGCGAGAGGTGGAGCATCTGAACGCTTAATTATAGACTTTAGCAACCTAAATAACTCTTTAAGCGTTATTCCATCGGGGCAACGAGGGCTTTCAAACTCAAAACATTATTCAGATCAACTAGAACAACTGTTCTTACAAGGAAAATACCACTATCAATATTTTACGAATACATTATATAACTTTCCTACTAGTTCAATTGAATCTCAATTATTTTTCTTTCCAATAGGAGGTTAAAAAAATGGAAATAGAAAGGAGAACTTTTTTCATAAGTGTAGTCGTTGTTTTATGTCTAACTATGCTATTAACGCTAGTTCCGGTTTGGCAGTTAGTTATAATCCCAGGTATTATTGCAGGAATGCTTAACAAATCGTTAAAGTATGGCGTTCTAAGCGGTTTTATTGGTGTTACACTTTCGTGGGGGATTTATGTTTTAGTTGGAGTGGTTACAAGAAATGTGTACATTATACTTGATCAGTTTGGAGCGTTAATTTTTGGAGAAGGATTTGGTTGGCTAATTTTAACACTCATTATCCTTTTAGCTGCTATTTTTGGGGCTATGGGCGGCGGAATTGGCAACGGTTTCATGACTCTAATTAACGCTTACCTAGAGAATCATCCTTTTCGAGATTCAAAAACAAAATCAGAATAGCAACATAAAGAAAATTAAACAAAATCTCTTTTTTTTTCATTCATTTTAATTTAATTTATCAATTTTCCAATTATTTAAACTATAGAGAAAAAGCTATATGAAAACCGGGATTTGAAAAATAGAATATTAATTTAACGAGTTTCCTAATCTAATAAAGCCGCAATTCTATTGGAAACGCTTTGGATGTTTAGAAAAACCATTCCTAGGCTAGCATTAGCGCTACAAAGAGTGCATAAAATAGCATTTTCACCCGCTTTAGAGAGAATTATGATACCATTTAACCCTTCAATAAGTATTCTTTTTAATTCACCTCTCTCAAGCTCCTCAACCGCACGCTCTGAAACGCTCTGTATAGCGGCAGACATGGCAGAAACGATCCCATCGTTTACATTCCTACTCAAAACGGAACAAATTGGAAGCCCTTGAACACTAACTATTGCGGATCCTTCGATATCGCTATTTACTGCCGATAATTTTCTTAACAAATCCGTGAGCTCACTGATATTCTCAGACAACCATGATTGCCTCCTTTCTTTTAAACGAAGGTTTCATTAACTAAATAATATTTTCACTCTATTACAAATCAACCTAGTAAGTGATAAATTATTAAGTTGTATGATATTAAAATTAACTTTATTTAATTATTAATGTTTACTTTATTTTTTTATTTTTATTTTTTTATAAAATTTAATTGCTTATTTAAAAAATATTTTTATCAATTTTTACATTTACATATTTTAATGACTGAGAATAATAATTTAAAAAATCAATCTGATAAAAAAAACAATAAAGAAGACGACGAAGAAGAGAAAAAACATAAAATCGAATCTCTTACTAAAGCTGGAAAGATTGCTCAAGAAGTAAAGAAGTACATTAAACCGCAAATACAAGTTGGAACGGTAGTACTAAATTTAATTGAAAACACAGAGAAAAAAATCGTCGAATTAGGGGGAGAGTGGGCATTTCCCGTTAATGTTAGTATAAACAACATCGCAGCTCACTATACATCTCCGATTAAGGATGATGGTCTTACGATTAAAGAAGGAGATATTGTTAAAATCGATTTAGGCGTTCATATCGACGGATACATAGTAGACACAGCTTTTACCGTAAGTTTTAACGACGAAAAATCTCTTGAAAACATAATTCAAGCAACCGAAGTCGCTCTAGAAGCCGCAAAAATGATGGTTAAACCTAAAATCAACACGAAAGAATTGGGTAAAAAAATCGAAGATATCGTAAAAGGGTTTAAATTTAATCCGATAAAAGAACTTGGTGGACATCAAATTGAAAGGTGGACGGTTCATGGAAAAAAACGAGTGCCAGAGTTAGGGATTCAAGGTGGAGATATAATGGAAGAAGGTGAAGTCTTTGCGATAGAAATATTTGCTTCGACCGGAGAAGGTACGGTTCATAATACCAAATATTCTTATATTTACGAATTGAACCCATATTCAGGAAGAGTACCTCTACGTAGAAAATTATCTAAACAAATTTTAGGGCATATAAATAAGAACTACAAAACGCTTCCTTTTGCAGAAAGATGGTTAGCAAAAGATTTTAGAATGGGAGTAATGTTTGGACTCCAAGAACTAGTACAACAAGGAAAAGTACAAGTTCATTATGTGTTAGCGGAACAAAAAGGAGAATTTGTAGCTCAAAGTGAACAAACGATTTTAATAACTGAAGATGGATTTAAACAGCTAACTTAAAAAGTTGAGACTTCAATAAAACAATATTTGATTTTAAATGAAAAAGCTAAAAATTTGTTTAGTATCATTAACAGTTTCTCCTGATAACGCCGACGGGGAGGCAAAAGTCATCAGAGCAATTTTTGAATATCTAAAAAAGCAAGGACACGATGTGAAATTAATTACTGGTAAATGGAACAAAGATTTAGACGACCCAGATATCGTTCAGTTTGATTTAATTAGAAAAAGATTTTTTTGGGCTCCAAATTTTTGTTACAAGGTAATTAAATTCTTAAGGAATAATAATTTCGACATCGTACATGCTAACAGTGCCAAAGCAGCTTTACCAATTATTTTATCTAACCAAAAAAAATTCATTTGCACTATCCACGATTTTACTCCTTTCGAAACAAAACTTACAAGAATCCCTTTAGAAAAGTTTTTAATAAAATATGTTTCAAAAAAAGCATCGTTAATAACCACTGTTTCTAATTATGTTAAGCAAGAGTTTCAATACTTTATTCCTAAAATTGAAAAGAATAAAATTGTCACCATTTACAATGGCATTGAAGAAAAGTACAATCCTTACCCTATCGAAGCTCAAAGATTAAAGGAAAAATTAAACATTAAAGGCCCCGTTTTATTGTATATCGGAAGAATTGCTCCTTATAAAGGAGTTGGTAACATAATTGAAGCTTATAAACTGGTTAAAAACGAAATTCCAAACCTTAATTTAGTTATTGGAGGTAGCCCAGATTATTTGATGGAAAAACCGTACAATAACTGGAAAAATGAAAACAAAGACATTTATTTTATGGGATATCTTCCAGAAGAAGAAGTCCCTTTTTATTATTCTATGGGAGATATTTTTATAACTTTTTCTTCATCTTCCGAAGGATTTGGATTAACTTCGCTCGAAGCAATCTCGTGTGGAACCCCCGTAATATGTTCCTCAATTTCAGTATATCGAGAGATTCTAAAGAACCATGCTTTGTTCGTCCCTCCTAAAGATTCGAAAAAATTAGCTGAAAAAATAAAAATTCTTCTTAATGATAATGAATTAAGAAACGAAATAGTAAAAGGCGCTCAAGGTTTTATAAAAAAATACAGTTGGGACGCGGTTGGTAAAAGATTAGAAGAAGAATATGAAAAATTTTTGACTATTTAGCTCTCTTTTATTAAATTCTCCTTTACAATTTTAAAGCAAATTTCGTTTGGGTTTTCAAATTGCATAATTTTTTTTTTAAATGAATCGCTAAATCTGTCGTGATGAGGTTTTTCAGAAAGAATTTCTATAGACTTCCCTATAATTTTTTCAGATTCTTTTATATGCTCTAAAGGGAAACCATTATTTATTAAAAAATTTTCCTGAGGGGCGGTATCTCCGGGAAAAAATTCAATGCTTGGCACATTTAATAAACTCGATTCACGAACGATCGTACCTCCACCACTGATTACTAACGCACTGAAATAACACAAATCGACCATATTCGGCATATACCGCGTTATAATTATGTTGGAATTATCAACATATTTTTTCAACTTTTTTTTCAGGTATAGTTCTTGTTTTTCTGTTCTTACAATTAAAAAATATTTATGGTTTGGAAATTGGTTAAATATTGTGGGAAAGAATTGGCTAATTAAAGTTTCTTCTGGTTTTAGCTTTTCTACGAAATAACTAGCAAAAGAAGGTTCACTTCTAATAATTACGAATTTTCCCTTTTCTAAGTCGTTTTTTTCAAGTACATTGGGATTTGGTTCGTATTCTGAAAGCCAAGCTATCTCATCAATGCCATTATATCTGATTAACCGCTCAGGATTGGCGTGGAGATGGACATACCATTCTTCTGGAACACACATCGGAGTTATTATGTGATCTAAATATGGAAATATTTGTTTACACACTGGAACATTTCGAGGCTCATCGTTATAACCTATTGAGGGAATGTTCAAACCGTAAGATATTCTAGTGCCTTCTACAGAAGAAAAAGTTACAAAATAGTCTGGAGCAAATTTTATAACATATGGGTATAGTTTAGATAAGCGATCGATATAAGTTTTTAATTTATCTTCCAATTTTTCGCCTCCGTGCTTCCCAACTTTCTGATACTTAACATGTAAGTCGTCCAAAATTTGAAAAGTAGAATCGTAATCTCGAGCAGTAATTAAAAGTTCTGCCCCTTCCTTCTGAAATTTTTTTAGAAGACGATTAAACATGATTCCCGTTTTTGGTTCTTCTATGTCAATCCAAATTTTTTTATCTAATAAACTCATCTTAAGATCAATTTTCTTAACATTAAATTGGAATTGTCAATTTTTTATTTCCAATCTTTAGGAATTTTTTTTAATAACTTTGCTGGGTTTCCTACAACAATGTCGTTTTCTTCAGTATTTTTTGTAACTACAGATCCTGCTCCAACGATAGTTCCCCTTTTTAAAGTGATTCCCGGCATAATTACTGAGTTTGCCCCTAATGAAACGTAATCTTCAATTTTAGGTCCGTTTAAATCAAATTCTTTACGCATCATATATTTATCATTTGTTAGTTTGCTATACGGACCCATAAATACGCTGTTTCCAATTTTAGAGTATAAAGGAATGTAAACTCCTGTTTGAATACTTACATTGTTTCCTATAACTACGTTTCCATCTATAATCGTGTTAGTACCTATTAAAGTGCTGTTTCCTACGGATGTTTTTTCTCTAATCATAACATTATGTCCCGTTTGGCATTTGTCCCCGATGATAACTTCAGAATATATTATAGAGCCTGCTCTGATGGTGCATTCCTTTCCTATTGTAATTATTGGACTCTCAAAATCTGTAATCTCTTTCTTGTTTTTTATAATAGCCGTTAAATCCGTTCTCTGCGGATGTCCAATAATAGAATTCTCGCCTATATAAGTCTCTGATCGAATCAAAGCATTTCCATAAATTTTAACACCCTTGGAAATATAAACATCACTTTCTATTTTAACTCCTTTTCCAATTGCTGTAAAATCATCAATAAATGCCGTCTCGTGGATAAATGCCTTTTTGTGGATAAAAGATAAATTTTTTCTTTGAAGATTCACTTTTCCAGCTTCACATTAAATTAGTATTTAGTTGAATTATTTCTTAAAATAATATTAACTTAATCATTTTCCACATTTACAAGGGGAAGAGTTGCATTTTTTGCATTTATTTGGATATTTACTAAATATTGCTTTTTCCATATTAATTTCTAATATATTTGCGATGGAAACAGTCCATGCGATGATATCAGCTAATTCCTCTGAAACTTTTTCTTTATCTATATTTTGAGAATTTAATAATGTAGCTAGCTCCCCAATTTCTTCTATCAACCAGATAAAAGTACTTTTAAACCCTCTATTTGAGTCCTTTTGATAATAGAGCTTCTTTATTAATTCCTGAAAATCTGAAATATTCATAATCTAAAAAATAATTTTCTAGAAAAGATTTTAAAATTTTTTTATCAAAAATTAAAATAACCATTCAAAAACGCGTAACCAAGCTAGCATTACCATTGCAATTAAAGCAACGGCAAAAATTACAGTAGTTACGGGGCTTATTTTAATTCCTATTGAACTATCTTCAAAAAATCTCATTAAACCCGCCCCACCTAAAGGCATTGGAGCATTTCCACTTCTTCTCTTCTTACGTCTTGATTGACTTTGTCGAGATGACATTACTTAACCATTGCAAAAATAATCATTAATTAAATAAAATTAAAACATTAAAAATAATAAGGTTTATCTTGAATTAAAAAAAAAAATATGATAAATTTTTATTAATTGTATTAATTATTGTTAGTTAACTTGAGTAAGTGATGGTTAATTTATAATGAGAAAAAAAAAAAAAATTTTATTACTAATTAGTTCTCTTTTGTTTATTGTTGTGTTTTCATCCTTTCAAAACGATCCTTCATTTAATTATCAAAATCAAACTGGAAATGAAACTCCTCAATTATCAGGGGATTTAGAAGGAGTAGAAAACATATTAATTAAAGGGATTGTAAGGAGTACTAATATTAGTTCATATGGGTTAGTGAATATAAATGATAGAATTACAATATTAAATCAAAATGACAATCCTATTAATTCAATATTATTTGGAATCCCGTTAAAGGATTCAAATAATTTAATTTATTTTAGCGCTACTGGTCAAACAAAAAACACTTTATTAATCGAAAGATCACACGAGGTTATGCATAGTTATGAAATGATAACAATATATTTTGATTCGCCTCTTTTACCATCGCAAGAAATTATCATAAATGTTTTACAGACATACCAAGATTTGATAACCTATAAATTTGATATTTTTGATGAAGATATTGCTCAAATAGTCAATTTCACAGGATTATTATTTCCAATACTACCTTATAAGAGCGAAGGAAACATAAAATCAAATTATCTTTTGCCAGAGGAGACATTATTGAATTATCATAAACAGATTGAAGGAATGGGCATGCTTATAGGTAGTAAAAATGTCTTATATGATTTAGAGCAAAGTTCTACTCTAAACTTCTTAGATCCATTTTTAGAAAATTTAGATGAAAATTATGAAGCTACAATCACTTTTAAAGATGATCTATATACAAAGTTAGAAATTGAAGAAATAAACCGAGAAATTTATATAACTCCTTGGGGCGTGGTTAAAATCAAGGAAGAAATCACAATTGAAAACTTAGGAATTATAGCAGTTCCATTACTTTCAATAAGCCTTCCCGTAGATATTCAAAATGTACACATTTATGATGACCTTGGTGAATTGTTGGGAGTAACAATAACCGATCCTATCGAAGATCCATCAAGAAAGGTGTTAACGATAGCTTTATATAAAAATCGAGTTTCACTGGAGCCTTATTCTAAATTTAACTTTTTCATAGAATACAATTTACCTTATGAAAAATTAGTTTCATACAATTGGCTTCAACAGTCTATTCTAATTAACATTTTTACAACAAGCTATGACTTTTTAATACACCGACAAACTACCAGTGTTATTATAGAGGGATGTACTAATATAGATTACGCGTCGTCTTTACCTGATGCAATGTTAAAAAATGCTGGTACCAGAGTTTTAATTTATAATTCTGAAAATGTGAGTCCTTTAGAAAGAAAAACAATACTTTTTACATTTACTGTAGATATCTTTGATTTAATTTTGCGACCTCTCATTTTTATGCTAATTATTGCATTTTTATCGTCTGCATTTGTTCTAATTATTAAAACTCAAGAAAGAGAAGAACAATTATCCGTGTTTAAAAAGGAATTCATACCCACTAATGAAATTAGAGAATTTTGTTCTTTGTACGAAGAAAAAAATGCGTTAATATTAGAAATTAGAAAAGCAGAAAATGAAGCAAAACGTAAAAAATTAGCCAAGAAAACATATAAGAATTTATTAGCTAAAAATACAACAAAAATCGACCAAATTAAAGACGAAATCACGCCATTTAAAAAAATTTTAATGGAGACAAACGAAACCTTTAATAATATTGTAAAAAAACTTGATGTTTTAGATGCTGAGAGATTTAGCGTAAATGATAGTTTAACACTTCTGGACACTCGATATAAAAGAGGAAGATTACCTTCTAAAGCCGCATATCAGAAATTATCAGACGATTTCTTTAACAGAAGAAAAAAACTAGATAGAACAATAGATAAATACATTCAACAACTAAGAAGCTACTTATTATAAATAACATTAAATTTGGTGACTCAATGAAACCGTGGTTGCTTGACATTTTAGCTTGTCCTATTGACAAGTATTTTCCCTTAGATTTATATATCTTTTCATATGAAACTAAAGAAGAAGAATTTAAGGAAATCTTAAATTTTTTTGAGAATAGAGACCTTGATCTTATTAAGAAGGAAAATATTATCGAGATTCACAAAGAAAAGGGAAAAATTTATATTCGGGACGATATAGCTATTGAAAAGAGCTTGCTTGATACTTATCTAAATTTAATAATTTCGAGCATTAAGGAAGTCAACTATATACACGATAAATCGTCACTAAAATTAAGTAAACAATGTTTTAACATTATCAAACACGACATAAAAGATAAAATAACCAATTTTTCTAATAACTTAGAATTTGAACAAATCGAAAATATTCTACCAGAATTATATTTTTTAAATAAAATTAAAATTGAAATTGAAGTTGAAACGGGATTACTGTTCTGTTCAGAATGTATGCGATGGTACCCAATCGTCGAAACAATACCTCAAATGCTGCCTGACGAATATAGAGACGAAAAAGCAGAGATTAAATTTCTAAAAACCAATAAAGATTTATTAGATAATGCATTTTTTAAACAAAATTTAAAACCTTTCAATATATAAGTAATAAAATACATAGCCCGGTAGTGTAGTGGACAAGCATCTGGGGCCTTGAACCCCGTGACCACGGTTCGAAAACTGTCGAATAAGTTCGAATGTCGAAATTCCGTGCCGGGCTATTATTTATTTACTTTTTGTCAATAAAAATAAACCACTTAATAAAATTAATCGATCAATAATGATTCGCATAACTGATTTAAATTGGGGCTTCTTGGAAGTTGTATTTTTAATAATAGTCTTTGCTGTAGGATTTACAATTACGATGGTAATTATCCCCTATCTTATAAAAATAATGAAAAGGAGTGGTCACATCGGAATCGATATTCATAAAAACTTAAAAACAGAAGTTGCGGAATCTGGTGGAATTAGCATCGTCATAGGAATTTCATTTGCATCAATGTTTCTAATTATCTTCTTTCCAAGTTTCTTCAACGAAATTTTGATATTTGTTTTAACTGTGTTTTTATCAGGGTTAATTGGTTATATTGACGACAGAATTAAATTACGATCGAGATATAAACTAATATTAACAATCTTTACGGGAACCTTGATTTTTCTGGCAAATTTTTTTGGATTTATTCAAATTAAATCTCCCACAATCCCTTTCCTGGGACAGTTAAGATTAACGGTCATTTATCCAATACTTGCGCCTATAATTGTCGCAGTATTTGCGAACACAGTGAACATGTTAGAAGGATATAACGGTGAAGGGTCGGGTACATCCATTATTGCCCTATGTTCCTTGTTTGTTTGTTCAATAATATGGAATTCCGCAGAAGGAGTTTTATTTACCGTTATTGCTTTAGCAGTTCTAGTTCCATTTTACTTATATAATAAATTTCCTGCCAAAATCTTTCCTGGAGATGTTGGAACGCTAAGCATTGGTGCTTTATTTGCGTGTATTGCTTTATTTGGCTCTCTTGAAGCAGCAGTTTTTTGTGCGCTTTTAATTCATATTTTTAATAGCTTTTATGTTCTATATTCAGTAAAAGGATTTTTTGAGAGTAGTGAAATTCTAGAAAATAAGAGCGATATTATTTTGTTAGAAAACGATTTAATAAAAGCATCCGATGAGAAAGACGCCGCTCTAACTTTACCAAGATTAATCTTAGCGAAGGGACCTTTAAAGGAACCTAAATTAGTTAAAAATTTTTACATTATTTCAATTATATGTGGATTTTTTTCCATATTAACAACGCTATTAATGGTTTGGACAATTGGAAATCTGGATTTAATTACGATAGCAATTGTAATCGTTATTTTTGGACTTTTATCTGCAATCTTATTATATAAGTTTCCTAGAATAAGAGGTGTTGTGATTCTTATGCTAATTTTAATAATTGTTGGATTTATTTATCTCCTATGTATTGAATTGTTCATTATGCCAATAGATTTCGACGATATCAATATTTTAGGCTTTTTAACTCTGCCAACTAATATAGTAATCTCATTCATTTTAGTAATACCAGGACTATTGCTATGGTACTATATTACAGTCAAATACTTTTGGTTTGAAATTAATAAAATGAAAAATGTGCTTAAAAATTAAAAAAGAAAAATATATGGTGTTCTTATTAAAAACACCAAATTATGGTACTGCTCCAGCTTGACCAGGCATTTTTTCCACCTTATATATTAATTGAGATGTTTTTAACCTATTTCTCTTATAAATTTAAATTCTGAATGAAACTATACTTTTATTTCAAAAAGTTTATTTAAACTTCAATAAAAATTAAAAAATGAATTTCTTTTTAAACCTTGTAAAATTGAATTAGCAATCGAAACTGGGCTTTCTATTCAATTATACATATGATTAATTTTCAAATATAGAAATAATTTAAGGTTGTCGATCTTCTCTGGAATGCGAGTTAATTTTAATTGACTTAAATCCAAAAATTCAAGCGATTTAAGGTTACATATCGTCAACGGACTCAAAGAACAATAAATTTTCAATTTCACTAACAGGTTCAGTTACTTTAAATCAGATGGTAAAATTGGGTTAATGAGTAAATTTCGAAAGTCTTTAATTGAGGGGACTTCTCCGTATTTGTGCTTTATAATATTGTTTCCAAGGTTATACATAAAAGCATTTTTTGAATATGCTGGATTAGATAATCTTTTTATTCCAGTTTTTAGATCTTCCTCACTAAAAATTTCAAGATTTTGTCCATATCGAATTAGTTCTTCGTTGCTATATTTATCAATTAGAGCATGATATGCAAAATTATACCAAAAAAGAGGGATTTTTGCTTTTACTATGTCTTGTAACTCCAATTCTTCAAGAGATGCTTCTTTTGACGCGTCTGAACAAAATTCTCGTAAACCAATTTCTGCTACTTCCCGGTTTGAAAAGATTACAGAGATTGCTTTATTTGCGATTCCCTCGGAAATAACTAATTTTGGAGAATGTAGGATTAAGATAGAATGTTCGAATTGGTTTAATTCACGATAAAGCCTCTTTTCCTTTATAACAAATTCAGTATGATGTCCTGGGTATCCCTCATGAGAAAGATATGTTAGAAAAACAGTCCAATACATTTGATAATTAGGATTAACTTCAATTCGGCTAAAATAATTACCTAAATACCAATTATAGCAAGCCCATTTTATTTTCTCATCTGTATCGTTATTTTTTACTACATCTATAAAAATTCTTTCTTTTTTAGGTAAGAGATCAACAAACAATTCTTTAGTTCGCTTTTCAGTGATGTCAAGTGCTTTTTTAAACAACTCAAAAACCTTTTCTTCAGGAACAGTACGAGAAATTCTTAATTTATTCATTCGTTCTTCTAAACTACCAGGACCGCGATATGCTTCATTGAACTCCTCTTTTAAATTATCCTGCTCTGCTTCGTTAACTAGTTGTAAATCTACATCATAAAGCCATAAAAATTGATCTTTAATAGAAATCTCGATTCCGATTAACAATTCTATTGAAGTCCTCATTGCTATAAGCATTTTTTCTAAGTATCGCTCACGCTCTTTATCATAACCTTGTGACCCCAATTGTTTTAATAAAGTTTTGGAGTCTAATAACAGTTTTTTTGGCGATGTTATAGCCTTATTGTCAACAATTTTTCGTAACTTTTCAGGACCAAAATAAAAATCAACATATCCTTTAATATGTTTGCCAATCCGGAGCGCCAAAAGTAAAAATAATATTCCAAACTTGGATATTTTCAATTTTGATGACCAAACGCGAATATTTTATCTTTTAAAATTTAATCAAAATATCAAAATTACCATAGCTATTAAAGTTTATATATACTATTTTTGATCCTCAAAATCAGTAAATGTAATTTTTTAATAAATGTAGGAAATAATTTTAAGGAATTCGTATTTAAATAAAAATAACAATAAAATTAAGACACAAAGGCTTTTCTATTGAAAAAAAAAATAAGATACTCGTTATTTATCATTTACATTTTTATTTCAATTGGACTATTTTTTTTATTTCAATTTATATTATTTCAACCAAATTTATACGATACCTTCAGTGATTGGAGTTTTTGGGTAGTTTTCTTTTTGTTTTTAATTACAATAGAAGAGTTTTATAGATTTTGTAAAAATGGTAAAAGGAGCGAAATGAGCGATTTTGTGGCGCTTTTATTTTTCTTTTTTCTAATATTCTTCCTTTCGAAAGATGTTTTGACTTCGATAATGGGTGCTTTTTCTATCTATTTATGGTTTGGAATATTTGAATTGAAAGATTACCCCGTTTTAAATAAGATATTAATAATTTCTTTGGCAACTTATAACATTATTTTCATATCGGGAATAATTTCAAATGTAATAGGAAACCCAAAAGTTATTGAAACGGCTTTTGCGTTTTCTTTTTGGATCATTCTTGGATTAGGTTTTATATTATTCGGTAGAAAGTATATTATTATTTGGAGGTTCATGTCGCCCGAATATTTAACTTTATTTCTGTACGTTATTGCGTGGTTAGCTATTGTTTTTATAAATCAATATACACCTTTTAATTTAGTTTCACAGAAGGCTTTCCTTTTTAACCCATTCACCATTTGGGAACTCTTCATGAATGTTTATGTGATATTAATAGCAATAAATTGGGTTATTTACTTCCTTTCTGGACCTATTTTAGATTTTATGCTTGGTATAAAATCGTTTGAGGATAAAAGGTTATTGGGTTTAATCAATGAAGTAAAATTAAACATTGGGATAAAAGGAAGGGTAAAAGTTGGTTTTGGAAAATATCCGATCCTAAATGCGATGGCATATGGTTCAATTTTTGATAAGAGAATCGCCCTAATTGCGGAGGATTACGAACAAGTGCCAGAAGATGAGGTTAAAGGAATTATCGCTCACGAGTTAGCCCATACTAAGGGAAAACATACTTTAATATTAACGTTTATAACAACAGGAGATTTGATATTTAGGATGTTATTTGGCGTGCCTGCTACATATTACGATTATACTTTTGGGAACCCTAAACTCCCATTTATTTCGTTTATTCTCTTGAACTTATTGGTATATCTCATATTGTTTACGTTTGTCAGAATCTTGGAAGGAAAAGCGGATCTAAAAACCAAAAAAATTGGCTACGCAAAGGAACTCGTAAAAGCGCTTTATAACTTAGAAAGTTTTTACGCCACAGGCCGGGAATTTGGCTTAAATACGATGCTTTTGTGCGATGAAAAAATTACAAAAAATAATGAAATTTTAAATTATTTAGACACGGCTGATTACATCAATAGATCAATAATTAAACCAAAAAGACTCTCGCTCGTTAGCAACATAATAAACTCCCATCCCCCCACATATCATAGAATTGCAGCTATATTAGACGATAAGTTAAAACCAACAAAAGAAACGCTTTTACCAATTATTTGTTTAAAAAAATCAAAGCAAAATTACTATGCAAATTTATTTGAAGGTGCAAGAAAAAAATTTAAAATCATCGCCAACGAGAAGTTTAAAGAATACTTTCATATTAGCGATATTTCTGCTTTTATGAGCGATCTAAATAGAATAGAATTATACAAGCTGGAACTCGAAAAGGATTATGTGTTTAAGAATAAAGTTACAGATGAAATCGTTATAGGTAAATTAAAAAATGTTAAATTTAAAGACGACGTTTGCGATACTGACGAATATGTCGTCAACGACATCAAGAATGGTACCGAAATTCTTTTAAATTCTTCAGTGTATTCAAAATCTCGGGTTGATCTAAAAGATCAATATTTTTTAAGAAAGGAGGGAACATTAAACCTAGTAGATATTGAATTGAACGAAGATAAAAAGGATGGCAATTATATTTTTTTAGATAAAAAAGGTCGCAAGATTGTTAAAAACCTAAAAAAAAAAATACCCAATTCAACAAGCTTACTTAAAGAATTTATCGATAAAGATCTTTTTTTCTTAACAAAAGGAGAAATTAGAATATATAAATGCTTAAACGTAAACATCTCGGATAAATTCAAAGAGTCTGAATTATTCTTTAGTGAGATAACTCAAAGAGATGGCAACAAAACAATTCATTACAAATTAAAGGATCTGATCGTTAAACCAAAAAGTATTTACATAAAAATCAGAAGAAATGAAATGTTTCGAAAATCTGAATTAAATCTAATTAATTGGTTAATAGAAAAACAACTCAGAACTTTCGTTTATCTTAAAAAACCAGTGAATAACCTAGAAATTGGCTATATCCAGGATGTTAAAATAACTATTGAAGATTTAAAAAAGAAATCAAATAAGAGAAAGAATGATAAAAGTAATTATCTTTCCATGAAAAATATTTTCGGTGAAGCCATAAAAATTCCATACAATTCGTTGGAAGTGCTATCGTTCCAATATAATACTGCTTTTATTCAAAAAAAATCAGAGACGAGCATATTTAGTAAATTAGGATATTTAATAATGAGAAAATTTAAACCAGAAAAAATTTTTACCTTAACAAAATTTAATTGATATGTTTAGTTTAACATCTTATAATGACAAGTAAAATTAGAAGTATTGTAAATCTTTTACGCATAAGACAGTATTATAAAAATATTTTAATATTCGTTGGTTTATTTTTTAGTAAAAGAATATTTGATGTTGAGCTTTATTTTCCTCTCATCTTAGGTTTTATTTTACTATGTTGCGCTTCTTCTTTTAACTACATTATAAACGACATAGGAGATGTCGAACGCGATAAAAAACATCCAGAAAAACTGAAAAAAAAACCGCTTGCTTCTGGAGATTTGCCAGTGTATTTTGCCATGTTATTATTATTAATCATATCAGCATTTATGATCTTCTCCCTCGTATTTTTAATACCAAATATCAGTTTCATTTTTATGATAATTCTTATCATCTTAACAGGACAACTTTACAACCATTTTTTTAAAAATTACGCTTTTATTGACATTTCTGTCTTATCTACGGGCTACTTATGGAGGGCGTTATCTGGGGTCTTTATAATAGATGAATACATTTCCGCTTGGTTGTTTTTAGCAATATTCGAAATCGCGATGTTTTTAAGCATAGCTAAAAGAAAGGGTGACCTAATGTTTCTTGGAAAAGACAAAGCTGTTGAGCATAAGAAAGTTTATGATCAATATTCTCTAAAACTACTAGATCAATTTCATGTCATGATAGCGTCCTCTTTATTTATGACTTATTCTCTTTATCTGATATTTAAATTCAACCTTTTCGAACTTCCCATAATCCTACAAGAATATGGTGTGATTTTTACCATCCCTATTTCATTGTATTTAATCATGCGATATATGTATTTAACCTCATCAAAACCAGAAATAGCAAGGAAAACCGAAAAGGCTTTTTTCGATAAAGGCATAATTATAGCTGGCTTCTTCCTTTTTGTGCTCCTTTTCTACTCATTTTATTATGATAAAATAGTAACTTTTTTATTGGTTAGGTAAATCATTTTTATAGGTTTAATTTCAAATATATTAATCAGGAAATTTCGTTTTTCTCAATTTATTTTTCTAAATGTAAATAGCTTTATCCAATGATATATAGAAATCCTATGGAATTATATTGAAAAAACAAATTGGATCTAAAATTATAGAAAGTATGAAATTTTCATTATTTTTCCTAATAATTTATTTGCTTTATCTTCTATTCAATTAATTAATAAATTAATAACAAAATAGTTTTATAAAAATTAAATAAACTTAATTTATCTGTTTATCTAAATGCTTAATTGTATTATAACAAACCTTTAAACAATCATCCATAAGAATATTTGAACATTTTTCTGGTGTATCCTTTTTAGAATGAATATAAATAGAATCTCTATCTGAATGAAATAATGCTGTTTGAAACGATTTATTTTTTTTTTTTGAAAATTTATTAAATGAGATATAATCGCTTTTTGGCTTAATCTTTTTATTATACAATGTTATTGGTATATTCAATTCCTCTGCTGAAGCTCTTATTAATTGATTTAAGTTTTTATTTATTGCTTTTTTAAATAATAATCCAGATTTATTTAATAGTCCTATATATGTTCCTACCATGTCGATATTAATATTAATGGACTTACTTAAGTCATAAATTTTATTGTATTTTTTGGCATTTTTAGCCACAAATTTTTTTGAACCTTTTAATCCCCACTCTTCTGCTCCACACCATAAAAATAATACATCATAATTAGTAAGTGGATTTTCCTTAACATATTTTGCTAATTCAATTAAAATTGAAACACCACTGGCGTTATCTATTGAACCAGTTGATTTGCTGGAAGTAAATATGAATAGAAAAATAGGAATTATCACACTTACAGTTGTTAATGAACAGACACTTATTAAAAATAATAACAATGTATTAATACTTATTATTGAAAGAATATTTAATATTAACCAAAGTGAGATAAAAATGGATAACGCCAAATATGGAAGGATTATAATTTTAATGATAATCATTAAAATGTTTTGCATTATATAGGGGATTCTAGATGATATTGAATCATAATGAGCTGAAAAAATTATAATAGGCTGGTTTGGCACTTTTTTTTTTGATGGTATTTTTGCGAATAAGTTTTTAGACTGATCACGGTTTACAAACGAAATTTTACGTGTTCTTTGAAACATATACTTCACGAAATAAAAAAGAGCAATTATTAAAAACAAGCGAAAGATAAGTAAATATGTGAAGATCATTAGATATATTGTTTTCATTAAATATCTAATTGGTGTACTCCAAGAAAAATATTCTACTTTAGAATTTATATTATTAACCATTAATTCATTTTGTATATAATTGATTGCCCTAGTTTCTCCTATACTTGCTGCCGATCGATCGTACGCTAATGCTTTTACATGATTTATAATTGATGCTTCAGTGTATAAATCCTCATTTGTAATAAGTACCATTTTCTCTTGTTTTTTAATAATTTCTTTATTTTTAAGAGTTTTGAAATTATTACACATGTAAACTTATAAATTTAACTAAACTATTGTAATCATTAATTATAAGGAAATCTTAAAGAAATTTATAAGATATTGATTGTAAAGAAGGGAATTAAAATTTTAAAGGTCAATATCGAGATTTTCCCTAATTCTCTTAACCTTATAAAATTTAAAATTATCAATAATTTTAATTACTAACACCCATTAATCTGTTTGATTTTTTCTCTTAATTATTTTAAACTTATATTACTCTTTTTTAGCCATCTTATTAAGATATTTATTTAAAAAAATTCTATTCATGGTTCTACTATTTTATTTTCCCAAATTAATCCTAATGTCGCGATTTTTAAGATTTTCAATAAAATAAGAGAAATTCACTACTTATTAGGAATTTTAAAAAAATAAATCATACTCAGTATCTGAGGAAGTAATTTTTTTCTATTAATTTTTATTCTTTTCTGAGCCGACATTATTTTCACTTTTTTGATATACCGTTGTTAATTTTATTTACGCTTCGAGAAATAAATCCACTAAAGCGTCTTGGTTATATTGTAAGGTCCACTTCTGGCGTTTTTTCCCTTTTTTACTGCATTTTTTAAGCCACGCCTTGTTAATCTTCCACGAATTACAAAGGAGCATTCGAACCAGCATATCCAAATATCTCGTGTTATCGTGTTTCGACTTCCAACGCCTACCCATCCTATTTAAGTCGGAAAACCCCGTCTCTATAAACCATAGTTTTTTATAAAATCGAGAAGTACGGGACGCCCAAGAACTCGTATCGCCCCTAAGTTTTTGGGTGGTCATTACGGCATAAATTAACTTCATGGCATCGTCTAAACTTAATGTCCCTCTCTTAAAGGCTTGTTTAACGCTTGAAAGAGAGTGTCCCTTTTTTGCTTTTAATAATAAATATAAATCTTGGGAAAATTGTTTTCCTCCACCAGGAGCGGTTGAAATTGTATATCTTCTAATTCTCCTTTCCGTTCTTTTCAAGAATTCTTCAATCATCACGTTAATTTTTCTGTATGACTTGGATGGAATTAAAACCTCCCCTTTCAAGATTCTTATCTCCTTCAAAAACTCAGCTTGGTAAAATCCTCGATCTATCATTACATAATTTTATTCAAACCCGAAATTAATTAAATGCTCAAGAAATTTAAGAATCACGGCTATTTTAGATTGTCCTTTTGCGATTTGCTCTAATCCTGCGAAAAGATGAATTCCTTTCGACAAAATTGAAAAACCCAAGTAATGCCTCATTTTTTTCGTCCCTTTGCCCCGATTTGTTCCCTTGTTCATCTTATCATCCCGTTTCCCGTAGTAAGAATGCTCTGTAAAGTCAATTAGAACATTGACCTTTCTTGAAATAAGTTGTAACCTTAACGCTTCCATTAATTGATGGTCTAAGCACTCTCGTAGAATTAATCTTGCTTTTTCTAGCCCGATACGGCGTAAAAGCTTGTTTATTTCGGTTTGATGCGAGACTTCACGCTTACTTCGCCCATCGGCGTACTTTTTTTGCCTTCCTTTTTTTTTATTCAAAAAGTACTTGTTCAACCTTTCGCTGGCACTATCTATAGACCTTCCGGTCATTTCGGAATAAAAAAAGACTCTAAGAAAGTTCTTAGCCTCATATCTTGCGTTTTTACCTTTTTTCATCTCCATATTTGAGATTCGATTACGTCACAAAAGTTTTTAAAAAATACTAACATATATTCATTAGAGAAAAGTGGCTTTAACTCAGCTTCCAAATCTGAAAGTGGAGATAAATGTTTTACATCCATACGTAAATATAGCCACTTTTCTCATATAAATTTTTAGGTAGACTTCCATTGGAAACAAGTGGAAAAAAATAATATTTAAATAATAAAAATTAGAAGTAAATATTTATAGAAAAAGATTCAGTTAAAGGGGATTTAGAGTTCTACTTCCTTTGATACTGATACTAATAAAATTTCTAATGAAATCCAAATTATAATCATAAAATTAAATCTTGATCCTAATTTGCGAAAATAATTCCGTTATTTAGTTAACATTGATACATTCAGAAAAAAATGATAAAACTTATAAGTTTACGAATTTACAACAATCATAACAAATAATTTAAAAAAAAAATCTACAAAAAGTGATAAAAATATGGAAATGGAAAAAAAAAATTTAGCTATCATAATCCTAGCTGTAGCTTTAGTGGCATCTGGTGTTGGTAACATAATATTTGGGGTTATAATTGGTGGTATAAAACCTTTTGCACCAGAACCTCCTTCTACCCTTATTTTTGGTACAATGTATGGACCTCAAGACTCAGATCCACAATACATGTGGGATTCCGCTTCATTTGACTATGCATACAATATCTGGGAAGGTCTATTTGCTTATAATCTTAGTGATCCTGATGTTCCTCTTATTCCAAGACTAGCAACAGATTTTGGAACATGGGCAGGGAATAACTTAACTCTAACGCTTCGAGAAGATGTCTATTTTCATTCGGGCTATAAATTTAATGCTACTGCTGTTAAATTCTCATTTGACAGATTGCTTTATTTAACAAACTTAACTGGTGCTCAAGCTGAGGATGCTACTGTATATGGCGAATCTATCATAAAAGTGCTTTATATGTGGCCAGATGGTACATCTGTTATCAACAGTACAGAAATTATTGATGAATATACTGTAAAAATCGTATTAAACAAGGCATATGGTGTCTTATTACCATTATTAACCTTTACGGCTTCAATGATGATGGATCCTTCAATTACACCCGCAGATGATTATATTTGTGAAGGAATGTCGGGAGCATTTGGATACTATGAAGATAGTTTGGAAGCACCTACAGTTTCTGGAACTGGCCCTTGGGTATTTCAATATTACATTTCTGGTATAGAAGCCAAATTTTTCAGAAATGACAATTATTGGCGAGGAGCTGGAGCAGTAGAAGGATTAATATTTGCAGTTATACAAGACTCTGATGCAAGAAATAGTGCTTTATTAGCAGGAGATATTAATATGCTGTTAGATCCTCATCCCTCTTATTATGATACTATGGCGGCTGAAGAAGCTATAACTCTCGTTGAAGCTGGACCCGGTACCATTACCCAGTATCTTGGATTCAATAACAAACTTTACAACAAGACGTGGAGAAGTGCGATGTCTTATGCAATTGATTATGATTACATGATCAATGAGCTCTTGGAAGGTGAGGCAGTACGATTAAAATCACCAATTCCATTAGGAATACAATTTGCCAATTGGTCATTTGATGTACCTGACTTAGAACTTACAATAGCTAGAAGCTATATGCAAAGTATGGGTTTTGGAACAAGCTTTACAACAGATGCTGAATGGGTAGCTCAAACAGCTTCAACTCCATTCTTAACGGTTAACTTTACATATAACAAAGGAAATAAATTCAGAGAAGATATGCTAGTGTTATTAGAAGACAGTTTTGAACATATTGGAATTAAAGTCGAAGATAGTGGTCAAGAATGGGGCCCATACTTGGATCTCCTGTATAATGTTGAAGGTGGATGGGATAAATTATCTATCTGGTTTATTGGATGGATGCCAGATTATAACGATCCAAGCAACTACGTTAATTCGTTAATGTCTAATGTATCTTCTTCAAACTCTGCTCAAATAAACGATCCGACATTAGAGGCTTATATGTTAGCTGGACTTGAGGAAACTGATCAAGCAGTAAGAAAACAGATTTATACGGATCTTCAACAATATGTTGTCGAAGAACTTAGACCATGGGCTTTTGGCTATGTAGGCAAAAACCATGATGCGTGGCTTGCTACAATAAAAGGTTTCCCAAGCAACGGTATGGGTTATGCATACTTCTATCCGTGCTATTTTGCATAATAATGGAAGAATTAAGAATTAAAAATAATTCAATTTTTTTTTTTTTATATATATATATTATATCTAAGATTTTTAATAGTAAATAAATGATTTTTTAATGAGCTCAAAACGCTTCTTCTTTAATCCTCCAACAAAATTAAAAGCTTTTAAAAATGATCTAGCCCCATTAGGATTTTTTTTTGATTTAATTCCAACAAAAAATTTTAAGATACCTATAATGCCCATTCCGATGAGAATTGATAAACTTACAAATCATCAACCAACCTTATTTATCTTACCTGATTTTAACTCTCTTAAAAATGTATTTCAAAAATATCATTTATTTATTAATTTTGAGCAATTTTTTTTAATTGGATTAACTAATTTAATCTCTTATGCTAAAATTAAATATAAGGAAATAACGAAAAGAAACCTTAAAGATGAAATAATTGTCCAATGGTTTGAAAAGTCAAAAAACATCATCACAGAGATTTATAGCTTAACAGAAACATTTACATTTATAATTTCTGAATTTTTAAAATCACTTTATTTTATTAATACTGAAAAGACTAAGGATGAAAATAGTAATACACTTAAGCATATTATCCAATACTGTGATACAATGATTAATTATTGTGAAGAAAAAATAGAAAATAATAAATTTATAATAAAAAAGGGTGATACAGAAGAAGAAGTAAAATTATACAAAGAAAAAAATAATAAATATTATCCTGAAATTGTAAGTGTTGATGTGGACATTCTATCATCAAACAAAAAAAAAAAAAGGAGTTTTATTCCATATCTTATTTATGATGATTTATTTGATTGTTTTTCGTACAATAAAAAAAATTTATTAGAAAATCCAATAAACGATTTATCTATAAATTCTTGGTTCGAGAATCGAATAATTAATAAAGAACCTATCATTGATAAATTTAAACTCGATGGATTATATAACAATCAACTTAATTTAAGCTTATTTGATATCAAGCGATTGCTATGAAAAAAATAAAAATTGAATTAGCTCGACAAGGAAATTTTATTGTAGCTATTTTATTAATACATTTCGTCTTTTTTGGGTATATTGCCAATGTATATGAAAAATCTATTGGAATAGATATTATGTTCTTATATAAAATTTTATTTAGTCCTGTTTCATTTGTGTCAACGCTTATTCTTATAGCGATTGTGTTTTTTCTCGTTTTTAGAGAAGAATTTTTTGAATATGGGCTGAGAAATAGTATAATGCTCATACCGATTATAATAGGTATGTCATGGGTATGGTCATGGTTTATAAATGGTTTTAATCTAATAATAATCCCTCTTTTTTTTATAAGATTAGAAGGATATCTGACGATAATTTCCATTTTTGGTATTAATTTCGCAACAGCAATATTAGCATCTATCCTTAAACAAAAATATAAAGAATATATAAAGAAAATAAAAGAAACGGTAATTATATAAGTAGACATCAATAAAATTTTTATAATTATTAATTTAAATTAAACTTATTATGGGGTTTGATAAAAAATGAGTATGTTAAAGTATATCTTGAGAAGACTTTTAGTTATGATACCTGTACTATTCGGAGTTTTATTAATTACATTTGTATTATCTAGAATGATGCCTGGTGACCCAATTAAAGCCCATCTTCCACAATTATTCACAGACGCACAATATCAAGCAGCTCGACACCGTTTAGGTTTTGATCGCCCTCTATGGGAACAATTTTTTATATATATAGGCAATCTTTTTACGGGAAATTGGGGCTATTCTGTATCGATAAATAAAGGTCAAGCAGTTTGGGAATTAATTTGGCAAAGATTTCCAAGAACAATAGATATTGCATTATTTTCCATGATTATAGCTTCTTTTATCGGTATTAAAACAGGTGTAATATCGGCAACGCATAGAAACAAGGCAAAAGATACTATTGTGAGAGGGTTTGCTCTGATTGGGGTTTCAATACCTGTTTTTTGGCTCGGATTAATATTACAATTAACCTTAGCATATAGATTAGGTTTATTTCCCGCGGTAGGGTATAAAACTCTTACCCATGGTGAACCGCCATTTATAACAGGATTCAGGATAATAGATTCTTTGGTATCTGGTGAATGGTATATTATAACAGATTATATATATCATCTAGCTCTTCCCGTTCTCTGTTTATCATTTATCACATTAGCTTCCATAACTAGACAGACACGTTCCAGCATGTTAGAAGTCCTTCAACAAGATTATGTAAGAACTGCAAGAGCAAAAGGTTGTAATGAAAAAGATGTAATAAATAAACATGCAAAAAAAAATGCCTTAATCCCAACATTCACAGTAATAGGTTTAAACGTCGGAGCCTTACTTGGAGGTGCTGTTTTGACTGAAACAACTTTTAATTTACATGGAGTGGGAGAATTATTGATACGTGCTATAATAGACAGAGATTATTATGTGATAAATGCTATTGTATTTATGATTACTATTGTCTTTATTGTAGTGAACTTATTTACCGATTTACTCTATGCCCATCTTGATCCCCGCATAAAATATTGATCAGATAAGAAAATAAGAAAATAAGAAAATAAAGAGTTGATCATTAAAAAATGACACAATTAGTTGAACAAGAATTAGAGGAAAGAAAAGAAAAAAGCATAGCACAAAGGCTTTTTAAATGGATTGGTTCAAATTTAAAATTTTTATTTATCCCAGGCTATAGACTAGATGAACTGACTATTCGTGAACAAGAATATGAAAAAACAATTAGCAAACGAAAATTTATCAGGAGATTAAAATCCGTTTTGACTATTATAGGAATTGTTATTATATTTATGATAGTTACTCTTGCTGTATTTGCTCCTTGGATTTCACCATACTCTTTTGCTGAAGCAGATGGAGTTATAGAAGGATCGTGGAGTCCACCATCTCCCGAACACATACTAGGTCAAACTAATTTTGGAAGGGATATTCTTGCGCGTATGATATGGGGGGCAAGGTCTTCATTAACAATCGCAATACCAGCTATAACATTAAGCGTTGTAGTAGGAGTTATATTTGGAATTATAGCTGCATATTATGGAGGTTGGATTGATTCGATAATAATGAGAATTTGTGATATCTTCTTTGCATTTCCAGGATTAATTTTTGCTATCGTGTTAGTTGGAATTTTAGGTCGTAAAATGGAGTATATCATTTTAGCGTATGGAATCTTAGGAATTCCATATTATTCGCGACTAATTCGGGCTAGTGTCCTACAAGCAAAAGAGTTACCTTATATAGACGCAGCAAGAGTTTCTGGAGCTAAAAATTGGAGAATTATGTTTAGACATATCGTACCAAATTGTATTCAACCAATTATAATTTCCTTTACATTTGATATTGGAGGAGTTATTTTGAGTTTTGCAGGACTAGCATTCTTGGGATATAGCGACCCCCATCTAATTGAATGGGGCCGAGATATAGATATCGGACGTGGGCATTTAGTTAATGCTCCATGGGCATCATTTTGGCCGGGATTAATGATAATATTTACCGTTTTGGGCTTTATGTTAATTGGAGATGGATTAAGAGATGCTTTAGACCCAAGATTGAGAAATCTATAAGATTTTTTTTACTATATATACAAATTAAATAATTGTTTGGTAAAAGATGAAAATGAATATTACAGAAAATAAGCAAATTTCAGAAAAGGAAACCATGGTCGAATCAGAAGCATTTGGTGAAAATTCGGAAAAATTGCTTGAAATAACCAATGTCAAAACTTATTTTTTTACAGAAGAAGGGATAGTTAAAGCAGTTGATGATGTTTCTTTTGATATTTATAAAAATGAAATATTAGGTTTAGTCGGAGAAACTGGATGTGGAAAATCTGTTACTGCACTTTCAATCTTACGGCTTGTAAGAGAACCTGGAAAAATTATTGAAGGATCTATTAAATATAAAGGTTTGAATTTATTAGATTTGCCAGAAACTGAAATGAGGGATTTCCGAGGTAAAAATATAACAATGATTTTTCAAGATCCTCTAAATTCTTTAAATCCAGTAATTTCTGTCGGAGATCAAGTTTCAGAAGTTTTTGTCTTGCATCAACAAGATATTCTTAAAAAAGAATTGGATGAACGATTATTAGAACGAAAAAATAAAAAAAATAAAAAAAAAGAATTAAAAAAACAATTAGGAGAATTAACTGGAGAGGAGCGAAATAAAATTCAAAAAGAAATTAAGAAACTAAAAGCAGAGACATACCATTTACCTGTGTTAAAAGATATTCTTTTAGAAAAATCGGAGCAAATTATAAAAGAAGTAGGAATTGCTGATGCACGAGGGATTTTAAAACGATACCCTCATGAATTAAGTGGTGGTATGAGGCAAAGAATCATGATTTCAATGGCACTTTCTTGTAATCCTGATTTACTAATCGCTGATGAGCCAACAACCGCTCTTGATGTTACTATTCAAGCCCAAATCCTAGATCTAATGAAAGATTTGAAGACAAGGTTTCAAACCTCAATATTACTTATCACTCATGATTTAGGAATTATCGCAGATGTGTGCAATCGAGTAGCTGTAATGTACAGTGGAAATATAGTCGAATATGCTACAGCTATTGATTTATTTAAAAATCCACGTCATCCTTATACTCAAGGGTTAATAAAGGCTATACCGAGCATTGAAAAGAAGAATCAAAAACTAAAAACTATTCGTGGAATGGTTCCCAATCTTATCTACCCTCCATCAGGTTGTAGATTCCACCCACGATGCGACAAGCGATTAGAGATATGTGATAAAGTAAAACCTAGATTTCTTGAAATTGGTAAGAAATACTATATTGCCTGCCACTTATTTGATCCAAAATATAAGGACTCACCTAAATACAAATGGGGAAAAAAAGAGTTTAAATTATCTGAACAAGTTTAAAATTTAATGGGAAAAAAGAGGATTAAAAATAAAATGACAATAAGTGAAGAATTAACAGCCCCTTCTAAGCCTTCAGAAGAAATTATTCTTTCTGTTAAAAAATTAAAAACGTATTATCCAATTTATGGAGGTCTTTTTAAACGTAAAATAGGGGAAGTAAAAGCAGTAGATGGGGTTTCTTTCAACCTTTATAAAGGGGAAACTTTAGGCTTAGTAGGAGAAAGTGGGTGTGGTAAAACTACAATTGGGAATACGATATTAAATTTAGTTCCTGCTACTGTAGGTGAGATTTGGTATAAAGATCAAAGAATAGATGAAAATTTCAACAAAGATATGCGGAAAAAAATCCAAATGGTTTTTCAAGATCCTGATTCATCTCTTAATCCAAGATGGAAAGTTGTTAATATAATTGGTGAACCTTTAAGATTGCTGATGGGGATGAAGAAAAGGAGAGAAATCCGAAGGAAAGTCTTGGAGCTATTAGAAACAGTCGCTCTAAAAAATGAGCATTTAGATCGATATCCACACGAATTCTCTGGAGGTCAGAAGCAAAGGATAGTAATAGCAAGAGCACTTGCATGTAATCCTGAATTAATAATACTAGATGAGCCAACTTCAGCTTTAGATGTTTCTGTTCAAGCTCAAATTTTAAACTTATTAAAAGCTATTCAAAAACAATTTGGTTTTTCTTATCTGTTCATTACCCATGATTTAAGTGTTATTCAGCATATCGGAGATCGAATTCAAGTTATGTACTTAGGAAAATTTGTTGAAGGAGGTACCGTTGATGATGTCTTTTATCATCCAACTCATCCGTATACGAAAGCACTGCTTTCAGCAAGACCCACCTTTGATCCATCTTCCAGAATAAATAGAATTATTCTTAAAGGAGATGTTCCTAGTCCAATTAATCCTCCAAGCGGATGCGCTTTTCATCCAAGGTGTTACGAGAGACATGAAGGATGTGATATAAAGAAACCTGAAAGGGTAGATCTGGGCGGCGAGCATTATATGTATTGTGTACCATTAAAAGATGAAAAAAAGTCGTATAAAGGAATGGAATATATTTCAGATTAATCAAATATTTTTCCTTTTCAATATTTACTTTTTCTTAGGTAGATTTAATATTAGAAAAGATCAGAAAATTCATAACAAAAATAAATTATAGTACTTTTTTTATAGTAGTTATGTCTCGCAAATCTCAGATTTTTGTAGTAAAAACGTCTCCAAATACAGTTTTGGAGGATTATAAAAAATTAATGCATTTAGCAGAATATGAAAAGTTTTACGATAAAAACAATAAAACCATCCTAAAATTAAATTTAAGTTGGTCAAAATTTTTCCCTTCGTGCTCCAGTCCACCATGGCAAGTGGAAGGAGTACTAAAAACTATGGTAGAAGATGGTTATAATCCAAAAAAAATCTTTACGGCTGAAAATAGAACTGTCGTGACGAACATCGAAAAAGGGCTAAAAGGAAACAAGTGGGACCCTATTATCAAGAGATATGGTGCGTGGTTTGTTCCGTTAACACGGGTTCCGTTTGTACCGTATGAATCGTTAAGACATAGGTTTAATTCGTTGAAAAATAGGCAGTTGCACGTTCTTGATTCTAAAATATTTCCAGAAGGTTTTAAAATTCCAGAATTTTACATGGGGAAATCTATAATTCACCTTCCAACCATGAAAACTCACGGTCATACGGGGGCGATCGGAGGCTCATTAAAACAAACCAAGGAAGATATGAAGAATGGGGGTATAACATGCTCTATGAAAAATGCCTTCGGTGGTCTTTTGACCAAGCGTAGACATTTTAGTCACCAATTTATGTCTGAAGTATTAGTAGATTTGTTAATAATTCAAAAACAAATACACCCAAACATTATGGCGGTAGTAGACGGAACCGTGTGTGGAGATGGGGCGGGACCAAGAACTATGATTCCTCGTATTAAAAATTATCTCCTTGCGGGGTACGATCAAGTTGCAGTTGACGCCGTTGTCGCAAAAATGTTAGGATTTGAGCCTTTGAAACTACCTGCTATAAAACTAGCACACGAAGAAGGGTTGGGCTGTGGAGACTTCGAAGATATTGAGATTATTGGAGAAGATGTGTCGAACATAAATTGGAACTTTAAAGTAAAACGCAGTTTGGTAATTTGGGGGGATCAGATGGTTAGAAAAGGATCCTTACGGTTTATGAATCCATTATTACACAATAAAGTTTTTTTTACTTTTCCAATTTTAGGTTCCTTAATCTTTCATGATATGCTATGGTACCCTACAATCGGCAAGAAAAGAATAAATAATTTCTTTAAATCAGAATGGGGAAAACTTTTCAAAAATTATCCTTATAATTAGTAGGGGTTAATTTCTTTCGCATCTCTAAGAGCTCCCTCAATTAAATCTCTAAAATTAAGATTATATTTCTTATCTAATTGAATATGGATCAAAAATTCAACAGCCCCTCCTTTTCCTAAAAGAGGAGAAACCATTATCCCCTTAGGAAAGAACGAATTATCAACACTCCATTCCATTAAGTTAAGTAAAATTCTGTAAAGATTTTCTGAGTCTTTTATTACTTTTAATTTGTTTTCTTCACGAAAGTTTGTTTCAAAAAGTGGTTTAACTAAAACAACAATATCTCCATTTTTCTTCAAATAATTCCTGATGTTAGGTAGTACTGACTTAAGCGAAGAGAAAGTTATGTCTATCGTTACAATGTCTACTTTATTGGGTAGACTTTTCAAACCTCTAGCATCGACTCCTAATAGTTCGACAATTTCTTCATTCTTGCATTTTAAGGAAGGATGAAGTATATCAGTTGCAGTATCAATTGCGTAAATTTTTACCGCTCCATGTTGCAATAAGCAATCTGTAAAACCTCCGACTGAAGCTCCTATATCTGCGCAAACTTTTCCTTTAACTGAGATAGAAAAATGTTCTATTGCCGCTTCTAACTTAAGTCCTCCCCGCCCAACGTAAGGAAATTTTCGCATTAATTGGATGTCAGAAGTGTTTTCAATTTTTTTACCCGGTTTAGTATTTATTACATCGTTTACATACACATATCCCTTTTTTATTAACCACTGTGCTTTCGTTCTACTTTCTACTAACCTTCTTTCCACCAATAGGATGTCTAAGCGTTCTTTCATCTCTTCAACATAAATTTTTTTAATGCAATTGGTAATAACGATGAAAATAATAAAACTATTTTTATGAATTTCTATAAAAAGTCGAATTTTAAATTCTTATAATAAAAACTTAATGTGATATGTCTAATTCTTCAGTTGATTATATTTACTTTAGTCAGATTGTAAACATAAAAAAGAAATTCTTTAACACAGAATTAAAGTTTCTTAAATTCTTTTTTGAAATTACAAAAATCATTCCTGTATTTGTAATTATCAGAGATCCATTTGTATTCTATTTTGTAAAACCAAGAGATTTTTTTATGGCTAAATTTTTTCTAAGAAAATTATGATATAAGCTCAATGGTAAAAAAATTTCAATAATCCAGGCTGAAACAACTTTAATAAGGCTAGTTTTCAGCTTTTTTGACGATGTTTATATTCATAACGTAAAATTGATTGAAAAAACAAATGGAACTTTAATTGATGTAATATTTTTATTTGATAAAGATAGGGCTGTTGCCGTTGGAATTGAAGGGGGTTATATTAAAGCCGTTAATTACATCTTTAGAAATTACATCTCTTGTGATAATTTTTTCAACAAGTTCAAAAAAGATCCGGTAGAAATAAGATGTACTAAAACTAATTTATAATCAAGACGAATTTTTTATCTTGTATTTAGCGTTTATTTTTTTCCTCGATTCTACTTGCTAAATAAAAACTTATTTTACCTAATATCGTTTTTAGTGAAGCTTTCCAACCCCACGTTTTGTATATTTGCCTTAATAACAAGCCAAACAAAATAAAAGAAAATGCAACGGCTATCCAAATACTAAACGGGTCTAAGCTTTTTAAAAAAATAAAATACATCAAATTATGCCCTAAATAAGCGGTAAAGGAATAATAAGAGAAGTAAAACAATAATTTGTAGCTTCTTTTAGTTTTAAAAACGTTTAATTCCTCAAGAGCTATTAATATTAACAGCAATATTAAATCAATACCTAAAGTATAAATCAACCAAGAAAAACTGCTTCTGATTAGAAAACTTGGAAAATCAAATATTAAGCCAAAAAAAATTAACAATAAGCCAAAGATACACATAGGTAAAAATAATTTTTTTTTAAGCTCATTTTTTCTGTTTTGTGGTTTTTTGTTTAAATTAATCTCATATAAGACATCTCCAACAACAGTTCCAAAAAGAAAAAAGGGAAAAAAGTTAAGTAAAGTATCTTGACCTATATCGTTATATAAAACGTGATATAAAACGCCTTGTAGAGTTGTTAAACCTTGATGTGGAGATAAGAAATTATAAATAAATTGATTTATAATCCAAATCGAAAAACAAATAAAAATTTTAGTCTTTTTTGATAATTTAAATAATGGCCATGTTATAAGTAAGGAAAAGGCAGCGGTCATTAATACATACCATGTCCAAATCCATGATAAGTTACCTATCGAAAAAGCTATTGCAAAATTATAACCTAAAGCAATTATTAATAAAAGAAACGCTCGAAAGTAGTAAGATTGTTTTACTCTCGAATAAGTTAGCTCATTCAATGTTTCAACTCTATAAATTCGATCTTGATACGATATGGCCATACTTACGCCTGAAATAAATAAAAACCCAGAAGCTCCAATCGGATCTAAAATACTGTGAGTAAAATTTTTTAAAGAAAAATATTCGGGTTTAAGCCACCAGTCTAATAAATGACCTAAAAACATCCAACCCATACATATTCCGCGAAATATATCAATACTTTTGAGTCTTTTCATTAATTTCAAAAAATTTTCGTGAATTAAACTTTAATATTTAGAATTTAATTCTAAACTAAATAAAATTTTTTCTATTATCGATTAATTTAGCAATTCTCAGACTCAACCTTCCTATTTGTGCTTTTATGGAAAAATTAGAGCCCCATTTGTTATAAATACACCTTAAGGCAAATCCTATGAGAATTATTGTTGCTGATATATAAATCCAAACATTAAATGGATACAAACTATCTAAAAATAGAAAATATAATAAATTATGTAAGAGGTATACTGTAAAGGAGTAATAAGAAAAATAGGAGAGAAATCGGTATCTTTTTTGAGTATTAAGCATCCCAGTTTCTTCTATTCCCAATATAATTGCAAAAATTATTAATTCAATTCCTAAAGAATAAAAAAACCAAGGAAATGTTCGATGATGTAAAAAGTTTGGAAATTGAAATATTACCCCAAATACTATCAAAATTACTCCTGATATTAATGAGGGAATTAGAAGCTTTCTTTTGAATGCTTCTCTATTAACCATTTTATCATCTGAATAAAAATCGAAAAGAATATCTCCTATAACAGTACCTATAACAAAAAATGTAAAAAACGATAATATTGGGTCTAATTCCAGGTTATTATACAATATGTAATACAAAACGCCAAAAATATTATTCTGACCAACATATCCCAATAAAAAAGTTATTAATATTTGGTTTAGAAACCATAAACTTATTCCAAAACAGATTCTAAATAACTTCGATGTTTTAAACAACGGCCAACTCATAAAAAGTGAAAATGAAATAGTAAGAAGAATAAACCAATTCCATATAATAGATAGATCATGAAACATTACTGCAACATATGTATTATAAAGCAAAGAAGTTATTAAAATAAAAAAAGCTCGAAGGAAATACTCGTTTCTTAGCGTTTTTTTACTGTAAGATTTCGATATTTCAGCCTTTTTAGTTCTGCTTCTATACGATAAAATTGTACTTACACCTGAAAGGAATAAAAAGGCTCCCGATCCTAATGGATCTGCAATTGCTCTATATATATCAAAGAACCACATGCCCTCTTGAGTAAGGTACCACTCCGTCAAATGGCCCACGATCATATGTACCATGCTTAATCCACGCAGTATATCGATAGTTTTAAATCTTTTCAATTACAGTATCCCCAAAGCTCCAAGTGATATAGCTAGAAATAATTTTTTAAATCTTTTTAAAACAGTAATTTGATGAAATTATTCAAAATTATTAAATTTTCAGATGCAACTAACAATTTCTTATTTCATTAATCAACTGAATAGATTCTTTAAGTGAAATTTCACCGCGTAACACTTTTTCGGCAATTTCTCCTAATGTATTTATAAAATCGTCAATATTTTCAAAATCCCTTTTGAATTCTCCTTCATTTTGTAATTTATTTATTCCTTTTTGTTTATAAATCGAGTCGTAATTTTTCTCGTTTACTTCAATACCTTTTCTAAATGCTAAAATTAATGCTGAGATTTCATCTTTAGAAAAATTCCGCTCTTTTTGTTTTTTAATTATTCTCATTTTCGAGGATTTGTATTCATTAATTAAAAATATATCAATGTTCTTTCTCCCGTTTAAAAATTTGAAAATGTTTTCAATTAATTCATATGTAAATGAGGGGACTCCCATTCCCAATTTAAAAGTTAACGCCATTAAATTTGGGTTGTTATCTTGAAAAGCATGAATGTTGTTCTTTATAGCTACCAATAACTCGTCTTTTTCATAACAACAAAAAGAATCTAAATAATAATCATCTAAAAAAATCATCAATCCAATTTTTTTTCCAGGATCGATTGAAAAGGTTAAACTTGAGTAGTTATTTTTATATTCTATACGATATGCAGCAATTACTCTCAATATATATAACTCGAAATTCTCGCATTTCGAATATACAAGAAAACTTACCTTAAGATCTTTATTATAATACTTTTCAAATTCATCTCGCGTTGTTAAGATAATGGATGGAGCGTTTGGAATTTTATTTCCAGGATTTAATATCTTTACTTTAATTCTTTTTTCAATTAATCTTTTGTTTATTTTATAGAAAAAGTTCAGATTCTCTGTTAATATATATAAAGGTTTATTTCTCAAATTATTAATATAAATTAAAGATTTAATTAAAAATTTTTAATTATGAATTTTCCTATCAAACAAATAAACGATTTCATTAATTCCATTGATACCTTCGAGGGAATCGTTTCATTATGGGGTGATTTTGGCGTTGGTAAAACTACTTTGTCGCTCCAAACAGCTTACAATAACGCGTTAAGTGGTTTTAAGGTAATTTATTTATATAGCAAACCAAATTTCCCTTATAATAAAATAGATTTTGTTATTGAAAACGATTTAAATGAAGTATTGAATAATATCTTGTTTAGTAAGCCAATATCTTTTGATGATTTATATAACCTTGTTTTTAATTTAGAATTTATTATTATTGATGATTTAAAAAACGGTGATAGAACTTATAATTTAGTTATAATTGATTCGATAACCGATTTATATGGATTAGAATTACAACGAGATAAAAAAGGAAAAAATTTTATCCTGAATTATAAGTTAAATCAAATGCTAGCTAATTTAACTTTTTTAAATAAAAAATATCACATTGATGTTTTAATTGTAAATGAACTTAGTAGAAAAACCCAAGAGGGCCAAACTTATGAAGTGGAACGTGGAGGTAATGTTATGGAATATTGGGTAAATAATTCTATCAAAATTGAACGAACGGATAAATTAAACCACCGTAAATTTTTTTTAATGAAAAGAAAAAGTAAAGATTCGCTTGTATTTTATTCTATATTAAATAAACAAGGTTTTGAAGAAGAATAAAACGAAGAGCTTTATTTAAAAATCTAATAATCCTTATTTCAAATATAAAAGATTATGAAATATAAAAGATTATGAAATATAAAAGAATACTTTGAACAGTTGAGTTTAGAAATATCCCCCAAATGAGGTGTTAAAATGAGCGAGAAAAGAGAAAATGTGAAATTGTCAAAATGGTTGGATAAAAACATCCCTCATTATTTTTCAAATAAAAGCGATTTAATAGAAATTATAGAAACAATTGCTGAAGCAACAATCCCTATTCGCGGGTTATTAGAAAGGGGCATCACCTCTCGCGAAATTGAGCAGAGAATGAATATTGAAAAGGTAAAAGAAAAGACTATAAATGTTTACGGAGAATCCCAAATTCACGAAGATGTATTAACGCACAGCATAATATTAAAAGCACTTCAAGAAAGCGATACAGATTTTCTTTTTGTTGCTTCTGAAGAAGCAGAGCCCGTTTTAAGCGATGGAAAGTTTGGTATAACAATAGATCCTGTCGATGGTTCTTCAAATGTTATAGTAAATAGAACCGTAGGGACGATTGTGGGAATTTATGACGAGACAGGGCGCATCGTATGTAGTTTCTATGTACTTTATGGAATTTTTACTAATCTAATCTTAGCGCTTAATGGACAAGTTGCTGAATTCATTCTGGATGAATCCCAATATTCCATGACTTTTTACCATTATGTCTTTCAAGAATTAAAGACATTGCCCAACAAAGAAGAGGGGGGCATTAGATGTCTTGGAGGCGATTCTACGGAATGGTCAGATAAATGTAGGGCTTACGAACAAGTATTAATTGATCATCATTTTAAAAATCGCTATAGTGGAAGCTTTGTTGGTGATTTCCACGCGATAATAACTTATGGTGGAATTTATTCATACTTTCCTTCACCAAAACCAAAAATTCGCGTATATTATGAGTGGCTCCCGTTAGCTTTTATCATAAAAACTTTAAACGGAGAATTTTTAATTATTGGAAGTACTGAAGACCCTAACAAAGTAAAAAAGATTGAACATATTAAACCCTTAACTAAGACTAATGTGAACAAGATACATGATCTGACTTCTGGTGGTTTATTAGGGAGCGCTATACCCGTCAACCTCTTTTTATCGCTATAAAAGAGTAAATAATTTTTGTCTAATTTATTAATTAACTTGAATATAATGACTAATTTAATATGAAGATTGGAAATCTCAACCTATTTAATAACAAATATGTCAAAAAACAAGAAGGCTCTGTAGAATTCTATTTATATAAGAATGATAACGATAGTATACCTTCCAAATCAATGGGAGTTTTTTATAATGAAAGAATGGAAATTAATCGAGATATTTCAATTTTAGCTATACTAACGTATAATAAACTGATTAATCGAGATCCGTTGGTATTGGTAGATTGCATGGCTGCCTCGGGCATAGGATCTATTAGATTGTTAAAAACTTCCAATAATTTTAAAAAAATATATATCAACGATATTAACCCTATAGCCGTAGAACTCATTAAGAGAAATTTAAAGCTAAACGATTTAGAAAAAAATACTCAAATCATCTCCTCACACAAAGATGCCAATTTATTATGCATAGAAATCGCGCAAAAATCTTGCTTAACTGGAGAAAAAAAGATTGAAAACCCCAATGTAATCTCAATTGATCCTTTTGGCACTCCAAACATATATATTGATTCTGCATTTAAATCGATTAAAAAAAAAAATGGATTGTTATGTATAACGGCCACGGATACCGCAGTATTATTTGGTGTAAAACCAAAGGCTTGCATTAGAAAATACATGTCTAAACCGCTTCACACGGAATATTGTAAAGAAATTGGAGCAAGGATATTATTATATTATATTTCAAGAATTGCTAATGTTAACAATTTAGGAATAATTCCGTTGTTAACTTTTTATTCAAATCACTTTATAAGAATTTTTGCTCTTACATATAAAAGTAAGGCGAAGATTTTTAAGGACTTATCAAATAGTTATGGATATATTATTCATTGCAATACTTGTGGGTATCGGTCGTCCGTTTTAAACGATATTTTAACGATTCCTCAAAAATGCCCATCATGCTTAAAGGAAGAACCATTATCATATGCTGGCCCCTTATGGATTAATGAATTACATAAAAGATATTTTCTTGAAGAAATAATTCATTTAAATGAAGAATTCAATTTTAAGAGCAAAAATAGAATAATAAAAATTATTGGATACGCATTAGATGAAATAAGTATGCCTGTTTCTTATTTTAACATACATAAATTATGTCAACAATTAAAGCTCCCATCAATTCCCAAAATCGAAAAATTAATTGAAGCAATTAGCGAAAGTGGTTATTCAGCATCAAGAACTCATTTCGACTTTATTTCAATTAAAACAGATGTGGGAATTAATGCGTTAAAAAATATACTAAAAAATACACTAAATTAAATAGGAATGTGGACCATGCCAAAGGCAGCAGAAGATCATAAGAAAGACGCCGCGTATAAACAAGCTAAACGTAAAGGATATAGAGCCCGCTCAGCATTTAAATTACTAGATATACAAAAAAGATTCACTATTTTTAAAAGGAGTTTTTATATATTGGATTTGGGTAGCACTCCGGGTTCATGGCTTCAAGTTGCGAAGAAATTTGCTGAAGAAAATTTATTGAAATATAACGACAAATATTATCACCGAGATCATTTTAAAATTATGGGTATAGATATAAAACATATAACGCCTATTGAAAATATTTACACAGTTCGAATGGATTTTACTACACCTGAGTTTCAAATTGAAGTTAAAAAATACTTCGAAGGAGAAAAACTAGATCTTATCTTATCTGATGCCAGTATAAAAAAATCAGGAAATAAATTTAGTGATCAAGCCATGCAAATAAATCTTTGTTATAAAATTCTTGAACTTACAAAATTTTTAAAATTTAAAGGAAACTTCGTAATAAAGATATTTCAAGGGGAAGATTTTGAGGAATTTTACAAAAAAATGAAGCAATACTTTACGTTCGTAAAAAGCCTAAAACCAAAATCGTCTAACAAAAAGAGTAATGAAATCTATCTAATTGGTTTAAAGAAAAAATAATTATTCTATCGATTCTGATTGTATTTCTTCAAAATTTGTTTTGTAGATTTGCCCTTCTAAGGACGTTTTAACCCATTGAGTTAACCAAGGGCAATGTATTGGATTAAATTGGTCGAGATTTGTATTATTGCATTTACCCGTAAAGGGACAAGTTAAACATGGTTGATGTGAAAAAATATCTAAAATGAAATCATTTTTCTCTCTTTCAACATGAAGATCCTTAACATCTACATCGATTTTTTCAATTATAGTAATACGTTTTTCCCAAGAAGCTTCCAATAATTCGCGATTTATATTAATTTTATCTTGTAAATATAGAGTATTTAAAATTTTATCAAGTTCAATTCGCTTTTTGTTTGTAAGTTCTAATAACTCTTGAAAAAAAATATCTTTTTCTTGATTAATAATTCTAAGAACCATTTTCTCGTCTTTTCTTAAACTGCGCGATCCTTCTTTCTTTCTTTCTTCGATCCTTTCTAGCCTTCTTTCAACATCAGACTTATCAGATTCTTCTGAACCCTCGAGTCTCTCCTTTACTTTGCACTTGTGACGACTAAGGTAAGCGAAACTATTTCCACAATAAGGACAAACTTCTTTTTTTTTTGCCATTTTAAAGAACTTAATTTATAATAAATTATATAAAAACAAATCTTAAAGTTAATATATTTAATAGTTTATGTTTAATCAAAAATTAATTTTACGATTTAATTATTGCTAAAATTATTAATAATTATTAGAACTAAGTTTTTTTGAATTTATGAAATTAATAGTAATTACACAATTTAATCAGCTAAAAGATGAAATCAAACAAATCAGGCACGGTAAATTTAAAAAAATCGTTGATAATTGGTACAAAAAAGATTATTAGAGAAATCGAAAAAATTAAACGAGATAAATTTAATATTTCTACTGGTTCAAAAAATATTGACGATGTTATTGGTGGTGGCTTTCATTCAAACAAAACCTATATAATATTTGGGGCGAACAAAACCGGAAAAACTCAATTATGTCATCAGTTATCTGTTCAAGCATATCATAAATCCTTTAAGCTGATCTATTTAGACACAGAAAACACATTTCGCCCCGAAAGGATAAGTATATTGGCAAAAACCCAAGAACTTGAAAGCGAGAAGATTCTAAAGAATATTTTAGTGTCAAAAATTATGAGTAATTCCGCTTTTCTACTAAAATTAAACGAGATAGAAGATGTAATCAAACAAAATAATGCAAAAATGCTCATCATTGACTCTATAAATAATTATTATAGATTTGAGCTTAGTGATAAAGATGTTTCATCTTTTCGAGCTAAAACAAGATTTTTGAAGATTTTGGAAAAAATTAATAATCTTACTCGTAAATATAATTTAATTACAATTTTAACCGCTCAAGTTGCTCCAAACTTTTTTGAAAACTCAATTATAAGGGAATTACCCGTAGGATTGCGATATTTGAACCACTATTTCTCTGAAGTTTTATATTTAAATCGTAAAAAAAGTGGGATGGGTTATATACATTTATTAAATTCTCACCAATTTCCTGAAAAGAAAGCACGTTATATGATTACGAATAAGGGAATAGAGGAATACAAAATTTGAAACTTAATTCTCAAGAATTTTTTCTTTAAGCATTTCCAGCGTTAGATTTTTAAAATTATCTGAGATAATATTTGAATTTATTATATACGCGGGATTTTTGATTCTGTTCATTAACCATTCAATAATTTGTAAAGCATATTGTAACTTTTTCAGCTTGATTGGGCTAGCTTTATGATTTTCTTGTATTTCTGGTTTACTATATTTACCTACAATGTCGTTAAAATCCATACCTATGAGATATAATTCGTGCTTAGGTAAAAGTAAAGACGATATAAAAGAAAGAATCCTGTCACCATCAGTGAAGCCGCCAGAATTAACTAGATTTTCAACTGGTTCTACTTGGGTTGTTCCTATAACATTTGGAAAGTTAATTATTTCTCTATTAAAATGTTTTAGGTTAATTATATTATCTCCGTGAGCGTGAACTATTACAAACTTTGATTGGTTAAAATCTCGCTTAGTAATACCGTCTAAGTCTGTAAAAATTCCATCAATTTGAATTTTCCTTTCTGTTAATAATCGAGTGGCTCCATCTGCAGCTAAATTCACCCATTTACTGAAAAGTTTTTTGCTCTGTATTTTTAGAATGTAATCAACAGTTTCTTCAAGCGAAGGGCCACATCCATAAATGAAAATTTTCTTCTTCTCTTGAATAAGGCATTTAAAAGAAAGAAGGACCTTTTCAAGTTTCCAATCTTCACTTTTTTCTTCTAAAATCCTAGATAAAAACTCCCTCGCTTCACAATCTTTCTGATAGTTAAAATTAAAATCTTGTAGTATCTTAATATACCACTGTTTAAATTCAACAAATGAATCCATCTGTTTCTTAAGTGAATGTTTCATTTATACTATTGTTTTATTATAAAAATTTTTTTCTGTGAATAAAAAAATTTTAAATCTATTATATAATTAGTCTTATCATACACTTAAATTCGATATTATAAAAATTTAAAAAATTTTAAACAAAAAGTTGAATATAACATGACGATTTGGTATACTAAAACCCACCAATGGTATAATGATGCAAATGGTGAAGTAGGAATTACTCCTTTTGCAGCTGAGCAATTAGGAGAAATCTCTTTTGTTGATGTTGATGCACTTGAAGGTGCTGAACTTACTCAACTAACTATGGATGGAGATGAACCAACTTCGGATCCAATCGACGCCACAGTTGAGTCAAGTAAAGCTGTTGGAGATGTGTATAGTCCTATCTCTGGAACAGTTAAAGAAGTAAATGGCGATTTGATGGACGAGCCTGAGAAAATTAACGAAGCTGCCTTCTCAGCTTGGTTATATAAGATCGATGCCTCAAATTGGGACGCAGAGAAAGGCAATTTATTAGACGAAGCCGCCTATAACGCGTTTACAGACTCGCTTAAATAAATCAAGTTACTAGACTTATTTAGAAAATTTATAATTTTTTCTTTTTTTTATTTTTCCGTGAAAACTTTTTGAACTACTTCAATAAGGTTAACTTCAGTATTAATGGATTTGTTTCTAAAAATGAGTGTCTTTCCTCAATGACATCTGAGATTTAGTTATTTGAAGCTTATTATAATAATTATGAAAGGTTTTATCCTATTTAGGGAAAATACTGGTATTTTTATTACAATAATTTTTGATCAATCATCGCTTGTAATGTAGTAAAAGCAATTAAAATTAGAAGAATACCTACAATTAAATACCTTATTGCAGTACTCTTGTTATAAACGTATTGAGATGCTTGGTATAAAAAAATAAAGCCTAAAGAACACAAAAAAATAAATATTGAAGCGACAATTCCTTCAATTATAAACGATTCATTAATGTTAGGATAAAGAAAAATAGGTGCACCCGTTTGTGGATCAGATCCCAAAGCTGGAGGGTTTCTAATTATTAAATATACTATTCCAGTTTGTAAAAGGAACAAAACTATATAAACTATTATCGCAGCTAATGATTTTCCTGGAAGAGGCATATCCATTCTAGGCCTTTTTATGTCAGGAAACAATAACTTAGGTTTTCTTAGTGTTTTACCAAAGACCCAAGGAGTTTTATCTTTGATTTTTTCAAAAATAGTCTCTGAACCAATAACTTCTTCTTTAAGTGGCTTTGTTTTGGTGCTTCTTTCTTTTTGCATTATAATCTTAGAATTTTATTTTCTTTGTTTTATAAATTTCTTTTGAATTAAAATTTTTTTAAAATAGAAATAATTATTCAAGTTATTTAACCTAAATTTTTAAGTAAAGTTACTAAAAATTTCCAGACTTTTTCTACGCTTCTTATTTTCAGCCTTTCGTCAGGAGAATGGCCTCCCAAAACATCAGGGCCAAAAGATATCATTTCCATCTCTGGAAAATGGTGCCCAAAATAGGAGCATTCTAATCCGGCGTGAATTGCTTGAACTATAACTTCTTCGCCAAATAGTTCTTTATATACCGATTTAGATATGCTCGTAATTTTTGAGTCAAAATCCGGCGGCCAACTAGGATATTCCGTATCAATAGTTTTATTGAATTCTAAGCCAGACATCTTCAATAAAGTTGTAAATTTTTCATGGATAACATCTTTGTCATACTGGGTCAAACTCCTTTGACTTATTTGAAATTCAATAAAATCATCATGTGTTTTTATAGACGCCAAATTAGAAGATGTATGAACTAATCCTTTACTCGTTGGATGTAGAGAAATAGGGCCGTTAGGCATCAAATATAACAAGTTTAACAATTTATCTTGAATTTCTTTGGTCAATGTGAGATCTTCTGTAAATGCGTCTAATTTTTCGAGAGAAATCTTAAAATTTGGCTCGATTTCATTATACAACATTTGAATATTTAATTTCAACTTTTTTATATAAGAACCAATTTCTGTAAACTGATTTTTATTTATAAAAATAATAGCATGACATTCCCTTGGAATAGCATTCGATAGATTACCCCCTTTTAAAGAACTGATATAAACTTTATAATTTTTATTCAATTTCCATAAAATTTGGGCAATAATTTTTAGCGCATTACCCCGACCTTTATGAATATCTCCGCCTGAATGCCCCCCAACTAAACCAGTTGCGGAAATTTTAATTGGTGTTAAATTTGCATCAATACTATTTTTCTTTATTTTTTCTCTTTTTATCTTTACAGTAAATGTTCTCCCTCCTGCACAACCAATTGTGAAACGATCGTCTTCTTCCGAATCAAGGTTTAATAGATATTTTCCTTTAATCAGGTCTTTACTTATTTGTCTCGCACCCGTAAGGGCTCTCTCTTCATCTACAGTAAATAATAAGTCTAAATCAATTGAATCAAAGTTTAAACTACCATCGTGGATTTTCTTCATAATAGCGAGCTGATACGCGATTCCCACACCGTTATCCGCTCCCAATGTTGTCCCTTCCGCAGTTAGCCATCTTTCACCTTCAATTTCAACGATCTTTAATTTTAATGGATCTTTTGAGAAATCGTGAATAACATCTTCGTTCTTTTCACACACCATATCCATGTGACTTTGCAAAACTACTCCTAAACGCCCTGAATTATACCCTATTTTGGATGGAATTCGCACAACAATATTTTTTATTTGGTCAACCTCAGTTTGAAAACCTAATTTCTCCGCTTCTTTCTTAATGTATTCTCTCATCTGATCTTCGTGAGCTGAACATCGAGGAATTTTAGTGATTTGAAAAAAATATTGCCAAAAATCTAAAGGCTCGCCAAGTTTTTTTAAATTTTCCATAATTCTCGCTTCCAATGAAAATATAAATATGAATTATTTTTTATTACTTAGTAAAAATAATATTTAATTCCTTATAATATTAATAAAAGAGGTAATTTAATGAGTAGTTGGAAGGATCTCTATTCTGAAGTTAAACAGCGTAAAATGGAAGCTCTTGATAAAAAAGATGTTGTAAAAGCAGTCGAGAAGCATGGCAGAATACTCGCTGTTGAAGGTCGCTATGAAAAACCTAAAAAAGTAATAGATCATATGTATGCGGCAAAACATATAACTATTAAACCCACCGATATCATGAAGTATAATTTAAGTGATTACGATGTCGTGTTGATTGGATGTCCGGGAGATAAAATCCCACATTCGGCATTCCCTAAAATTAGTGAATATGTTTCGCTAAAAGGAGGGTGGGTAATAACAACAGACTGGGCCATAAAACATATTGTAGAACCAATATTCCCGGGTTATATCCGATGGAACAAAGAAAGAACTGCCGACGCTGTTGTTGCGTGTCAAATTCTTGAGCCAAATCACCCTTTCCTAGATGGAGTAGTAAGTGAAATACAACAAACAAAATGGCAAAAAGGATCGTCAAAAAACACTAAAAAAACCGAATTTAAGTGGTGGCTTGAAAATAGATCTTTTCCAATTCAAGTTCTTAATCCAACCGTACGAGTATTAATCTCTTCTTTACGAATTCAGCAAAAATGGGGCGAAGCTCCCGTTTTATGTTATTTTGATCACGGTAAAACAGGAGGTCGAGTTATCCATTTAATTTCTCATACGCATCTACAAAAAGGCGGGGCAAAAGGTAAATACGCGTCAGCTTTAATATTAACAAATATTTTAGACGAGAAAGTTTCTTTAAAGATGGGACTTTCTAAAAAACCGGCTCAAAGTTACGTTTCAAACTGGGAACAACCTCAGCCTTATTCTCAGCAACAACAAACGGTTACACCCTCTCAAGATAGTTCGTTTTTAACCCCTTCTAGTGCAAATACGGGTTTAACAGGGACTTCGCAAATAGTTGAAGTGGATGTAAATAGTAGTAATTTTTCTTTTGCAAATAAATGCAGTTATTGCGGCTATGATTTTGGTGATTACACAGGTAAAATATACATGTGCCAAGCATGTGGTACAAACTATCACGAAAACTGTCTTAACTTGCAGATTAATGAAGGAACTTGTAAAAATTGCGGCAAAATATTACTTTGGTAAATTGTGAATTATACTAAATCTCCTTCCAGAAATAATTTATTACATTACTTATTTTTCAATATATATTCTAATTCAAAGTGATTTATGATTATGAATCTAGAACAAATTTATAATGTCGTAGATAATTTAGATAGAGAAAAAGTGATGAGCGTTATGAGAACTTTTATCAATATTGATACTACAGTCCCACCTGGAAATGCATATCGCCAATATGTGGATGCTTTAATCCCCTTTTTCAGAAATTTAGGTTACTCCTTGGAAGAAGTTGTTGTACCAGAAGAATTGGTAGAACAGATACCATATCCTTTAGAAGGACCTCGAATTAATCTTGTTGCTACAAAAAATTTCGGATGTGATAAAGATGTTAGCTTTTATGGACACATGGATGTTGTGCCAGCTCCGAATGATGGAGAAAAAAAATGGCGTTTCCCTCCATTTGAAGCAACTATGATTGGAAGTGGAAAAATATATGGTCGGGGAACTTCTGACATGAAAGGTGCTATGGTCTGTCTGATTTTAGCTCTTCAAATAATTGAAGAACTAAAATTAACGCCAAAATATAACATCAATGTAATGAATTGTACTGACGAAGAAATCGGTATATGGCCTGGAATACGTTATCTTGCAGAAAAAGGATATGTCAAAGGAACGGTATTCTGTATGGAGGGTGTAATTAACCCCATAATTCCTATCGGAACAGCGGGGGCGTTAAATGTTACAGTCGAATCTTTCGGAAGAAGTTGCCATTCTGGAATGAACTTTTTAGGAATAAATGCGTTAGAAGAAACTGTTCCAATCTTAGTAGAATTAATGAAATTAAAAAAAATCGTTGAAGCTCGAGAAAGTAAAAATATTCCAGGATTACCTAGATTTGGAACGGGCGAAAAACGAAATATGACACCTATGTTCAACTTAGACATTATACATTCGGGAACAAAAACGAATATAGTGCCGGATTTATGTACTTTAACTATTAACCGAAGAGTAATCCCTGACGAAAATCTCGAGGATGTTAAAGAAGAAATATCTGAAGCAATAGAAAGAGGAAAAGCAAAAAGCAAATTACTCGATGTTAAAACTACTTTTGTTTACGATTACCCACCTATGGTCGCAGATCCAAACGCTCTCGATATTACTAAGATGAAGAAAGTTATGATGGAGGTCCAAAAAGTGCCAGAAAATAAAATTATGGTGATCGGAAACGCTGGGAGTAGTGATATGGGTTTTGTCTCTGAAATTCTAAAAACTAAAGACATTATCTTTCATGGAGTAGGAAATCCTGGTTCTAATGACCATGCCGTAAATGAAAACATTAAATTAAAAGAAGTTAAAACTTACATAAAGGAGCTTATTGTTTTTCTCTGCGCGGATTTGTAATCGATAGCTCAACAAATTTTTTTATACTTCTTATGTTTTTATAAAAATTTTAATCAGTTAGGATTGTATTACAGCGATATATCTTGGCGTATTTCGGAAATTTATACAAATTTTCGTGAAAGGTGTGTTTCACGATCTGAAATATTAATTAGTTTACTTCGGATGGATTTGGGTTACAGATAAAACTGGTAAAAGCGGTTGGATACCGTTAAAAAATGTTAAAATAATCAAAAAAAATTTAATTTAAAAATAAAAAAAAAAGTTTTCTAAAAAATCTATGAGGAATTTATTGAATTTTAATCCTCAGTTATTACTATGGCTTCTTCAGGGCATTGTGTTTCACATGCTCTGCAACCAACGCAATCGTCTCTATTATCTTCGAGTATATTTACTTTTCCACCTTCTGGTTCGCCAAAACACTCGCTTGGGCAAACTTCATAACACGTTCCACATCCGGTGCAAGCATCCATATCTATTTCGATTCCGAATCCCATAATCAATACCTTTTTGTTGTTTTTGTTTCTTTTCGAAGTTTTTTTTTCTGAATATAGATAAATTAATTATCTTTGATATTGAGAATTGCGTAAAAAATTTAAATTTCTTTCTTATTTTGAAATATAAAAAAAAAAGAATTATTGAGGTTAATGCCTTTTAGGTGATAACCCATTTTTTTTTCATTTACTTGTTTTGTAAAAATTTAGATGGATGTCATATAAATCTTTGGATCTGATACATTCTTATTTTATGAACTATCGTTCTTTGGGCAGTTAAGCGCCCCAGCTTCCGGGGAAACATTAAAATAGAAGATCTACCCAATATTATTTAGAAGTTAAAAATTGGTAGAATAAATTGACAGTATATCCTGGTTTAGATGAGAAGATAAGGATAAGTTTTTTTTCCGGTCCTATGAAGCGGAATTCAAAATCTACTTCCCAACAAATGTGCACCCATATAGGATCTATTACATGGGATGGATTTAACATCTTAGAACACAAAAATGAACATAGAGTTCAATGTTCACTATGCGGGAAACGGTTTGGAAAGGACATTGAAATGCTAAATATATTACTTTATCAAGAAAAAATTAAAAAGATCCTTTACGAGCTATTCATTTTAAAATATCCGCTCACTGGAATAGCAATACGATGGGAAGTTCCTCAAGATAAGTTAAATAAATTTAAGAGATCGTTTGTTTTGCAGGTCTTTCAACAGAATTCGGAGGTAATTGAACGGAAAATAAAGGCACTTCCAAGAGGAGTTATTTTAGGAGACGAGACATATATGGGTTCTCGGGGTAATTCCAACGCAGAAATCGTATTTATCAACAATGATTATGAAACACTTTCTACTGGTCCAGTTGACGAGGGTGAGCTAAAGCAATCCATTCTTAAGGCATTCAAAAAAATCCCTGAAGCTTGTAGAAAAAAGCTTAAAATCCTCATCACCGATGGCGAGCCTTCCTATAAAGCAATTGCTAAACATTTCGGTAGTAAAGTAATCCACGTAGTTCAATTACACAATAAAGATCAACGCGGAGAAATTATTATCAATAAATTTAAAAAACTCGGCCCCCATTTCTTACATTATAAGATCTATACGCATTGGAAAGCTTTTTATCGTGATAAGCACGAGCTGAAATTTAAGTGGGAAATCAAGTTTATTAAAGAGAAAATTCAAGCAAAAAGAGGCAGACCTCGAAATTCAGATAAAACTAAGAACATGAACGTAAAATGGCGGCAAAAATTGGAGAACTATCAATCCGATTCGTTCAAGAAAGAAGATACAGCCAAAATCTACGTAAACTTCAAGACAAATAAGTTATCAATGCGAGCGGGCGCCAAAAAATGGATGATTTGGATGCTCACACCCATATTTAAAATTTTTAAGGGAAAACACACTACCACCAACTTAATAGAAAGCAAACATTCACAAATTAAGGGAAATGGAGCTGGGAAAAAGCAGAGAGACAAAGAGTACGGACACGTATTATTTACACTACATGCGTTCCTCGTGGAATACGGTCATATCCCATTTACTAATCTGACGGGTCGCCCTTTGTATAATTATTTAATGAAGGATGAAAAAAAAGAAAAAAATAGGATATAGAATACCTGAAGGCAAGCGAATTTTCGTTCAAACCGTTCTAAGCGGCTACGAGTAAAAACTTAAATTCAATGATCACCTAAAAGGACTTATATCCGAATTATTTATTTCTTTCTTTTAAAAAGAATAGGATTGTATTAAGAAAACCACCGACTACGGTTCCGTAAAAACCTAATTCGGGCCACCATTCATAAATGCTATAGGCTATTCCAAAAGAGGCAAGTCCAATAATAGCAAAGATCCAAGTTAAAATTGCCAAATACATGCCGTATTTGGTAACATCCAAAGGAATGAATTTATTAGGTAGCAATTCGTTCAAAGCAATGATTATTTGAATCACGAGTAGTATTAGAATTAAGTATTGAAGTATTAAATCAACACCTGTACTATATTCACAATCCAAACACGAAAATCTATTGCCATAACACTATAATAAAAACCTGCGAAGGGACCTATTATTTCCGTAATTATTGCGACGATACTAAGAACTAAAATCAATAACGAAAAAGGATCAATATTTCTTTCTTCTGACATTTCTTTTCACTCAACAAAATTTTATTTTAAATTTATTCTTAATTTATTTTAAATCTATTTATAATTATATTTTATAAAAAATAATCTCTGTTTCAAATAATTAACTCTTAATAAATTAGTGAAAGTAAAGTAGATGTAAGAATGGTTAGTATTAAAGAAAAATGGGATTTCCATTCCAGTGAACCGATTCTTGGGATTGAAATAGGAGATATCAATAATAACGGCCAAGATGAAATTATAACCTTCTCTAAATCCGGAAAACTTCTTATTATTTCACTAAGTGGTAAAAAAATAACCGAATTAGAAATCTCAGAGTTTTCCTCTATTTGGCAAGTAAAAATTTGTGATATCGATTGTGATAATAAAAACGAAGTAATTTTGGGGTGTTTAGATGGTTTATTAAGAGTGTTTAAATGCAGTCCCTCCTATGAATTGGAACCTTTTTGGGCACATCAATTTGGTGCATCTATTAGCGGGTTCTTGTTTGAGGATATAAACAACGATAACATAGACGAAATTATCGCGTATTCGATAGATAAAAGCTTAAGAGTTTTAAACCCTATTGATGGTTCTTTAATATGGGGACAAATTTTTGAAGATGGAATAGGTGACGCTATAGCTTATCGAGATTCTACTGACTTTAGAATAAAGGAAGTAATTGCATGTGGAAACGATGGATCAATCAGAGTTTTTAAGGGAAAAGATGGAGATTTAGTTTGGTTTAAACGATTTAAAGATAAAATTCGTTGCGTTTCGATTTTCAAATCAAAAAACAGAGAATTGGTTGTTTGTGGAGGAGACGATAAAAAGCTTCACTTAATTGATAAACTTACTCAAGAAGAAATTAAATCAATTCAATTCGACGATTTTGTCTGGAAATGCTTTTCGTTCCTTCATAATGACAAAAGTTATTTATTAGTAAGTACCTATTCGTTTGAATACTTTGACGAGTCTATTAATATCGAAGATCTCGAATTCAGCTCAAAACTTATGTGTTTGAACCAAAAATTAGAAAAAAAATGGGACATAGCGCATATAAATACGGAATGCTTGATTCAAACTAAAATAGGTTCGAATAGTTATATTGTTTTAGGAACGACTAAGGGGAAATTATTGATTATTGACGAAGTTTCTGGCAAAATTATTACTAAAATTCAAAAAAAATCGTGTTTAAACGACCTAAAATACGATTTGAACTCAAATACCTTAATTGCTTGTCACGACAACGGTTCAATATTCGCTTACTTTTTAGCGGAGTCTTAACTTTGATATTTGAATAAAAATTTTTTGAACGAATAACTATGTGTCGTATGTTTTTTCAGTGTTCGCTTGAACCCTTTCAAATTGATTTTAAAATTTTAAATTTTGTTAAAAATTCGTTAAAGTAGATTGATTACAATTCAAATAAAAAAGGAGTTTTATTGAGAAAGGCATTAGTTTTACCTCTTTTTTGTTCTTTTCTTTTTTCAAATGAACTTGATATTGTTCAAAATGATAAGAAAGAGCTAAGACAAATTGAGAAAAATGTAATTCAAAAAAATTATGAATCATCAAAAAATGATTGGATAGGAAATGTTGATTTAAATTCAAGTTTGGGTAAAAGCCATGACTTTACAAGTGATA
>Ga0209121_10000302_pt1 | contig 52670 bp, 50 predicted proteins | sample Cruoilmetagenom3_FD_187292 | JGI IMG/M metagenome (GOLD analysis project Ga0209121, IMG submission 187292) | Oil polluted marine microbial communities from Coal Oil Point, Santa Barbara, California, USA - Sample 3 (SPAdes) (version 2) | ecosystem: Environmental > Aquatic > Marine > Oil seeps ... | reverse complement strand
CTATCGATTTACGTAAGTCATCCTTCTGGTCTGTAAGGAAATCATATCGTCTTTTCTGAACATTGTATTCCTGTTCTGCCAGGAGGTTAACAGATTTGAATTTTTGAAATTTTTCTTTTGCTTCAGCAAGAGCTTCTTCTAAATCTTTTTCTGGTATATTAATAACTTCCGCTTGTTTTTTTACTTCATCTGTCGTCTTTCTAAGCTCCTGCCAGCAGTTTTCTTCAAGATTTAGCATATCTCGCTCTACTTCGGCTTTCTTTATTTCCCATTTCATCCTTATTTCTTTTTTTGATTCATACTTTTCTCTAAATTTTTTAACTATTTTTTCTGTCTCCTGCTGTTCTCTATGGAATTTATTAAAAAAATCTTCTTTCTGGATAAAGCTTTTTTCTGTGCTGCTGCTCTCTTTTTTAAGAGAAATGATTTTTTTGGAGAGCCTGTTTATGCTTTTTTGGAAAGTCTGTTCTTTTTCTTTGCAGTCCTGAATAATTTTATCGATTGATACGGTTTTAGCTTCTAAATTCTCTCTTCTCTGGGCTAAGGACTGGATCTCGTGACCCGTATTTTTCATCTTTTCTTTGACTATTTCTATGCTGGATTTATGCTCAAAGATATTTTTCTTTACAATTTCGTTTTTTTCCTGGAATAGAGCAATATCTTTTGCTTTCTTTTCTGATTTATTTTTAAACGAAAGTTTTTTTTCTTCCAGAGTTTTTACTTTTGAGAGCAATGAATTTTCTTCGTGCATCAGACTTTTTTTCTCATTTACAAGGGCTAAAATTTCCTTTTCCATGATAGATATATTTGCAGAGATTTTTTCTTTCTCCAGCCTGTAAAATTCCATATCTTTTTCAATCTTTTCTATTTCTTTTTCTAATTGTGTTGAGTGGGCAGAGTTTTTATTGATTTTTTCTTCAAGATTTTGTTTTTCTTTATTTTTTTCTTTAATCTGAGAATATAAGGGGTTAATCTTTTTTTTGATTAGTGAAATAGTTTTTTTCTGAGATTCTATTTCTAAGTTTAGAGTAAAAATTCCTTCCTTCTCCTTCCCTGGTTTAATTAATCCTGAAGATAGCAATAAATTTCCATCGAGTGTTATATAGTTTATTGTAGGATAAAGATTCCAGAGTTCTACCGCAGTTTTGAGGTTATTAACAATTGCTGCGTCTATCAGTTGAGAAAGATATTTTTTTATCCTTTTATCAGCGATAACACGAGATTTTATATGTCCAAGCACTCTTGAGTCTTGATAGACATCCGGGAGTGAAGTATTTTCTTCCTGTGGGCAAAGGAGAATAAAATTCCCTTTTATATTTTCTTTTGATAGATATCTGACAAAATCAAGAACAGGAATTAGCTTTGCACTTGATTCTTCCTTCCATAAAACATCGATTAAGGGGGCATAATCTTTAGTGCTTTTGATGAAATCTGCCAGAATCCCTATAGATCCTGGTGTCTCTCCTGTATCATTAGTCTTTCTCTGCTTTTCCTCTAATCTTTCGAGCACATAAAGTTCATTCAATTCTTTTTCTTTTTTTTCTTCTAATTTTTCAATTTTCTCTTTTAAGCATTGAATCGATGAAACTAACTGGTCTAAACATTCTTTCAACTCCGAATACTCCTTTTTATTATTCTCAAAAAGTTTTTTCATTTTTGTTGATCTCTGCTGGCTTTGCTCTATTTTTTTCTCTATGAGCCTGCATGATGATATTTCTTCCTGTAATCGTGATTGAAGCTTTTGCTTCTGAATGGAGGTCATTTCTATTTCTTTTTCGGTCTTTGCATATTCGTTTTTCATTTCAGTACATTCAGAAAGTGCTTGAAGGTAATCTTTTTTTAATGCATCCATCATTTTTTGATGGTTTTCTAATTTTTCCCTGGATTTTCTTGTTTGTTGCTCGTGCTTCTTCAAGAGCATCTGTTTTTGTTTAAGTGTTTCTTGAAGTACTTGAAGATTATTTTTAGCCTTGTTCTCTTTTTTTACAGCATATGCTATTTCCTGTTCGAGTTCTTCAACATTTTTTATGGAGGAGTTTTTTTTCTCTTTGAGGAAATCAGTGAGTTTTGTTTCTTTTTCCTTTTCTGCTTTGCTATCTGTTAGCTGTGTCCGAAGAGCGAACAGATTTTCCTGCTGTTTTTTAATGAATTTTTCAAAATCGAAAGTATCTTTTCTGATTTTAGATAATTCTGTCTCTTTTTTTCTGAGTTCCTTTATAGCTTTATTTTCCTGATTCAGGCTTTTTTTATAGTCCACAGCTATTTTTTCCATACTTTCCTGAATCTGTCTTATTTTTTTGTTAAAAAGAACAAGAGTTAATTTCTGGATATGCTCTCTTGATTTTCTGTATCTTACAGAAGCGTGAGCCTGTCTTCTTAAGGAGTTTTTAGCTTTTGAAACTTCAATAAGTATATCTTCCAGCCTTATAAGATTTTGTTCGCTGTTTTCCAGCTTGTTTTGAGCCTGTCTTTTTTTGTCCTTATAATAAGCTGTTCCTGCAGCTTCTTCTAAGAGAAATCTTTTTTCTACGGGTTTGGAAGATAGAAAAAGACCTATATTTCCCTGTTCAATTACAAAATATTCTGTTTCTCCCACCCCTTTTTTCCATAGAAATTCCTGAACATCTCTTAATCTGGTTGACTTTCCATTCATCCTGTATTCACTTTCGCCAGAACGGAAGGAGCGGTGGTTTATTAGAACTTCTTCCTCTTGCTCATTAAGAGAAAGCGTGACATCGGCCATACTCATTGGGGGTAATTTAGTATTTCCATTAAAAATGATATCACCACTTCTTTCTCCTCTTAAGCCTTTGAGTCTCTTTCCCCCTAAAACCCACAGGAGTGCATCTACAATATTACTCTTTCCTGTTCCATTAGGGCCGATGATTGTAGTTATTCCAGGGTGGAAAATGATTTTTGTCCTTTTCTGGAAGGATTTAAATCCTTGAAGCTCGATTCTTTTGACAATCATGTTTTGAATTATAAAATCCCTTGACAGTAAAAGCCATTTTTATTAATTATTATTGTAAGCAGATACAATATTTTATTCGATTTGTTTTGATTTTTAAAGGCCAGTGTAGCTCAGTCGGTAGAGCAACTGATTCGTAATCAGTAGGTCGGGGGTTCGAATCCCCCTGCTGGCTCTCTTAATATTTCTCTAAAATTATCCCCATATTCCATTATTTATTCTAAATATAAACATATTTCCCTTGTAAAGCGTATTTAACTATGTAAATAGATTGTATGAATGATAAAGATCTTGTTCGTGAATGCCTGTTTCCCTGATTAAGCTTTTTGAGGGAAAGCGAGAATTTTAATCTTTGAGTAATCCAGTTCAGAACCCAACAGGCTGTGAGGTATTGAAAAAGCCAGAAGTGTAATTATAGAAGCTCCGAGCACCCAGAATCTACCATGCCTTCTTCTTCGAGCGATTAATGCAGCTATCCAGGCTGTTAGAGCTATTAATGTTTTATTATCCGTTAAATCAGTACCAAAAGGGATGCCTGTCCATATTGAACCGAAGGCAAATTTTTGTACGATTGAGCCTAAAACTATGCCTCCTATGAATAAGAAGATTGTGCTGAGTATCGTCAGTTTTCGAGTGTCAGCATCGTTCTTTAAGGCTTCTAAGCCTGCCCGAGTAGAAAAAAGCAAGGCAGTGAAAATAATGATAATATGGGGTGTGAGAATGGTTAGAGGCACCCTGCCTTTAAATCGGATAATGACAGGGTTTTTTCCTGATAAGGAGATTTCCTTCCCTCTGTGTATAAGAAAGACTTTATAGTCTAATTTTCCCGCACATGGTTGGCGAGGGAGAGCTGCGACTAACATATTTTCTTTCCTTGACATATGCAGTTTTGACCATAGTTCATCAGTATTATGCCTTTTATAAATTACATAGCCTTCGATATCAGGGTTTGGTGCATCAATTCTGATTTTATAATCTTTTGAACTTTCGTGTGTTTTTGCTAATTTGTAAGAAATTTTAATATCGTCGAGTTCTGCTTTTGCTCGGTAGGGATGCGTTGGACCCGTTATTCTCTGATAAAGAGAAGCAAATAGGGTTATAAAAAGAGCTAAAAACCAGAGAACTATATTCTTCATCCTGATATAAAGAGAATATAATATTATGGTAATAACATATAAATAATCAAGGAGCTTATGGCTCGATGATAAGAAAAGTGGTTACAAATATCCAATAATAAAATTCCCGATCTGTTCCCCTCAGAATTTACCTTAAATTTGTATTTTCACCTAACTTACTGAATTTATGGCAATTAAGTATATTCACATAGATTAAATTGGGGATGTTTAGAGGAATTTACGATTGATTAATAATTAGGAAATTAAGAAAAAACTATTCTTTTTAGAATATATTAGAAAAAAGTTACAAGGAGTGCTCCTGCAAGCGATATAAAAAGAGCGGCAATCCTTGCCTTAGATGTCTCTTCTTTAAGGAAAATGACTCCCAATATAAAAATAAATACCGTATTCATTTGGTTTAAAGCCGAAGCCACAGAAGCTTGAGCATACTTCATTCCACCCATCCATGCGATAAGAGAAACATAGGCGCCAAGAAACGAACCCGGGATCATTGCCTTCCAGTTCTTTGGAGAAAATGTTGTAGAAAGGATGAAAGAGCGTTCAGGATAGAAAGCAATTATTAACAATAAAAATACAGTGCCTGCAACTGTTCTGAAAAATGTTGCCCATAAAAGCGGTAATGTGTTCAGTAAAGGTTTGATAATCACGATACCCACAGCTAATGAAAACATCGAGAGTATTCCCAGGAATATTCCTGTCATTAGGTCTTTTCGAGCCAGAGATTGAGGATGCTTTATCTCAGAGATTGAAAGGATTGCAGAAAGGATAAGAATTACTCCTAAAATTTGCATATAACTCATGTCTTCTTTAAGAAAAACGATAGAAAGAATAATCACGAAAGGGCTGTAAAGACAATTGATTACTGCGGAAAGACTGGCTCCAAGACGGTTAAGACTTGCAAATAATAAAGTATCTGAGATACCGATTCCTACGATTCCGCTCAGTATCAGCAATGTATAACTTTGCCATGGAAGATTCTTGAGAATTATAGATTGTCCTGTGATTAATATAGTAGCTATAAATAGTGGAATAGAGAAAAGGGCTTTGAAAAAATTTAGACCTAATGGGTGAACTTTCCTTCCGCTTATCCGGAATAAGATAATCGCAAAGGCCCATAAAAAAGCAGAGCTTATAGCAAGTATTTCTCCAAGATAAGAAAGATTATCGGAAGATTCTAATAATTCTGCCATTACTTATTAATTTATAAAAAATCCTTTACTGAAAAAATATCTTTTACATGTTTAAAAGATAAACGTGAAGGCTAATCTTTATAACAGAGAAATAATTGGAGGTCAATCAAACTATTTTAACCCTGAATCCATCGCCTAAAATTTTTCGTAATCTATTTTTTGAGTATTTTTATGAAAATTTTAATCTACTTTTCGTTCTCTAACTGTACGCTCTAAAATTTAACTCTAAATATGACTCTTTTCCCCCCTAAGATATGGGTACAGCGAGGCCTTTTCATTTTTTAGGCAGTGAATTAGGGTTTGATATAGATAAAAAATGAGAATGATATTTAATTTTTTAATATACAGATAATAAAGACTTTAAAAATTTAATATTTATTTAATAATTAATTCAGTTAGGATTTTAGTCTTAAGAGGGGTTATTCAAGTTTATCTCGTCTCTTATTCTTGTTTCTTTATCGTCTTCTAATTTGACATCTAGCCCGAGTAATCTTGCACCGCCTTCATAAATTTGGCGGTATGAACTTTTTGATTCTTGTAATTTAGCGAGGTGTTCTTTTGTTTTCTGAATTTCTTTTTCAATTTCAGGATCAATCGATTCCAACTTTTTTTTTGATTCATCCATAGCTTTTTTGTATATCTCTTCTTCTTGTTTGGTTAAAGTCATATCTTTCTCCTAAAATAAAATTTTACATAGATATTCTTAATAAAGAATGTTGAATTATATCAATTTATTAGCTTGGTTTCAAATTTCTTAACTCGTTCTGTTATTTAACCTCAATTATTTCTTGTTATATAAGCATATAAAAATCTTAAGAATGAGGCATACGATGTTAATATTCTGCTAACACTTTTAAATGCATTCTATATGGTGATGGAAAAACTTGCTAAAAGAGAGGAAAATGATAGGCTTTTTATGTTTAATCTGAGTTTTAATGCAGACATGAAAGATATGTTTTCTTTTTATAAATGGAAACAAAACTATGATGCTGGGATAAGAATTATTGATGATAAAATCGAAGAACATAAAGCCTGGCTTGAGAAGTAATGAGCACTAGGATGTTTTTCCATAGAAAGCAGGGAAACACCTGAAAAAATTTAAGTGGGGTGAGCGAGGGGTTTCGAACCCCCAACCTCCGGATCCACAGTCCGGTGCTCTAACCAGTTGAGCTACGCTCACCATCAAAAAGAGCTTAAAATTTTCGCATCAAAGATATCTAATGTCAATATAAAAGAGGTTCTACAAAGAAAAGTGAGCAGTTCTTGCCTCTTGCTGGGACAAGGCTGCGTGTTTTTGATTCTACTGGTCTGAGCTTGCCTTACATAGGGCTTTTTTATCCACCTAACCTCTGAAGGTAATTACTGTTTTTCAATAAGATCAAGAACCCTTGCAGAGTCCCGCCATTTTTCTTTGACTCTAACTTGTAATTCCAGGAAAAGCTTTGCTTCTAAGATGGATTCCATTTCATGCCGAGCCTCTGTTCCAATTGTCTTGATTAGATTTCCTTTCTTGCCGATAATAATCTTACGATGACTGTCTTTTTCAACAAATATAGTGGCTTTTATGTATTTTGTTCCCTTCTTTTTCCCAGAAATACCGGCTGATTCCGAATTAGTAGAGTTTTTTTTAAAATCTTCTATTCTATCGATGTGGACAGCCGTTACATAAGGGAGTTCTTTCCTTACATGGTTTAGGACTTTTTCTCTAATTATTTCGGAGAGAAGAAAAGTTTGCGACTGATTCGATATTTCGTCATCTGAAAAAACTTTTTCTGCTTTTGGAAGGTTGTCATAAATTTTTTCTTCGAGTACATCAAGGTTTGTTCCTTTTAAGGCGGATATAGGAATGATTTCTTTGAATTCTGCGAGGTGTCTGTATTTATCTATCAACAGGAGTATCTTTTCTTTTTTAATAATATCTACTTTGTTTATCAACAAAATTTTAGGAGTAGATATATTTTTCAGAGTATCGATAACAAATTGATCTCCGTGTCCAAACTTAAGAGTTGCATCTATAAACAAACAGATAAGGTTTGATGTCTCGAGTGAGGAGTAAACAAAGTTCATCATTCTCTTATTCAGTCTATGAAGTGGCCTGTGGATGCCAGGGTTATCTATGAAAACAATCTGTCCCTTTGAGGTTGTTTTGATACCAAGGATGCTTACCCTTGTGGTTTGGGGTTTATCTGATATGATGGAAACCTTATGGCCAAGAATCTTATTTAAAAGAGTGGACTTACCTACATTTGGCCTTCCGATTAATGCAACATAGCCTGATTTTATATCATTTTTATTCATTTAGCTTTTTTACTCTTAATTTCCTTATTTTCTTCTGATCTACTTCGAGAATTTCAAGTGATAAGCCTTTTATTTTGACATGTTCTCCGGCTTCAGGCAGCCTCCCTAAATGGTGAGTAATAAGCCCACTTACTGTAGTGATATACTCATCTTCTACAATGTCCTGACTTAAGAGGTCCTCTAATTCTTCAACCTCAGCATCTCCCAAAACTATATATTCCATTGGGCTTTTTTTTATGAATTGAGCTTTTTCTTTGTCATATTCATCTTGAATTTCTCCTATGATCTCTTCTACGAGGTCTTCCATTGTAACAAGGCCTGACACTCCTCCATGTTCATCAATAACTATAGCCAGTTTTTTTCTTCTTTTTTGAAATTCCTTTAGCAATTCTTCTATTTTCATTGTTTCCGGGATAAAGTAAACGGGACGAATGAGTGGGATTATAGAGGCATTTCTTTGCTTATCATTAGAATACTTGAGCAGATCTTTTACGATTACAATGCCTTCGATATTATCGATTCTATCTTTATAAACTGGAATCCGCGAATGTTTTTCTTTTATAACCAGGTCTGTAAGCTTTTTGATCGTACCATCCTTTGGGATACAGATCATCTCTACTCTTGGTGTCATGATTTCTCTTACTATCGTGTCTCCGAATTCAACAACGCTTTTTATGAGAACACCTTCTTCTTTTTCAATGATTCCTTCTTCTTTTGCTTCATCTATTAGAGCTTGAATTTCCCCATCTGAAGCTTCATGCTGTTCCTCACCTTCTACTTCAATAGACCTTGCTTTCCCAGTAACAGAAAGAAATGGTTTGGAAATAAGATATACGAACTTGAAGGATGGCAGAAATAAAGAAAGAGCTTTTTTTTTGTTCCAAGCATTTATTATACGCGGGAAGAAATCGAAAAACAGGAAATAAATTCCTAAAAGAATCAGGAACAGCCATAATGGCCAGAATCTTAGACGGGGAAAGGTTATATAAAAATAGACAATGAATGCTGTAAGAAATATTGCTCTTATGTGCTCAACAGAAATTTTTAGCTCATCATAGATTTCAAGGATTTTTGTATTGTACATTTTTCCCCTTTCTTCGAGAAATCGACTTATTGATATTTTTGAAAAGGAACTTAGAGACATATAGAAGAGTGAAAAAATAAATGCTGCCAGAAAACTCAGGCCAAAACCTGCCCACTTGATAAATTCAATTTCCATTTTTACATTAAAGGAAAAGCTTTATTATTTTTTCTTCCTCTTCTTCCATCCCCCCGAAATGTTCAAACCCTAAAAGATGCAGGAGGCCATGAATTGTTAAGTATTCGAGTTCTCTTTCCATCCCATATTTTTTAAGGAAACATTGATTGAAGGCTGTAGGAGCAGAAATAATTATATCACCAAGATAGAATTTTCCGTCAGGCCCTTTTTCTCTGATGGGAAAGCTTAAAACATCTGTAGGAGAATTTCTTTTAAGAAATCTGTGATTCAAATTTTTAATGGTTCTGGTGTTTACAAATACGAGAGATATTTCGTAGTTCTTTAATCCATAATAGACCACAAGCTTTTTTAATAGGCTTTTGAATTTAAATTTATTTATCCAATATCTATGTTGTTGATTTATTATTTCTATCATTGGAAACTTTTTGTTTTTCAATATTTTTCTTTTTTTTCATTTCAAAATCGAATCCAGGATATTTGACCCTGGGATGGTAAATCGTGTACAGGACTTCAAGAAAAGATGAGGCAGCTACTTTCAATTCTCTGAAAGAAAAATCACAATTATCTAATTGTCCATCCTGTAAATAGTTGTTAAATATTTCGCTTACGACTCTTGTCAGATTTGTCTTAGAAGGATTTTTTAGGCTTCTTGAGGCAGCTTCTACAGAATCTGCAAGCATAACAAGTGCAGCTTCTTTACTTTTTGGACGGGGTCCGGGATATCTATAACTTTCTTCCCCTATCTTATTCATTTCCGGATCATAATTTTCTTTTGCTTTCTCGAAGAAATACTTAACCAGAGAATTCCCATGATGCTGTTCTATAATATCTTTTATTTTTTTTGGGAGTTTTAACTTTTTTGCTATCTCGAGTCCTTCTTTCACATGATTGACGATTACAAGAGCGCTCATGCTTGGTTTAAGGTCTTTATGCAAATCTGAATTTTTTGTTCTATTTTCTGAGAAATATTCGGGCCTTTTGATTTTACCTATATCATGGTAAAGAGCGCCTGTTTTAACCAGCATGGAATCCAATTTTAATTTTTCCGCTGCGCCTTCAGAGAGAGAAGCAACGATGAGAGAATGGTGATAAGAACCAGGAGCTTCTATTGCCATCTGTCTGAAGATAGGAAGGTCAGAATTTGTTAGCTCGAAAATTTTAGATTGAGTTATAAACCCGAAAAGAGATTCAAATATGGGTAAAATAAGAAAAGCTAAGACAGCACTTATTATTCCTCCCAGGATTCCCATGAAAATCTCACTCAAGAGAACATCTACAGGTCCAATTTTTTCCATTATCAGATGAAAAATGATAATCATGATGGTGTTGACAGATGTAATTAAAAAAAGCCCGGCCCGTAAAGTTGAACTCCTTTTTTGCTTACCGTAATATTTTATTCCGTATATTGCTGCAAACCCGCCTATTAAGCTAAAGATCATCAGATGAAAATTTGCTTTGAAAAGATATCCAACCAATATACTGTTCAAGATAGTATATATCAATGTAACAGGGATCGTTGTGAGAAAAGCAAAGATAAGGCTGCCAAGTTGAAGGGGGAATGCATATCGATAGGTTTCACTGTATTTTAGAAAAAATAGGCTTGTGTTTTGGCTTAATATGTCAGCTAAAAAGATTGAAAGTTTGTAAAACAGAAGGCTTATAATGAGTATTGCGCCCATCATGATAAATTTCTTTAAAGCTCTTTCAGCTTTAAAGACAGATTTAAGGTAATACCATAGAATAATAAAAAGAATTGAGAATAGAAAAAAAGTTCCTATGAAATTTTTCAGCCAGCTGGGTTTAGAGCTGAGATTCTGATTAATTATTTTTATTTGTTTAATAGCTTCTGCATTAACTTCATCACCCTTCCTTACGATTACTTTTCCTCTTTTTATTGTATAGAAAACAGTTTCAACACTTTCTATGGCGTTTTCTTTGCGTGATTCTGTTTCTCGGGGATTGTAAGTAATATTTGGAGAGATAAACAGAAAACAGAGATTTTTAAACAGCATTTTATCATTCCGAGAAATATCCAGCTTGTCTATTTCCTCAGATAATTTACTTTTACTCTCTTCAATATCGAGAATTTCAGAAACCTTCACAGAATTTTCATTTTCTGGATCTCTTATCAGAGTAAGTCCCTTTTCCTGCTCATCATGAATAAAAAGGTTTTTGGAAAGGATTATGCCTTGTGAGAATGTTTTATAAACGAGATTAATGATATTTTCTTCTAATGGTTTTGAAAATCCGTTTTTTATAAGGGAGGTTATATCTTTTGTGGAGATATTCAGGCCGTATTTTTCATAGCAAATGTTTTTGAATTCTGTTATCCTGGCATTAGATACAGGATTCTTAATAAATTCTCTACCTGAATTGGAAAATTCTCTAATTTTTTCCTCTGTATTCAAAAAAACATTTTCATCAACATTATAAACAGGTAAAACAGCCTGCAAAGCTTTTTCTCTCCTTTTCTCCGTCGAATCGATATCTTCTATAGTTAAATCTAAAGGAGCTGTAATATCAGAGGTTGCTATTTCATCTTCTTTGGGTATGGAAAGAGATTTCGAAGGAAGGTAAGAAATGAGATAGGAAAGAAGGCAGACAAAAATAATGATATAAAGGAAAGGATTCCGACCCAGTTTTTTCCAGAAATTAAGCTCTTCTTTTTTTGTAAGAGTACTGGAGATTTTTTTAGTTTTTTCTATTATATTCCCTTTATTTTTAAAAAAATTCATTTTTTTAAAAGATAGAAAATTCATTTGTTTTTTGTAGATTTGCTTTCAGCCTTCTGATAAGCTTTTACGATTTTTTGAACAAGAGGATGTCTGACAACATCTCTTTCAGCAAAATACATGAATGCTATTTCTTTTATATGAGAGAGGATTTTCATCGCATGGAGAACACCAGATTTTTTGGGATAAGGGAGGTCAATTTGTGTTATATCAGCAGTTACTACAAGTTTACTATCAAAACCAGCTCGAGTCAATATCATTTTCATCTGCTCTCTTGTTGTGTTTTGTGCCTCATCCAGAATGATAAATGAATTATTTAGTGTGCGACCTCTCATGTATGCCAGGGGAGCGATTTCAATTATGCCTTTTTCTATAAGAAGATTTGCCTGCTTTGCCTGAACCAGGTCAAAAAGTGCATCATAGAGAGGGTGGAGATAGGGATTTATTTTTTGAAGCATGTCTCCAGGGAGGAAACCCAATTTTTCTCCCGCCTCTATAGCTGGTCTTGTAAGAATAATGCGGTTTACTATTTTATCTTGGAGGAATGAAAGAGCCATAGCCATGGAAAGATAAGTTTTTCCTGTTCCTGCAGGACCAATTCCAAAGACTAAATCGTAATTCTTGATAGCACTAATATACTCCTGCTGGTTTAGGCTTTTTGGTGTAACAGATTTACGTGATAAGATAAGTGGTTCGGAGGGATAAAATTTTTCCAGGCCGTTTGTTTCTTCCTGTTCTAATAGGTCAAGAGCAATATTGAAGTCTTCTTCTTTGAGAGAATATCCTTTATCTTCCAATTCTTTCATTTTATCAAAATAATATTTTGCAAATTCTACCCTTTCTTTTTTTACACCGTCAATAAACATTGTGTCGCCACGAATAGAAAGTAAGATTCCGAGCCTTTTTTCAAGCTTTTTCAGATTTTTATCTAATATACCGCCAAACGTACTTTTCCTTATAAAAGGGCATTCAATTTTCTCCATATTAGAAGGGAAGGAAGGGTTTTTTATCCATTTTTAATGAATTATAAACACCAAATCATCTGTTTTGTCAAGTAGATATCGGCTTTTCTCGTTCAGACGCATTAGTGACACTTTAGAAGAAAAATTCCTTGCAGATTTAGTAGCTTTATGGATACCTCATCGATTATTCTTTATGAAACCCGATTAACATCTTTCTAGGCAAAGAAATTGGTCTCACTGTGCCTTTTATTATCTGGCTCAACGCGATTATTTTCAACTATAGTTTTTAAAACTAAGGAGGCAATGTGTCACTAAGGTATTGAACGAGTAAATTTAATTGACTAAACATCTTTTTTTTGTTAACATTACTTTCGTTAATATTAATTGTGATGTTCATTAGAGAAAATAAAGAGGAATTATAGAGAAAAAGGAAAAATTTAAATAAAAAAATATTTTCCTCCCGTATTATAAGTTTAATATTAAAAGGAAGTTAAAATGAATATTTATGTAGGCAATTTATCACGGGATGTCACTGAAGAAGATTTGCGAAAGGCTTTTGAAGCCTTCGGGCAGGTCACATCTGCTAAAATCATCACAGATAAGTTCACTGGTAGTTCGAGGGGATTTGGATTTGTGGAGATGTCCGAAAGTCCGGAAGCTCAATCTGCGATTTCAGGACTTGATGGTAAAGATTTGAAGGGGCGTACTTTAAGGGTCAATGAGGCTCGACCTCGTAGTGACGATCGCCAAAAAAGAGGAGGCTTCAATCGAGGTGGATTTGGACAGAAAAGACGCTTTTAATAAGCGACAATCGGAAATTCAAGATTATAAAATTTTGAATTAAAAAACATTAAGAATTAATTGGTTTATCCGTTTGTGTCTATAAGTCTATAAATACACATATTATTTTAGGCAAAAGATATGTGTGATGTTTTAAAGACATACAGTTTTCCGAGTGAATTATTATATAGTGAAGTCTGAAGAGAGCTACTTTAGAGTCGTTGGGGCAAAGCTGTGTGTTTTTGATTCCAGGGGCCTGAGTTTGCCTTCCATACGGTTTTTTCCAAGACCTGACTTTAGACAAATGTTCTTGTAATCAGAATCGCTAAAGCCAATAAAGACAATATTTATTCTCTAAATTTATTCTCTAACACGCTTTTCGTTATAAAACCTACATTAACTTGAAAAAAAAGCTAAGCTGATGTATAAATCAGATTTAATTAGACTCTTATATAATTTAGTTTATTGAAGTAATTAAAAGGAAGGAAAAAATGGAAAAAGAATTTACTAATATTTCTATTCCAACTTCCCTGTATAAGAAGATAGAAAAAAAGATTAAAGATTTAGAAGGTTCATCTGTATCAAGTTATGTCGCGAAAGTTATAAGAGAGAGCCTGTCAAAAGAACAGAAAAATGAAGAAGTTTTCAGTAAAGAAGATGAAGAAAAAGTAAAAGAAAGATTAAAGGCTCTTGGCTATATAGACTGAGAACGAAGAAAAGCTTTGCGGTTATTCTTTTTTTTATCTGTCCTTTTTAGAAAGCGAAGTATGAGGAAGATAATAGCTTATTTTCTGGTTGCTGTATAATATTGAATTGTAACCAAAATTAAGGAGGAGGAAATGGTTGCTCCACACGGAGGAAGAATAATTGAAAGAGCTCTAAAAGGGGAAGAAAAAAAGCAAGCTCTCGAGAAAGTCAAAGGTTTGCCTTCTATAAAGTTGAATCATGATCAGATTAGCGATCTGGAAAACATTGCTTTAGGGGTATTCAGTCCATTAGAGGGTTTTTTGAATGAGAAAAATTATAGGAGCGTTTTGAAGCAGATGAGACTCACAGATGATCTACCATGGCCTATTCCAATTGTCCTTGATGTGGAAGAGGAAGTAGCAGGAAGATTGAAGGAAGGCATGGAAGTGGCCCTTTATAACGATGCCAATCAAACGGTTGGTATCCTGAAGCTTGAGGAAAAATATATTTACGATAGAGAGGAGTTCGCAAAGAAAGTTTTCCTCACAACGAATGATGCTCATCCTGGTGTAGCAAAAGTCATGAAGATGAAGGGTGTTCTTCTTGGAGGAAGGGTAGATTTAATTCAAGAATCTCCTAATCCTTTTTATATGTATAAACTGAAGCCTATTGAAACGAGAATTCTATTTAAAGAGAAAGGATGGAGAACAGTCGTTGGCTTTCAAACAAGAAATGCTCCTCATCTGGGGCATGAATATGTACAGAAATCGGCACTTACTTTTACTGACGGCCTGTTTATTAATCCTGTTATAGGAAGGAAAAAAAAAGGCGATTTTAAAGATGAAGTTATACTTGCAGCTTATGAAAAGCTTCTTAAAAATTATTATCTGAAAGAAAGAGCTGTAATAGCGATACTTCAAATGGAGATGAGGTATGCCGGTCCAAGAGAAGCAATTTTTCATGCGATAATAAGGAAAAATTTTGGATGTACACACATTATAATAGGACGTGACCATGCAGGTGTTGGAAACTATTATCCTCCTTATGCAGCACAGGATATTTTTGATGAATTTCCCGATCTTGGAATAATTCCATTATTTTTCAAGTCGTTTTATTTCTGTAAAAAATGCAATTCTGTAGTCAATGAGAAAATTTGTCCCCATCCTCCCTCTGAGCATGTTAACTTTAGTGGAACTAAAATAAGGAACCTCCTGATAGAAGGCAAGATACCTCCTACGGGTATGATGCGGCCTGAAGTAGCTGAAACTATTTTAAGCTTTGATAGTCCATTTATTGAATGAAAAAACGAATTTAACAGTGTAGTAATTTAATAATATATCAATTTAACAGTCATCAATTTTATATATGTATGAAAGAAGAATAAAGAATATGGAGACAGATTTAATCAAAAATCAAAAAGGGTTTACGCTTTGGTTTACGGGTTTGCCGTGTTCAGGAAAATCTGCTGTGGCTGATCGGGTAGCAGAGAGACTAAAAGGATATGATTTAAGAGTCGAGAGGTTAGACGGAGATATAGTCCGTAAGAGTCTCACAAGAGATCTGGGCTTTTCAAAAGAGGACAGGAACGAGAATATAAGGAGGGTTACTTTTGTATCAAAGCTTTTGACACGTAATGGGGTCGCCGTTCTCACCTCGTTTATTTCTCCCTATAGAGAACTTAGGGAATACGCACGTCAAGAGATTGGAAAATTTATAGAAGTTTATGTTAAATGTTCTTTAGAGGTTTGTATGCAGAGGGATGTAAAAGGCATGTATAAGAAAGCCATGAAAGGAGAGATAAAGGAATTTACGGGCGTTTCGGATCCATATGAGGAACCATTAAATCCGGAAATTCTTCTCGAGACAGATAAAAAAACTATAGAAGAGTCTACAGATAAAATAGTTAGCAGGCTTAAAGAATGGGGATATTTGGATTAAAATAAAATTAATATGGAGAATAATAATTGATTTTTTACCAATCAGAATCTATTTTGAGGGGTCGTAGAGAGTGAGCTAAAGGAGGGATTCTTGACTTTAGAGAGCAAAATAAAAGACAGGAAAGCTTGTGTTGGAGTCATTGGTTTAGGGTATGTTGGACTTCCTCTTGCCAAGACTTTTTTGAAAGCGGGTTTCAGGGTTATAGGATTTGATGTAGATGAGAAGAAAATCGAGTTTTTAAATAGGGGAAAAAGCTATATAAAGCATGTTACTGCAGAGGATTTAAAGCCTTTTCTCCAGAAAAGAAAGTTTCAGGCTACAAAAGATTTTTCCAGCCTCTCGAGTGTTGATATTGTAATAATCTGTGTTCCCACTCCGTTGGATGTGCATAAAAACCCTGATTTACATTTTGTCTTAGAGACAACAAGGATCGTTTCTGAAAATTTAAAGAGAGGACAATTAATTATCCTGGAAAGCACTACTTATCCAGGGACGACGGAGGAAGTGATGCTTCCTATTCTGGAATTAAGCGGGCTGAGCGTCGGAAAGCATTTCTACTTAGCATATTCTCCGGAAAGGGAGAATCCTGGAGATAAGGTTTATACGACTGTAAAAATACCAAAGATTGTTGGGGGAGTGACTCCTCTATGTAAGAAAATGGCAAAGGTGCTTTATGATCAAATCGTTATAAAGACTGTTCCCGTCTCTTCTCCCAGAGTTGCTGAAGCTGCAAAGCTTCTTGAGAATATCTTTCGTTCAGTAAACATAGCTCTGGTAAACGAGATGAAAATGATTTTTGACCGAATGGATATTGACATATGGGAAGTAATCGAGGCTGCCTCTACCAAACCTTTTGGTTTCATGCCTTTTTATCCGGGTCCAGGCTATGGGGGGCACTGTATTCCTATTGATCCCTTTTATTTAACATGGAAGGCAAAAGAGGTTGATAATCCAACGAGGTTTATCGAGCTTGCCGGAGAAATAAATACTTCTATGCCTTATTATGTTGTTTCTAAAACAGTAGATGCTCTTAATGATAGAAGTAAATCAGTAAAAGGGGCAAGGATACTTATTCTCGGGATTTCTTATAAGAAGAATATAGATGATCAGCGTGAATCACCTTCTCTTAAAATGATTAGTCTCCTGGTTAAGAAAGGTGCTGTAGTGGATTATAACGATCCTTATGTACCTCAATCTTTCGGGCACAGAGATTACCCTGGCTTGAACATGAAATCTGTGAATTTAAGCGAGAGGAAATTAAAAGAATATGATGCCGTAATAATTGCCACAGATCATTCAGATTACGACTATGAATGGATAGCGAGAAATTCGTTTCTTGTTGTAGATACACGTAATGCTGTTAAAGAAAAGATGGAAAATGTGGTGAAGGCATGATGTATTGTTGTGCTTTTTAAAAGGTTAGCCTGAATAACAAAGATAAAGTGCAGGGAGAGTAGCATGAAAATTGGAATTATTGGTACAGGCTATGTAGGTTTGGTTACCGCAGTTGGGCTTGCTGATATGGGGCATGATGTTATAGGTACTGATACTGTTCGGGAGAAAATAGAAAAAGCATCTAAGGGAATTCCCCATCTTTATGAACCGGGCCTTGATGAATTGCTGAGAAAAAACCTTAAGAGAGGAAACATCAGGTTTACGCATAGCTTAGTTAAGGCAATTCAAGAGTCAGATGTTCTATTTGTTTGTGTTAATACACCTCAAAAGGAAGATGGTACTACAGATATGACCTATGTTGAATCGGTCTCTCGAACTATAGCCGAAAACCTGAATAGCTACAAGCTTATAGTTGAGAAAAGTACGGTGCCCGTAAGGACATCGTTGTGGATAAGAAGAACAATAAATCTCTATAAAAGGAGTGATGAAGATTTTGATGTTGCCTCTAATCCAGAGTTTTTAAGGGAAGGCTCGGCTGTCCAAGATTTCATGAACCCTGAGCGGATAGTAATTGGAGTAGAATCGGAAAGAGCTAAGGAAATTCTTGTTGGAATCTATAAGAAATTTGAAGATCGAATCCTCATCACAAATATTGACACCGCAGAGATCATAAAGCATGCCTCAAATTCCTTTCTCGCCACGAAAATCTCATACATAAATCTCATATCAGAGTTATGCGAAAAAACGGATGCAGATGTGGAGCTTGTGGCAAAAGGAATGGGACAGGATTCCAGGATAGGCCCTCAATTTTTAAAAGCAGGTCTTGGATACGGTGGATCATGCTTCCCCAAGGATGTCAGAGCTCTCATAAAAATGGGAGAAGATTTAGGGGTGGATATGAATCTGCTGAGTGATGTGGATAAAATAAATAAACAAAGAATCAAGGTGTTTTTACAGAAGATAAAAAAGGCTCTGTGGATAGTAAAGAAGAAGAAGATTGCTGTATTAGGTCTTTCTTTTAAGCCTGAAACAGATGATATAAGAAATGCTCCAGGAATTTCTATAATAAAAGAGCTTCTTGCTGATGGTGCAAATCTCAGGCTCTATGACCCTAAGGCCATGGATAAAATGAAAAAAATTTTTCCTCCAAAGATACCTAAAATTCTCTATTTCCAATCTCCATTTGAAGCCGTGGAAGGTGCTGATGCTATGCTTATCATAACAGAATGGAACGAATTCAGAGACATGGATATGTCTAAAGTAAGAGAATTGATGGCCAATCCTATTATTATTGATGGGAGAAATGTTTTTAAACCTGAAGAAGTTCGAAATCTGGGCTTTGAGTACTATTTGGTGGGGAAAAAGTAACTCATCTATATGAATTACTCCTGGTTAATCTTCTTAATCTCTAATAAATGTTTTTCAAAGTCTGTCTCTATGATTATCGATCGATCCTGATTAATTTTTTCTCTTTTGTATGGAATTCTGGCCCCATCTTTTAGGACCATTAGTTCCTCTTTATTTTTTTTTCTTATATTCTCCTCGGTGTATTCCCAGGGAATAAGGATTTTAATCTTGCCTGAGTATGGGAAATTGCTGTTATAATGAAAAGCAATTTTTTTCTCTTTAGGAAAATATTGATATCTGTATGCAATGAAAATGTCATTAGCAGGGATATAAAAATGAACCGATGCTTTATCCTTCCGGAGCTTGGGTTCGAGGGTAAGTGTCTTAACTCCTGATTTGATTCCAAAATACCCTTCAAAGATAGCCTTTGCCAAGCTTCCTGCACTTCCGCAGTAAAAATCGCTTCCTCTTCCTATTCCTTCTCTGTTATCCCACTCGAAAAAACACCTGTTGCGGAGATTCTTGTTGATTATTTCGATCAATTTTTCCTTTGCGATTTTGCTAAAACCATCCTTAAACATAGAATAGACGAACCTGCCACCGAACCAGTCCCATTGACCCCCATTCTGGTATTCATAGGGATCATCAAGTAGATGGTGTTTGAAGAAGTTTTTTGGATAAGGAGGAAGGAGGATTCCACTTATTGTAGAGATACTGTATTTTTTCTGCCTTCTTATTGCTTCTTCTATGATTCTTTTAGCTTTTTCTTTATCAGCTAAGCCTGAGACAATAGCCACGGAATTTCCACTCAAGGAAAACATGTTATCCTCATTGAAATCATGAATTAGAGTATCAAGATGAATGTGAATACGGTAAAAATCTTTATCACCCTGCCAGAGGAGCTGATTAGTACTCGTCTTGATAGTGTCGGACTTTTTATGCCAGAAAGCCGATTTTTGCCCCTCTCCTAATGTTGAAAACATCCGAGAAAGATTAAGGCACGCTTGATAGAACATACTCTGGTCATAAATATCAGAAGTCCAGTGTGTTTGTTTATCAACATAAACAGCATTCTGGTCTTTGTCTATCATATCGACGTCCCCGAAATCTGCCGTATGAGCGCCTGTAAGAAGTCCATATTCTTTGTTGAATCGGTTTTGAAGCACAAAATAGAGGGCCTTTTCCAGTCTGTCTATAATTCTTAGCCCCAAAATTTTTTTCTTCAACCAGGAAGGCCCCAAGATTTCGAAAACCTCATAAGCTGCCTGAACAGTGCTTGATTCTTGATCCGTTTCAGTTGTGTTTTTGTCAAATTGCCCCTTTGCATCTATCCAATCGTAAAGTGATCCATTTTCTCTCTGGTATGCTAAATGCTCTTCGAGCCATGATTTAAGAAATGTCTTGTTGTAGAAAAAACGGGAAGCTGGCAGTATGGTATTTTCATCTCTTAACCATATTTGTGGGTAACCAGAACCTGGTGAAAAGCCACAAACTCTTCCTGTTCTTCCTTCGAACTGAACTTCATTCTTGTTTAAGGTCAAGCGAATGAGTTTGTAGATTTTATTTATCTCATCCAGATTCGAATGAAATTTAGTGTATTTTCCGTAATCAAGGCTCAGAACATATTCATCTTCAGGCCATTTTTTCTCTTTTACAAGAAGAGAGATTATTGAGGAGCTGGAGCCGCGCTCCTTATACCAGGTGATGCCTTCTTTCAAAAGATCGAATTCAAGTGAATACTTCCCTTTTTCAAGAGGGCTTCTTACCTTGATTGTCATTTCAAAAGATTGAGAAGGCTTTATTTTTCCCGGCAATTGAAAGCGTGGGTTATTGTGTATTATGGTATTTCCTTTTTCATCCAGAAGATGGTAAGAGAGAAAATAAGGATTTTTTCCCTCTGAAGTCCATACAGCTTTTCCCAGATTTTGGATTTTAAAGCAAATTTCAACCGTTTCACCTGCCGTGGTCTTGAATTCTTTTTTAGCAGGTTGGATAATGCAGGAATAATAAAGATCTTTCTGTGTGTTTTCGGTTTTATTTGTATTTATGAGAATAAATACGAATAATCCTGTGATAATCAATAAAAGCACCGCTAAAAGAACTTTATAGTGAATTCTCATTTTTCTCAAAGTTTAGAGAAAAAGCATTTTTTTGTCAAAAAAGCTTATTTTGACAATTTACAGACAAGCCCATATAATTGTCCTATGCTTGATGGACTTAAAGATTTTGTAACGCCCGGAACTGAAGAAGAATTATTATTAAAAGAGATTGACTTCTCCAGGCTGCCGAAGCATGTGGCTATTATAATGGATGGAAATGGCCGTTGGGCAAAAAAGAAGAACTTACCTCGTATTCAAGGACATAGGGCAGGGGCTAAGTCTATTGAGGAAATTATTGAAACATGTGCCCGATTGGGAATTAAATTTCTTACCCTTTATGCTTTTTCAAAAGAAAACTGGAAAAGGCCTAAAAAAGAAGTGGATACTCTTTGGAACCTTCTTGAAGACTACCTCAAAAAAGAAGGTAAGGTGTTGATTAAGAACAAACTTCGCCTGGAGTTTATAGGGCAGAAGGAAGAAATTCCAGTCAGAGTGATAAAAGAGCTTAATCGTGTCATAGAGTTAACAAAGCAAAATGATCTTATGACAGTCATATTAGCTCTCAACTATGGAGGAAGAAGCGAAATTGTAGATTCAGTTAAGAAAATCCTGAAAGAGAAGGATTTTGATGTTTCTTCTCTGGATGAGAAAAAGTTTTCTCAATATTTATATACTTCTCTCTTTCCTGACCCTGACTTACTTATACGTACAAGCGGAGAGCTTCGTATATCGAATTTTCTCCTATGGCAGATAGCTTATTCTGAAATATGGATAACTGAAGAACTTTGGCCTGATTTTAGAAGAAGGCATATGCTTGAAGCCCTTGTAGATTATCAAAAGCGAGAAAGGAGGTTTGGAGATATTCGTCTACATAAAGAAATATGACTTTGGAAGGTATTACTATAACAGCCAATGGGTAAAAGTTAGTAGCTTTATACACGAAGGGTACTTTTTATTCATTGTTGTAATAAGGAAAAGTTTTTGATTATGAATTTCAATTTTCTTTCTGTAAAAGGGAAAATGAATATGCGGAAAAGACTACCAACAGCCATTGTCTTATTAATCATTGTTTTCTTAACCGTTCAATTTCTTCCCCGTCTTTGGTTTTTTATTGTTTTACAGGTAATAATCCTTATTTCAGTCGTTGAGTTTTACAATCTTTCTCGAAATAAGATGACATTCTATCAAAAATTTATAGGAATTCTTCTGGCTTTGATTGTAGGCCTATCCTTCTATTTTCAGGAAATTTCTTTTGCATTTGCATCTTTCGTTTGCCTACTTCTTATCGGGGTTTACTTTCTTTTGACAATAGATAAAGTTGAGAAGTTAGCCCCCTTTCCTGCTTTGATTGCATTGACTATTTTCGGTGTATTTTATTTGAGTTTTACACTCAATTATTTTTATCTATTAAGAGAAGAAAGAGGGCCTTTCAGCATTTATTTTCTCCTTGTCGTGATTTTTGTTGGAGATACGGGGGCCTATTTGGTAGGGAAGCTCTGGGGTAGTCATAAGATGGTACCTATGGCTAGCCCCAAAAAAACATGGGAGGGATGTATCGGAGGAATTATATTTGCGTGTATTGGAGGTGTGCTTGCTCAGCAAATTCTTTACAGAGAAACCCTAATCTGGAAGGTCATCGTTTTCGCCCTCATGGTGAATGTAATAGCCCAGATTAGTGATCCTCTCGAATCGCTTTTTAAGAGATCTGTGGGCGTGAAAGATTCTTCGAATATTCTTCCCGGTCATGGTGGTTTTCTTGACAGAGTGGACAGCCTCATATTAACCACTCCATTTTTTTATTATCTTTTGAAATTAATCAGTATAGATTGAAAAAACAATGAAAAACATTACTATCCTGGGCTCAACAGGTTCTATAGGCCGTAATACTATTGAAGTTATCAGCAGATTTCCTGATAGATTCAAAGTATTAGGTCTTGCAGCAGGACGCAATGTGGAGCTTTTACAGAAGCAGATTAATAAATTCAATCCGAAATTTGTGTGCCTCGAAAGAAGAGAAGATGCAGAGGAATGTAAGAAACGTTGTGGAGATGATTCTATTCGGTTTTCTTATGGCCAAAAAGGAGCAGAGGAAGTTGCAGGGTCTGAAGAAAATGATATAGTCGTTTCAGCAATAACAGGAATTAATGGACTCAGGCCGACCGTAGCCGCGATAAAATCTGGGAAGAGAGTGGCTCTGGCAAATAAAGAATCAATGGTTATAGCTGGTTCTCTGATTAATAAGATGGCAGGAAGATTTGGGGCTGAAATTATTCCTGTAGATTCCGAACACAGCGGAGTCTTTCAGTGTCTGGCAAAAGAACGTTTTGAAGATATCAAAAGAGTTATCCTTACGGCTTCAGGAGGCCCATTTTTTCTTACTTCTCTCGAAGAGATGAAACAAAGGACTCTTGAAGAAGTTCTGAATCATCCACGGTGGAAAATGGGAAAAAAAGTAACAGTTGACTCAGCGACGCTAATGAATAAGGGGTTAGAGTTAATCGAAGCGAAATGGTTTTTCAATCTTGTACCACAGCAGTTGTATATTCTGGTTCATCCTCAGAGCATCGTGCATTCCCTTGTAGAGATGAAGGATGGGTCAGTTCTTGCTCAATTAAGCATTACAGATATGAAAATTCCTATTCAATATGCTCTTACATACCCGAAGAGAGAAACATCTCCTTTACCTTCCTTAACACTTAACCAAATGAAAAAACTTGAATTTTATGAAGTAGACAGGAAGAAATTCCCTCTTGTAGAAATTGCTCGCACGGCTTTGGAAGAGGGAGGAAGTCTTCCTGTGGCGCTCAATGCAGCAGATGAAATTGCGGTTGACGCCTTCATAAGGAAACGGATAAAATTTTCTGACATTTCAGAAATAGTAACAGAGATTGTTGAGAAACATAAAAAAGTAAGAGTTGGAGCTCTGGAGGATATATTTGATATTGACCGGGATGTAAATGATGAGACCCGGAATCTTATAGAACAAAGGTATTAAAATGGGTTCAATAATAGGTGCGATTTTTGCTTTTGCTATAGTTTGTGGAATCCTGGTGTTTGTCCATGAATTTGGGCATTTTTTCATGGCTAAATTGATTGGAGTAAGAGTTGAAACTTTTTCGTGGGGCTACGGCAAGAGACTTGTAGGTTTTAAAAAGGGAGATACAGACTATAGAATCAGTTTAATCCCCATGGGAGGGTACGTAAAACTTTCTGGAGAAGAAGATTATGAAAAAAAAGAATATGATCCAGGGAATTTTATGTCCAAGAAAAGGTGGCAGAAATTTTTAGTATTTTTTATGGGGCCTCTCATGAATATAGTCCTGGCTATAATTCTTGTAGGAATTGTTAATATGGTGGGGACTGATGTCCCAGAATACCAGGGTCAAAAGCCTGTCATAGGTCATATAGAGTCTGGTTCTCCTGCAGATCGTGCAGGTTTTCAGGTTGATGATGAGATACTCTGCATTAATAAAAAAAAGATGAAGAAATGGAGAGATGTAGAATTAGCTGTAGGAACCAAGCCAGAAAAGAATATATTTATTGATGTCAGGAGAGGGAAAGAAATCAAAAGCCTTAAACTTTTGACAGAAAGCAGGACAAAGTATGATATGGGCTATGCTGGTTTTTATGGAAAAATTTTAACTCAGGTAGCTATGGTAAGGCGAAATTCACCTGCCGAAAAGTCTGGAATAATGCTAAGTGACGTTATATTGAGAATAAATGATATTCCCGTGTATTATTTCCAATTTGAAGAAGTAATCAGTAAAAATGCAGGCAAAGAGCTTGATTTTTTGATAGAAAGAGGAGGGGAGACTTTAAAGTTTAAAGTGACTCCTGAGTTTAAAGGGAAGACGGGAGAGATAGGAGTTGAATATTATCCTGAAACAGTGGTTAGAAAATATAAGTTTTTCTCTGCTTTTAATGAGAGCATAAAATCGAACCTCGAACTGACTTTTCTGGTTTTCGATTTCCTTGGGAATTTAATAACAGGGGAAGTTTCTACAAAACAACTTGGAGGACCAATCGATATTGCCAGCTTTTCTTATACTTATTTTCGTATGGGTCTTATAGCCTTGGTAGGCTGGATTGCTTTTATAAGCCTCCAGCTTGGAGTAATCAATTTATTTCCTGTCCCTGTGTTGGATGGAGGACAAATTTTAGTCGTTATTATAGAAGGTTTGTTCCGGAGAGATTTCAGCCCAAAGTTAAAGCAAATTATCATGCAGATAGGATTTTTAATCTTTATCTTTTTTGTTGGGTTTGTCATATTGAATGACGTAGCGAAGAGGCTTCCTAACGGCTGGTCAAGCATTTTTCCATGGTGAGAATAAAAAAGGGTAAATGGTAAATAGCCATTTAACAGTTTAACAATGCAGTAATATAACAGTTTAAAAATTTAACCAGGAGAATTGCTTCAATATGAATGGGGATAATCCAATCTTAGTTCGGCGGAAAACACGCCAGATAAAAGTTGGTAAAGTTTTTATCGGAGGGAACGCACCGATCGCTGTTCAGTCAATGACGAAGACTGATACAAGAGATAGTAATGCAACAATCTCCCAGATCAAAAGCCTGAAAAGAGCAGGATGTGAGATTGTGAGAGTTGCGGTTCCTGATTATGAAGCAATCGAGCCTCTTGGGAAAATAAAGAAAGAAAGTGCCCTTCCTCTAATTGCAGATATTCATTTTGATTACAAATTAGCCTTAGCTTCTCTGGATCAGGGAGTCGATGGTTTGCGAATTAATCCTGGAAATATCGGCTCTAAGATAAAAGTCAGGGAAGTAGTTTGTGCGGCTAAGGCAAAACAGGTACCGATAAGAATCGGAGTGAATGCAGGTTCCCTCGAAAAAAATCTCCTGAAAAAATACAACGGAGCTACTCCAGAGGCTATGGCAGAGAGTGCTTTACAGCATGTCAGGATTCTCGAAGACTTAAATTTCACGAATATCAAAATATCTTTAAAAGCATCGGATATTCTGAGGACATTTAGAGCTTATCAGATTTTGGCAAAAGAAGTAGACTATCCTTTCCATGCAGGAATAACAGAAGCAGGAACTATGGTTTCTGGAACGGTTAAATCATCGGTGGGGCTGGGTCTTCTCTTAGGCCAGGGATTGGCTGATACCGTACGTGTTTCACTCACCGCAGCTCCTGAGGATGAAGTCCGCGTTGCATTTCTCATTCTCTCGAGTCTTGGCCTGCGCTCAAAGGGGCCGAATGTAATATCTTGCCCTGTTTGTGGACGCTGCGAAGTGAATTTTCTCAACATTGTTTCTGAAATTGAAAAAGCTCTTTCCTCTGTAAAGAAGTCACTGAATGTGGCTGTAATGGGGTGTATGGTTAATGGTCCAGGGGAAGCAAAGGAAGCGGATATCGGATTGGCCTGTGGAAGAAAAAGCGGCGTCATTTTTAAGAAAGGTAAACTTTATCGCAGGCTTAAAGAAGATGAAATTGCCACTGAATTTGTAAAAGAAGTTAAGAGAATGGCAGAAAAGGAATGAAAGAAGGAAAAGAAAACGCAGAAGGAATTACCGAAGAGATTTTGTTGAAACATGAAAAACTCGAAAGCAGTCTGAAAAAAAAGGGGAGAGTCCTCATTGCTTTCTCTGGTGGAGTCGATAGTACCTTCTTGTTGAATACTGCTCATGATACTCTGGGGAATCGTGTCCTTGCTGTTATTGTAAATTCAGAAATTTTTCCAGAGAAAGAAATAAAGGGTGCTCTAAAATTTGTTGAGAAAAAGAAGATTCCATACGAGATTATACAGTTGAATATAATGAAAAAATCTAATTTTGTGAAAAATACTCCTCGCAGATGTTATTTATGCAAGAAAGAGTTTTTTACTCTGCTGAGAACAATAGCAGCTAAGGTTGATATTCCATTTGTACTCGATGGAGAAAACTTTGATGATAAATTTGATTTAAGACCGGGCATAAAGGCTGCAGAAGAACTGGGGATATATTCGCCCTTAAAAGAAGTAAAATTAAGGAAAAATGAGATAAGAAAGCTTTCAAAGAAGAAAGGTCTTTTCACATGGAATAAACCTTCTTCATCATGTCTGGCAACGCGGATTCCTTACAATATGCGCATTGATAGAAAAATCTTGAGACAGATAGAAAAAGCAGAAGAGGTCCTGAAAGCTTCAGGATTTTCTCAAATCAGAGTGAGGCATTACGGTAAAACGGCTCGAATAGAGATAGAACCTGACGAATTTTCAGAAATCATAGAGAAAGACGTAAGGAGTAAGGTTATAAAAGGGCTAAAAAAAGTAGGCTATACTTACATAACATTGGATCTTGCAGGATTTCGTTCTGGTAGCATGAATGAAAACCTGAAAGATGGTAAATAGTAAATGGCAATTTAATACTGTAATAGTTTGACAATCTATTCATTTAAAAATATAGCGATATCATTAATTAATCAGGTTATCCGGTTTTTCCCCTTTTAATCCCTGGATTAAGTTTTTTGCTGCTTTCATAGCCATATTAAGACGCGTCTCATAAGTGGCACTACCGATGTGAGGGAGAAGAACTACGTTTTCCATTGACAAAAGTTTTTTTTCGATTTTCGGTTCTCTTTCATAAACGTCAAGTCCTGCTCCCCAGATTTTTTTCTCTTCGAGAGCCTTTAACAGTATTTTTTCGTCAATTATTGGCCCTCTAGAAGCATTAATAAGAATAGAATCCTTTTTCATGAGTGCTATTTTTTCTTCATTTATCAGATGAAAGCTCTTGGGATTAAGATTGCTGTGTATAGTGACTATATCTGATGTAGATAGGAGTTCATCTAAGGGCAGAAACATGGCATTGTACTCTCTCTCTTCTTTTGGACTCAACCGGTGTGGATCTGTATACACAATTTCCATTTTGAAGCCACGACTTCTAAGAGCCACGGCTTTGCCTATTCTCCCCATACCAATGATGCCCATGCGTTTTCCTGTTATCTCTTTTCCCAGAAATAAATTGAGTGTCCATCCCTTAAATTTTTTTTCTCGAGTAAATCTGTCAGCTTGAGGAATTTTTCGTGCTACAGCAAGAATGAGTGCCCAGGTTAAATCTGCAGTAGTATCGGTCAAGACTCCGGGCGTATTGCTAACCGCAATCCCTTTCTTCCTCGCATAAGTTATGTCTATATTGTTAAATCCTGCGGCACAGTTAGCGATGATTTTAAGTAAAGGAGCCGAGTCGATAACTTCTTTATCAATGTTGTCAACAAGAAGCGAAAGGAGTCCTTCTTTATTACTTATTTTTTCATTTATTTCTTTTTTTGTTAACACGCTACCTGAAGTGGCTATTTCGATGTCTGTGTGTTTTTTGAGATAGTTGAGCGCTTCTGGTAATATTTTATGTGTTATCAATACTTTGGGTTTCATAATCTATCTCCTTTCTAAATCTACTGATTTTTCTCTTATTATTTTTTTAAAAAAGGGATAAAATATTCATTTATTTTTTCATAAAGCTCGGGATAGTGAAATCCAGTCTTCCAGACTTTTGTAAACAGCTCATCGCTCACTATCATCAAAGAGGCAGCCTGAATTCCATAGAATTTTGCCAATGCAAAAACTGCCGATGATTCCATGTCCACAAGATCAACTCCTTTTTCCTGCATCCTTGCTACCCAGGAAAGTGTTTCTCTGTAAGGAGCATCTGTCGAAACAATGATTCCATTATGAAAGGGTAAATTTGATTCATGAAGGTAACTTTCAATTTTTTCTCTGAGTAGAGTCGATGCATTAAATAATTTTTTATTATAGAAATAGTGCCTTGATGTTCCTTCTTCAGAAAGAGCTCTTGAAATGCAGACCACATCTGAAATTTCGAATTTTGGATTAATTGAGCCACAGAAACCCAAAATGATTATTTCTTTTACCCCCGAAAGTATTAGCTTTTCCAACGAGATAACTGCAAGAGGGGAGCTCATACAATGAAGAAGAATAGTTTTATTTTTAAAAAGAAGCAAACTGCCAAATTCTGTTTTTTTCTCTTCTAAAGTAAGTTTTTTTAAAGCGCTCAGAAAAGGCAAAAAACGGGGAATATAAGGAATAAAGAAAACTTTTTTGCATTCGAAGCCCTTAAAAGGATTTGGCTTGATTATGGGTTCATCTTTCATTTCATAAATTTCCTTGACAAGATAGCAAAAAATATTAATTTGTGCAATAAACCCTTGTCCATAATGAGCTATGGACTCGAGTTGAAGATTGATTTAGAATGAATTCCATGAAAACAAAAATTCTTGATATAGGGAAAATTTGCCTTGAAGATGATAGATTCCGGATTTCATACTATTTTTCCTTAGATGAAATAGTCCTTTCTTTGAGAAAAGCAGGTCTTATTCAGCCTCCTGTTGTGTCTTTCCTCGATAATCACTTTGTGCTTGTTTCAGGCTGGAAAAGAGTTATTGGGTGCAGAGAAATTTCTCTTTCTCCTCTGCCAGTTTTCCTGCTTGAAGAAAAAGACGAGCTGAAGATATTTCTTCTAACTTTTTATGAAAATTTGAGCATTAGACGATATAAAATCATAGAGAAAGCAGAAATTCTTAAAAAACTGAAGAAGTTTGGCGAAGAGGAGAGATATATTGTTAAAAACTATATGCCTCTTCTTGAAATACCTCGGACATTAAGACACTTGGATAGCTATATAAAGATTTCCTGTTTAGAACCAGAGATAAAAAGGCTTATCAATGAAAAAGATATGCCTTTTTATTCAATTCAAATGCTTGTTGAGTTGGATGCTGAAGAAAGATTGTTGCTTTTGCCTTTTCTTTCTCCTTTAGGTCAGAATAAGCAAAAAGAGTTGCTCGAAGGCCTCCTTGAAGTCTCAAAAAAGGAAGGTATTACAATTAAAAAAATTCTAAATTCATCAGATATCACGAAGATTCTAAATTCAAAAAATTTATCCTATTGTCAGAAGGGGGACAAGATTCGGCTTATGTTGAATAGAAGAAAATATCCTGCATTTTTTTCATGGAAAGATTCATTTGAGTCCTGTAAGAAGAGAATATCCTGGCCTGAAGAAATAACTTTGAAACCGTCTCGTTTTTTTGAGGATGATGAGATATTTGTTCGTTTCGGCTTTAAGGATAGAAGACAATTCCTTAAGAGGCTTTCGAAGCTTCGAGAGCTTGCAGATAAGGGAGAATTTTCGAAGATGATAGGGCTACCCTATGACAGGAAAAAATAATCATTTCCCAAAAAAAATCTTCATAGAAAGAAACAGCATTAATTTTCCCTTTACAAAAAAGATTTTAGAAAATAACAGCGATGTTCCTACAGAGGTTATTGAAAATGCGCAGAATTTGGTTGAGGAGATAAAAAGTTTAAGAGATCCATGGGGGGAAGGGAAAAAATATATTTTACTTACCACACAAAGAGGGGAATTTGTTAAACCCTGTCCCTGTACGCCTCATTATATTGGTTGTAATTATTTTATCATAAATTTAGACATAAACTGTCCTATGGATTGTACATACTGTATTCTCCAGCAGTACCTCACAAATCCCGTTATAACGGTTTATGTAAACAAGGAAGATTTATGGAATCAACTTGATGTTTTTTTATCCAACAGAAGAAATAGGTTTATAAGGATAGGGACAGGAGAGCTCGGTGATTCTCTTGCTATTGATCCAATTACAGAAAACTCTAAAGATTTGATTTCTTATTTTAGAAAAAAGCTTGATATTCTCTTTGAGCTTAAAACAAAGAGTATAAACATAGAAAATGTACTGGAGACCCCGCCCGCTGAGAATATTATTATAGCGTGGTCTCTAAATTCTGAGAAGATCGCTCAGGAGGAAGAGATAGGAGCACCATCTGTAGATGAGAGGATAAATGCTGCTAAAAGAGTAATCTCAAGAGGATATCGAGTGGCCTTTCATTTTGATCCTATTATTCTTTATCCTGGTTGGGAAAAAGGCTATCTTCAAGTGCTAAAGTGTGTCTTAGAAAGCATTGATCCAGCGAGAATTGCCTGGATAAGTCTTGGGACATTGAGATTTCACCCCTCTTTAAAACCGATAATAAGGGAAAGATTTCCACTCACAAAGATTATCTATGGAGAATTTATTTCCGGAAAAGATGGGAAACTCAGGTATTTTAAATCAATACGATTAGAAATATATAAGAAGATTGTTGATTATATAAGAAGTAATAAAGGGAAAAAAATTCGTATCTATTTTTGTATGGAAAATAAAGAAATATGGGAAAAAATACTTAAAAGGAAGCCCACAGGAAATGAAGATATTGAAAAATATCTATCTTCACCCCTGGGCTAATTTTTTTTAATCGATTTTTGCTGTCTTTTTCTCAGTAATTATCCCAACAATTTCGATATCAGCAGCTTTAATTTCATTTATAACATCAACTATAACCCCATATTCCAAATCCTGATCAGCTCTTAGATAGACTTTTTTTTCGCTTGTCGTAAGGAAAGCTTCTTCAAGCATCGTCTGTAGATTTTCCAGGGTTGTTTTATCTTCATTTACATACAACGTACCATCTTTTTTTATATGAAGAGTAACCTCTGGATTATCAGGCATGCTTGTGATGTTGAATGCACTTGGGAGCTTGACATCAACGCCTTTTTGAACCATAGGAGTAATTATCATGAATATAATAAGAAGAACGAGAAGAACATCACACAGAGGAACAACGTTAGGCTCAGATGCAACCTTTTCTCTCTCGTCAGAATTTTGTGCCATATTTTGCCTCTTTCTGATAATTTTATTTAGATTGGCTTTTTATTCTTTTTTTTGTAGTCTTGCGAAGAAATCAACAACTTGAGAACTGGTATTAGACATTTCGGCGTTGAAAGAATCAACTCTTGAGCTGAGTGCGCTAAAACACCAGAGAGCAAGGACAGCCACGCCAATTCCAAAAGCTGTTGTAATCAGAGCTTCAGCAATACCCGCGGCAACGGCACCGATTCCACCAGATCCAGTTGCAGCCATTCCACGGAATGCATTGATAATACCGAATATTGTACCGAATAGTCCGATGAATGGAGCTGAGGTTGCAATCGTTGCAAGAGTATTCATTCCTTTTCTTAATTCTTGGGCGAAAATGGTAGAAGCCCTCTCACAACCTCTATGAGACGTTTCAATCTGTTCTTCCACGCTGAGATTAGCCTCTTTACCCTCTAAGTATTCCTGGATTCCTCCAGCAGTTACTCGGGCCAGATGACTTTCCTTGTACTCTTTGTTTGAGGAAAGATTTAGTGCCTCACGGATTTTTCCTGCTTTCAGCAAATCAGCGAGCTTCGGTGCTACTTTTTTTGACTTTTTCTTGGCTGACGAAAAAACCACATGCCTTTCAATAAAAAGATAGATAGTAATAATTGAAAGGCCAATCAAGATAAATGCGACTGTTCTAGCAACCATAGCCATTTGTTGCCACATTCCAATTAAACTCCACTCCATTTTAAGTACCTCCTTTTAAATATCGAAAGCCATTATAAGCTTTACTCTTAATAGATTTTTTTATTTTAACTGAAATCTTACTGTAACCGTAAAAATAACTCCTCTCGGTCTTCCGTTAATGACCATGGGTTCATAGACCCATTGGCGAACAGCATCGATAGCTGCCTGGTCGAGTAAAGGAATCGATCTTAGCACTTTTACTTGTTGTACTCTCCCATAGATATCAGTTATTGCCTCAACGATGACAATCCCTTCTACTCTTGCCTGACGGGCTATTTCCGGGTAAATAGGTTCGACTCTTTTTACCAATTTAGGCGGTTTGATTTCTCCTATGGCTCTTACAGGAGCTTCAACTTCTCCTACTACGCCTCCGAGGACTCCACCTACTACGCCTCCGAGGACTCCACCCACAACTCCGCCTTCTACTCCGCCTTCTACTCCACCTTCGATACCAATATCTGTAAGTTCTTCTTCAGAAATTTCCTCAGGAATCTCAACCGGGGCTACGAGTTGGCCTGGTTTTATAGTAGATGTGGTCTGAACAGGTTTAATACGAGTTCTTGCCCTTTTACTTGAACGTTTTTTAGCGGGAGGAGGAGGTGGTGGAGGAGGAGGTGGTGGAGGAGCAATAAATGCACTGTAAACTTCGATTATCGGAAGATTTGAAGTGCTCAATAATGGAATGACAAGAAATGCAGCGATAATAATAACATGAAGAATAATTGCAAAAGGAAGGGCTACGGCTTTTCTTGCAGTGCCTTTTTCAGGGGAAATGAAAGAATCTTTAAAAATGTCTGGAACCTCTTTTTTCGCTGTAGGCTTATTATTTTCAGCCATTTTATTTACCTCATTTAATGAGATTTTTTAACTCAAAAATTAGTATAAATGAAAACAATATTTTTGACAAGTATAAAATATTTATTTTCCCATACCTCGTTTAGGCTTAAATATTTTTTTCCAGACAAAGAGTAAAGAACAGGATTGATAGATAGAAGAATAAGTACCGATAATTACACCTATCATCATAGTAAAGGCGAAATCATTTATTACTTTACCGCCAAAAATAAAAAGGGCGGCCACAGTAAGAAAAGTTGTAAGCGAAGTAATAACCGTCCTGCTTAATGTCTGATTAATACTTTTATTAAGAATGTCTTCAAAATCATGTTTTCTTAAAATTTTTAAGTTATCCCTAACTCTATCAAAGATGACTATCGTGTCGTTAAGAGAATATCCGACAATAGTTAAGAAACCAGCTATGACAGGAAGGTTCATCTCTCTTGGAGTAAAAGAAAAAATGCCTAACGTGATTAATACATCATGAGCTAATGTTAAGATAGCAGCTACTCCGTATGAAAATTTAAACCGTATCCCCACATAGAGGAGCATGCCAAGAAGAGCCCAAACGGCTGCCTGCGTAGCCTTTCGTCTGAGGTCGTGGCCCACCTGAGGACCTACTGTTTCTCTGCTGAGCACGGTCATGTATCCAAGAAAGGTTTTTTGTTTCAGAAATTCGATCACTTCCCTTGGAAGCCCGGTTTCCTGGCCGAGGGTATCAAGACCCTGGATGATTTCTTTGTTTACTCTATAAGATATGATATCGTGTGCGATTTTTTGCGCATTATCATGAAAGGTTGTCTCGAGTAAAACTGCAAGTCCATTTTCATCGATGCTGTTTAGATCTTTTAATCCTTTGACGAGAGAAGATTTTTCTTTCTCTCCTCGTAAGGATTCAATGATCTTATTAGCTGTTATTTCATGAGCCTCGAGTTTCTGTTCTTCTTCTGTTTCTAAAGACATACTTCTGATTATGTATTCTCTTTTAGAATTCCCAACTTCCTGAATTCTGCTGCTTGCGAGGTTTGCTTTTTTTAAAGAATTTCTTAATTCTGAGATGGAAACTTCATCTTTAAACATTACCCTGATTAATGTTCCTCCAGCAAAATCTATGCCGAAGTTTAATCCTTTCCCGACAGTAATGTTGAGAAATCCTACAATGATTAGAATTCCAGATATGCCAAATGCGAGGTATTTGTACTGCATGAAATTATAATTGGGCTTTTTGAATATCTGCATTTTAAATACTCAATTTTTCTTTTCTATTTTTCTTCGAGATTGTTGAGTCAAATATTAAGCGGGAAACAAAGATTGCTGTAAACATGCTCGCTGTAATACCGATAATCAGAGTCACTGCAAATCCCTTAACAGGGCCTGTACCAAACTGAAATAGGAAAACCGCTGCGATGATTGTGGTAACATTTGCGTCGATAATAGTCCTGAAAGCACGAGAAAAACCGGACGCTATGGAGCTGTATATGCTTTTTCCCTGAGACAGTTCTTCTCTTATCCTTTCAAACACAAGGACGTTAGCGTCGACAGCCATTCCTATTGTTAAGATAATGCCGGCGATTCCAGGGAGTGTTAGAGTTGCCTTAAAGTAGGAAAGTGCTCCCATCAGAATAACAAAATTAAGTATGAGTGCTGTAACAGCATTAATTCCAGATTTCTTGTAATAAAAAACCATAAAAACCAACACAAGAATAAAGGCAATTAGGGTAGCAGACAGTCCCTTTCGTATTGAGTCCATACCGAGAGAAGGACCAATTGTCCTTTCTTCCAGATATTTTATCTCTGCGGGTAAAGCTCCTGCTCTTAGAACAAGGGCCATGTCTTCAGCTTTCTCAGCGGTGTAATGTCCGCTTATGATTCCAGCGTCGGAGATTCTAGCCTGAATCGTTGCTACTACCTGAATCTTTCCATCAAGGACTACACTAAGAGGTTTACCCAGATTATCAGAAGTAAATTTATAAAACCTTTTTGCTCCATCCTGATTTAGACTGAAAGAAACAGCAGGATTATTCCATTCGTCAACAGAACGTCTTGCATTTCTTAAATCCTTTCCTGTTACAGGCGCTACCTGATCTACAAGATAATATTCTCCGCCTGTTCTTTTGGGATCTCCTTTAATAATCTCTGTGCCTTCAGGAATGTTTCCACCAAAATCTTTAAGTAATGTCTCCTCATTTGCTGCAGGACCTGCTTTAACAAGTTTCCACTCGAGGAGAGCAGTAGTTTTAATGATGTTTTTTACTCTTTCAGGGTTTTCTACTCCAGGAAGTTCAACGATTATTCTTTCTCCTGTAAGTCCCTGCCTCTGAATGGTTGGTTCGGCAACTCCGAATTCATCGACGCGATTTCTTATTGTTTCAATAGAAGTTTTAACAGCCTGGTCCCTGAGGTAAGCAGCAACATTTGGTTTTGTTGTCAGTCTAATAGTATTACCAATGACATGGTAATCCCATTCTTTGTAGTACTCATCGAGTAAATCTCTAAGCTGTTTTTCTTTTTCTGTATCAAATTCCTGTATGGAAAAATTTCCTATCTTTTTTTCTCCCTTGACTATGGACTTATAAGCTATACTTTCCTTTTTTAACTGTTGTTTAACTCTGAGAATTTCCTGATCGGTCTCAGTATTTATTGAATCGTCAGTCATGACCTGGAGAACAAGATGGATTCCACCTTTTAAATCAAGCCCAAGGTTTATCTTGTCCTTAGGAGGATACGCGAGGAATATGCATAAGCATAAAACGGCAATGACGAGTATTATTTTCCAGCGCAAATTTTTTTTCATATTATCTGTTTTTCTGCATAAACATCAAAAATAAAAATTTTAAATTTTGCCTTGGGTTTGGAGCTCTACTTTTCCTTTTGTTTTGGATTGAGAATAACTGCAACTGCATTTTTGGTAATATCAATCTTCGTGTTTGCCGATATTTTAAGTTCGATTCTATCTTTTTTAGTCCCCATTACTGTCCCAAAAACTCCCCCTGTTGTAACGATTTTATCTCCAGGTTTAAGCCTCTCAACCATTTCCTGATGTTTTTTTTGTTTTTTGCGGGAAGGCATGATGATAATCAGATAAAAAATCACAAACACTAATATGAAAGGAACGAGGGCTGTTATAAAGCTTCCTCCTCCACCTGTTGCAGGTTTAGCCTGCTGCAGAAAAGCAAAGAATACAGGAGATATCATTTATTCCTCTTCTTTTTTCTCTAATATATTACTTTTTAATCGATTATATGAATTTGATTCAATAGATTGCCTAATTTTTCGGAATATGTCAAGATAAAAATGAAGGTTGTGAATTGTATTAAGGATAGCAGAGGTTATTTCGTTTCTTTCATACAGATGATGAAGGTATGCTCTCGAGAAATTCTTACATGTGTAGCAGGAACATTCCTCATCTAACGGCCGTGAATCGAATTCATATTTTTTATTTTTTATGACAATTTTCCCTTTTCCTGTAAAGATAGTTCCGTTTCGAGCATTTCTTGTGGGTAAGACACAATCAAAAATATCTACTCCTTTATCTACGGCTTCAAGTATATCATGGATATATCCTATCCCCATTAGATAACGGGGCTTATCTTTTGGAAGGAGAGAATCGGATTTTTCTACGATTTCAATGAATTGAGATTTTGGTTCCCCTATTCCCAATCCTCCCAAAGCATAACCGTCAAAATCAATCTCCAATAATTCATCGATGCTCTGCTTTCTGAGGTCCCAATTCACGCTTCCCTGGCATATTCCCCATAAAAATTGGGAAGAATTATTATTGAGAAATTGAATCTTGGAACGTCGTGCCCAGCTTGAGGATAACCTTACCGACTCTTTAATTTTTTCTCTGGATGCGGGAAAAGGTATAAAATAATCTAAAGGCATCATTATATCGGTTCCCATATTGAGCTGAATATCGATTACATCTTCTGGACGAAGGAAAATTTTTTCCCCGTCAAGATGAGAGGTGAATGAGACACCTTCATCAGTAACTTTAGCAAGAGAGGAGAGACTGTAAACCTGAAATCCTCCGCTGTCTGAAAGTAGGGGTTTTGGCCAGGAAATAAAAGAATGAATTCCCCCGAGTTTATCGATAATTTTAAGGCCGGGCCTGAGATAGAGGTGGTAAGAATTAACAAGAAGAAGTTGTGCACCTAAATTATTGATTGAGTCGTGGGTAAGGGCTTTTACGGTTCCCTGGCTCGCCACAGGAGCAAATGCAGGAGTCTTTATAGGTCCATGAAGGGTATGAATGATACCGGTTCTCGCAGAAGAATGATTATCTTCAGCTAATATTTCAAAGGAATTTTTCATATGAAATAATTATATATGTCTTTTCGGCTAACAAAAAGGGAAATTTATGAGTAATCGATTATTAAATTCTTCTATTCCTGTAAAGCTTTTCGTTCACACAAGCCATCATTTTTTTAAGGTCAAATTCATGAGAACCAATAAAATCATAGATCTTCTTCACATTCTCTTCCGGATTTTTCACTATTTCATTGTAATTGATATGAAGAACGTCCATGTCTTCCCTCCTGTTAATCTGGTCAATAATCATCTTGTTCAATCGTACAAAGACTTCCCTGGTTTCATCACGATTTTCATCCTTTATTTTTGCCATTTTTTCCATTGAATCCAGTATCTCTTCTATATTCCGTTGCGAGTAAATAATCTTATAATTCCCTTGTGGAAGAAATTTCAGCCCGTAAGCCGTTATCTTTATGACCTTTCCCATGTAATCAGAAAGAGGAAAAGTTCCTTTCATAAGCCTGTTTATGATTTTTCCGCCCTCAAGCTCAAAATAGCCTTTTGGATTATTGCCATCGGGAGGCCTGGAACTGTGGTCGAACTCACAAGGAACGCCGCCGGCTTCGAGTATCTGCATGAGCATAGACGTCCCGGAACGTTCTAACCCTGATACTATATAATTTATGTTTTTATCCAGTTTCATTTTTTCCTCATGTGGCAAAGCGGAAATAAATGACATCTCCATCCTGAACGGTATAATCTTTTCCTTCGAGCCTCACACAGGCATTTTCTTTTGCTGCTTGAAATGATCCAGATTTAAGAAGATTCTTCCAGGATATAACTTCTGCACGGATAAAGCCTTTTTCTATATCAGAATGAATACAGCCCGCAGCGTTTAGAGCAGATGTTTTATCTTTTATTGCCCAGGCCTTTACCTCCTGTTTTCCGATTGTAAAGAATGTTATTACATCGAGAAGATTATATGAAGTTTTAAGAAATTTTGGAGCGCTGAATTCCTTTATGCCGTACTCAATGAGAAAGTCATTTTTTTCTTCTTTCTCGAGTTCAAGGATTTCCATTTCGATTTTTCCACAAAAAGTCAGAACTGCTGTTCCTTTTTTTTGAGTTGAATATATCTTTTCAGGTGTTTGAATGAGAGAAATATCTTTTTCGTCTATATTAATCATATTAATAAGTGGTTTCTGGCTTATAAAAGCAAAATTTCGGATAATTTTTTCCTCTGAGGGAGACAGATCAATTTCGCGGATAGCTTTTCCTTCTTCTATGTTGGTTCGAATCCGTTCGAGAAGTTCTACTTCTTTTTCGCTCTCAACATTCTTTGATCTTTTAAGTTCTTTTTTTAAAGTTTCAACCCTGGATTCTACAGCAATCAAGTCTGAAAGAATGAGTTCTTCTTCCATCGAAAGAATATCCTCACGGGGACTGATTTTTTCTTTTAAATGAGGAATCTGGCTGTTGAAGAAACCCCTCACGACGTTCGCTAATCCATCTGCTTTTCTAAGATAATTGATATAAGCAGAGTTTTTAATTTCTCCATAAGAAATTCCCGCAAGGTCGATAAAATCAATCATAGCCGGTTTTTTGTTTTTTTCTGGATAAAGGGCTGATAATTTTTCTAACCTATCATCGGGAATAGCACTTGTCCTTACGTTAGGTTCTTTTTTGCCGTCATCGTAGGCTTTGATTTCAATATTTGCTCCGGTGAGCAGATTGAATAGAGTCGTCTTTCCAGATTTTGGATAACCGAATAAGGTAAAATTCATCTTTATATATATTAATAAATACGCTTGAAAAAAGCCAGAAATATAACCCAAATCCACCGTCTAATTTATGTAACTATATGATTTATTTATAATTACAATGATTTCTGCTTCACCCAAATAATCTCGTATAAAGTAAATTATTCTTTATTTATAAGTTTGTTTATAGCTTATTTAGCAATTCAGATGATGGATTAGGAAAAAAATCTCCTTATTGATGAATTTTGTTTTTTTGGTTATATTATGTGTTTCATTTATTGTTTCAATTGTGTTTAATAAATTTTGATAAAGTTGGTTAATCTAAATGAAGAAAAAAAAGAAAGAAAAGGAAAAAGAGAAGAAGGAGAAGGGAAAAAGCACATTTCGTGAATATTTTGAGCTCATTGCTGAGGTTGCAATATATGTTTTTTTTGTAATGACCTTTGTTGTACAGGCTTTTCAGATACCCACAGGCTCCATGGAACCCACCTTACTTGTGGGAGATTTCCTCCTTGTAAATAAGTTTGCCTATGTAAAGCCTGTTTGGTCGTGGGAAGAAAAAATCCTTCCTCAGAAAAAAGTAAATAGGCATGATATCATTGTTTTTAAATATCCTGGGGAGTTAAGTAAAGATTATGTCAAGAGAGTCATTGGGTTAGAAGGAGAGAAAGTTGAAATAAAGGATAAGCAGGTTTACATCAATGATAGCCCTATTCCAGAAAGCTATAAAATTCATAATGATAGTCAGGTTTACTCCAGAGACAATTATTATCGCTATGATGATTCCATAAGAGATAATTTTGGTCCAATAATAGTTCCCCGGGGGCATTGCTTTGTCATGGGGGATAACAGGGATAACAGTGCGGATAGCAGATACTGGGGTTTTTTGCCACTTAATTATATAAAAGGAAGACCATGGGTGATATATTTTTCTTACAGGGCCGAAAGAGATGCTTACAAAAAAACCAGTGCTAAAGAAAGATTGAAAAAATTAGTAAACTTCATTCCTAAGGCAAGGTGGAAACGTCTTCTTAAGATCATAAAATAAATAAAATATTTTATAATTCTATTTATTCTTTTTTTTAATAGTAATTTCGTCGTAAGAAAATATGAAAGAAACAGGGTTTTCTGCCCTGAAATTTTTTGTAAATATAGAGGTTTTTGCTATGCCATCCATGTCCTTGCCAACGTGTAATCCCAGATAATACAGTAGAGAAGGGCAGATATCTATGAGTCTTATTCCTTCAATGTTTTTTCCTCTATCAACTTCTTTTCCATAGAAGAAAACTACTCCTTCTGGAGCATTGTCGTGGTAAGCCGAAATATCGACATTTCCCAGCATCCATTCAATTAATCTCTTATAAAGAGGAAGGGCTTCAGTACCATGAGGAGAATACACGATTAAAAGTTCATCCTCTTTAAGAGAAGCCAGGTATTTGCCTATGATCTGGTCGTAAAATTGATAATATTTTTCTATCACCTTATTAAATTTATTGATTTCTTCCTGATCCATGTACCCGAATAGATCGGGGAAGCTGTATTTATAAAAGAAAGACTCAACAATGTTTAATCCATTTAATAAAAAGTATAAAATCTGAGGTTGAGTTTTATTGTTTTCTTGCATTGCATTTTCTTCAAATTCACAGTCATTATAGAATGCCTGTTTAACATTATTGAATATATCGCTCGTTTCATATTTAAAGTCTTTGAAGAATTGATTAAAGAGAGTTTCTGTTTTAGGCGAAGGCTTTTTTATTTTTCTCTGGTAAGGCCAATCTTTGATAAGACATTTTGTTTGATTTTCTTCGAAGATTTTCCAGATATCCTTTGTCTTTATTGGCGACTGATTGGGTGTGGCGTTTAAGAGCTTCGTTCTCATGAGCTGCCTGAAAAGTATAAATCGAGGTACAATTTCGAATTCTTCATCTATATTTAACATATGATACTCATAAATAGAAAGCCGATGATGCTTTGAAGGGAATTTTCCGGAATTAAAAGAATTGTTTAATGTAAGCGGCTCATTGGGAGAGAAGCTTTCTAATTTGCCCCATCCTCCTTCCTCCATAAGCCATGATAAATTTGGGAGTTTCCCCTCAGAAGTGAGAGGGATTATAAAATCAAAGCTCAGACCTTCAAGCCCGATTATTGTGATTTTTTTATCAATTTCTTTTGGTTCAAGAAATGCAACCCCTTCTTTTTCTTGAAAGATGGGATAATTTACCCTTTGAAGAACAATATAAGCCATTCCTGAAAAGAACAGAATGAAATAAGTAATTAATAATACAGCGCTCTTTTTGTGAACATAGATTAGATAAAAAAATAATATTCCTGTAAGGGTAATTCCAATGAGAAAGAGGAACTGTCTTCTAAGAAGGTTTTGTATTTCAAAATTAAAAAATGAAAGAAAGAAGTTATAGTTTGTCTTAAATATTATGAGGAATAGGATAAGTAATAGAGAAAAACTTAATATGAGAAAAGAGGCTGAAATAAAGGAGATTTTAAAATTTTTGCCCAGAATAAATTGAAGAATAAAAAAGAGAATAATGCATACTAAGGTAATAATAGCACCATATACGATAGATAAGAAAAGAGTAAGATGGGTAAATGTAGAAAGATTAAATATCTTGTTTATATTTAAATCATATATTAAAAGAGAAAGAAGGCTACAAAAAAATACACCGCTTATAACAGAATTAATAAAAACCTTTATGAACTTCATTTTTAGCAAAAACTAACATTATTTTTAAATATGGTCAATACAATCCCACCCTTCTATTTACATAATAGCGTAAATAAAATAATATAAGCAGGAATGAAATTCCCGGTAATAGCACTATTGACTGACTTTGGAGACGAAAATTATTTTGTATCTTCGATGAAAGCTGTCATAGTAAACATTAATCCGTTAGCAAGGATAATCGATATAACACATAAAATCCCTTCCTACGATATATATTCCGGAAGTTTCAATATTTTTGCTGTTTACAGGTATTTTCCATCGAAGACAATTTTTTTGATAGTCGTTGATCCTGAAGTTGGTTCTTCAAGAAAGATTCTCCTGGCTGAGGCAGGGGATTACTATTTCATTGCTCCTGATAACGGAATCTTAAGCCTTGTTCTTCAAAGAGAGAAAAAAAGACGTATAAGGGCAATAAAAAATGATAAATTTTTCCTTCATGAAGCGGGGAGAACTTTTGATGGAAGAGATAGGATGGCTCCTGTTGCTGCATGGCTTTCTAATGGTGTATCGTGTGGAGAATTTGGACCCGAAATTAAATCATATAAAAAGATTGATATAAAGCCGCATTCTATCAAAGATAATGAGATTATAGGCCGTGTGCTATACATCGATAAATTTGGCAATTTAATAACAGATATTCCCTCTGAGATGGTAGCATCCAAGGCAGATATTGTGATTGCTGGGAAAATCATTTCAAATTTTGAAAAAAATTATGTATCTGCAAAAAAAGGAGAAATTTTTTTCCTAAAAGGCAGTCTCGGATTCATCGAAATTGCCTTAAAGGAAGATTCTGTTTCAGATAAGCTAAAGGTTAGAGTCCGTGATGAGGTAAAAGTAAGAATAAGGCGTTGAAAAAAAGAAAAATTATTTATGAAAATAGATATACAATAGAGCCTGATGAATGACCTCGAAGGAACAATAGAGCAAGTAGTTTATTACAGCCCTGATACGGGTTATACTGTATGCAGATTCCTCACAGATGGTGGTCAATCTTTAACGATCATAGGGAATTTCCCCCCATTTTCTCCTGGAGAAGTGTTAAGGATTAAAGGAAAATGGGAACTGAATCCTAAGTTTGGCAAGCAGTTCAGGGTTGAAAATTTCATTCCAGTTTTACCTTCTTCCGTAAAAGGCATTGAAAAATTTCTCTCATGTGGCTTGATAAAAGGAATAGGCCCTGTTTTAGCCCGGAGAATTGTTCGAAGATTCAGTTCCAAGACCATAAAGATTATTTCTGAAAACCCGGATAGATTAAAAGAGGTAGAAGGAGTAGGTTCTGTTAAATTGAACGAAATTAAGAGATCCTGGGCTGAGCATGAAGATATAAGGGGACTTGTCATATTTCTTCAGGAATATGATATTTCTACTACTCTTGCTACAAAAATTTACAAGAATTATGGTAAGAACTCTTTCCAGGTATTGAAAACAAATCCCTATCAGGTATCCCATGATATCTGGGGTATTGGATTTAAAACTGCAGACCAGATTGCTCTAAAACTTGGGATAAGCCCTGATTCTCCTCAAAGGATAAAGGCTTTTATTCATTATCTATTGCAAAAAGATAATGAATATGGTCATATTTTTTCTTTAAAGAAGGACCTCGAAAAACAATGTTTCAAAGAACTTAGAGTCGAAAATGAAGATTTTTTAGAAGCTTTAGATTCTCTTGAGAGAGAAAGATTAATTGTTACGGAAAAAGTAAATTCAGACATGGCTGTATATCTTCCTTTTTTTTATCAGGCTCAGGAAGAAGTCGTTCATTCTCTCATTAAATTATCTAAATTTCCATTCCCGACTCCAGATTTTGATGTCCATAAAGCCATCCAGAATGCTGAGAGTGAGCTGGGAATTAAATTTTCTCCTGCTCAGAAGCTTGCAATCAGGGAAAGCTTCTTCAAAAAAACACTTGTGATTACAGGAGGACCCGGGACAGGGAAAACTACTATTGTCAAGGCAATCGTGGATATTTTCCATAAGTGGGGGAGAAGAGTACTTCTGGCAGCTCCTACAGGAAGAGCAGCAAAAAGACTTTCAGAAGCTACAGGAAGGGAAGCTAAGACGATTCATCGGATACTGGAATATAATCCTAAATCCGGAAGCTTCAAGAGAGGAGAGAATTATCCGCTTTCTGGTGATGGACTGATAATTGATGAGTTTTCAATGGTGGATTTACCTCTTATGCATAACCTGCTTAAAGCTGTTCCCCAGTGGATGCAACTCATCTTAGTTGGTGATAAGGATCAGATTCCTTCTGTTGGGCCAGGAAATTTACTAAGAGATATAATTGAATCTCAGAAAGTCGAAGTGGTAAGACTTGAAGAGATTTTCCGACAGGAAAAGGACAGCCTGATTGTTCACAATGCCCATCGGGTGAACAGAGGGGAGTCCTTGATATATCCGAAAAAAGATGATAAGAACTCAGATTTTTATTTTATCCATCAGGAAAATGTGGAAAAGGCATTCCGAATAATCATGAATCTCTGTTGCTACAGAATTCCTGATAAACTTCATCTGAGCGCAATCTCTCCACATATTCAGGTGATAAGCCCTATGTATAGAGGCATTTTAGGCGTGGATAATCTAAACGCTGAATTACAGAAAAAGCTTAATCCTTGTAGAGAGGGTATTAAGTTTGGCAGTAAGGAGATTAGGATTGGCGATAAGGTGATGCAGGTAAAAAATAGTTATGAAAAAGAAGTCTTTAATGGAGATATAGGAACTGTATCAGGTGTAGATAAGCACGATTATCGCCTATTCGTTAATTTTGAAGGAAGAATAGTTGTTTACGAAAAGGAGGAAATTAATGAAATTGTTCTGGCCTATGCTGTTTCTGTTCATAAGTCTCAGGGCAGTGAATACCAGGCTGTAGTAATGCCTTTAATGACACAACATTTCATAATGCTTCAAAGAAATCTTTTTTATACTGCTCTCACAAGAGCAAAGAAACTCAGCGTAATCGTGGGCTCATACAAAGCTATCTATATTGCTATAAAAAACGATATGCCCATCAAAAGAAATTCTCTTGTCAAAGAGAAGCTTATGAAATTGGAAAACCCTCCTTTGGTTTGATAGAATAAGAAGCTCAAGATAATATTGAATCGTTGAGAGACAAGGTGCGCCTGTAGCTCAGTATGGATAGAGCAAGGGATTCCTAATCCCTGTGTCGCCGGTTCGAGTCCGGCCAGGCGTACCATAATAGACTTTTTTATGTCAGTGTGGTAAGAATTCTTATGTAGGATGCTTTTAATGAGGAGAATCGCATGAAGAGAAAGGTAAAACGCCAGCTAAAAGAAAATGAACTTGTTTCTACAATCACCAGAATCATTGAATTTTCAAAGAAAAAGTCAAGGCAGTTAATTACTCTCGGTGTTTTGATAATTGCCGTTGTCATTGTTTTTATAGGTATTAAAATCGTTGAAGCCCATAAGAGAACAAATGAAAGTCGTGTCCTGGACCAGGTCTTAAGACTATCTTCTCAGATGAGTGACAATCCGGAAAAAATCAATGAGTTGGAAAAAGTGGCAGGGAATGGCAAATTCTCTCGTCTGGCTTACGTTCAACTGGCTTCACACTGGTATGAAAAAGGAGAATTAGAGAAAGCGCACACTTGTCTTGAGAAAATCCCTGAAAACAGAAAAGATTTCATATATTATCAATCAAAGAATTTACTGGCTCAAGTCTGTATCAGGCAGAAAAAATATGATAGGGCTTTAGAAATCTGCCAGAGAATAGAGGAAGAAAATCCCGCAGAATATTCTATGGATGCAATTCTTTTTAAGAAAGCGCAGGCTTTAAAGGAAAAAGGTGAGAAGGATAAAGCTTTGGAAGTTTACAGGAAAATTCAGGAAGACTATCCTCAAACTTATTATGGGTATGACGCTTCACAGGAAATTAAGCAAATGGAAAGAGAAAAGTAAATCATTAAGTTGAAAATTTAAATAAAAAATATATAATATTTTTTTTATTTCAAACAGGAGGTAATGAATGGCATATAAGATTACAGAGGAATGTATTAATTGTGGTGCATGTGAGCCAGAATGTCCTAATGAGGCAATTTCTGCCGGTGATGAATTTTATGTGATTGATACAGATAAGTGCACCGAGTGTGTGGGGCATTATGATGAATCTCAATGTGCATCAGTATGTCCGGTAGATGCCTGCATTCCTGATCCCGATCATAAAGAGACAAGAGAGGAATTGGAAGAAAAAGCTAAAAAGCTAAAAGGATAATAAACTCTATAAAAAATAAGGCTGGCACACAGAAAATTTAAATTTATTTAAAATAGGAGTGATATGAATCACTCCTATTTTTTTATATCACGGCGCATGGACGAGGAAACAAAAAAAAACAAGGTCTGGATCAACATTCTACTTTTTGTTGCTACAGTAATTTCAGCATTTTTTGTAGGGATAACCTGGAGTATCAATTATAAATATACGGATTTTGTACCTGAAAGCCCGCAAATTTCTCAACTTGCTGATATGATTACGGATCCTGAAATATTATTTTTAAGTATTTTTTATGCAGTTGTTCTAATGACCATTTTATTGGCACATGAACTGGGGCATTTTCTTGCCTGCAGACATTATAGAATTGACGCTACTCTTCCTTATTTTATCCCGGCTCCAACCTTGATAGGGACTCTTGGAGCATTTATCAAAATAAAATCTCCTATAACCAAAAAACAGCAGCTTTTTGATATTGGTATAGCAGGCCCTCTTGCGGGATTTATCCTTGCAGTTCCTACACTGATTTATGGTATTTCACAATCGAAGGTGCTTCCTACTCTGCATCGCGAGGAGAGCATTATCTTTGGAGAGCCTCTGCTATTAAAGATAATCGGGAATATAGTTTTTAAAGGTGTTCCTGAAGAATTTGATGTATTTCTTCATCCTGTAGCTTTTGCCGGTTGGGTCGGTATTCTTGTCACTGCTCTCAATCTATTCCCCATAGGACAGCTCGACGGAGGACATGTGGTTTATGCTATGTTGGGGAAAAAATCAAAAAAAGTTGCTAAGTTAGTTCTGCTTGCATTTATTGTAATGGGAGTATTTTTCTGGGTGGGATGGTTGGTATGGGCATTGCTTATTTCTGTTCTGGGCTTAAAGCATCCGAGGATTACTGATGAGGAGATACCTCTATCTTCTGGAAGAAAAATTCTTGGAGTGGTTGTTATTGTTATATTCATTATTTCATTTATTCCAGATCCGGTAAAAGGATATAATCTTTTTGATTTCATTGCCCAGTTTCATGGATAATATATAATGAAGCAAAACAGGGCTGAGAGTTTTTCACAGAATTTGTGGAAAAATTGTGGAAAAATGGTAATATTTTAAGTCAAATGATTGAAACTTCTGGGATATATAACATTTTGCACAGAAAATGGTCATGTGATATAATTTATTTATAATGAGCAACTTACATATTTTACTGAAAATAAAGAAGTTACGTTGTATGCCATTTCAATGAGAAGAATTAGATGAATAATTATTATTTTTTTATGATTATATTTTTATAGGTTTATATGGAGTTCTTAGAAAAAGCATCTGACGCAATGAGAAGATTATAAAGGAAAATGAGGTTTTAGGTGCAAAAAGGATTCAAAGATATCGAGAATGAATTTCATGAGCTTCTGTTTAGATTAAAACAGAAAGATATTAGCGAAAGGGAATTTAAGGACAGATTGAAGAGGCTGAGGTTCGAAGATAGCAAGGGGCGATGCTGGACTATCGGAGCAAGAAGCGGCAAATGGTATTATTTTGATGGAAAAAAATGGATAGAATCCAGACCACCATCGATTCAAGATAAAAAAGCCATTTGTATTTATTGTGGCTTCGAGAATGATCTTGAATCGGAAGTATGTGCAGGCTGTGGAGGGAATCTCGTAAAGGAAGAGAATTTTAAGCAAAAAACTGATTATGTTAGCAAAGATAAATCTAAAGAGATACCTTCATACGTTGGTGCAGATAATGCATTTGAAAAAGAGGAGAAAGAAAAACTTACTCGAATCTTACAATCCTTTAGTCCTGTTTCAGTGCTTCTTTTTTTTGGTATTGCTGGTATTTTTTTCGGATCAATTTTGGGAGTTTTTACAGGCGCAACAGATTATTTTTTAGGAATAGTCAAAATATTACCATCTTTTTTGCAGTCAATTAATGGGAATCTGATTAGAGGGGTATTTTATGGATTGCTTGGAGGAATTTCTGGTTTCTTAATTCTGGGAATTTTTGGTTTTATACTCGCTGTTTTCATAAATGTAATTCTATCCTTTTTTGGAGGCATCAAAATAAGGATAGAATAAAAAAAGATTAAGCTGTTGAATTGTTTTTCCCATTTACCCTTTTATTGCTCGGAATGAATAAATACATCCACAGTAATTCTGTCGATAGAGACCATGTATTTTGCTTAGTTCAACGCTCTTACGAAAGCCATCTTTTTTTTTGAAATTAGCTTCCAGGAAATTAATATCATATCTGGAAGCAAACATTCTTCCTTCCCGGTTTAAAACGTCTGCTTTTTTCCACGGGCTCAAACTCATAACTGTTGTGAATATATTGAATCCGAGCTCAGAAGCTTTTTTTGCCGTTCTTTCCAGCCGCATGGCATAGCATACATCGCATCTTTTTCCTTTTTCCGGTTCATCCTTAAATTTTTTCGTGATTTTTAACCATTTTTTATCATCATAATCATCCTCAATGAGAGGAAAATCAAGAATTTTTGCTACTTTTCTTGTTTCTTCTAACCTTAGTTTATACTCCTTTAAGGGATGAATATTCGGGTTATAAAAATAGCCATGAGCACTATAATTTTCCTGGAGAAGACCCATGACATATAAAGCATCTGGTGCGCAGCATATATGAACGAGCATTTTTTTCTTTTCCATGAATGATATTTTAATCTTAGTCTTAATATTTGACAAATAGGAAATAAATGTTAAAAATAATGGGCAGATAAAATCACAAAAGAAAATCACAGATGAGAAGTTTCTTCGAAACATTATTATCAAATCAGACTCCTCCAGGTTCAAAAGAAGGTTTGCCATACTGGACGTTCTGGCTTCTTGTTTGCATAATCCTTCTTCTGGCCATATTTATTTTTCTGAGGGATAAGAATTTAAGAAGGAGAGTAGATAATTTCTTTTCTGGAATAAAGAAAAAGTTTTTAAAGGTTCGTCTCCAGAAGATATTGAAAAAAACTTACGAGAAGAAAGAGGAACTCCAGAAGGAACTTGGAAAATCAGCCTGGAAATCCGGGGTCAAATTGCAAGAAAATGAAGAGATTTGCAATCAAATATCAACATTAGAAGATGAAGAAAAATCTATTGAGAAGGAACTCAAGAACATAAGTTCTGAACTCTCAAGACTTGATGATTCTTTAAAGGAATGCAAACAAAAAAATGAAGGCCTGATAAACAAAGAAGAAGAGAGAAAAAAACCATACGAGGAGAAGGTTCTAAAAATAAAAGAAAAAGAGAAGGAAATAGAGTCAAAAATTTCCCAGAAACAAAAAGAAACAAGAGAGTCAGAAAAGGAAATAAACTCTTTGAAAAAAGATATCCATAGAAAAGAATCAGATATGACTCTTTCTGATGAAGAGAGGAAATCAGAAATAAAGGGAGTAGAAGCAAGAATAAAGAATTTATCAAAGGAAAAACAGGAATCAGAGAAAAAAGCCCAGGGCTATTCAGGAGAAAAAGAAAAGCTTGAAGAAGAAAGAAAGATACATCGGGAAAAAATAGATGAGATTGAAGAGAAAGTAAAAAAAATAAAGGAAGAGTACAGCAAAGAAAGTAGAGAATTGAAGGAAGAAGAAAAAGAGTGGCAAAAGAACAGGAAAAAGAATCAGGAGAAAATTGAAAATATTAGTAAACAAAAGGAACCCCTTTTTGAGAAATATGGTGTTTTAATTGATAAAGAAAGAGTTAAAAATAAAGAGCTTTTCCTCTTTTATTCAAAGATAGATAGAAAAAATAAAAGAATAGCGGAAATAGAAAAACAGATAAAAGATTTAGACTAACTTATCACTGTCTTTTTTCCATTTACTATTTACTGTTTTTATATCCTACAGAAACTGCGATCTTCCAGGCTTTAAGTTCATCTCCTGAGCCTTTTTCTTTCCCTATCATTGCGCCAGCATCAAGGAATAACTTTCTCCAGCCATTTCTCATTCATATTTTGCTTCTACTCCCGGACGGTCATAATTTTCTAAGAGTGAGATACTCAATGAAAATGCCCAACCTTTTAGGTTTACTGATGCCCCGGCAAAATCTGCTGCAAAAATGCTCATAGATAGGTTATTCTCTGTATGGAGGACACCTGTATCGATGATAGAATACTTGAAGAAAGAGGCATTACTAAAAGATGTGTTTAAGGCAAATGAGAATTTCGGGAGTTCAACCAGAGAAGACAGAAAAGAATTTCTTTTTTGCCATATTTCCTGTTGAATTTTATATTCCTTTTGAGTAATTTGCAAATTGAAAATGAGTATGCTATAAGAGATTTTCTTTGGAGTCATCATGGAATCGAAAAAACGAAAGGCAAAAATCATTGGTACTGGCTTTTATGCTCCTGAAAAAGTTTTGACAAATGCTGACCTTGAGAGGATGGTTGACACTTCTGATGAATGGATTGTCACTCGAACAGGAATAAAGGAGAGAAGAATAGCCTCAAAAGAGCAGGCTGCATCTGACCTGGGGTATGAAGCTGGCAAGAGGGCACTCGAAAATGCGGGCTTGAGCATTAAGGATATTGATATTATAATCGCAGCAACCGCAACACCTGATACGCTTTTTCCTTCGACTGCTTGCTGGATTCAAAAATATTTTAACGCTGGCCATATCCCTGCATTTGATATCTCTGCAGGATGTTCAGGATTTATTTACGGCATGATACTGTCAGAGAGTTTAATTTTGAGCGGTACGGCTAAGCGTATTCTTCTTATAGGATCAGAAATACTAACCAAATTGACGGACTGGAAGGACCGCAGCACCTGTGTCCTTTTTGGTGATGCGGCTGGTGCTGTCGTTCTTGAGGAAAGCAATGACGGCTCAGGGATGCTTTCTTCCTACTGGAAGGCTGATGGATCTTTAGCCGAGCTTCTTTATCTGCCCGCAGGAGGATCACGAATTCCAGCCACAATGGAATCTGTAAAAAATAATCTTCATTATCTTCGTATGAAAGGCAATGAGGTTTTCAAGCATGCAGTAAAGAATATGGGAGAAGCTTCTCTTGAGGCGCTAAAGAGAGCGGGATTAACCTGTGAAGATGTCGATTATCTGATTCCCCACCAGGCAAACATAAGAATCATAGAAGCAACAGGCAGACGGCTCCATCTTCCTCCTGAAAGAGTGTACAGCAATATCCACAGATACGGCAATGTCTCTGCTGCGACTATTCCGATAAGCATTCATGAACTTAGAGAAGAAGGTAAACTGAAAAAAGGAAAGATTAGCGTGATGGTTGCCTTTGGTGCTGGATTTACCTGGGGTGCCCTTGTCTACCGCTGGTAAAGCAAAAAAGGAACGGTTCTATTGTTTTAAACGAGTTTTAAACAAACTCCATTCCCATTTTAATGGCTTTTTCATTTAGAGGTATAAGGTTGTGGTGTCTCTCTGGAAGAGTCTCTTTAAGGGCTACAAGAAGAGATTCTGTACTTACTATTTTATTGATTTTCGTGAGTGCCCCGAGTGCTATCATGTTCATCACCTTAACGTTTTTAAGTTCGCTCGATGCTTTTTCTATAGCAGGGACTGCGTAAACATTTATATCTGTTCTCGTTGGCTTTTCTTTGATTGTGCTGCTTTCCCAGATAAGAATTCCTCCCTCTTTTACTTTTGGTTCAAATTTTTTAAGTGAAGGAAGATTAAATGCCACAACCACGTCATAGTCGTTTACGATAGGGGAAGAAATGGCCTCATCGCTTATGTTGACCATACAATTTGCTGTTCCCCCTCTCATCTCGGGTCCATAAGAGGGCATCCAGCTTACATTTTTTCCTTCTTTCATAGCAGCATAAGCAAGGAGCTTACCCATTGAGAGTACCCCCTGACCGCCAAATCCCGCAAAAATCATTTCCTGTAACATCTCATTACCTCCTTATTTACCGATATCTTTAAAGACCCCGAGAGGATAGTAGGGAAAAACATGATCATTCAGCCAGTTTAATGTTTCCTCAGGTGTCAATTTCCATCCAGAAGGGCAGTTTGAAGCAACTTCGATAAACGTTGTTCCAAGGTTTTTTAATTGATATTCAAATGCTTTTTTTATAGCACGTTTGGCTTTTCTGGCATTTGCGGGCGTATTGCAGCTTACCCTCTCTACATAGGCTACTCTTTCTAATTGAGAGACGATTTCACACATTTTTAAAGGCAACCCTGCTTTTAATGCATCTCTTCCGTAGGGAGAAGTCGTGGTTTTTTGACCCTCAAGAGTTGTAGGAGCCATCTGTCCTCCTGTCATCCCGTAAACGCCGTTGTTTATGAAAATAAACGTAAAATTTTCGCCCCTGTTACATGCATGGATGGTTTCTGCTGTACCGATAGCAGCCAGATCCCCATCTCCCTGGTAAGAAAAAACCATTCTGTCTGGAAGCATTCGTTTTATCGCCGTTGCAACGGCAGCCGCACGGCCGTGTGAAGCTTCCTGCATGTCTATATCCATGTAGTCATAGGCAAACACGGCACATCCCACAGGACAGACACCAACTGTCTTTTCCTGAATTCCCATCTCCTCAACTACTTCCATCAAAAATTTGTGAATTGTTGCATGGAAACAACCAGGACAGTAATGCATCCTTTTCTCGAGGAGAGTATTAGGCCTTTTATATATTATTTCATATCCTTCTTTCATTGCGATGCTCCTTTTTATTTATGTGTTTCCTTTATATGGCTCCTGGCTGCTTCAAAGATTTCCCCAGGAGTTG